>ERZ1292630.409-Hain-H41-02um-R3-409-length-45428-cov-14_pt1 | contig 45428 bp, 45 predicted proteins | sample MGYA00564408_ERZ1292630 | MGnify/ENA primary metagenome ERZ1292630 (study PRJEB36523, sample SAMEA6512641) | groundwater metagenome | collected 2019-01-08 | study: AquaDiva: Metagenomics assemblies of 32 groundwater samples
GCTCGCTGATCTTCACGTCTTCCTGCGCGATCAAGGAATATAAGATCGCGTCTTCAACGTCTTCTTCAACCTCTTCGAGCGAATTCTGGATATCATTGAACACCTCCCGGGAGCGCGTAAGTTTTTCATTGATGCCAAGCACCTCGGTCGGCACCCAAAAAAAGCTCACCACGGTTTTTTTGCTTCCCGACGCGATAAGGCGCCGGTTGAGTTCCGCAAGCGCCTTAATGTAGACATCGATCCCCTTATTATGAAACTCATACCGCGCACCGCAAAACATGATAATCGTCTGCGACACATCGAAGCTGTAGTAAGGAAAAAAATAATACATGAGGAACTTTCTGATCCTGTTGCGCTGAATGCCGTGCTTGCGATTGATCTCTTCGATCGTAGGGAATTTTTCTATATCAAGCCCGTTGGGCAATATCACATCCGCCTCTTTGCCTAAAAAATACTTCGCCTCAAGCGAGGTGATCTGACTAACCGTCGTAAATATGTCCGCGATGGCAACTGCGGCCCGTTCAAGCTGATGCTTGTGCTGAACGAAATTCACACGCGCCTCTTTTTCCGGATCAATACTTGCAAAGTTTGAATAAAAATCAACACCGCGGGATGCCAGACTTCTTCCCAGCGTGGTCGCGTGCGTGGTAAATACCGATGCGATATCAAGATTTTCTTTTTTGATATAGACAAGCGCCGAAGCGGCGAGCCACTCGTGGAAATGAGCAAGTATTTTCTTTGTCGGCATCTCTCCAGCGATACTCTTGAGCAGTTTCCCGACCGCATACCCCCATGCTACCGGCTCATCAAAATCAAACCCGGACCCAAGCGAGTCAACGCCATGCAAACGCCACAGCTCCTGTTTGATCTCATTCACATACGGCATCATGCCTTTGAACTCGATCAGCATAAGCGAAGGCTCCCCGTCGATAAGCCATTTGCCGAAATGCACGATCACGCCGTCTTTCTCGGCATCGGCGAATGCTTTTTGCAGATACGCGGGAACGGGTTGCGGCTCAAACTGACCGAAAAGCTTATTTTCAAAATAAGGACCGATCATGAAATATCCCGCGCCGTAAAAATTAACCATCTCCCGCGCCTTCGACGTGATCACGGTGTGAATACCGCCAACTTTATTGGCGACCTCCCATGATACTTCAAATAAAAAATCCGGCTTGACGTATTCTTCCATGAACAATGTTTTAGCGCGACGCGTGTTAGTTGTATTTTGCAAGCTGCGCGAGCCGCTCATTGATGCGCGCCTCTATTTTCGCGCGCACGCCGCCCGCTTTGCGAATGTCTTTTGCAAGTACCGCGTCATGCAGAACATCTTCTATCCATGATGCGAAATCACACCTTTGGCTGTTGCAGTGATTGTTAAATACATCTTGCGGCATACTTGCAAGCGCCGTATCACATTCCGCAAGGCTCGCGAATACATTGCCGTCCGCGTTGAAAAATCGTTCTTCGCCCTCTACCTGACGGAGAATATCACGCGCGGTTGTTTTAGTTAATCTCATATGTATACATTATACCATAGTATGTTGTGAAGAAACGACCTTTTGCGCCACTCTTGATTTTAAATCGTTCAGCGCATTCATATAAGAAATAAACGCATCATACGGCGATTCGTACGGATTGAAATACTTATGCACGTCGCCATCCGCAAACCACTTCGTGCACATGTAGTAAAAATGATCCGATGTCTGCATGCGCCGCCAATCCGCGATCAAATCATCATCGCCGCTCGCGCAAACATCGTGCTCAAGCGCGTATATCGCCTCAAGCGCCGCGTATTGCATATCGTTTGACCGCCACGCGGAAAGATCGCGCTCCACATCCGCCCATGAAATGTGCCGCGCTACATCGATAACACCCCGCGCAGGATAGGAGGCAATGACCTCCGAAGGCGTTTTAAAGTCGTTGTCGTGCCGCGCAAGCACCTCTTTGGGGAGATTGCGCAGGAAATTAAAAATACCTGTGCTTTCCCATTGATGTTCGCCGAATGTTTCATAATCCATGAAGAGATTTACCACCTCGCCGTTTCCGTTATGCTCCGCTATCCATGAGGCGAACTTCCTCGCATCAAGCGGCCATTCTGCCCATTCGCGCGATGAAAAGCGAAATGCGACATCGTCCGATAATTTGTAATTCTTCAACAATACCTTTATGTGCTCGCTTCCGTGCGACGCATAAACAAAATTAGGGCTTCTCCACCCCAGCACATCATCCACTCCCTCGGCAAGGATCCCCTCAAAGCCGAGTTGCTCCGCCCACGTTGCGATCTCGTTGTTGTAGATAAGTTCTGTGTTGCGGAATACGCGCGGACGGACTCCGAAAAATTTCTCCACGATATCGCGGTGCATGATGACCTGCTTTTTAAATTCGTCGAATGAATAGAGCGCCGCAAGCGAGTGATAATATGTCTCGGCTAAAAACTCCACCTGTCCGGTTTTTGCGAGCTGATAGAACGAGTTCAGCACCTCCGGTCCGTACCGCTCCGCCTGTTCAAGAAAAACCCCGGAAAGCGAAAAACTCACGCGAAATTCCGGATGTGCGCGCAAACATTCAAGCAGAATGCGATTTGCCGGAAGATAGCATTTTTCAGCGACTTTTTGAAATATTTTTTTATTATTAAGCTTGCTTTCAGAGTCGTCGTTAAAATATTCGTGATCGTCTCCAATATTAAAGATAGGGTATCGTTTTACCCGAAACGGCTGATGAACTTGAAAATAAAAACAGATGCTTGGCATAGTATATAAACCTTATTATACGCCTGCGGGTACAAGCGAGCGATAGAGACGGATGCATTGCTCGGCAACCGCACCCCACGTAAACCGCGAAACCTCTTGATACCCATTATCGGAAAGACACTGTCCAAGTTCTTTGTAGCGCACCACCGCAAGTATCTTTGCGGCCATGTCATCCACATCCCAAAAATCAACCCTCAAACAATGGCTCAGTACTTCCCCAACGCCCGTCTGGCGCGAAATAAGCACGGGCGCCCTGTTTTTTTGCGCCTCAAGCGCGGTGAGCCCGAACGGCTCCGATATCGAGGGCATGACAAAAATATCTGCCGCACGGTACAACTGTGTTAGTTCTCCTCCGCGTAAAAACCCGGTAAACAAAAAATGTTCCGCGAGACCAAGCCGAGCCGCCTGCTCGATCACCGCATGATACATATCGCCGTCGCCCGCCATCACGAATACGACGTTTTTTTCTTGTTCAAGCACCTTGCGCGCGGCCGCAACGAAATAATCGGGTCCTTTTTGAAGCGTCATCCTCCCTACAAACAAAACGATCGATTTTCCCGAAAGAGAGAAGGGAAGCGTATTGCCTCCGCATGCGATTGCATTATCGACCGCATTATGAACCACTTCCACCTTCTCGGAAGCAATGCCGTACTTCGCGACGATCACCTCTTTGGTGAACCGGGAAACCGCCACCACCTTATCTGCCTGTTCCATGCCCCATTTTTCGATCTCATACACCTCCGGATTGACTCCCTGCCCTCCCGTGCGGTCAAACTCGGTCGCATGCACATGCGCGATCAGCGGCTTGCCCGATACGCGCTTTGCGGCAACTCCCGCGGGAAACGAAAGCCAATCATGCGCATGAATAACATCAAACCGCTCATGCTGCGCTATGCGCTTCGCCTCCGCACCGTACCGCATCACCTCATCTTTAAGCGTATCGCCAAAGGAACCCAGCTCGCCCCGCGCGAGAAGCTCCGTATAGCGTTCCGCGGTAAGATACGGTATCAGCGGAGAACGGATGCCGACCACTTTCACCGCGTCGCTCGCAAAAATGACCCGAAAATGATCTGAGGAAATGTCGTCGCATTTTTGAGGAAGCACAAAAATAACCTCCGTGTTTTTTTCACAAAGCGCCCTCGCAAGATTGTAGCAAGCGACCCCGAGTCCGCCGCTGTTGTGCGGGGGGAGCTCCCACCCGAACATAAGGACGCGCATAAAAACTCATTTTAATACTCCTTCCAGCCGCGATACGTGTCCATGCTGTGTCGGGACAAGAAGCGACGACGCAGGAGTAGTTTTACTACTTCAAGGAGGAGCGACGCGGTATCCGGCGCAGCATGGCCGTAGCCCAGCTCGCAAAAGCCTCGCTGGACTGCTGTTTGTTGCCAATATCCGCCAACCGGCGGAGATTGGACAAACAGGGAGCCCTTCGGGTTCTGGCGATTTTCATTCATCACTTCGTTGCTCCTCCTCATGGTAATATAATTAGCATTTCCTCGTCGCGCCTTGTGCTGAAAGAAAATTGCTCAAGAACGCGGATAGGAAGTAGTATTGAAATGAGTTTTAATCTCCGCAACTCCAGCAACGGCAACACCGCAACAACTGGAGTCGTGTTACTGATATTTGTACGCAAACACTCGCCGTCATTCCTTTCACTTATTCTTTCACTATGCGCAATCCTCAAACCTTTTACTTTCGTTTCCCGCTTGTTAGTTTTTTTTCGAGAAGGTCAATGTCCTTTTTCGCAACACTCTTTAATGTCTTTACCGCCGAAAGCAATGACCGGCGCACCTGCGCTTCCGCTTTTTTCTCGATCTTTTTTGACTGCGCAAGCATGCGGGCAACCGCTTTTTTTCCTTCTTTTTTGCTTACTCGGTGTTTTTTTATCAGTTCACTCACCGCGCTCTCGATCTCTTTGCGCGATGTTACATATACGCCAAGACCAACCTGCATGCCTTTTTTTATAATATTGCTCATTTTTTTACTGACACCTTGTATTATAGTAATCACCCCGCGACTTCTTTCCATGCTACCATATTCTTTGATTCCATACCACGCATATCCTTCTCACGGCCTTACCAAGACATCCCCCTCCGAAACTCCCTCGACAATATCTCTGCTATTGCGCCACTCCATACCAGTAAAAACCGCTGTTTTTCTCTCCTCTCCTCCCTCTTTTTTGTATACATATGATATGCTATTTTCCTCTTCAATAAACGACTCGGGCACAAGCAATGCTCCCTTTTTAAGAGTTATGTAAATGCGCGCCGACACGCGGGTACCCACAACGGGGGAAAGTTCCTTATTTTCAAAATGCACGGCAACCCCCTTGTCGTGAACGCTTACTACACTTCCTCTGCTCTTCACGCCCTCCCACATAATATCAACGGCATCACCGACGGTGATTGTGCGTTTGCTCTCCTCAGCCACGACTACATCAACCTGCACATCGGAAAGCGGCGCAAGTATCGCTACCGCCGTATCGCGAAGGACGGTACTCCCTCGGCGCACAAAGACGCGCCGCACTATGCTATCAAAAGGCGCGCGAAGCACGCTGTCCGCTATTTGCTGTCGTATCGTCTCACGGTCTGATTCATATTCCTTGATCTGCGCCTGCTCAAGCGCTATCGCGCTATGTACGGTAAAAGCTTTTTTCACCGCAAGTTCGCGCTCAAGCGTATGAAGCGCGCCTTCAGCTTCCGCAACCCTATTCTCGGCGGCACGCACGGCTGCAGCGCCGCTCATCATGGATGAAGCGATGCTATGCTCACGCGTCAGGATCGCGGTTTGGGTCGCATTCACCACCGAGCGCTGTACCGCAACCGTAGTCCGATACCCGCTTATGTCCGGAGCGCCGAATATCATTGTTGCGTTACTTAAAACTTCCGAGGTTTTTTGCAAAGCCGCGCGCATGACCTCAAGATTTGTCTTCATATTGGAAATCGTATTATCGATCTCTTCGCGGGAAAGCCCTTCTTTCAATGCGCGGCCCGCACGCTTGATGTTTTCAAGCGCTGTTCGTTCAAGCATTATCTGCCATTCCGCTTCCGATCTTTTTTGAGAATCTTCAATGATAAATATAACTCTGAATTTATTCTGCTCATCGTAGACTCCTAAAAGCGCATGCGCGGCATTCTCGGCATTCAGCACCGCGGTGTCGCTATAGTCGACGGCGAGCGCATACTGCCGCGCAAGCTCGCTTTCCGTCCGGGTCTTTTCGTCCTCAAGCTCCTTTTGCGCATGTTCAAGCGCCCCGGCAGTCGCGTCTATTTTTGCTTCAACAAGTGCGATCTCCTTTTTTTCAACACCGGAAAGCAGCTGAAGAAGCTTGATTTTTTCGACTTCTATCTTCGCCTCATAACGCGTGAATTCTGCCTCTTTTTCGGCAACATCAAGCTGAGCAAGCACATCATCCTTATGTACCGCGTCTCCTTCTTTTATATCCACCTCAGCGACCCTTCCTCCTCCTATAAAGCCGATATGCACTTCGTCCGCAGCGACAACCATTCCTTCCCCCGTCGTCTCTTTTTGGATATCTTGCCGCGCAAGCGTTATGGTCTCCTGCGTCATACGAAAAATAACAAAATAAAAAATCGACGCAATGAGCGCGGTAAAAAGAAGCAGAAGAAAAATCGTATAATACTGTTTCATGAATAATGCACCCCACAATGCCTTTTTAAAAAAGGCATTGTGTCTTCCATGTCTTTTTCTTAGAGAGTAGAAATACCGGCATCAATCTCCTTAAATCCGGCATCAAGATCACCGATATCGATCGCTTCGGTTTCTGCTTCGATGCTTTTAGTATATGTGTTCGTCACGGAAATCGTAGGGCGTTCCGTCCCTATTTGCGCCTGATACCACCAGATGGCGCTGATACAAATAAGTGTAATAATAATGAGAAGAATAATGTGCTTCATAGTGATAAATTATTGTGTGTTATTTTCTGTTGAAGAAGTCGTGGTCGCTTGCCGGTTCTCCGCTTTCACTGCCTGTGCAAGCGCGACCGCCGCATCATGAATCTTCTCGCGCGCGCTCTTTACTATATCACGCACTGCGGCAAGATCACCGTGTAACATTTTTCGCGCTTTCCCCACCTCGGTCCGTAACGCGTCATCCGTGCTTACCGTGATACCATACGTTTTCCCTGCCTGCACCGCAACTGCGGTACGGCTTGCGGCAATCGCGCTTTTTGCGTCGGCAATCGCATTTTTTACTGCGGAAATATCGCGTCCGCGCTCTTCCGCCTGCGCTGTGCGCTCTTCTATTTTCACAACAATGATCTCAAGGCGATCCAACACATTAGAAAAATGATCCGTCCACCGCTCATTGAGCGCGTCCATCTGCGCATCGATCTTCTCTACAAGCTTTTTCTTCCGCTCATCTTTGATAGTCGCAAGGCGTTTCTGTAAGTCTGCTCGTTTTGTATTAATACTGCTTTTTACTGCGGCGCGCTGGACAGCCATCATCTCTTTAAATTCAGCTTGCCGCTGTTCCATTTCCCCGCGCATGTTTTCTATAACCCCCTGCCTTTCTTTTTTCAGCGCATCCAGCCGCTCCCGCGCAGAAAATTGTGTCTGTGCGAACACCGGCACCGCAATCGCGCACAATGCAATAACAATAATTACTTTTCTCATATATATAATTAATAATAAACTCTCCTATTATTCCACGATCATCACTCCTGCCTGACCTGCTTCCCTGTGCCCGGGCTTATCGCAATAATACCGAAACGCTCCTTCCTTCTCAGGCGTGAATTCAATTTTTGCCGTGATGCCATCGGGTGTTTTTGCGTTTACGTTCAACTCATCGATCACGAACGCATGATCGCCGTGTGCGCGCACGCTTACCGTCACTTTCTCGCCGCGCTTCACCCGAAACACACCCGGGTTAAAAAAGAAGCTTTGAGAGTCGATTGATACTGCCTGGTGATATCTTTTCCCTGTTTCTCCGTTTACTTGCCCGTCGGTTACCGGCACAAGATCCTGTGTTCCTGCGGTAGGCGCACTATCCTTGGAGGCGTCCCGAGTGAACTCCCGGTAAAAGAAAAACCCTCCGCCGGTCACGACGACTACAATAAGCACGGTAAGAAAAATATTACGCATCATAAATCAAAGATATCCTGCGATCATCTCAATCGCATCATCGAGGTTGAGTCCTGTTTTAATAAAATAATTTTTTACGCCGAGCCGTTCCGCTTTTTGCACGCCTCCTTCTTCGCGTATATTTGACACGATCGCCACCGGAATATCCTGCCACCCTTCTGTTCTTCTCATTTCCTCAAGCACTTCAAACCCCGATACATAGGGGAGTAAAAGATCAAGGATCACCGCGCCGGGACGTTCTATGGTATTTTCTTTCAGCAACTGCATCATTTCCTTGCCGTCGCCCACCATCCGCAATGCAATGCCTTTCGTCTCAAATTTCATTTGATACGCTTTTTGAAGCGATGGATCGTCTTCTATGAGGAGTACGTATTTTGCCATACCCCCATTATACCGCCCTCTGCCTCCTCTGTGAAGCGCGGATATATACAATGGCAAAAATGAAACATATAGCAAAAAACAGAAGCAAGGGCTTCTGTTTTTGTATCATGGGGTGGTCGACGGGACTCGAACCCGCAGCCACTCGGACCACAACCGAGAGCTCCGCCAATTGAGCTACGACCACCGTGAAATAATGCATATCCTATGCCGAACAACACATAACAACAAACGGCTTATGTATCATCAGTGCTCCCAGTAGGAATCGCCCCTCGCTTTGCTCGAAACTGCTGTTTATTGCCAATCTCCGCCAACTGGCGAATCTTGGACAAACAGGGAGCCTCCATCTCCACCTTAGAAGGGTGTTGCTCTATCTTTACCCACCTAAGTTTGTGCTCCCAGTAGGAATCGGACCTACGTCTTCACCTTAGAAGGGTGTTGCTCTATCCATTGAGCTATGGGAGCCTTTCCCTACTATGAACGTAGCAAAAATAACACAACAACAGCTTGTTTGTAAAGAAATGCTCTACGGTAAGTCGGGAAACTTTATGAACGGATTTGAAAACTGTTTGTTTCCGACGGTTTTTTGAAATTCTTCCCGTATGCGCTCTTTCTCTAAAAGAGCATTAAGTTCGCGCTCTTTAATGATAAGCGGTCGCGCCGCTGTTTCTTCCTGTTGAAAAACAACTTTATATCCGTATTGCCAAAATATAAATCCCCATGCGCCGATCGCGAGAATCAGCAACGCAAATAAAAACGCGTGGACATGCCGCTGAGCAAATACTGCTAAGCGCACACCGGCACCGGTAATCGCTTGGAGTTTTATTTTCATAATGAACGGGTATATACTTTTACGCTCAACTGCACTCTTACATTATCGGCTGATGATACCAATCCCTCTTTTCTTGGTCCCGTAAGACCCCCTCCTTGACTGATGTGCGCTTTTTCAACCCCGACATGATACTGCGAATGCTCTAAAAGATATATAAAACGCAATGCGGCAGGGAATTCTCCGGATACGGTAATATTGAAAAAAATCGGGGATATTTCCCGCGCAGTGCCAGCAAGCGCATCGTCGGCAGTGCTGATCTCATGAAGCACTCCTGCTTCTTTGGCAAGCTGTTCAACAAGCATAATGAAATGGAGCCGTTCTTCGCGAGGAAGGAGCCGCTCTTCAAGCGACGCGAAAAGCGCATGAGCGCCTTCATATTCCTTTGCAAGAGAAGCGATCTGCTCCTGGCGGACCGAAAGCGATGCGAGCTCTTTTTGCGCGTCACTCAGCGTCGCGCCCGCTTGAGTGATAAGTCCGAATAAAAACAAACTCGCCCATGTGCTCGCCCCCATAAGAGCAATAAGCGATCCTATTTGTATATATAATTTATTTTTATATGAAAGGGTCATTGCGATATCGTTTTTTCGTGCGTAAATATGAAGGTAACATTGAAATCGATATTTTCTTCTTTGAGGATGTTTTTGATCGGGTTCTTAACGCTTCCCGACACTACAAAATCGCTCTTGTGAAGCGCATCGGCAAATGAGAGCACTGCCGCGCGCGTCTTTGCAAACCCGACAATGCTTACCGTTTTTGTGCCCGCATCGATAGAAATACTTTTTAAATACGCGTCTTGCCCCACTACTTGCGCAATGCGCTCAACTACGGGAGCAAGCGGAACCACCTCGTCGCCTGCCTTCGCAAGACCGCTGATATGCGTATTAAGCTCACGGACGTTCTTCTCAATACCGGAAAGACGTTTCACCGTGTCCGTAGCGGTTTGAGTCTCGATCGACTGCCGCAACGACTGCTCATAGGTGAACACGAACGCATACACCGATCCGAGCAACGCATTAAAAAGGACCGCGATAAAAAACATAATAATGCTGACGTGCGCCACGAATCGCCGCTTCTTTTCCAGCGCGTACTCATTTTTATATTGGTCGGGTAAAAGATTAAGGGTCAACATACGCTAGCTTTTAGGCGTTAGCTTATAGATTTTAGAGGAGATTTGTTTTTTGTTTTTCATGTTTCTATAAGCCAAAAGCTAATCCTTATAAGCTGTTTTTCTGCATCCCGGAAAGCGCAAGTCCAAGCACCGTTGTATATCCCAACGAACGACGATACGGCAATTCAGGAACCTCTTTTAATGGTTCTTTTAAAATATTCGCCCATGGGTTGCCGGTTTCCACCGGAATCTTCAGTGCTAGCCCAAGATACACGTTTGAACCGTTTAAATTCGCTGCGCCGCCGCACAGTAATATTTTTGCAACTGCCACCGAGCCTTCTTTGCGATGCTCATGCATCGCATGGCTTTCATAAAATGAGATATAGCTTCTGATTTGATCTGCCAGGTCGCGCACGATCGGCTCAAGCGCCGCATATACCTTCCCTTCTTTCTGATTTTTATCCAGCCCGATATCGAAAAATAGCTTTTTCGCTTCTTCTTCGCTTACCGCGAGCGCCGATGAAATAGCGCCGATCATTTTGTTCCCTGCCACCGGCACTGACGAGGTGAATTGCAATGCAGTGCCTGAAAAAATAATAAAACTTGTGCGGGTTGCTCCGAGGTCAACCAGCAATATCGGCGCATCGGTTCGAAGGTCTTTCACCAATGAACGGCTCACCGCCACCGACTCTACCTCAAATGTCCGCGCGATAAACCCGCATTTTTTAATGACAGAAACATATCCGTCGACGATTGTGCGCGGCGCAGCGGAGATAAGCACATCCTGATGCCCAACGCCTTGCTGTTCCATGGTAACGAATTGCCAATCGTAATACACATCATTGATGGCCATGGGAATATTTTGCTCTATCTCCCACTTGATAGCTTCCTTCGCTTCATTCATATTCATTTTCGGCAACTGAATCACTCTCGTGAACGAATGTTCCTCGGGCAAACTACAGACAACATGATTCGTCGTAAGCTTTCCGTACAGCGGTTTTGCAAAAGCATCTTTTAATATTTTCGTTACTTCTTCTTCTTGCTTGATCTCTCCGTTGACAATAAGTCCTTTCGGAAAATCACCCGCACTGAATGCCGCCAACACAAGACCATGCCGGCCGTTTTTCAGCTGTACGAATTTGAATGTCTCGTCGGAAATATCAAGCCCGAACGCATCCGGCTCTCCCGCGTGCAAATTTTGCAATAATGATCTGAACATATAAAAAGTATACCATGCGCCGCTCTATGTTTACATCACTGGATCTCCTTCCACCCGGTAATCGCCCAGCCAGCAGATGGTCCTGATGAGAAATCCACGCCCAGCAGACCTGACTCGTACGTAATGGCCGCATTATTTTCAAGCTCGATCTTATACCCAGTGATCTGTTTTGCCGATGCGGTCTGTTCCACTTGCAACGTTCCCGCAGACGCATAAAATATCGCTCCGTCGCTGTTATTTTTGAGCTGGATCGCATCATCTGCGCCATTATACGTTGAAAGAAACATGATATAACTCCCGTTTGACGGATTACACGTATTTGTTCCCGCATTGTACCCTGCGGAACCGCAAATCCTCACGCCGTTTTGCACAATGATCGATCCGGCGGTGCTTTGCTGTGCGGGATTGTCGGCGATCACGACCGTGCTCAGTGTGCCAAACCCAGGGCTCAAGACAACTTTCACGTTATTATCAACAAGGATGTCGCCAACCACCCACACCGGCCCGTTAATATAATAAATCGCTCCGTTTGTCGTTAAATTCAAGTTGCCGTTGATCTTCACGGGACCGAATGTCGTGCCGTTTGGCGGAGAATATGGCCCTGCAATGATTCCGCCGGCCGTTGCCGCCGCTTCCCATGTATCGATGTTTGCCTGCGAGATGGCCATAGGGATGGTCGGCGGATCCGCCACTGGCGTGTGTGCCGTGCCGGGGGTATAGGGCAACGAACATGGCGATCCGGGAGAATTTAAAAATGTCAGCGATGACGCGTCGATGGCGGTGTAATACGCGTCGCCGCACACTTGGCTGTTTTGTATCGTGTTTGCGCGCGCGTCCCCCGTCACCAGCAAGCCGTCTATCATCGTTGCCGCGCCCGCAAGATACGCCTTGAACGCCAGGTCGGAATTCGCGCTGCCATTCACATTGGTCCACGTTGGATTTCCCACGCTCCAATCGGGAGAATGTTTCGCCTGTCCGTTCGCGTACGGATTTGCGGTGTCATACCCCCATACAAAATAATTGGACATGTCGCTCCCCCCGTCGATCACGATCCAATATGTTTCCGTATTATCCAGCGTCGGGGTCGATGAAAACCCAATATCGATCCATGCATATGTGCTCCCGACCGATGATGCGGTGAGTGTTCCGCTTGCGACGACCTGCGCCGGCCCATCCGGTTCGCCGCTCTTATCGGAGATGACGCGCACGGTAACATTTGCGGGATTACCTGTTTTTTTAAGGTACAGGCTCACGTATGAAAGCACTCCGTTCACGCTGGGACGAAAACTTTGCGCAACGTCGTGCTGCGCGGCCCCCACTGATTGATCGGCGTTTTGCGTCGTCGATGACTGGTCAGCCGTTGCGGCCGCACCTCCCGCGACCCACGCATCCCCCATGATCTTCGTACCCGTACAGCTACTGGTGCAGGTAATAGTACCATCGGAATACACACTCCCGTTGATGACGCTATTTTGTTTCATCACAAGCCCGCCCGCGCCGATCTGTACGCCATAGTAAAAATCGGACTGTTGGGTGGAAAGCGTGAGTTCCGTCTGCACCCGGCGCGTCGCTCGCGCAAGCGCGCCTTCGGCGGTGATCGTCGTTGTCTGCCCGACCGTCGCGATCGTGGTCGTTGCCACGGCAGAACCGACCGCCAATACCGTCTGCGACCCGATATTTTTCCCGTTCTTGATGCGATAAATAGCATCTTCAATGCCCGCTTCCGACGCGTAATATCCTTGCTCGGAATTAATTTCGTTGGTCAGCGACTTCGTGCTTGAAATTGTGGTATATAAAAATCCCCCGCTAAATATCAAACTCAGCGCGAGTACCGCCATCACGCCGACGATCGTGGCAAAACCTCTTTCCTGAAGCATGAAACATGAAGCATGAAGCATTTTTTGCATGCGTTTTTCGTATTTTGTGGCGTATGTTTTATGTTTCATGTTTTATGCTATATGGATCAATATGCTCCTCGTAATGTCGCGGAAGAATTCACCACAACGCGCGCCTGATCTTTTTGATGAGCGCTTTGCGTATTGATACGCGCCTGAATGCTTACGGCAATGGAATCTTTCCCTACCGCGGAAGAAAGCTTCGTAAATCGCAACTGCTCCACGAACACGCGTTCAGACGTCAGCGGGCTTTCGCTTTGCCCGTCTCTTTTTTCATATACTCTTCCGTTATCTATGTAAAAATCAACATATGCGGCATTCTCTCCCGTCGGAATATTCTGTAAAGTCTCGACTGAGATCTGTCCCGCATCATTATCCAGTACGCTTGTCGGCGTATACACGCTTTTCGCATAGCGGACCTCATCAATAATGGTTCTGAGTACGCCATTTACATTTTGAAAAACATTCTGCTGCGCGACTGATTTATCATATGCTTTCAAGTTATCCATGAGCAGAGAAGTGATGGCCGCCGTCACCACGCCGGCAATACCGACATAGATGAGCATTTCAATGATAGTAAAACCATCCACAGCTTTTAGCTTATAGCCCTTCGGCAGTGAGCTCAGGACAGTCGAACTGCTTATAGCTTTTAGAGGGGCCTTGAAGTTTTTTTGCATTCCTATACGCTAATTTTTAAGTATATCGGTAATATAGGTCGCCAACGCTACGCTTTTTGCGGGAGAACCCCAGCTGACCGTCACCGTCACCTGTTTTGTCTTGGGATCGTCGGTACCGCCAACCGAAACAACGTCATCATTAATGTCACGCGATGTGTTGGCAAGCACGAGTGTTCGCGTAAATTTCCCCCCGAGCACCCCCGGATCGGTTCCGGTAAGCGTCCATTGCCCTCCTGATATCACCGGATAATACGTCGCGCCGAATGTCAGGTTCGAAATGTTCGCCGTCCAACCGCCGTCGCGCATGTTGCGTACCGCCTCAATGCCTTCCTGCGCGAAAGCGAGCGCTTTTGCTTTATCATTTCGCACCTGCATCACTTTTAAGGTAAATGCGCTGATTTGCAACACAGAAAAAAACGTCGCGGAAATTATGGCTACCGCGATCACGATCTCAAGCATCCCTACTCCTTTTTGCGAGTCATAACTCATATAAGCACTAGTAAACGAATCGTTCCGACTATCAACATCAAGATTGCCCTTCTCATTCCTTGAATAAACTGGCATCTATAATAAGCCCTGCCCGCAATTTCTTAACATCAATTTGTCCTCCATGAAGTCCCCACTCTGGAACGGCAATGTTATTAAGCTCCGCAATTCTCCGTACGGTACGATAGATTTTAATAGGACTGTCATCACTAAGAATATTTTCTGCTAAAGTCCACAAAGATTCTCCCGCTAAAAGGATGTGGGAGATATGTCCCGCTCGTTTTTCAACAAGAATTTCTCCAGCGTGTGTTTTCCGCGTTGTTACCGTAATTTTATTTACTTCTCTGAGTGCAATATTCGTCGTGCGGTCAAAATGCCTTGGCAGTATCATTTCTAGCACACAAACCCTCTTTGCTTGCCCCGCAATAATCTCCTTTACGCTCTCGATGAGAGTATAGGTGATTGTGGCGCTCGGCACGCCAAAAAAATATCCTCCTTCGGCGTTGGTGGTTTTGATTAAACGATTCACTAAAGCGGTGTCCTTGGTCGGATCGTCAAAAATAGCGCAGAGTTGATCCAACGGAACGCGTCTTGTGTTGCCAAGCAAACCGAGAAGCACGGCTTCATTGTAGAGTTTTGCGCGCACTTCGGTTGTCCCGCGCTGACCCTCAGCTATCGGAGCGGTATAATGAATTGTGCCTTCGGGACCAATAAGCTCTGGGACCTTTGCCGAGTTGGCAATTTTCTCCAAACTCAAGAGATCAATTTTTGCCGGGCAGCCGCTATTGCCGGCATTGCCGTCAATTGCCAAGCATTCGTCAATCCGTTCGGATACCAATTGAACGATGATATTCTCCGGCTGCTGGGGAGTGAAATTAAGGTTGTACTCGCTCACCAACCCGCTTTGTGTATTTCCGGAAAATGTTTGTGTGCGCGACTGTCCCTGCGCATTATAAGCTAAAGAGTCAAAACTATAGCCCCCGGAACCAGTGCCCATAACCTTTATGCTATACTGCCCGCTCACCGGCTGAGGAATCCAGAGATGTTTAACTTCTTTTAACGGTGTCGACGTTTCCACCATATCATTACTCAATCCCTCCTGGAAATACGAACCGTCGGGGATTTCGTTGTAGACAATCCCTGTTACTGGATCTTTTCCTGTGCGCCGGCTATTAGGATCGGTTACAAGAAGTTCTGCGGGGGATCCAAGGCTAAGATAAATGCCAGCCACCTCTGCGGTTGATGTACTAAAAAGACGGAGACCGTCAAAGTGGTTATTATAATTTCTGATGAAAGAACTAGCTCCAGCATCAGCTAGATACTTAGTACTATAAAAAGCGGGGTCATTGATGGTATGCGTCGTATTTAATTTACCATCCGCGGCTAAGAAATGACCAAAGGAACGATTATAGAGAATCGCTGGTTTTAATGCCTGAACATACTCATCCAATGTTGCGGTATCTTTGAAATTTACCGAGCCGTCAAACTGAAGCCACACCGCATTCTGGGGATGTGCAGAATATTCCCAAACCTTCGGCCACTTTATGTTTCCTTCGATATATCCCTGGTGAGCCTTCAACCATGCATTTATGTTCCCGGGAGTTACATCTCGACCATCAGCTCCTTTGGTAATTCCGTAATAGCGGAGGAGCATGACTGCTGATGTAATGGCGCAACCGCAATCGGCAACGGTGGAGCCGCATTCGTAATTGCCAGCCGTACCTTCTGCATAATCCGTGAGAGCCCACTCGGCTGTTTCCGTTTCCGATGGATGCGGTGATATCCTCTGGGTATAAAGTGGCACTGGTTTCACTTCAAAATCAACATTGCCGGCAACCCCAAACTCCTGCCAATTAGAGGTGTTGCCGCTTATATCGACTGCTCTTCCTCGCCAATGATACCGACCATCGATAAGGTTTTCTTTGGTCGTGGTTGCTTCACTACCAGAAGGAATAAATGCCGATTCTATGAGATTTGTTCCGTCAAATAGTTGACTAGATGGTTTAAGTTCAACTTGAAGTTTTACTTGTTCATTAGTCGGACTACTCACAACTGCTTTAAAAACAATGGTTGATTCAGTTGTTGTACCGCTTTCCTGGATTGCAATAACTCCATCGGATTTAAACTGACCTAAGTCAGAAAGCGTAGGAATCTGCCGGATGTCACCAAATATCTCTACACGATGGTTAGTGGAATCAACAACATAGATATTATTCAAAGAATCAGCGAAAACACCGAGTGGCGTTCTGAATTGTCCATCACCAATTTCTAGAGGTCCAACGCCATCGGGATCAATGCAAGTTGTGGAAGGATCGTTTTGAATCCCGTCAAAGTTGCTATCTAAATTACAGAGAGAACCCCATTTCAAAACAAAATTTCCAGCGTCAGTAAACTTTTGAATACGATTATTGGATGAATCTGTAACATACGCGCCGTTTGTGGGGTCAAAAGTGATCCCAACCGGATAAAAAAATTGACCGTCGCCGGTACCAAAAGACCCCCACTTGGTGATAAAAATGCCTGCGCTTGTAAATTTTTGGATACGGTGATTAAACGTATCAGTAACGTATACATAATCAGAAGAACCGACAAATACGCCAAATGGATTGTTAAACTGTCCGTCGCCCGACCCGAGGGACCCCCATTTTGTAATAAAGATACCCTCGTTGGTAAACTTTTGAATGCGCTGGTTTCCTCTATCAGAAATATAAACATTGTTTGTGGAATCAACGGCAACACCATATACTTCATTAAATTGACCGTCGCCGGTACCAAAAGACCCCCACTTGGTGATAAAAATGCCTGCGCTTGTAAATTTTTGGATACGGTGGTTTCTTGAATCAGCAACGTAAATATTCCCAAAGGAATCAATAGTAATATTTGTGGGCAAATTAAACTGTCCGTCTCCAGACCCCGAGGATCCCCATTTTGTAATAAAGACACCCTCGTTGGTAAACTTTTGAATGCGATTGTTAAGGCGGTCTACCACATAAATATCGCCTAGGGAGTCAATGGCAACGCCATAGGGTTGCTTTAATTGACCATCACCACTACCAAAAGAACCCCATTTAAGTAAGAATTGCGGCTCCTGCGCAAAAACCTCTGCTGACGTAAAAAATGAAAGTAGGCCTAAAACAAGAAATAAGAAAAATTTTTGATTGCTTAGTTGCATATTGAGGTGGAAAATTTTACTGTGGCACAACTCCATTGATCCAGAGCGAGTTTTCTGTCACCGCTCCCGCAGCTGTATAATGTATTACATTATCGGTATCGAAATAGATGTACAACTCCTTATCATTATATCGCACATCTCTCGTTATGGAAAAATCTGCGGATGATACGCCTGTTGCATGGGTGTGGATACGCAGGACCTGGTTTGAACCACCTACGTTTATTGTTCCTGACCAGTCAAATATACCGCCTGAAAGATAATCCGAAAAGGTAATATTCTGAGTAAGATAACCCGGGAAATCGAGTATGAGTTCGCCAATTCCCCCTATACTTTGATTGTAAGTAAAGTGAACATGCCGTGTATCTGAAACCCGTGTGCCTGCGGGCGGAAGCGCATCGGCTGAAACATCGGCCCGCCCAGCAACAGATATCTCCACTATTTTTAGTTGCGATGGATCGGCGACAACCCGCACGCTGAGCGTGCCCTCCTGCGCTGTTTTCCCAGTGAGCCGGTCAAACACAACGTCACTCCCGCCTCCGGCAAGCGTGATGTCTGCGATCTCCACGCGCGAAGAGAGCGGATATACGATATTGTCGGGATCAAGCGCGCTGTACGCCGCGCCGCGAAACAGCACGTATTGCGTTTGCTCGAAATGCACGCCGTATTGAGAGCTTGCAAGCGATGCAATGGTTCTTGTACGCGCGAATTGGAGCGCGTCTACTACCTTAAACGCCGATGTTTTGAGATCGGCGCTTTCGGTCGCCGTACTAAAACCGACAAAAACAGTAGTGCCGATGATCGCCAGCACCCCTATCGCCACAAGGATTTCGATCATCGTAAACCCTCTTTGTGAATTATGAGTCATGAATTATGAGTCAAGAATAAAAAATTCCTAATTCTCTTTTATATATTATCCATTACCGAATACATCGGCGTGATCATGGAGAGCGCAAAAAACCCGACACCCGCACCAATGACCACCATCATGATCGGCTCGATAATAGTAGAAAGATTTTTCGTGAGCTCGTTTACTTCATCCTCATAAAACTCTGCGAGTTTAGTAAGTACTTTAGTCAAACTTCCGGTTTCCTCGCCGACCGCGATCATTTGGACCACCAACGGCGGATACAGTCCTTTATACTTCTTCAGCGACTCAAAGAGTGTTTTCCCTTTCTGAATCTCAAGCGCCGCGGTCGAAAGCGATTCTGAAAAATAATGATTAGAAAGCGTTTTTGCCAAAATTTCAAGCGCCTTCACAATAGGGACGCCCGAATCCACGAGAATGCCAAGCGTACGGCACAACCGCGCCGAATTTAACTTGCGCGAAAGTCCCTTAATGATCGGTAATCGTAGGATAAGAGCATCAAGCCCCTTCTTTCCGCTTGCGGTGCGAAGCGCCAACCGCATCGCATAGATCAAGCCGACAGCTCCTCCTATCACAAAATACCAATAATTAAGCATGACATTGCTCAAAAAAATAAGTACCTTCGTGGAAGCAGGGAGCTCTGCGCCGATATCCATAAACGTAGCGGCGAGCTTCGGCACCACAAGGATCATCATAAGATACCCCACGAGAAGCATGACGGTAAAGATCACCGCGGGATACATGAGCGCGCCGCGCACGCGCGACACGATGTCGTGATCTTTTTTCATCTGATTGGCAAGTCCGTTAAGCACTTCTTCAAGATTCCCCGCGGTCTCGCCGATCCGCACCATATTCACATACAGATCGGGGAACGCATCGGGATGCGCGGCAATGCACTCCGAGAACGCTTTGCCTGCCTGTACGTTATTTACCACCTCCGCGATGATCGCTTTCAGTTTTTGATTTTCCGATTGCTCTTCAAGCACTGACAACGCTTTATTGAGCGCGAGTCCCGCACCGATCATCACCGCAAGATTGCGCGTAAACATGATCTTATCGACAAGCGACACGCCGCGAAACGGTTTTGCGCCCCGCAACATCTTCCCGAGCGCGCTGGACTTGATCACGCTCCCTTCTTCATCAGCCGATGTCATTATGACCCCTTGCGCGCGCAAAATATGCGCGAGATCTTCGCGGTCTTTCGCCTCCTGTGAACCGGACCGTATCTCGCCGTCTACTGCCCGTGCGGTATAAAGAAATTTTGGCATATGCTCCTATAGTATCATTCTTTTGCCACCCTGAGTATCTCTTCGATCGACGTATACCCCTGCGCCGCTTTAATGAAGCCGTCTTCCACCATCGTCACCATGCCTTCTTCACGCGCCACGCGTTCGATCTCCGGGAATGGCTCTTTTTTTAAAATAAGATCTCGTACCTTTTCCGACACCTCAAGCACTTCGTACATTCCCACCCTTCCTTTATATCCGGAAGGGGTCTCTTTTGATGGCTTTGCTTTGAAAAAATCGATTGTTTCCCACGTCGCATCAGGCGCCACTATCTTTTCGCGCTTCAGTATCTTTACAATGTCATCGAGTTTGAATATCTCCCTGAGATTTTTTATCTGATCTTTCGTGAGGTTGTATTTTTCCTTCTCGGGACATAATTTCCGGACGAGCCGCTGAGCGAGGATCGCATTGACCGTTGAAGCGATAAGGAACGGCTCGATCCCCATATCGATGAGACGCGGAAGAGCTCCCGCCGCCGAGTTGGTGTGCAGCGTGGAGAGCACAAGGTGTCCGGTGAGCGCCGCATTCACCGCGAGCGTCGCGGTTTCGGTATCGCGTATTTCTCCTACCATGACAATATTGGGATCTTGGCGCAACAGCGCACGAAGCCCTGCCGCAAAGGTGAGTCCGATCTGCGGTTTTACCTGCGTTTGGTTCACGCGCGGCATGCGGTATTCGATCGGATCTTCAATGGTGGAAATGTTCACCTCTGCCGTATTTAAGATCTCCAGAGCAGTATAGAGCGTTGTCGTTTTCCCTGACCCGGTTGGACCGGTAACTAAAAACATGCCGCTTGGCCTTCCAATTGCGTGCATCACGCGCTCAAGCGACCCGCTATGAATACCAAGCCCCTCGAGGCTTGTCGTGTGCCCCTCCTCGCGCAAAAGGCGCATAACGATCTTTTCGCCGTCATATACGGGAATAATGGAAATGCGGAATGATATCTTAAATTCTGTCGTCTCCAGCTTGAACCGGCCATCCTGCGGAAGCCGGTGTTCATCGAGCCGCAAACTCGAAAGCACCTTGATGCGCGCGGCAATGCCTTGCTGGAGTTTTTTCGGCAACGTCATCGCGTCATGCAGGATACCGTCGATGCGATAGCGCACGATTACTTCTTTTTCTGCCGGCTCAATATGGATATCAGACGCGCTTTGCGTAATAGCATGCCGTAAAAGAGAATCAACGATCTTAATGACCGGGAGATCTTCAGCCGCCTTTGTAAGCTCCTCAACTCTTTCCCCGCCGGCATCTTCGTCTTTGGGCGCGCTGACAAACTTCCCTTCAAGCGATGCGAGCTCGCTTGCTTCTTTTTCTTCGACTTCAATGTCTCGCGGCGCAAGAAGATCGCTGAATTCTTCTTCCAAGCTTTTTTGATACTGCTTCAATACCCCCGCGATGCTTTTAGAGTTCGTAAGACGCGGAAGAATGGTGAGGTTTGCTTTTTTGCGCACAAATTCGATCGTTTGGATGTCTTCGGGGTCGGTCATCGCCACCTCAAGATTGGATCCTTCTTTACGAAACGCCACGATACTATATTTGCGGGCGATGGGTTCGGGTACGATCTGCAACACCTCGAGCGGAATGATCTCCTTTTCAAGATTTACGAAAGGAATGCCAAGGATATACGCTTTCAGTTTGATAAGCTCTTCCTCGGTGACAATTTTTTGCTCAATAAGGACCTCGTCAATTTTTTTTCCCGCGCTCAACGCTTCTTTTTGCGCGGCATCAAGCTGGTCTTTTTTTGCCAGCCCCCCATCAAGTAAAAACGCTATTAATTGTTCTTGTTCAACTCTCATTGCGGTATACTATTATTTTTCAAGGATTTCCTTGACCTTGGCGACAATATCGGGAAGGTCATAATTCGCTTTCACCAAATAGGTCGTCGCGCCAAGCGCCACGACTTTTTCCACGTCTTCGGCCGACTCGAGATTCGTAAGCACGATGACGGGGATGTGCGCGATCAGTTCGTCTTTTTTTATCTCGCTCAATACCGTAAACCCGTCCATTTTTGGCAAAATGAGATCAAGAAGAACGAGGTTTGGTTTTTCTGCGCGTACCGCCGCAAGCCCCGCTTCGCCGTCAGATGCAGTGGTGACAGAATACCCCGTCTCTTTCAACGCTACGGCAAGCATTTTTTGCAGAGTCGTCTCGTCTTCAATAAATACGATTTTTTCCATATGTTTTTGTATGTTATCAGTTGTGCGTTATGAGTTGTCAGTTATTTATATACCGGCAAAAAAAACCAAAACCGCGAGCCGACTCCTTCTTGCGATTCAAACCCGATCTCTCCTCCGGACTCCTCAATGATAAATTTAACCAAATACAGTCCCACGCCAAGTCCTTTCGTTTGATATGAAAATTCATTTGTTGCACGAAAGAATTTCTGGAATATATTCTTATGCTCGCGAGCGGGAATGCCGATGCCCTTATCTTTGATCTCAAACATTACGCGGTCGTCTTCCTGCGAAAGGGTGATCACAATAACCGAATGTTCCCTACTGTATTTTATCGCATTATCCACCAAATTTTCTATCACGAGCTTCGTACGGAAAGGGTCGGCGAGTACCGGCGCGATCGTATCTTCGCCCTGAAGCTCAATGGTGCTTTTTTTCGCCTCAAGATCGTGCGCCCGCAAAGCAATGATCTTTTTTACGCTTTCGCGCATATCGAACCGCCCGAAATTCATAGTTACCCGTCCCGCCTCAATGCGCGCGATATCAAGCAGCGTGTTGACGATATTCACCATTTTATTGGTGCTTTCTTTGATAATAAGGTACGCCTCGTGCCGTTTTTCATTCTCCGGCAACACGCCATCGCTTTCAATCGTGCTTGCCGACCACTTCAGCGCGGTCAGCGGCGTCAGCAATTGGTGTGAAATAATATCCAGAAATTGCGATTTGAGCTTGTTTGCTTCCACGATCTTTGCAAAACTCTGGATCATGATGTGCCCGATGATAAGCACCATGCCCGCCGTGCCAAGCGCAAGGAGCGCGCTGATCTGCGGATCCTGATCAAAACGGCTTGCAATGAAATACGCCGTCAGCGTCGACACGCCCACTGCCGCCCCCATGAGCACAAAAAGAAATGTCGGGCATTTCCACAAAGGTACATTAAAATCCTCTTTGCACCCGCGCACGATATTAAACTGGCGCAAAATTTTCGACAGCATAGACAAACATAGTATACCATATTCCGCCTATAAACCTTACAATTTACAAAATATAAAAAATTGTGCATACTATAAGTTCTTGTTATGGATCACGGGGTGTCGTATACCGGCAGTACGCCTGTTTTGGGAACAGGTAGACTGGGTTCAATTCCCAGCACCCCGACTAAACGAAGTGAGGGAGAGGTGAAGCGTGCAAACTGCTTTGCGCGCGATGGGAATTGAAGGGTTGCACTCTATGCGTGCATAGTGCAACCCCGGCCCGAAGGGAATTCCCAGCACCCCGACTGAACGAAGTGATAAAAAAGAAGCCCGATGTTTCGGGCTTCTTTTTTTGTTTAGCATTGGGAGAGTTTTTATTTTCCTTTCGAATGCCGCTTCCTCCAGGAAACAAATTTATCATACGAGATATAGTACATATCCCGTTGCTCGCCGTCCGTCACCTGCAAAAAACAAGCGATGGTTACCGTGAGACCCTCCTTCCTTTTGATCCTTTCCTTCGCCGCAAATAAGGACTCGATGATTAGTGTCGGGTGTATGTCGTGCTTGCGCGCCATACCGCACGGAAAGTGGTTTACCAGGCATATTGCCTTGTATCCCATTTCCACCGCGTCTTTCAAATCATGGATCAGGTCCTTATCGGTCGTATGACCTGGTCTAACCAGCGGCGAATGCTCGTCAAGGACAAGCGTGCCTCCGTGCCGCGGAAGCGGGTGGAACGAGATCGTATGCGTCTCGTCATACATATTCATGAATGGGGTGAATATTCCCCTCACGAACTGCCTCCCATCGGGACAGCACACCGCCACGACATCTTCTTTGCCGCAGAAATGTTTTTTATTCATATTCTGCAGCAAACCGTTTTCCCGTAACACCTCGACCACGACTTTCTCTTCATGCGACAAGCTCATTCTCGGTACCATCTTTTCCCTCCTTCTTTGATTTTTATTTTTTTTACGTGCGGAAATAATCTTATGCTTAGAACCAAGACGCTGATTAAAAAGCGTTTAGTTGGAAGTATAAAACATCCTGACTGTGTCAGAATAAAGAACAATAAAAAATTGTAAATGTACGCAGGAACGCCCTATATGGTACTCCTTTTATGGTAAAATGTCAAGAATAATCGCTTTTATCCTCCCATTTGCCGATGCGTCCGTTTCTTGCGAATGAGCTTGAGATGGAGGAGGTTTTTCTGCAACATTGACTTTGCCTCCGCCATTTCGCGTTCGGTGAGCTTCCCTTGCATCATCTTCTGCGCCTTCTCCCGCGCTTCGTCTGCTTTCTGCTCATCAAGCTCGTCAAACCGCTCCGCGCTATCGGTGAGCAATACGACGTTGTCGTGCGTCACGCGCAAAACGCCGCCGATCACCGCAAGATGCGTTCGTTCGCCTCCCTGCGTAATGACCATTTCGCCTTCGCGCGCGATGGCAACCAGCGCAATATGTCCTGGTAGGATACTAATTTCCCCTTGCGTCGTGGGAAGCGTGAGTACTTCCGCATCGCCTTCATAGGAGACTTTTTCCTGCGTGATGATCTGTAAATGAAACGATTTCATTATGTTTTCAATTCATCAATGCCGCCGATCATATAGAACGCCTGTTCCGGCTTATCATCGTGTTTGCCTTCAATGATCTCTTGAAAACCCCGGATCGTTTCTTTGAGCGACACATATTTGCCCGGCGTGCCGGTAAACACCTCCGCGACAAAAAACGGCTGGGACAGGAAGCGCTGGATCTTGCGGGCGCGGGCTACCACGCGCTTGTCGTCCTCTGAAAGCTCATCGATGCCCAAGATCGCGATGATATCCTGTAATTCTTTGTATCGCTGTAAAATACGCTGGACGCCGCGCGCGACATCATAATGTTCATCGCCCACGATCTTGCGGTCAAGAAGCGATGACGTTGAATCAAGCGGGTCCACCGCGGGGTAAATACCGAGCTCGGCAAGCGGGCGCGACAATACGATCGTCGAATCAAGATGCGCGAACGTCGTGGCGGGCGCGGGGTCGGTGAGGTCGTCGGCAGGCACATAGACCGCCTGCACGGAAGTGATAGACCCTTTTGTGGTAGACGTGATGCGCTCTTGCAGGACGCCCATTTCATTGGCAAGGGTCGGCTGATACCCCACCGCCGAAGGCACGCGGCCCAACAGCGTCGACACCTCTGACCCCGCCTGCGTAAAGCGAAAAATGTTATCAATAAACAACAATACATCCTGATTCATTTCATCGCGAAAATATTCGGCAACGGAAAGACCCGACAGCGCGACGCGCGCGCGAACGCCCGGCGTCTCGTTCATCTGGCCGAAAACCAGCACGGTCTTATCAAGCACTTTTGATTCTTTCATTTCATGGTAGAGGTCGTTCCCTTCTCTTGTGCGCTCGCCGACGCCCGCAAACACCGAATACCCTTTGTGCTCGGTCGCGATGTTGCGAATAAGCTCGGTGATAAGCACCGTCTTGCCGACGCCCGCGCCGCCAAACAACCCGATCTTGCCGCCTTTGGAAAACGGCGCGATGAGATCAATGACCTTGATGCCAGTCTCAAAAATTTTCGTTTCGGTCGATTGTTCGTCAAACGACGGCGCAGACCGATGGATCGGATACGTTTTTTTGGTATGGATCGCCTCCTTCCCGTCGATTGCTTCCCCCAGACAGTTCATCATTCTCCCCAGCACTTCTTCGCCTACGGGAATGTGGATAGGACGCCCCAGCGAAGTAACTTCCGTGCCGCGCGCGAGCCCGTCGGTCGGCCCCATGGCAAGCGCCCGCACCCGCTGTTCGCCGATGTGCTGTGCGGTTTCAAGGATCAAGCGTTCGCTTCCCTTGTGTACTTCAAGCGCGTGATAGATTGCCGGGAGTTCTCCCGTAAATTCCACGTCCACCGCCGGCCCGTTGATCGAAATGATTTTTCCTTTTTCCATATGGTTTTTAATTAGTGCTCTCCCCTATAGGTCGTGTCCCGAATACGACAGGTTAAAGCTTTTATTTATTAAGGGGAAGTCCGGCACGATATTTCCCGGACCGGCATGCGGGATAAGAGTCCAATTCAAAAACGACGGGTCGCGCACATCCACTCTGCTGATCTCGCCGTGCCCGTCGGTCATCACGACATACACGATCTCCCCCCGCCACCCTTCTACAGCGCTTACCACGATCGCATTTTTCTCTAAAGAAAGGCTGGCAACCACAGGTGCGGTATCACTGCCGCCCGGCAGTTTTTCAAGCGCCTCCTTGATAAGCTTATATGAAGAATATACCTCTTTGATGCGCACATAGAACCGCGCGTACACATCGCCTGTTTTGCCGGTAGCAACCTCCAGCTCAAGATGTGGATACGCGGCGTACGGATTGTCTTTGCGGGCATCGCATGCGATGCCCGCTGAGCGCGCCGCAACGCCCACCGCGCCGTGATCCTGCGCGACATCCTTTGCTACGATGCCGGTGTCTTTCAGCCGGTTCAGCAGTGATGCACTGTTTTCTGCGACATCAATGACCTCTGAGAAATCATTGATGATGCGCCGCAATTCTTCAATGAGTTTTCTTTTTTCTTCTTTTGTAATGTCGGTAGCCACGCCGCCGATCGCGTTCACCCGCTTCAAAAATCTATTTGCCGTAAGGCATTCGTTGATCTGCATGATCATCTCGCGCAATCTGCCGCCGTGTGCGCCGCCGAAATTAAACCCTGTGTCAAGCATGATCGCTCCGATATCGCCAAAGTGGTTTGCGAGTCGTTCAAGCTCCGCATACACGACGCGGAGATATTTTGAGCGCTCCGCAACCTTCACGCCTCCCAGTCGTTCGAGCGCCTGACAAAACGCGAGCGAATGAGAAAACGAGCTGTCTCCCGATATTTTTTCAGATAAGCGTATTTTTTTCTCCAACGGCAATGTTTCAAATAATTTCTCGATTCCTTTATGCACGAAGCCAAGCCGCGGCTCAAGCGAAAGGATCTCCTCTCCCGCAACATTGAAGCGAAAATGCCCCGGCTCGATGATGCCCGCGTGGATCGGACCCACCGGTATCTCATACACTCCTTCGCCCTCCACGCGTTGAAATTCGTATCGGCCCTGCGCTTCCGCGGGCCTTTCGTTCCACGCGAAATCTTTTCTCAGCGGAAACACGCCTGTCGGCCAATTTTCATGCAAAATAAGCGGACGCGGGTCGGGATGCCCGACAGGCGTAAGGCCGAAAAATGTTTGTATTTTCCGCTCATAATTCCACGCCTCATGAATGACCTCGGCGCACGAAGGAAATTCCTCCGTATCGCGCAAAGAAACAAAAGGAACAATGAACGTATTTTCCTGCGGCGCGGAAAACACATAGAAAATTTTAAAGCATCCGTGTTCGGTTCGTTCGTCCGCCGCGGTGATCGTTTTAAGCGACAACGAGTGTTCAGCATATAACTCCGTAACAACGCCCACGATCTCTTCCAAAGATACTTCAAACAGCGCCGTGTTGCCGCTCATGCGGGCGGTGAATTTCTCCGGAATATAGCGGTAAATATGTTCTCTCATATGATTAGTGCAATATTGCGATCGCGCTCACCAGCGTATACAACTCCGCGGGCGGGTACACGCTCAAATACACAAATAAAACGGCGAGTACACAAGGGGGGATAAGAAGCCATATGCTTGATTCTCCAACAGTGATCTCCTCGGGCTTTTCCCCGAACATCATTGCGTGAGTATGCTTCAAGAATGCGACAAATGCAACGATGAGCGCGAGCACCGCAACGATCACGACGATTGGGTGCGATGCCATTCCGGCGGCCGCAATATGCGCTTTGGTCAAAAACAGCCCCAGCGGCGGAATACCGCTTGCCGCAAGAAATCCGAAAATAAACAACATGCTCGTGGCGGGAATCGCCCGCAGGGCGCCTTTCACGTGGCGAATTTTGGTTGAACTGTATTGTAACAAAATGTTCCCGGCGGCAAAAAAGAGGATCGCCTTGGCGAGCGAGTGATACACCATATGAAGCGCTGATGCTAATGCGCCGATACCGCCAAACCCAAACCCGAGCGCCATAATACCGGCATGCTCGATGCTTGAGTACGCGAGAAGCCGTTTGTAATTTCTCTGGGTAAACATAATGAACGCGGCAACGCTGACCGACAACAAGCCGAGTATGATGAGCATCTGGCCGGTGAATTCCGCTCCCACCGCGCTGTCGGTGATCGCTTTAAAGCGCAGGACCGCGGCAAGCGCGACGTTGAGCAGCGCGCCGGAAAATAATGCCGCGATCGGCGTCGGCGCTTTGCCATACGCATCGGGCTTCCAGGTATGCATCGGCGCAAACCCTACCTTTGTGCCATACCCTATCAGGACGAATATAAACGCGATCTTCGCCACCATCGGGTCCAGGTCTCCTGCGTGCGCGGAAAGCAAGCTCCAATCCACGAGCGGCATACTCCCGCCCGTTTCCACGGATGTGAAATACAGCAGTGTTCCAAAAAACCCGAGGAGCAAGCCCACCGAATTGATAATCAGATATTTCCACGCCGCTTCCATCGCCGAGGGCTTGTTATAAAAACTTATCAAAAATGCCGTCGAAAGCGTGGTGGCTTCAATGGCGATCCATGTCAGGATCGGGTTTGCGGTGGCGGAGGCAAACAACATCGCGCCGACAAAGATATTAAAGAAAAGGAAATATTGCCTCGTCCTGCTCTGGCCGATCACCTTTTTTTCCGCCTCTTCCCGCATATATGCAACCGAATAAAATGCCGCGGCGCACCCGACGACCGCGATCGTGGCGATTACCAGCGCGCCGAGCGCGTCAACGGAAAAATACGCCGAACGGGAATACACGCCGTCCTGGGCGACCGTAAGCGCGAGTACCGCGGCAGATAGCAATACCACGACAGAGGAAAGTATGGTTGCCGCTTCCATGATAGCTCTCCGCTTGGTGATAAGCGCGACACAGGAGGCGATGCAAGGCGATGCGATAGCTAAAAATATAAGACTCATATTATTCTTTGAGGCGCCGCATTGCGGTGACATCAAGCGACCCGAATTGTTTATACATCATCGACGTGAACACGGTTGCCACGACCACCCACACCAAAATATCAAACATAATTCCCATTTGCAGTCCTGAAGCCTGTTCGAGTCCGGCAAACACCGCGAACGCGACAATGCTGTTTTCAAGCGAAAGGATCCCGATCATCTGCGAGATAGCTCCTTTGCGGTTAACGATAAGAAAAAGAGAGATGAGCATCATCGCGAGAGCAAGCGACAACATCCCTTCGCGCCCATGTCCAAGCGCGGTCAACGGAGCAAACACGTGCGAGCGCGTAAGCGCGGTCAGCGCGGCAACCGCAATCAGCGTCAGCGGGACGTTCAGGTAGGTGCTCGCGGAAAACTTCAGCTGGTGCCGTTTGATCAAATGCGCAAAGAACAACGGCGCAGTGAGCGTCTTCACGGCAAACGTGGCAAGCGCAACGAACAACAGCGGCCGCGAACCCGCCTCGATCGACGCAACAAGCAATATCAATGCCATCGCGCCTGATTGCGCGCAATACAAAAATGCCGCCGTGCTGTTCTTTTTCACCACGTGCAAAAACACCGCGGCAAGAAACATAATGACTATCAATAATTGTACGAAAAGATTTTCCATATGCAGGGTCATATAAGCCCGATGGCGATAACGCTCAGAATAAACGACACGAATAATACGTCCGGCAGACGGAAAAATCGCAGCTTTGCGATGACCGATTCCACGATCGCAACACTCACGCACAACGCAAGCGCTTTTGCCGCAAAGGCGATGACCGCGATCACGATCGCCATACCGCCGGCATCATGCGCGATACCCCACGGGAAAAACAAATTGGCTCCGAGCGCGATAAAGATCATCAGCTTGTTGGCAGACGCCCATTCTATCAGCGCGAGGCGCTTGCCTGAATATTCAAGGATCATCGCCTCGTGGATCATGGTAAGCTCAAGATGCGTTGAGGGATTATCAAACGGGAAGCGCTTGTTTTCCGCAAGCAATACCACAAAAAATCCAGCGAACGCAAAGAATGCCGGCAGAAGCGACGCGAGATCGGCCGAAGAAATTTTCTGGGCGATCGCAAACACATTGCCCGTCCCGCTCATCAGCGCGACCGTCAGCAACGAAAGGATCAGGCCTCCTTCGGCAAGTGCGGCAACCGTCACTTCTCTGCTTGACCCAAAACCCCCAAACGCGCTTCCCGTATCCATACCGGCAAGCGCGACGAAAAATGTCGCGGTCGCCAGAAGATACACGATAACAAGGATATCGCTCGTAAACCCATTTTCCACGAACGAAGCGAACACCGGAACGCTCGCGCCGACCACCAGCGTGATAGAAAAAATAGCCAGCGGCGCAAACCGGAAGATCCATGATGCGTCGGCGCTGATCACCTCGTCTTTATGCAAAAGTTTCCATATGTCGCGGTACGGCTGAAGCACGCCCGCACCTTTCCGATTCTGGAATGCCGCTTTTATCTTTCGGATACCACCAAGAGCGAGCGGGGAAAGCGCCGGTATGCACAGTATTTGTATTATCCACACGATACTCTGTGTCATAGCTAAAAAATTACATACGTAAGCAGCGCCACCAGTGCCACGAATATGTACAGCACATATGCGTTGATGTTGCCGCTCTGGATCGTTTTAACGCGCTCGGAAAACTTCGTCAATGCGATCTGCAGCGGCTCATACAGATACGTCTGATAAATATCGTTGATACCGAGCGTGATCGTTCTTGTTTTCGGGAAATATCTCGCCGTGGCATCGCGATATTCTATGCCCGTTTGCTTCGTGGGCTTTAATATCCCTTTAAATATCATAATGATCGAGCGCGAAAACGCGGTCGCGGTTATTTCTGCGCGTGGCGTAGGCGTCGTGCCGCAATCCCATGTTTCCCCCACGAGCACTTTTTGTTTCCGGTGCACGACGCGAAGCCCAAACGCTACGACGCACGCCGCGATAATGAGCATCATTGCGATCCCGGGCGCAGAAGCCGAAGCAAAACCATTCTGCACGGAGATCTGCTGAAACGGCGAAGCGGCAAACGGCAGTTCTGTTGTGCTAAACGCTCCTATATCGCCCGCCACGTGGGCGATCGTCGAGGAAACGCTTCCGGAAAATACGCCAAACAGCAATGCGAGCAATGCGAGCGCCGCCATGCCTGTCCGCATTGAAAACGATGCCTCTTTTGCGTGCCGCGCTTCTTCGCTCCGCGGCCGCGCACAAAACACCGCGCCGACTGCCTTCACAAAGCATGCAAGCGCGAGTCCTCCGGTGAGCGCAAGCGCCCCCACCGCCAGCACGAAGATCCAGCTTGCCGCGCCCGGTAACGAAAGAATACCGCCAAAGAGCGCCTGAAATGTCAGCCATTCGCTGAAAAATCCGTTAAAAGGCGGGAGTGCTGAGATCGCCATTGAGCCGATCAGGAAAAAGAACGCGGTCTGCGGCATCCGCTTGATAAGTCCGCCGTATTCTTCAATGTTGCGTGTGTGCGTAGACGACACCACGGCGCCGGCACTCAAAAAAAGCAGTGATTTGAATGTGGCATGATTGAGCGTATGAAACAGCGCGGCAACAATGCCGAGTATCGCAAGCGGCATCATGCCTGATGAAGAAAACACCATGGCGCTCCCCAAGCCCAGAAGAATGATGCCGATATTTTCAATACTGTGATATGCGAGCAATCTTTTCAGATCGTGCTCGGTCAGCGCGTATAAAACACCCAAGAGCGAGGAAGTCGCCCCTAACACCAGCACGGTCAGCCCCCACCACAACGGCACATCGGTGAAAACATCGAGGAATATCCTGATCATCATGTAAATGCCGGTCTTGATCATCACGCCCGACATCAGCGCCGACACGTGCGAGGGAGCTGCGGGGTGCGCGTCGGGAAGCCAGATATGCAGAGGGATAATACCTGCTTTGGTGCCAAACCCGGCAAGCGCAAGCGCAAAAACGGCGTTTGCGGCAAACGGGGGAATAGACGCGATATGCGCCGCGATCGTTTCAAATTGGAATGATCCGGTGAACTTATACATCACGAGGAATGAAAGAAGGATGAACGCGGTGCCGATGTGCGTCATCACGAAGTATAAAAATCCTGCGCGTATGTTGCGGTGGTCATAGCGCTCATACACCACCAAAAAGTACGAGGCAACGGACATGATCTCCCACGCGATGAGAAACACCAATGCGTTCGCCGCAGACACCACGAGCAACATGCCGGCGATAAAAAAATTATAGAAAAACCCAAGGGACCCGATATTATATTTTTTGTAAAAATGCTTCACGTATCCCGCGCCGTAGATCGAACACAACAAAGCAATCAGGGAAATTATGAAAATAAAAAAGGCGGAAAGTTTATCAATATGAAATGACACCGAAAGCAACGGGAATAGAGAGCTTGTCTCAATGACATACTCGGGTGCGCGCGCGGCGCTTAGTGCGGACAGCGCGTAGACGATCCCCCACGCCGACCCAAGCACCGCGAACACACTGCTCCATGCGTTCGCGAGCGTGTCGTTTTTTCTGAACGCCAATGCGCCCATGGCACCGACCGCAAACGATGCTATCAATGCAAAAAATCCGTATGAAGATAGTATGCTGTTCATCATAGTGCTTTCTTTATTGTAGGCGCCGCGCCGGAATCACTCGCTTCCAGTATTTTCAGCACATGGCTTAAGATCGTTGTGGGCGAAGGAGGATCTCCGGGAATATGATAATGCACCGGAATGGTGTTTTCCGCGCCGTCGGTTGTCGCGTATGACCCTTTGAAAATGCCGCCATCGATCGCGTCATCCCCGACCGCTACCACGATCTTCGGTTCCGGCGTAACGTCGTACGCTTTTTTAAGCGCTTTCTGCATATTTCTCGTCACTGGCCCTGTTACCATCAGCATATCGGCGTGTTTAGGCGAAGCGACAAAATGAACGCCGAACCGGTCAACATCATAAAACGCATTCCCGAGCGCGACAAGCTCCTGCTCGGCGGCGTTATCGGACCCCGCATCCACCATTCTGATGGCAAGCGACCCACGAAATAGTTTTTTTGTTTTCTCGCGTATCGCCTCACCAAGCGCAACCATCTCTGCGTCGCGCGCAAACGCTTCGGCGGGAATGACGTTGTTTTTGGTAGAAAATATTTTGAAGAGAAGTTTCAACATATAGGTTATGCCATCGCCTCCGCCGCAGAACTAATCTCGGCGATCTCCTGCGTGATGCTCTGCTGGCGCGACTGATTATAATGCGACACAAGATCGCCCAGAAGCTCCTCGGAATTTTTCGTGGCGCTGTGCATCGCGATCATGCGCGCCGAATGCTCGGACGCATTTGATTCAAGCACCGCCTGATACAACTGCATCTCTATTATTTGTGGCACCACCGTCTCGATCACTTCTTCCGGCGACGGTTCAAATAAAAAGCGGGGTGCTTCGTGTGTTTCATCCTTTTTCGTGGATACAAAAAGTTCTCGCGCCGACATCAGTTCGCTTTTTTCGACAGGAAAAAGCTGTTTGATCGCCGGCATCTGCGCTGTCGATGAAAGAAACCGATTGAACGCCACAAAAACAGAGTTCCGTTTCCCGCCACGAAGCTCATCGAAAAGAATACGAGCAACCGGCCGCACCTCCACCGCGTGCGGAAGATTGTCGAGCCGGGAGAACGTCGCGATAACCTCCCGTCCCGTGCGGCGCAAATAATCCGCGGCGGTTTTCCCGACGGTAATGAACGCGAACTTCTTTTCTCCCTGCTTTTCCAAAAATTTCTCAAGGAATCTGAATAAATTTCCATTCAGGCCGCCGCACAGCCCACGGTCAGACGACATGACCACGATAATGCCCTCGCCGGTCGCGGCAGAACGCAAAAGAAAGTGGCTATGATTCTCTATTTTCTCGATCGCCTCTATTAGAATTTCCCACGCCTTCGCCGCGTATACGCGGGTACCCAGCGCCTTATCCTGCGCTTTTTTCATTTTCACCGCCGCGACAAGCTCCATCGCGCGCGTTATTTTTTTCGTCGCTTTAACGCTGGTGATACGCCGTTTAATTTCTTTGATCTTGGCCATATGCTAATCTTGTTTCTTGAATTCCTCGATTACTGATCGCACTGCCGCCTCGGCATCACCGCTTATTTTTTCCGCCTTAGCAATCGTATTAAACACCTCGGGATGCACCGCCTGTGCGAATTGCAAAAGATCTTTCTCGAATTTTCTCATTTTCGCGGGAGCGATATCATCGGTAAGGCCGGATGTCACCGCAAAGATCGCAAGCACCTGTTCTTCGGTCGGCATCGGCTCGTTCTGATCTTGCTTGAGCAGTTCCACCAGCCTCTTTCCCCGTTCAAGGCGTTTTTTCGTCTGCTCATCGAGATCCGCTTCAAATTGCGCGAATGCCGCGAGCTCCCAATATTGCGCGAGCTCAAGGCGCATCTTTCCCGCGACGCTTTTCATCGCTTTGGTCTGCGCGGAAGAACCGACGCGCGACACCGACAGCCCTGCGTTGATCGCGGGCCGCATGCCGGCATAGAACATATCGGTATCAAGATAGATCTGCCCGTCCGTGATGGAAATGACATTGGTCGGAATATACGCGGACACATCGCCTCCCTGCGTTTCAATGATAGGGAGCGCGGTCAGCGACCCGCCGCCATGTTCCGCACTCAAGCAGGCCGCGCGCTCAAGCAGGCGTGAATGCAGATAAAACACGTCGCCGGGATATGCTTCGCGGCCGGGCGGGCGGCGCAACAATAACGAGATTTGCCGATACGCCCACGCGTGCTTTGAAAGATCGTCGTACACGACAAGCACATCTTTTCCCTGCTCCATAAAATATTCGCCCATGGCCGTTGCCGCGTACGGCGCGAGATACTGCAATGCCGCGGACGACGATGCGGACGCATTCACCACGAGCGTGTAATCCATCGCGCCGCGCTGTTCGAATAAGCGCACGATCTTGGCGACCTTCGAATCCTTTTGCCCGATGGCGCAATAAATACACACCACGTTATTTCCTTTTTGGTTAAGGATCGCATCGATCGCAATGGTCGTTTTTCCCGTTTGGCGGTCGCCGATAATAAGCTCGCGCTGACCCCGCCCGATAGGCACCATGGCGTCGATCGCTTTTATGCCGGTCGTCAATGGCACTTTTACCGATTTGCGGGTGATCACGCCCGGCGCGATCTTTTCCACCAGCATCATTTTGTCGGCCTGCGTCGCTCCGCGCCCATCAAGCGGCCTCCCCAGCGGATCAACCACGCGCCCGACGAATTTTTCCCCCGCAGGCACTTCGAGCACCTTCCCGGACGCGGTCACGCGGTCGCCTTCTTTAATATGCGTATAATCGCCGATGATAATGGCGCCGATCTCATTTTCATCCAAACTCATTGCCACCCCCCACGTATCGCCCGGAAACATGATCATTTCGGACGCCATGCATTCGGAAAGCCCTGCGATGCGAGCGATGCCGTCGCGCACCTCCGTGACGATGCCCGTTTTTTGCACCGTTACTCCTTCCGAGAACGCTCCTATTTCTTTCCTGATCTTTTCGATGATTGCTTTTGCTTCTTTCATGATAGTTATGCGATCAATGCTTTTTTTAATTTCTCCAGCTTCATCCGCACGGTGCCATCAATGATCATCTCATTGGTGCGTACCACAAGGCCTCCTAACAGAGAATCATCCACGGCAAAACGCGCATCCACTTTCGCGCTATCTTTTTTCACCATTGCGGCGATCAAACCGATCACGCGCTCCTTTTCCGTGTCTGCAAGTACCGTCGCAGACACCACTTCCGCGTCCACGATCCCTTCCTTTTTTCGCGCAAGAGAAAAAAACGCTTTTTGCATTTTTGGCAGCAACCCTGTCAGCCGGCGCGCTTGGAGATGCGCGGCAAATGCTTTCGCAATGCTCGCCTTCTCGTCTTCGGTTTGTGCGCCGCGCAAAAGCTCCCAAAGCGCCGCGGCATAGATGGTATATTTCTGCTGTTTCATATCGTTACGCGGTCATTTCTTTAATAAGCCGCGCGTGCTTTTCTTCGCTGATCTCTTCGCCAAGCACTTTTTCAGCCACCGCGATCGCAATGCTTCCCGCTTCGCGCCTGATCTCCGTCATCGCCTTTTCCTGCTGCGTACTGATCTCCTTTTTTGCGCGCTCGATAAGCCGCGCCGACTCATCGCCTGCTTTCTTCACCAGTCCGTCCCTAACTTTTTCCGCGTCATTGATCGCTTTTTCAATGATGAACTTCGCTTTCTCCTGCGCGTGCTTCATCTCACGCGCCATTTTCTCCTCCGCTTCTTTTTGCGCGCGGGCAACCGCATCGGCCTGCGCCATGCTTTCTTCTATCTTCCTCCGGCGCGTTTCAAGGATCTGCAAAAACGGCTTATACAAAAATCGGTGCAATACGAACAAAAGGATCGAGAAATTCACGATCTGAAAAAGAAACAGCCGCACATCGATCCCTAGTTTTGCAAAAATTTCCATGCGATGCGTCGCCTTACGGAAGCGTTCTCGCCTCCTGAAATAAAGACCCTGCGCGGCGTTAACCGAACAGGATGATGAATGAAACCACAAGCGCAAAAATACCAAGCGCTTCCACGAACGCGATCGCAAGGATCATCGTCGTCTGGATCTTGCCTGATGCTTCGGGGTTTCGTCCGATCGCCTCAAGCGCCTTGCCTGCCAAATGGCTGATGCCCAGCGCCGGCGCGATCATACCGATAGCGACTGCGAACGCCGCGCCTGCCAACCTCACGATCTCAATGATTTTCTCAAAATCAAGCGTCATAGTGTTTGTTTTACTTAATAATAATTAATAGATAATCAATGTTGTTTTGTACCACGTTCCGCTTCTTTTCGCAACACGCTTTAATGCCCTTCTTCGTGCGCTACCGCCACTTTCACGAAAATAAGCATCAGAGCCGCAAAGATCGTCGCCTGAATAAGCCCCACCATTACTTCAAACAGCATAAATGGCACGGGCAACAGCACCGGCAAGAAGTAACTCATGACCAAAAGCAACACCTCGCCCGCGAATATATTGCCAAAAAGCCGGAATGAAAATGAAATGAGCCGTGTGGTTTCGCTCAAAAACTCGATAAACCCGATAAAAAACCCGATGGGGCTCTTGAGGTTGACGAACTTTTTTACATAGGCCCACCCGCCGACCACCGTCATGCCCATGGCCTGCACCACAATGACCGCGACCGCCGCAAGCGCGAGCGTAACGTTCAGATCGGTATTCACCGAACGCAGAAGCGGCACGGCGTGCCCGCCCTCGGCAAATGTGATGCTTCCCACGCCGGGAAGGAATTCCATCCAATTCGCGGTCAGCACAAAAAGAAATACGGTCGTAATGAACGGGAATACTTTCTGGGCAAGCTTCCGATCGCCAAGCACCTCTTCCATCATCCCAAGCGCCGATTCCACCACAAGTTCGATGACATTCTGCATACCGCGGGGAGAAGTAAGCGCAAGATTTCTGCGCGCCACAAGCGCAATCACAACAAGCACCGCGGTCGCGGCGAGCGCCGCAAGCAATGTGTTGGTCACCGGGAAGTTTGCGACATCAAATAAATGCTCCGGCGTAATGCTGATTTCCAATCCTTTTCCTTCCATAAAACGCCAGCATTATATCTCATCCCGCCCGATCCCACAAGGATGTCTCAATTTTAAAAAACGTTCATAACACAGTCACATACCATAAAAACACCGCGAAAACGGCGTTTTTATGTGTTCTCTTTTCGTAATTCTTATCTCACCTGAAATAGCGTGCGCAATGCGCCAAGGACACTCGCGGAAAGAACATCAAAAACACCCCTGCTTTGCGGTTGCGTCTCCACCCCTTCTAAAGGAAGGTTGGGCATCATGGGTTGCGGTTCCATAGCCTTGAGCTGTTCCATCGCCTCCGGTGTCAATAACTGCGGGTATGCGGAAGGGTAGTTCGGAAGATACGGTATCATTTGTTTTTCGGGAATGCTATTTACCCCATCCGGCTTCACCCCCTCAAACCGCTCCGCTCCGCACACTCCGTCTTTTGCGATTGTGGCACCGTCTCGTTTCGCATAGCACGCATTCGGATACGTGCGGTTGTTTGCGCCGCACACCGGCTTGTATTCCTTCGTACACGCTTCGCTCAACCCGCTTGTTCCTTCCGTAAAATCTTCCTGTGCCTTAAACAAAGGCGTGACGCGCGCCGGCATAGAGCCGAAGTCCTCGCATTCAAAATCCCACCGTCCGGCCTTGCAGATAGGGCCTTTACATCCTGCGGGCGTCGGCATTGCCGGCCGCGGACCGCACTGGCGCACATCTTCGAGCTTGCCCTCATATCCCGCAGTAACTCCGGGCTCTGTTTGCTTAAACAGCTCTCCCGGCGGCAACCCACCAACACTCGGATTGAATTTCGCGCACTCGTCGCGATGTTTTGGGTCTGAACAATATTTGATGCATACTTCCGGTCCTTGGCATCCGCCGGGACCGTTCGGAAATCCGTTCTGCATCATCATCTCCGGCTTGCGGAACTGTCCTTCAAGCTCCCGGAATTGCTCAAAGCGTTCAAAGCGCTTTTCTTCCATTTGCTTGAAACGCTCGTCTGTCGTTGTGCCTTGTCTGCCGATCATCGGCTTGATACCTTCGCCCGCGCGCTGGATAAACTCGCGCAATTTCTCTTTCGCATCTTCTTTATGCATCCCGCCCTGCTCTACCGCAAACGCAAGACATTCTTCTACGCGGGAAGGATCACTGCAATATGTTTTACATTCTTTTTCCGATGCGCACCCGCCCGGGCCGCCCACTTCCATCACTTTTTTCGCAAGCTCTCGTCCTTGTTCCATCATTTTTATCTCTCTTTCAGGAATAAGGCCGTTCTTTTTCGCGAACGCGAAACATTCGTCCTGATGCGCCGGATTTTCGCAATACGAATGACACGCTTCTCCTTTGCATCCGCCGGGACCGCCGCGCTGCTCGATCGCTTTGAATTTCTTCACGCGTTCGATCTCATCCTGCGGAATTAAATTATTCTCCACCGCGAATTGAAAACACACGTCTTGATTTTCTGTCCTTTCGCAAAAATCCCTGCATTGCTCGCCGCGGCATCCTTCAGGACCCGGCTTATTGCCAAACATACGCGCGCGCTCAACATCTTCCTTCAGCATCAAGCCGTTCTGCTCCGCGAACGCGATACATTCTTCAAAATGATCAGGATCGTCACAATAGGTCTTGCACTGCTCGCCGGTGCACCCGCCGGGACCGACGGCCGGCATTTTTTTGATGCGCGCCGCTTCTTCCGGAGAAATAAGTCCGTGCTCTTCTCCGAACTTCACGCACTCCTCTGTATTATCAGGGTTCTCGCAATACGCGCGGCACTCTTTTTCTTCTTTACACCCGCCGGGACCGCCCACTTCCATGACTTTTTTTGCGGCGCGTATTTTTTCTTTTCCGATAAGATCATGTTTTTCCGCAAACGCCAAACACTCCCCGTGATGCGCGGGATTCTCGCAAAATACGCGGCACTCACCCTCCGATTGGCATTGGCCGGGACCGCCAAGCTCGCGGATAAGTCGTGCGCGTTCACGCACTTCTTCGCCTTTTTTCACCTTGATATCGTGCGTAGCCGCAAACGATGCGCATTCCGTTTCATTTGCAGGGTCGTCGCAATATGTCTTGCATTCGTCTCCCGAGGTACATCCGCCCGGACCTATTTTCGGGAGATTCTTCGCGCGCTGTTCGTCCTCGCGCGATATCAGCCCGTGTGCGCGCGCAAATGCTATGCACGCATCTTTATGCGCGAGATCGTCGCAATATGCTTTGCACGCATTCTGGTCTGCGCAATTCCCAAGCTCCGCGACGGGAAATATAATGCCGGTGACGCCGTCCGTCGTGGTCGCCGCGCCGTCCGTCGTTGCCGCAACCGCCACAAGCGACAAGCTCAAGGCAAACACGCCGCCGATCGAAAACGCAATGAATTTCTTTGGCATGGCTATTGTACAAATGGGTTAATTTTCACCGCATCAAACGGATTTGCTGTTTCCCCAAACGGATTTGATGCACCGTCTAAGAACGGGTTCGCCGCCTGCGCCGCTTCCGCTTCCGCCGCCTGTATCGCCGCGTCGGCTTCCGCCTTTACCCGCGCCTTTTCTTCCGCGACGCCCGCGCTTCTTCCCTCGGCATACCCCGCCGCTTTCCCTCTATCCTCTCCTTGTATTTTCCCGTATGAAAACCCGACTGCTCCTCCCGCGATCATCCCGACTACAAGGAGAATGACCGCAAACACTGTTTTTGTCGTTGGTGCCATAAATATAACGTTATTAATTATTATTCTTCCCGTTTTGTCTCTGACATTTTGTCTGAGCCACAAAACGCAATCCCGTCTTCCTCTAATATATATATAATAAATGACGGGGCCTCTTACAGTATAAACCATTTACATGAGAACGGCCACGCGCACAACTATCCACATACGGTAAAAAACACCTGCTCTGGAATTTTATCCGCAAATCAAGTATAACTGATATGTATTTGCATTCGCGGGTGTCGTATAATGGTTATTATTCCAGTTTTCCAAACTGGTAACGGGGGTTCGATTCCCCCCACCCGCTCCCATTTTACCTGAAGCACAGCGAGGCCACAGACCGAGTCGTAGCTCCACAGTAAAGATAGAACGTAGAATAGAGCGAATAAAACGTAACCACATCAAACCAATGCCGCGACATCTGAAAATCACTGCGATACTTTTTTGCATAGTGAGCGCGATCGGCTTGCTGGATGCAACCTATCTCACCGTCAAACATTACCTCGGAGGTATTCCTCCGTGCACGCTCCGCGGATGCGAAGTTGTGCTCACCAGCGCGTACAATACTATTGCCGGCATTCCTGTCGCGCTCTTTGGCGTGTTGTACTACATGACGATTCTTCTTGTATCGCTTGCGTATATGATCAGTAAAAAAGAGATGATCATTCGGCATGCGGCGTATCTCACGCCTATAGGGTTTATCGCCTCCATATATTTCGTCTACCTCCAGCTTTTTGTCATCAATGCGATATGCTTGTACTGCATGGCATCAGCCGCGACATCAACGCTTTTATTTATACTCGGCGCATACGTTGTCATCGCGCCACGCAAGCAATTGACAGAAAAGTAGTTTACAATGGAAAATGCAGGTTTTTAAGCCTGCATTTTAATAACAATGATGGATCCATTTCTCGCTGATGTTGACGTTGAGCGCAACATCGCGAGGTGAAACTTCCACTTTTTTAAGAGCAATAACGCATTCCCATGGCTCGTCTTCATTCTCCGCGCTAGGATAATAAATGCCGACGATCCATATCTTTCCGTTCCTTCTGTCTCTTTCCATCACTAATGTGCTTCCCGCATATAAGGTAAAGGATTCGCCCTTATATTTGCCCTTCAGTCCCGTTGTCGTCTTCCATCCCCGCATCTGCCCAATGTATCTGTCTATCGGGCCAGCAATCACGCTGTTTGCGGTTACAATAAATACAGCCAATGCTATTGCCGCTGCAACAATCGATCGTTTCATGTTAACTCCTCCTTCTATTGAATTATTAAAGATGCAGATGACATGTTCGTTCTATATCATTTTCAGCGATCACGCAAGTCCCGCGAGTAATGTCCCCGCAAAAATGAAAATATTTTTTATTCCTTATCAGCAAATATCACAAGTCGTTTGGAATAACTTTTAGAGGCCTTATTCCACACCCCTTCGCAGGTAACGAGATTAAGGTATGCACCTTCGTTGTTCGAACCAAACACATCTGAAGCATTCTCATTCCGATCATATTTTTTACTTTCCCGCACCACAAACGCAGTGATTACCCCGTCTTCACTCTCAACATATATCTTGTCCCCCTTCTGTAAGGCGTGTAGCCTGCTAAACACTGCCGGCGCGCTTTTTTTTGTATCATAATGCCCAGCGATAACAGAGCTTCCTCTTTCCCCCGGGCGCGACCCGAGATTGTACCATGCAACATCAGCAGGATTTTTTGGCACATCCATTGCTCCATCAGATGTAAGACCCACATGCTCAACAATAGAATCAACGCCGATGCTTGGAATTGTAAGGCGCACGGGCAACCCAACGCTTGCCCGTACTTGCGCGAGAGGGACGACGGTGTTTTCAATAATCGGAGGTGAGGTGTTTATCACCTGGGATTTTATTTTCGGAACGCCAAAAAAAAGAAACGCTGGGGAAAATGCAAACCCCGTAAAGATAGCCAGTAAAAAAGTTCGTTTTGATGCGATTTTTAGTTGCATGGATTCCATAAGAAATTATAGCACGAGAGCCAGACGCTTACTTGTCTGGCTCTCATCTGCTACTATTTCTCTCCTTGGATTAAATCGTTTGTTTTCTTCGGATAAAATAGAAGAGGATCGAAACCACGGAGACACTAAATAGCGCGATACCATTCCAGAGAATATTTCTCCCCTCTGGGGCAATCCCTGTATTGGGGAGCTTGGGAGCCGCCACAACGACCGTAGCAATCGCGAAGTCTCTCGCTATCATGTTATTTGCCTCGCCGCTCGCATAGACGGTGTTTGTAGTGGTCTCAATAAGATTCGTTTTGCAGGTGAATGTCCATGTCTCAGTAGGTTCAAGCTGTGAGTTGGCATTTACATCGCCGGAAATATATACCAACGGACTACATTTATCGTCGGTGAGATTAACATTATTTAATGTGACCGTTCCGGGATTAGTGACTTTCTTGGTATAGGTGACCATGCCGCCTGCGGTATGTAACGCCAAAGGGCTTGGCACCTTTGTCACATGAATCAATGGTGGTACTACCGGCACGCCAACAACGACGGTCGCGCTTGCAAAATCAACTGCGCTTATGCCATTGGCCCATCCGGTCGCGACGACGACATTTGTGTGCGTTTCCGAGAGTGTTGTGGTGCAGGTGTGCACCCATGTTTCATTTACTTGCAACTTGCCATCGGCATTGGTATCGCCGGAAACCAAGGTAATAGGACTGCACGTATCACCGACCATCGTTATATCGGTCACAGGAACCGTTCCGATATTGCGGAGCGTGTACGTGTATGTCACCGCACCGGGACCGGCCGGAAGAGAGAGGGGACTAGGCACCTTCACTACGTCGATAAGCGGTGGTACCGGAGGAACAACCGGAGCGCCTATATCGTTATTGGTAACAATACAGAATCTATTGCTAGCGGAAGGAAGACTTACGCGCCCATCACTATCGCAGTCGCCTGAAAACGTCCTGGTATAGTTAGGATCGACTGTTTCGGTTACGACATATGTAGCGGGTGCATAAAGACTATTTGTTGCGCCGGAAACGACCTGCGTGCGGACAGAGGGGACCTGTATGTTAGCAATAAAGAGAGGAAAGTCGGCGATGGTCTTTGTCCTACCGCTATCGTTAATGACTTTTTTGACAATATTGATCGTCCCCGTGTTTGAGCTATAACCCACCGCTGGGGCTACAGCCGCGACCGAACATGCCCGTGTAATGGTGTTTGTATCGGTCGTAACTGTTCCGGCGCCCAATGACAAAGCTCTTCCTGTCCAGATGGTACCTGCGCCCGCGGTAATGGCATTCGCATTATCAATGATGGTTCCTACGAACGTGGTGTTCGCGGCAAGTGTGGTGGCCGCAGTTGGCGTCCAAAATACATCGCACGATGATGCGCCGTTCGCCAGAGTGACCACAGAGTTGGCTGCTGAAGTAAGCGCATTGCTGGGTGCAGACGTCCTGAAGATATAGGTTCCGGCACCGCTGAGGGTAATGCCGGCTGTTCCTATGGACATGGCGCCGGTGGCAGTCGTAGTACAATAGACTCCGGGTGTATACACCCCGATTGGACCGTGTGTGGTATCGGTGGCAAGATCAATCGCTCCGGCCGCAAAACTGAACGTACATGGCTGAGCGTTGAGATTAGTCAAAGCAGCACCGGCATCCGTTCTTGCCGTAGCGGTAAGTGCGCCGGCTCCCGTGAATGGACCGCCTGCAGGAACAACGGCAGGTCCAGTAGTCCATCCGGCGTCTCCATTAATAGTGGTTCCTGCCACCGTGTTGATGTAGGTTCCGGCAACAATACCAAACGTGTCAGCCGCTCCAAGCGATGGCGTCGTTGCCGCAGACACAGGAGTTGCCTGGGTAAAACAAAATGCAACCGCAAAGAACAAAACAACTAATGATATTTTATTAAACATTTTATATATTATATATTTATACTATGTATCCTATCCAACCTTTATATAGTGTAGTTTACACCCCCCCCAGAAAATTCAATTAAGCAACCGCACAAGTTATCCACTCCAGAAAATTTCCAACAAAAATTTAAATGTAGAAGATTTTCCATGCCTGCACATATCCAATACAAAGGCACCGCTTAAGCGGTGCCTTTGTATTGGACCGTAGCGCTCCTATGATAGGTCCTTCTTCTTTTCCTCAAACTCTTCTTTATTGATCTCTCCTTTCGCATAACGCTCTTTGAGAATATCCAGCGGAGTTTTCTCGCGGCCGTTGTGCCCGCATTTCGTCTGGCCGGCAACCCATTTCACCAGCATCACGATGCCGGCGATAATGAGCGCCCACCAGATAAGCATGAATAATCCGCCGCCAAAGCCCCAGCCCATCATACTACTGCCTTCATATCCCCACCCCATCATGTTGGCAGACGCGTATCCCGTCGCGCCAAGCACGCCGAGCATCGCATATCCCGCAATCATAAGTTTATTGAACATATATTTAGATGCTCTAGGACATACGCAATTGGATGAAATACGAGGCGAAACCGAGCACTGATCTGAGTCGTATTTTTAATAATACGATGAAGGAGGAGCGGAGGTTTTAACGAAGTAGTTCGCCAATTACGTATGTCCTATGGTTAAAAAAACAACACGCAACCTTATGCAAAAGGTTGCGTGTTCGTTCGATCAAATATCGTAAATTTATTTCTTCACAGAATCCTTCAACCCTTTGCCTGCTTTGAATTTTGGCACCGTGGTTGCCGCGATCTGAATTTTTTCCCCTGTCTTTGGGTTTACACCCTGGCGTGCGGCTCGGGCCTTCACGCAGAACGTTCCGAAACCGGAGATTGCCACGTCATCACCCTTTGAAAGCGTTTCCTGGATGGTGGAAAATACCGCATCCACCGCGTCTTGCGCTGCCTTTTTTGTTTCCAACCCTGCCTTTGAAAGCACCGACTCTACTAATGCGTCTTTATTCATATATTTGATTAAAACGTTACCCTACACAACGACCTTTAAAAAATGAAATGTTAACTACTTTTATAGTATACCAAAGAAACACAAGCAATACAAGGGTTTTCCCCATACCACGTCGCCGGCTTGCTTTGCGCAAACTTTGCCAAAAGAAAAGACGGGGAAATTCATCCCCCGCCTTAATGCGCTCATTTTTAAAAGAAGCATCCTTTTTTCGGAATGATCTTTTTCCCGCCGCGATGATATATGGTCTTTACACGCGTCTTTCCCGGAGAAAGCGACCGAAAAGCATCCATGGATG
>ERZ1292630.415-Hain-H41-02um-R3-415-length-45242-cov-9_pt1 | contig 45242 bp, 84 predicted proteins | sample MGYA00564408_ERZ1292630 | MGnify/ENA primary metagenome ERZ1292630 (study PRJEB36523, sample SAMEA6512641) | groundwater metagenome | collected 2019-01-08 | study: AquaDiva: Metagenomics assemblies of 32 groundwater samples
CCATTCAAGCCTGGCGAACAAGAGCGCGTCGCTCAGCCAGGCGCGTAGTCAGAGGCATTGAGGCTTGACAATTCCGCACAACTCAAGTATGTAGAGATATGGCGACTGATACGGTCATCCCATCTTCCCGCAAGGTCATTACCAATCCCACCAGGCAAAAGATCGACGTAGCCAAAGCGCTCAAGCTCAGGCTGCAAGGCAATACATTTGAAGAGATCGGAGCCATTTTCGCTGTCAGTCGGTCGGCTGTTCAGCAGGCTTTACAGAATTTTGATGACTTCCTGAAACAAGCTAATCCCGGTGAATTGACAGCGTACAGCGAGAACAGGGCTGATATGTTTACGGTGGTGGAACGACATTTAACCGGGTTGCTTCTTGACGCAGATAAGGGGCGAAAGGCTAGCTTGAACAATGTGGCGTATGCATTGGATAAGGTGCACAACGCCAGAAGGCTAGAGACAGGCCAATCTACAGGCAATATCAGCGTGCTAGCCTCACTGATTACGCGAGCTGAAGAGCAATTGGGCAAGCCAGACAAGGGCACACCACAACCTGTAGTAGTCAAGCTTAAAACAGGTGATGAGTTACCAATTGCGGGTGGATTGGCGAATGAGTAGGGCTGAATATCAACGAGTTACGTCAATGTCTGATAAGAACGATTATGTAAACCATATGCATGCATCATGCCAGCCTTTCGATAGGTACAGCGGGTCCCCTTTTCAATCTCAAATTCAGGCCGGTATGGGGGGAAATTTGGGCGTAAACGAACACGTAGGTCCTGCAAGCAGTTTTACTTCGCTAAAATTTCTTGTGTTATAAAAAGCATGTCTACCTACGTCATCGCTGAAATTGGGATTAATCACAACGGATCACTCGAAACAGCCATGAGGCTGATCGATGCCGCGAAGGAGGCGGGGTGTGATGCGGTTAAATTCCAAGCGCGTACAGTCGAATTGGTATACACGCCAGAAGAACTTGCGAAGCCACGAGAAAGCGTGTTCGGCGCAACGAACGGCGACCTTAAACGCGGCCTTGAATTCAGCGTTGATCAATTTCGGGATATCGATGGCTACTGTCATGACGCAGGAATTGACTGGTCTGCTAGTTGCTGGGATGGGCAATCCGTTGCTCGGATTGCCGCCTTCAATCCCCCCTGGCTCAAAATCCCCAGCGCGTTGATTACGAATATGGCATTGCTGGATGCGTATCGAGACACTGGCATTTCGTGTTTTCTTTCCACTGGCATGAGTACGGACAAGGAAGTGGCAACCGCCATGCGAGTGCTGGGCGGGCAAGCCATTCCTCTAGCGTGTACCTCAACATATCCGTGTCCTCCCGCTGAATTAAATCTGCGCTATGTCCGAACCCTCATCGGTCTCTACGGCGCAGCGGGGTTCTCGTCACATTGCGTCTCCCCCTGGCCAGTTCTCGGCGCGGTGGCGCTGGGAGCATCTGTCATCGAAGCACACCTGACACTGGACCGAACTCTCTGGGGCAGTGATCAAAGTTCCTCTCTGGAACCTAAGTCCTTCAAGAAAATGGTGGAGGAAATCCGTACGCTAGAGACGGCGCTAGGCGATGGCAAGAAAATCGTATACCCATCGGAAATTCCTATTAGAGAGAAATTGCGACGATGAGAACCGTCTACTTGAATGGCCAATTCGTCCCCGAATCCGACGCCAAGCTGTCAATCTACGATCTCAGTGTCATGCAAGCGGCGGCGGCATTTGAGATGACCCGCAGCTTCAACGGCGTGCATTTTAAGTTGCGGGAACACGTAGACCGCCTCATCAAGTCGTGCGAATTGCTTTCCATTCCATTACCGAATGAATTGAAGCCTGGCGGCCTGGATTTTTTTCTATCGCTGTGCGGTGCGGTATCCAGTCAGAACGACCACGGCCCTGGCGAAGAGCACAGGCTCCTCATCGTCGTCTCTCCTGGCTGCGCACCGATGTACAAGGACCTGGAAGGCGTCATTCCTCACCCCTTCGTCTACATTGCGGACTTCCCTCTTCGCTATACCGTGGCGGGGTTCGGGAAGTATTTCACCGAGGGCGTCCACTGCGTCACGTCGAAGATCCAGCAAGTCCCCGATGCGTGCATCCCGTCAGCGGCCAAGCACCGCTCACGGTTGCATTTCCATCTGGCGCAGCAGCAAGCACCGGCAGGAACATGGCCGCTACTCACCCAAGATATTGACGATGGGACGCATGGCGGCGGGACGCTCAAGGAATATGTAGAGGCACCTGGGGCGAATCTTGTGATGGTCACGAATGGACGCGTACTCATCCAGCGCGGGAACGCATTGTCCGGCATCTCACTCCAGACCGTCCAGGATTTGACGGGAGCGAAGGAAGGTTATTGCGATGAGTTTGCGTATATTCAGCATGCCGACGAACTCTGGCTCACCGGCACACCCTTCTGCGCCTTAAGTGTTGTTAGCTTGGACGGTAAACCTATTGGCGACGGCACGCCAGGGCCAGGCTATAAGGCTACCTTAGCAAAATGGTCGGAGATGGTGGGCGTGGATATCCAGCAGCAGATTATGGATTGGGATTGCCATTCACCCATTTGGACGCCCGATGCTCAGCGGCTTAGCTCAGTTAAACATTGAACTGACCAGCAAGTGCGATAAAACGCATCCCTGCGCGTTCTGCGGCCACCAGGATGCGGCCGTCAATCCCATCACCTACGGAGATATGGACTATGGCCTCCTCCAATTCATCCGCCTCCAAGTCCAGCCGGGGATCGTCATTAGTCTACACCGTGATGGCGAGCCTACAGCCTATCCAGGATTGCGCGAGGCACTTAACCTCTTTGGTGGATTCACTGTATCGCTTGTCACGCACGGGCTTTCTCTCGCCAGCCGAGCAGAAGACATTATTGAAAGATGCACTACGGTTACGGTCTCGGTATTTCGAGGCGATCAAGACACGCAGGAGCAGTTGGACAGCCTCCGATCCTTCCTTAAGGCCAAAGGCGACCGCGCCCCGCAAGTGCAAATCAAAATCGTTGGCGACCTGTCCCCCGAAGAACTCGCGCCCTACGAAGCGTTAGGGGTGCGGATCATTAGAAGATTGATCCATATTCCTATTAGCAATGCGAAGTATGCCCATCGTAACCCAACCGTGCCAGAAGTGGGGGTGTGTCTTGACGCCTTACATCGACCGACAATTGACTGGCGCGGGGATGTGTTTCTCTGTAATCGCCTGGATGCTGATCGTCATGGCTATCTTGGGTCTCTTGTGCATGACTCTCTCGATAATATTTGGAATGGACCGACCCGTATGGCGATGGTAGAGGCCCATAAGGCAGGACGGCGCGACTTAGCGAATCCATTGTGCGCGACGTGTCTGCATTGGGGGGTGGCGAGCGCATGAAACCTACCTTGGATGGGTTCTTGATAGGATTTATCACCGCAATATTTATAATATTTGTAGTGGTTCCGCCCATCGCTAGGTGGTTCTTGCAATGAAAGTTGTTGCCATCCTCCAAGCCCGCATGAATAGTACACGGCTACCTGGCAAAATGCTCTTTGACCTAGCTGGCGCTCCACTGGTCCAGCGCGTGGTTGAGCGGGCGCAGCGGGCGACCAGTATTCATGAAGTGGTCGTCGCATTCCCAATCAAGGACTATGAATCGTTCAAGTGTCTCCACAGCACCGGATGCTCACTCTATGCCTCCCCTGGAGCCGAAAATGATCTCGTTGGCCGCTATCTCAGCGCAGCGGACGCCTATAGTGCCGACATCATCGTTAGGATTCCTTGCGATAACCCATGCGTCCAACCTGGCATCATCGACGCAGCGGTCGAACGCTATTTGCACACGCCATCACTCTACGTCTCCACGATGTACCATCATCTGCATGACCGCGTGTATGCAGACGGATTAGGGGCCGAAGTGTTAAGTATGAGCCGTCTCAAGTGGCTGGATCAGAAAACCGTAGGTCAGGCGAACTATCGCGAGCATCCGCACTTGCTCTTTCAGGATTGGCACTTGATAGACGGCTGGGAGCAGTACCAGCGGTATGCGAATCACAGCGAAACGATCCTCCTCGACGTGAACACCATGGACGACTACGAATTTATTCGAGACATTTATGAGGCGTTGTATCCCGCGAATCCACTGTTTACCATCGATGACATTCTCGCCTACCTCGCACGAAAGAAGGTGACGGCATGAAGCAAGGGCGCATGCTCTCAGCGCATTGGACCACGAGCCCGCTATGGCCATACGGAAGAGCCGTAGGCGCTGGCACAGTGGTGGAGATATTGCGCGAAGGTGAAGAAGTATTCGGCAAGCCAGCGTATTACCGGGTGAGGGGGACAGGGTACGAGTACATACAAGAGGCAGAATGGATGTGGATTACTGGAGTGGAAATGTCGGTTGCGAGGCACGAACTGGAATTGGTGACAGCATGATTGTATTCATATTGGCCGCACTCATCCTCACCGGCTGCGCATCCACGCTCGAACGATCCTATCCAGATACATGCGTCATGACTCAGCCTGATAAGTCAGGGCCCGGTGTGACGGCTGGGACATTCCCTTGTAAGTTACGGCATTTCGAGAAGGCTCCCTAATGTCTTTTGCGTCTGACCAGCGGGCGATTAAAAAAATTCAAGACTGGTTCTTTTCTCCGCTTGACTGGGTGCGTGAAGTCGTCGGGGAGGAACCGACGTTTCAGCAAGAGGCGGCACTCAAGGACTGGGGCCTCCTGATTCGTGCCAAGGTGAAACGGGCCAAGGGGGCTGAATTGAGTGAGGAGGAGCAGCCGTTCGTCGATAAGATCGGCATGAGTATTCAGTCTGGCATGGACTCAGGAAAGACCCATACGGCGGCATTGATCGGCCTCCACGCAGCCTTTTGTATGCCGTACAGCAAGGTGCGCGTCACGGCACCGGCTGGACCGCAGATTGAGTCCGTCTTGTGGCCTGAGTTTCATAAGATCATTCGCGGGACCGCGTTGCTCAAGGAAACGTTCACCCACCGAGCGCAGAAGATTTACCGCACAGAGGAAGGTCCTGCGGAATGGTGGATTGAGCCGCGCACGATTCAAAAGAACAGTAGCCCGGACGAGCAGGCGGAAGTGTTAGGAGGGCTCCACGAGCGGTACATGGTCGTGATTGCCGACGAAGCAACCGGCGTACCCGATCCCGTGTTTAAACCCATCGAGGGAGGAATGGGCGGTATCTGCAACCTGGCGCTGCTTATCTACAACCCGACCCGTTCGCATGGCTACGCCATGGAAACGCAATCCAAATTTCGGAAGCATTGGGTGTGCCATCACTGGGACTGTGAAGAGCTGGCGAAGACCAATCCCGTCTTTGCGCCACACATGGCGAAAGATCACGCCAGACTCGCGGAGAAGTACGGGCGGGAGTCGAATTTCTACCGTATTCGTGTACGCGGCCTCCCGCCGCTCGCCGCGCCAGACGTACTGATCCCATGGGATTGGGTCATGGACGCGACGACTCGTGAGGGCGTGATTGATCCCCTGGAGCCGTTGACCATCGGCGTAGATGTCGGCGGCGGTGGGGAAGACAAGACCGTGATTATCCCAGGGCGCGGGGACGTGATTATTGAGTACAGCAAGTCGATGCCAATCTTTGAAGTGCAAGGCGTGGATACCACACAGGTAGGCTGGAAGGTGGAAGCGTGCCTGCGAGAACAACTGGAAGGCGAGGACGGGCAGTTTGGTATTGCGGTAGACGTGATCGGGCTAGGGGCCGGTGTCTCCTCGCACCTCAAGCGTATTGCCAATCTCAAGAACGTGTATGACGTGAATGTGGCGGAATTGCCGAGCGATGATACGCGCTACCATCGTCTCCGCGATCAAATCTGGTGGGAGCTACGTGAAGCCTTTGAGCAGCGACGGATCTGTATTCCTGCCGATGACGAGCTGATCGGTGAATTGACGGATATTCACTGGGCAGAAGAAGGCGGCAAGATCAAGGTCGAAGGGAAAAAGGAACTGAAGAAGCGCGGGGTGAAGTCCCCGAACAAGGCCGACGCGCTCTGCTTGCGTGAGTACGCCAGCAAGTATTGCGTGTCGAGGGTGGATCGCGTGGCCCAACGGCAACGTACTAGGGCACTATCGGTGCCATGGCAGGTGGTATGAAGTACGAAGTTAAAACCACGCCGTATGTGACTGGAGACATTGTGCAAGAGGTTTTATTTATCGGAGATGACAACATTCAGCAAGTAATTCTTCGGCAAGTTATGCACACGAAAGAACATCAGGTAAGGTTGGCGCTCATTGAACTAGGATGGACGCCACCAGCATGAACGCACAAGCCCCCACAACCACGCAGGTAGACTTCTCGCGCATGACGCGAGATGAACTCGTGGCATTTCGTCGGCACATCATTGCCATGTTACGGATTCTGGACATGCTGCTCGGGATAAATAATCGTTGACAAATTATCGGTACTCGTGCTAGTGCTATGAACTAGGAATAACCCCAGCCCCATCAAGTCGGCTTGATGCTCCCTGGATAACCAGGGGCATATCGTTGGCCTACTCTTCAAGCCTCAACGTCTCAGAATACAGCCTTTCTAGAGAAACACAGACCGATACCGTGTGTCGGTTAGAGCGGATGTTTACGTCTGCCGTGCTCTCGCCTGTCTGGAAGGACTGGCGTAAGCACGCCGATGAAGATTTTCGGTTCTACGAGGGTGACCACTTCACCGAGATCGAAAAGTCTATCCTGCGGGAACGTGGCCAGCCTGATACGGTCGAGAACTTGATTCTCCCAAAAGTCGCCCGCTTGCTTGGCCAACACCAGCGTCAGCATAGTACCGTCAACGTCATGGGCCGTAACGCCCCTGTAGATGAACAGACGGCCGAGCAAGCCTCTGAGATATTCCGCTGGGTGGACCAGACGAACGAGGCCGAGTTTGAGGAGGCCGACCAGTACAAGGACGGCTTTATCTGTGGATTTGGCGTCATGGAAGCCATTTCAGAGAAAGACAGGAACGGCAAGACCTACGTCTGCTTACGCCAGGAAAACCCCTTTTACATCTTCGTCGATCCCCATTCTCGCCGGTACGACTGGAACGATGACGCCAAGTTTATTTGCCGGTCGAAGTGGATCGATCTGGAAGATGCGTTAGCCCTCTGGCCAGACAAGTCGAAAGAGCTACGGCAATGCTGCTCGACGCTCCCGGGCGGCAGCTACAGTACGGGCGCGGGACTGCTTGACCCTCGCGTGCTCCAGCAAGCCAATTGGAATTACTTTGATCCGAACCGTGGGCGTCTCAGGCCGGTCGAAGTCTATTACAAGCGCAAAGTGATGAAGCGGATCTTGATTACTGAGACCGGCGTGCGCGTAGAACTCGACTATCTCGGGCCTCGTCAGGCGCAGGACGCTTCACCTGGAAGCACGGTTGAAAAGGTCATGTCGGAGGAAATGTGGCTGGGGATCTACTGCGGCGGGCTCCTGATCTACCACGACCGATTTCAAGACCAGGACGGGATGTTTCCGTTCATCCCCTATTTTGCAGATCGTAAGAAATCCGGTGAGCCATTTGGCCCTGTGCGTAACTTGGTTCCCTTGAACAAGGAGATCGATAAGCGCAGGGGCAAGGCTCTCCACCTTTTGTCAAACAATCAAGCGATTGTTGAGCAGAATTCCGTTGAGGACTGGGCTGAATTTGCACAAGAAAAAGCCAAGCCTGACGGCGTGATGAGGGTCAGGAAACTGGACGGTGTAGAGCTGATTAAGAACCAGGATATGGGCCAATCCCAGATGACCATGCACGCGGAGTCCAAGCAGGCCTTCAACATGGTGTCAGGTGACGACCCCAGCAACCAAGGTGGGGCGTCGCAGATGCGCAGCGGGGTTGGGAAGGCTCGTGAGCAGATGGCGACGGACCTGGTCAACATGCCGCTGTTTACGAACATACGACGAACCAGGCGTATCAAGCTCAAGAAGGTCTGGGGCCTCATCTGTCAGCACTTTACCGACGATCTCGTCTTTCAGATCACGGACGATCCGAATGCGGCAAAAACTATCAGTCTTCCTAAAGACAGACTGGCGGCGCTCAAGGAGATGCAGTTTAATTTTGTGATCTCCGACGTGGAAGACTCGTTGACCTTGCAGACTGAGCAGTTCGAGATTATCGCCAACTTGCTCCCGCAGATCATTCCGCTTGGCGCGGGATACGCGAGCTTCCTGCTTGAGCTGTCGAACATCAAGCCAAAGCAAAAGGACGCCCTCATGAAGAAGCTTGAGGCGATGAATCAGCCGGTGCCTGATGATCCCAAAATCAGCATCACGATGGACTGGTCCAAGATGCAGCCGGAAGAGCGGGCGATCTTTGCCGCCAAGAAAATGGGTATGCCAGAGCTTGCGGCCTTCCTCATGGAGCAAGGTGAGCCGTCAGAGAAGCGTGCAAGTATGGCGTCCAGCATGGAGAAACAAGCTAGCGTCGAGCGCATGAACGACAAACGCCAGGAAGTGGAGTTGATTAAGCACGGCTCTCAACTTCAGGCCGATTTGATCGATGACGCCATCGAGCATCGGGAAAAGGCGGAAAAGAACGACATTGACAGGGAAAAGGCCAAGGCTAAACCTAGGGTGAGCGCATGAGAGAAATTCGTATTTCGATGGACAACGAGGAGTTGCAGGACCCGCAGCGTATTACAGAGCTGAACAAGCGGCTCCTGGCACGAGAGTTTGATGGTGATATCGAGGCCATTCACAAGCATGAAGTCCACGAGATCATTGACGATTTCGACGCAGGGTATCGAGTACTGAAGGTGAGAAAGCGGAAGTTTTACACATAACCAGCGACCCGTAGGGGTCTTCCTGAAAGGGGTTTCATCATGGCAGCACCAATCGAAACAAAAGCGTTAGCCGGTACGGTTCGCATGAAGTACGTCGGCCATTTCATGGGGACGCAGAAAGTCGTGGAGTTGCCGATTCCGCTGATCTCCGGGAGCCAAAAGCTAGATGACACACTGGTGTTTAAGCGCCAAGGTGAGCGGCAGGGGCCTGGTTTTTGCGATGTGCCGATGGAGTGGGTCGGGGCACTCCTGGACGTTGGAGGAAACTGGAGGCTCGTAGACGAGGCGAGTCAGGAATTGCTCGCCAAGATTCGCGCCGCACAGGCTGTGTGCAAGGAGCGCATGGACAAGTTCGCGCTTGAAAACGATCTGGTGGACGCATGAGCGCCGTAGCGGAAAAGGCTCCGGTTTCCACGCTCGGTAGCTTCATCAAGAAGATTGAGGCCAAGCCTGCGACGAAGGTGGGTCCGGTTGTCGAACAGAAGAAAGTCGAGGAGGTGAACGATGCCGCCACTTCCACCGTTGAACCTATCGAGAGCGTTGCGGCTGCTCCAGCAAAAGAAGCGGCAAAGGTGGATGCAGTTGCTGAAGTCAAGTCAGATGACAAAACAGAGAAGCGCCTGAAGGACGCGCAAACGTGGGGCAATGAAGAGCATAAAGCTCGACTCGCTGCCGAGAACGAATTGCGCAGCCTGAAGGCGACAGTGACGCGCCTGGAACAAAAGTTCGATGGCACGTATGAGGAGCCAGCCCTTCCCTCCACCGAACAGGTTGTCGCCAATGCCGAATCCAAGGGGCGCATTATCGCGTCTCATAAAGCGGCAGTCCGGCAGTACGGCCTGAACTTCGTGATGGAGACGGTCTGGAACGCAGATTCGCCCTATCAGAAACTCGCGAAGCGAGATCCTCGGATTGAGGCGGATGTTCTCGCAGCGGAAGATCCGGTATTAGCCGCGATTGACGCCGTGAAGGCAGACCAAGACGGCGAGAAATACGGCAGGACACCAGAGGAAATCCGTAAGCGCATGGAAGCGGAATTAGCACCTAAACTGAAACAAGAAATTCTTGAGGGGTTGAAGACCAAGCCGGGACCGGCGACCAACACCCTTGGGAACGTGCGCGGGGGGTCGGAACGCACCGAGCAAAAGAATGGCACGCCAGCCAAGCTGGACTTTCGCCAGGTGTTTCCGTGGGGAGCCTCGCGTCTCTAGGAGGAATAAATGTCGTATACCGAAGTACTCACAGACCACGATTTAACCGCTGAGCAGTGGGAGACCGGGATTAGTTCCGAGTATCTCCAACAGCTCCAGTGGTCACATGTCATGGGCGAAAGCTCTGATATGCCGATTCAAGTCAAGATGGATTTGAGCAAGAAAGCGGGAGACGCCATCACGGTCGGGATTCGTTCCAGGCTGAAGGGTGGACACGTGACCGGGCGCAACAAGGGCACTGGGAACGAAGGCCGTGTGGACTTCTACGGGCAGCGGATCACGATCAACAATGATCGCCAGCTCGTGAAGGTCGAGGACGTGCCGATGAGCCAAAAGCGCGTGCCGTGGGACGTGCTCATGCAGGCGCGTGAAGCGTTAGTCGATCAGTCCAAGCAACAGTTGGAAGACGACATCATGACCGCCGCGTGCGACACTTCGGCGGGGCGCGTGCGTGGGCGGTATCTGTATGGGGCGGCTGATTCCAACTGGAATGCCACCCATGCCGCGGCGTTGACCGCCATCGACAACGTTTCAGATCAACTGACGACCAACATCCTGGACATTGCCAAGCGCAAAGCCACGATCATTGTGAATGCGACGGCAAAAATCAGACCGATGAAGGTCCAGGTTGGGCAGTCGTTTCAAGAGTGGTTTACGAGCTTTCATCATCCCTATAGCCTGCGTGACATGATCACGAACGATGCGGCATGGAAGAACGCGCAATTGAACGTCTCTCCCGTCACATCGAATAAAGATCATGTGCTCTATACCGGAGCCAGCTTCAAGGGCTCGTGGAACGGGGTGCTGATTTATGAGTGGGACCGTATCCCGCTCATTTCTTCTACTATCCAGGTGTCTCACGGATTGCTGCTTGGTGCGCAGGCCCTTGCCGTCGTCTGGGGGCAGACCAGTAAGTTCACGGAGGACACTGAAGACATGGGGCACGACTACAAAGCCGAGCTGCATGAAATCAGGGGGATGTCCAAGATCGTCTATAACCGCCTCTCGGTGTCAGGCGAGTCGAACGAAGATAACGGCGTGGTCCACATTTTCGCGGCTGCGGTAGCCGACTAAGGAGGGGGGACCATGGCACAAACAGTAGTGAGTCCAACGCGAGACGAAGCAGTCGGCAGCTTCACACGTAGGTTGTGGGGCTGTGCCGGTGGGTCTGGTACGTCAACGGTCGTGACGCTATCGGCCAATCTCATTGTCATCACTGGCAGTGTAATTGTGTCGAGTGCCACGAGTGCCACGGGCGCGTTTTGCGCCACGGTCTCAGCGAACACGTTCACCGTCACCACGGCCAACAATGACCTGTTTACATGGACGTGTGTAGTCAAGGGCGGCATTTAACCTTTTCGGGCCTTACCGGGGGGCCAGCAATGGCCGGGGAGTAAGGCCCGTACAACGAAAGAAGAACCAACATGGCTTCAGGATTTCGAGAGTGGTATTTCCAACTGTTCAACACCAGGACTCGGGCGGCTATTGACGACGATTCTGGTATCTGCAACGTGCTGACAGAAAACTCGCCGGTAGAGATTTCGATCTACACCAGCGGGAACGGGCAGACAGCGGCCTCCAATCCATTGGCCTTCACGAACGGCGTGATCAACTTCTGGACCGCTGATACCGTGACGGCGCTGGACCTGAGCGTCCAGACTGCGACTGGGCATGGGTTCTTTCTTGAGTCGGTGAATGAATCGAATCACCGAATCGACGTGGACCCTGATCGCATCCATCAAGAATTAATCATCCCGTACACCTATGCGGGTGCATCGGAAACCATTGTGGATACAGGGTTTGATGTCCTGGCCACGATGATTGTCACGGACATTCATTTGGACGTGGCAGCGGTCATGACAGGCGGCGTGTTGGATATCGGGACCTCCACCGATACGGACGGCTTCGCCGATGGTGTGGCGGCGTCAGTGACCGGCTTCCCCATCACCTTGCTGGAAGAGGCGATCGTCTCGACTTCAGCATTGTTTGGGGCGTTGCTGGCCATGGCGACAGGTACCTACGTGCGGAAGAAGTACCGACAAGCAAACGCCACGTCTGGCGCGAACATTGTGTACACGAACACCACGATTTCCAGCACCGCTGGAAACGGGTACATCGCGTTGACGTATCGAAGAACGCCGACACGTTAACGCATGGATCAACCGACAGGGGAGGCGGGACAGCCCGCCCCCCACAAACAGATGACGGTGAAGATGCCTCATATTCGAGGGATCAATAAGTTTCCCGTCGAGACGCGCAAGGCCAACATGGTGAGCGCATTTCAGCGCGGCCTCCATGAATTGACGGAATTGTTGGGGCGTGAAACCGGCAAGCAGGCCATCATCATCGGCGGCGGGCCATCGATTCAAGGCGAGGTGGAGAAGATCCACGCCTTACGGCTTGCTGGGGCCATAGTCGTGACATGCGAGCGGATGTATGCGTGGTGCCTACGGCATGGGATTATCCCAGAGTACGTGGTCACCATGGATGCCTCAGACGATGTAACGCAAGCCTTTACGGACCTTCAGCCTGGGTCGGTGCATCTCGTGGCGAGTCAGTGCTTGCCCACCGTGTTCGATGCACTGGCGGGCGAGAAAGTCTATCTCTACAGCACGCCACAGACGGGGATTGAAGTCTCCGACATGTGGGAGATGGGCAACTATGCAGAGATCACGATTGTCAATGGAGGCGGGAGCGTCGTGCTATGCTCACTCTCAATTGCGATGACGTTAGGAATGCGAACGCTTCACATCTTTGGATTCGATTGCCACATTCAGCATGGACGGTACGCGAACGGCATTGTTGGGGTTGGGACGGCTGAAGAGCTACAGGTCACGGCGAGGATTGCAGGGAAAGCCTACCTCACGACCGTGCCGTACCTCTGCTTTGCGCAGCAGTTCTTTGAGATCAAGTATATCGCCACGCAACTCAATGAGTGTGATGCGTTCAAGGTCTACGGCGATTCGCTCGTGACGGCCATGAGCCGAGACGACATAGGGGCATAATGCAGCACTATACAAATACGCTGTACGACACGATGGGGAACGCCATTGTCGGCGCGACGGTGAACGTCTATGCGGCTGGCACCACGACGGCATCGACGATCTACAGCGACAACGTCGGCACGTCAAAATCCAACCCTACGACAACCGGCTCTGACGGAAGCTTTGATTTCTACGCGGCGAATGGGCGGTACGACTTAGTGATTACACATACCGGCCATACATTCACCGATGCCGACACGGCAGGAATTGTCCTGTTTGACCCTCTCAGTATTTATCAGGCATGGACCCCTTCTGTCGGAGGGACCGCAACCTATTCGTCGCGTGAGGGGCACTTGGTGAAATCTGGTCGTCATGTGACCGCGATAGGGAAGATGTCGATCACGTCGATAGGAACAGGGAATACGTCAATTGTTACCGGACTGCCTCATGCGCATATGGCGACGACGAATGTCGGGGCGTCTGGATCGGTTGGATTTTGCTCGTCCCTTGCCTCAAACGTCACGTCTATCCAGGTCCTTATGTCGAGTGGTCAGAGCTACCTCACGTTCTACTCGTTTACCGTAGCGGCAAACGGAAACTCTCAAAATGCGTTGTTCGGCAACGGTACCAGCATTGAATTCACTGTTAGCTATATCACTGAGGACTAAATGCCTGTAGGCGTACCGATAGCGCGGACCAGTGATTCAAACCTGACGAGGAACGAACTCATCGACATGGCCTATGAGGACCTGAAGGTCAAGGCCGAAGGTGAGCCGTTATCGGCAGAACAGCTCTCTATCGGCATCAAGAAGCTGAACTTGATTATTCGGGAGAAGGATGTAGCGGGCAAGCACCTCTGGGCCATTGCCAGCACGCCCACCACGATTCCGCTGGTGGCGAACACGTTTGTCTACACCAGCAGCAACGGCATGCCGACAAATATCCTTCGCATTGCGAGCGCGAGCTATCGTGACGGCTCGCAGAGCGACAGCCCGTTAGAGGTGTTGACGACTGAACAGTATGAAAGGCAGCGCAACAAGCTTGAGACAGGAGACCCCTGTTGGGTCTACCTAACGGAACACAAGACGCTGGAAAGCAAGACGCTCTATGTGGGGCCAACGCTTTCCGCGGTCAGCACCCAATCCGTCGTGACTGGGACAGACGCGATTGTATATCGCTGCATTCGCTCACATACCGCCGATTCAACGAATACACCGGTTACAGGAGACAACTACCTCCTGTATTGGGAGGCTGGAGGGAGCGGCCCCAGCACGTGGACCACAGGGACCAGCTATACAGCTCCGCAACATCTGCGGCTGTGGTTCACGCGACCGCTCTACGATTTCGATGCGGCATCCGACAACCCCGATCTCCCGCAGCAATTCACACGATGGCTCCTACGTGAACTCATGATCGATTTGGCCCCTGGCCATAACAAGACGATTGATGACATTAACTTGTTGAGGAGCTTGCGAAACGAATCTACTGAGATGATTTTCCGTAGCACGCAACCGAATACATCACGGATCCACAATTACGTGGAGTACATGTGATGAGCTGGAAGGCTCTACCGCTCACTGGCGATCCCTACGCGAACACCGAAGAAGCGGAAATGGATGGGGTGTCCGTGTCGGTTGTAGACGCCTACGTGAACGAACTTGGGCATACCGTGAAACGACCAGGCCTTAACGAATGGAATGATCTCGGCACGAGCGCACGACTGGACGGCCTGTACTGGTGGGACGAACAAGGTGTAGTCCTCTCGGTGTCCAACGGGCGCGTGTTCAAGCACACCGATTTTACTGGCACCGCGACAGAGCTGTTAGGCACGACGCTCAACGTGGGGAACCGGGTCACCTTTGCATCCGGTATCACGAACGCGGTCATGGCGAACGGCGGGAGAATGGTACACACAGACCTCTCCACCTTGACGCAGATGGCCGACGGAGACGCCCCTACGGCAGTCAGTCATGTGACCACGCTGGATAACTATGTGCTGGCGAATACCATCAACAGCCGTGCCGTCAATTTTTCCAACGTCCTGTCATTGACCGCGTGGGATTCCCCTGACACCTTCCAGAAGTCAGGCAAGCCAGACGATTTGGTTGCCCTCAATGAGGGATGGTCAGAACTGATCCTGTCAGGCAAGGGCTCGACAGAGGTGTGGTACAACGACGGCGTCACGCCGTTCGTGCGGAGATCAAACGGGCTCATTGATCGAGGCTGCGGGGCCGCCTATACCGTGACGCGAGTCGGCAACGATTGGATATGGTTGGACGACAAGCGCCGATTCGTGAAGCTCGACCAGCGCTCCCCGACGCATATTAGCTTCCCGTATCACAAGCTCATTACCTCATTCTCGTCGGTAGACGATGCGATCAGCGACAATATGGAAGTCGCAGGGTTTCCGCTCTACGTGACGAGCTTCCCATCTGCTCGCAGGACCCTAGCCTATAACTACCAAAAGGAAGGGTGGGCTGAGTGGGGGTATTGGAATACAGAGAATGCGACGTATGAAGCCTTTCGAGGAAGCTGCTACTGCTACGCCAAGGCGTGGAATCTTCATCTGGTCGGAGACCGTGAGAATGGGAAAATCTACACGATGTCACGCAGCCATTACAGCGACAATGGCAATCCGATCCGCACGTTGCGCAGGACCGGTTTTATCAGCCACGGCACCAGCGGATTGAAGACCTCCAATGAAATTGCGTTCACCTTTAAGCGAGGGCAGGGCAATAGTGCTGTGAGTGAACCAGTCTGCACGCTGCGATGGCGCAACCATGGTGGGGCCTGGAGCAACGAACGGCGGATGAGCCTTGGCGCAGTGGGCGACCATTACGTGACGGCCCGCACGCACAGACTTGGGGAGTATCGACGCAGGCAGTACGAGATCTGCCATACCGATGCTAGCGATTTTGTCCTCGTGGATGCACAGGAAGATGTTGAGGGGGCCTAATGGCGCTGCCGCTGAAGATAGCACGGCCACCAAGGGGCAATGATCCAGAAGACTGGAAGGATTGGGCTGAAGAAGTTGAGCGGGTCATGAACTTGTTACTCGCCGGTAGCGGGCAAACCTATACGCCGACGAATGTGACGACGGATCGAGTATTTGACGCAAATGCCACGAGCCTGGATGAGCTCAGCGATGTACTTGGCACGCTGATTGCTGATCTAAAAACCGCTGGGGTTATTGACTGAGGAGCATGATGGGAAGGCTCGGCTATAAGCATACAGAGGAGGCGAAGGAAAGAATTCGCCAGTCTCTTATTGGTAACAAGCGGAGCCTTGGACAGAAGCATAGCGCAGATACGATAGCTAAAAGATCTATGTCGATGCGTGGAGTCCACACAGGAAGAAAACATTCTGATGAAGCAAGATTGCACATGAGCCTAGCCCATCTAGGCAAAAAACAATCCGCTGAATCCTCAGCTAAGAGATCTGTAGCTCTCCGTGGCAAGAAACTGCCGCCTCGCTCAGAAGAGTATCGCATGAAAATGTCAGAGGCTAAGAAGGGAACTGTTTGCCCAGAACATGTAAGGGAAATAGTGTCAAGGCTCAATAAGGGCATGGCGAAGTCCGCAGAGACCCGCAAAAGAATGTCTCAGGCGCAAAGGGCGCGAGCGACTGAAAATAACTTCTACATTGATGGTAGGTCAAGCGAGAGATCTGATGAGCGAGCAATTGCTTGCCGGTCTTTTGAATATAAGGAATGGAGGCGAGCCGTATTTTCCAGAGATAGCTATAGCTGTCAGATGTGCTCACAGCTTAGCGGAGAGTTGCACGCAGACCATATTAAGTCATGGGCGGCTTACCCTGAGCTTAGATATACCGTTGAGAACGGTAGAACTCTTTGTGCTTCATGCCACAGGAAAACACCAACGTACGGAAGGCATCCGTCATTGATTGCAGATTTGCGCACCAAGGGAGTGATTCAGTGAGCCGTTTTGGATCTCGCATGTCAAACGGTGAAGTAGGGAGCTGGCCTGAGTTGCAGGGTGCGTTGGGACCGACAGGTCCACAAGGCCCGCAAGGAGTCAAAGGTGATACCGGAGACACTGGACCCCAAGGTCCGCAAGGCGCTCAAGGCCCTGCGGGTGCGAATGGAGCAGACGGCGCGGCGGGTGCTCAAGGACCTCAAGGAATCCAGGGCATTCCAGGCGACACGGGCCCACAAGGGCCACAGGGCAACCCAGGATCAGATGGAGCGCAAGGGGCACAGGGCATTCAAGGGATACAAGGCATCCAGGGTCCTCCTGGGGCTGGGTATCACCTCGTAGCCACCCTAGCGAGCAACCAAGCGACCGGCGCGAATGTCACTCCCGTCACGTTGACAGGGTTGGTATTTTCCTACGCGATCAACTCGACCTATCGTATCTGGTTTATGGGGCGAGTCCAGCCAGTAGCGGCGACAACTGGATGCGGATTTCAATTCGACCTCTCAAGCGCCGTGACGGCGATCAACGTACAGTTTACGCACCAGCTCGCCAATACCGGCACGCTGTCAGGGGGCCATTCGATTGCCGATGATGCTTCGGTCGGCGTCTCTTCCGGTCTCCCGGGAACGGGAACGTACCCAGTGACAGGGCATGGGCTGTTAGTCACTGGTGCCAATACTGGGACGGCGCAGTTACGATTTCGGTCTGAGACCACGGCGGTGATTACGGCGTTGGCTGGACTAACGCTTGTGGTGGAGAAAATAGCATGAGTGATCTCGTAACAGATGTAGCGGAATACGTGATCGCCATGCCGACCTTGCAGGAGCGTGTACAGGCGCTTGAAGCGGAGATGCGCAAGCATCCTGAAACGCCTATCCCGGTTCGCCACTACTTCGCCAACGGGTTGTATGCCAGGGAGATCACGATACCGGCTGACGTGATGGCGGTCGGCAAGATCCACAAGACGCAGCATATCAATGTGCTGTCTAGTGGGGAAGTCACGATGTTGACAGAGAACGGACCGCTTAAAGTTGCGGCTCCCTATACGTGGGTTGTCGAGCCATGGAAGAAGGCAGCGGCCTACGCGCACAGCGAGAGCACATGGACTTCGTTCTGTGTGAATCCAACAGATGAGCGTGATTTGGTGAAGCTTGAGGAGGCATTAATCGAAAAGCCTCAAGCGGAACAAGTGGAGGATGTATGGCCTTCGTCGCAATTGCCATAGGGGGCGCGGCAGCATTAGGGACAGGGGCATCCATCTATGGTGGGATGGAGACATCGAATGGCGTCAAGGGCGCTACGGCAGCACAGATGGACGCGAATTCGTTGGCGCAACAGACCACGATTGCGGGGCAACGTGACGCGCTGGCGTACCTGGACCCGTTCAGGCAGTTCGGGCTGAACGCGGGCTCATCCCTGCAAGACCTCATGTATTCGCCGGAGCAGCGTGCGGGGCAGATCGACTCACAGCGCATGCAGCTACAGGGCGAGGTGGATCGGCTGAAGTCGTTGGCTCCTAATTGGGGAACCTACCAAATCCTGACAGGGCCAAGGGCCAGCGAGCGGCGAGCCGCAATGTTCACGCAGGAAAACCAGATTGCGCAGCAGAAGATTGCCGAGGCGCAAGCCAAGCTGGAGACGTTTGAGAAGCAAGCGACACTCCTCAAGCAACAGGCCAACAGTCCACGACCGACCATCCAGGAGTCGCCGTGGTATCAGTTCCAGGCCGACTTGCTGAACCGCTCACAGGATCGAGCGATGGCCGCGAGGGGTCTGACGGGTTCAGGGTTTGAGGCAGAAGAACGTCGCAGGGGATTGATCGAGCTTGGTGCTGGTGAAACGGAGCGCCAATTCGGGCGGCTCTCTCATCTGTACGACGTAGGGGCCAACACGGCCGCGCAGGGGGCGAACATCTTGAGCGGGTCTGCTCAGCAGGTAGCCAACCTCCAAAATCAGGCGGGACAGATCCAGGGGCAAGGGATCATGGGTGTGGCTGGCGCGAACGCAGGCATGGCCACCGGGATTGCGAACAGCATCACGGGCGCGGTGGGATCAGGCTTGAACTACATGCAGTTTCAAAACCTTATCAATGCGAATAAACCGAATACCCCGTACACGCCTACACCGGTGAATAATACGGGCGGTATCTCCAGTTACAACGGTTTCATGGTGAACACGCCTAAGTAGGCTAATAGCAGTAGGTGCCTTGCATGGCTCCAGGGTTTGATTGGATACAGCGGATTGTTTGTGGAGGCGGTGTGATGGGAAGCGGCAACACGTTAGGCATGACAGGCATAGGCAGCGGCCTAAAGGATTGGTTCATGCCGTTGGCGAACGCAGCGCCAGCGCCCATCATCGCCATGCCGTTGGCCTGGATGCGAGCCTGTTCAACCTGCATCCGCTGCATCGCTAGGCTGTACTCGTATGGGTCCATCGAAAAGGCGGGAACCGAGAAGAACAGCAACCCAAGGAAGATCGTCAAAGATCGCATGGGGCACCTCCTGTATGACGTAAGCCTAGCATATCAACGAGAGGGTATTCAATGCCCGAACTAAAGCAGCTCAGCGATTTCTACGATCCCACGAAGGCTGGTATGGCTGCGCTGAATGTCATGCAAAATCAACAGCATCTCGCTATCCAGCAAGAGAATGCTGACCGCATGGGGCGGCATACGGAGATCCAGAATTTGCACACGGCCTTGCAGTCGGCCAATCCGATGGAGAGTTACCCGCTCTATGCCAAGCTGATGGCCATGAACGGGCAGACGCCTCCTGGTGTCAATGAGTACTACGCCAACACGAATATGTACAACAAGCTCGTGAGCGCCACGCCTGGGACTCCTGAGCATACCGATGCGATGGATCGATGGTCGCGTACCTCTGAGGGGTCACGCAAGGTCATTGCCTCAGAGAACAATGATGCACGCGCCAGGGCTGGTGCGGGAACGCTTCTCGCCAAGGCTGGGATGCCGACAGATCCCAATACGGCGGAACTGATGCGACAGTCTGGACCGATGCAATCTCAGGTGACGGATGCGCTCGCGCAGTCAGAATTACAGAAGGAAAAGGCGAAGGCGCTTGAGGAGATGAATCAGGAGCACCAACGTGTGGCGACATTCGCCAACACGCAACTTTCCACGCTCATTCCCGCATCCAAGGCGGCGGGCCTCGCCATTGAACGGGCTGCACCGTTTGTGGCCATGAATGACGCCGTTGAGCAGGAATACCAAAAGAACGTGACGAAATTAGGGAAGGATAAGGCCTACGGGATACGCCAAGAGAAAATGGCCGTGAATCAGGACTACCTGCAGTTCGATCAGCGGAGACGCGACAGCATTCCAAAGCTTCAGCAAAATCTGCAACAGATCGAAGACCAACAGACACAGTTACAGTCTCGCGCAGAATTGATCGCGCAAGGGGTTGAACCGCTCAAGGAAGGCGAAAGCTTGGAGTTGTTAGCGGGGAAGGTGGACACCTCGCAGCACCAACTCGCCTATGCGCGGGCCTCGCTTGAGTTTGCCAAGAATCCGACGCCTGAAAACCATTCGGCGCTCCGCAACGTGAAGGCTGAAATGGATAAGACGGTGGCCATGCTCTCAGAGCGTAAAAAGTCATCGATGGAATCCATGAACATTCGGCGGGCGGGGTTGGATGAAAAGATCCACATGGACCAATACAAGATCAATCGTGAGCACGATATCGGGGAGGCGCAAGTCGCGTGGCAGGAGTCCGGTGGAGACCCGAAGACCGCGTACAAGTACGCCAAGCAATTCCATGTGAAGGTTGATGAGGTCTTGGAAGGCGGCAAGAACCCGAACAAGCCACTCGTGGAAGTGCATATGCCCAAGACGACGGAAGAGGCTGGCAAGTTTGCCATGATCGACAACGCGGTGAAGAGTATCGATCAGGTAAGCGAAGCCATCACGAAGGCTGACGGATCTATTGATAAAGCCAAGGTGTTCGCCTCGTATTTCAATATCCCTTTCACCGAAGGGCGCAACATTCGCTCTCTGACAGAAGATGCCATCTCGGCAAAGTTGAGGGCTGAGACAGGCGCAGCGGCCAACAAAGATGAGGTAGAGGGCATCGCCAGACGTTTTGACGTGAGCCCATTCGACACCCAAGAGGTACAGAAAGACAAGCTGAGGCGTCTCCGTCGATTCATGGATGAAACGCGGGTGCTTCGTGATCCTACTGGCAAGCTGCGAGAAACAGTGAGACAAGCAACGGAACAACAGAAACCCCAGGGCCAGAAATCACCAGCTTCAGCGAAAGGCAAGCTGTCTCAAGAAGAACAATCTGAACTCGACACACTCAGGAAGAAGTATGGACGATAGACAAGAGTTAGAGGACTTGCGCAGGTTGGCTGAACTAGAGGCCCGCTCTGGATCTAGTGAGTCAACGGCGAGCGTGGCCTCTCAACCAGAGGAGCCGTCCTACCTTGCCGTAGCCGGGAACGCGGCGGCTAAGGGCGCAGCGAGCGTGGGAGATATGTTCCTCAATGCCCCAGTCAACGCCATCAACGTGGCAAAGGCTGGCGCGGTACTGGCTGGCGATGCCATGGGCAAGGACTTGAGGGACGATCTGACCGTCACGCCTCAACCGAACCTCATCGAGAAAGGCATGCGAGCGGTTGGCCTGATCGATGAAACACGCGAACCTCAAACCACAGGGCAGCGCATTTTGGATATGGCGGTCCAGGCTGGCGTGAGCATGGCAGCGTCACCGGCAAGCAGTGCAGCACAATTCGCCAAGGCTGGCGCGATAGGCCTAGCCAGCGGGGCGGCGGCGGGGGTAACGAAGGAACTGACTGATAGCCCGTTGGCGGCCACGGCGGTCGGCATGGCGGTGCCGTTGATTGCACGCGGGCTTCCGTCTAAAGCCAATGCTCCCATCCTAAAGAATCCAATTCTTAAGAAGACGGCACAGGACGGCTTAGACGCTGGGCTCGTGATTCCCCCGTCCTACATCAAGCCGTCAGCGACCACGAACAGGATTCAAGGTTTCGCAGGCAAGGCAGCGACCAAGCAAGAGGCGCAGGTGCGCAATGTCGAAACCATTGACAATCTTGCACGAAAAGCCGTGGGGATTCCCGAAGGGACACCAATCGTTGATGGGCTGAAAGATGTGCATGAACGGGCGAATGGGCCGTATCAAGAGGTTGAAAAGTTACGCTCATCCACCAATATGCCGTGGTTCCCTCGCTTCCACTCAATCAGCCTACTTGAAGACCTGAAGGCTGCACGATCAAGCGCCACACGCACATTTCAAGAATATCATCGCTCACTCAATACGGACACGCTCGCTAAGGCGAAAGCGTTTAGCAAGGAAGCTGAATCCATCGAGAACGACATTGAGCGCGTAGCGAAAGCAGCGGGACGGCCTGAACTAGTGAAGCAACTCAAGGAAGCCCGCACGCTACACGCGAAGGCCTACGACATAGAACGAGCATTGAACACGGCAGATGACCATGTATCGGCGGCGGTCCTGGGAAAGATGTACGCCAAGGGTAAGCCGTTGTCTGGAGGGCTGGCCGTTATTGGTAAGTTCGCTAAAGCATTCCCTGATGCTGTGCGTGAAGGGGCCAAGATTCAATCGCCTGGCGTCAGTGCATTGGAAGCGATCTCGGCTGGTGGGCTAGGCGCTGGCGGTATGGCCATGGCCGGTGGACCCGTAGGCCTGCTTGCGGCTGGTGTACCGTTGCTTCGTGGTCCAGCCCGTTCATTGTTGCTCTCCAAGGGCTACCAGAATCGCTTACTCAAGGAAGCGCCGTCACTCAATCCGGCCATGCTGCAAAGTATTTTAGGTGGACGTGCGATAGCGGAGGCTCGATAAATGGCAACATTCGGCCAGCTCATTACATTTGGCCCGCAATTCTCAGGCGGGCGTCTCTGTACCTTGCGGGTCTACCACTACGTCGCTGGAACCACGACCGACAAGGACGTGTATAGCGACAGGGCCAAGACCACGACCGTTGCACAGCCAGCGACATCTGATTCTAATGGCATCGTTTATTTCTACGCAGACGGCCTCTATAAGTTCAGGATTGACGGTTCGACCGATGGATCGACCTGGACCACACTGAACACTATTGATAGTTGGGCGGTGGCAGACCAGAGCTTGACACTCTCAGGGGAAGGTGCGGCGATTTCGTCGGCCTCCACGCTCACGCTCGGAACGGACGGCAATATCTTTCACGTCACAGGGAACACCGGACCCATCACGGCAATCTCAGGCTCGCAAAGCGAAGTGACGTTGATCTTTGACTCGACGCCGACATTGACGCACAGCGGCAGCCTCATCCTTCAGTATGCGGCAGATTTCGTCGCGGCGGCCAATGTGACCATGACATTATTCCACGAAGGCTCAAACGTCTGGCGCGAAGTGAGCCGCACTCCCGCATTTGGTGCCATCGATGCCAAGGGCGACTTGATGGTGGGGACTGCGAATGATACGTCGGCACGGTTAGCGATTGGTGCGGCGGGCACCATTGCAATCTCTCGTACTTCTGCGACGACAGGACTCGCCTATTCTGCCGCGCTCAACAAAGTGATTTACGGTCTCACCTACTCCAACAATGTGGCAGACGCGACGAACGATATTGATCTAGCGGCGGGTGGATGTATGGACGCAACGAATGCGTATTTCTTGGTCAGAGGTGCGCTCACGAAGAGATCGGATGCAACCTGGGTCGTTGGAACAAATGCGGGATGGCTCGATACTGGAGCAATCGGAAACAACGACTACTATGAATGGACGATAGGACGATCAGACACCGGCGTAGTGGATTCTTTGCTGTCACTTTCCTCTACAGCCCCAGACATGACCTTGCCGGGTGCCGCGTATGATTTCAAGCGCCTGACTGGGTGGATTAAGCGTGTAGGAGGAACCATCGTGGCATTCCACACCTACGAAACAGAGGGCGGCGGACTGGAATTGCTCTGGGATTCACCCACGCTGGATATCAACCTCGCCAATACCCTGTCTACCACTCGACGCACGGACGCCGTGAAAGTTCCGTTGAACTTCACGACTATGGCGTTACTGAACGTCACACTGGTTGATGTGAGTGGGGGCATGCTCTTATACCTGTCCTGTCCAGACCTCACTGATATCGCTCCAAGTGCCACGGTTGCCCCACTGGCCACAATTCGGATGGGGGCTGGAGCGGCTGAGCTAGGCATGCACGCACGGGTACGCACGAGCAGCACGGGTACGATTGCGGCACGTGCCAATGTGGCGACGGTGGATCTCTATGCGGTGGCTACGTTGGGGTTTGAATGGGCACGAAGAAATTAAAGGAGGGTACGGTTATGAGATGGATATATGGATTATTTTTCCTCCTTGTTGCGATTGGCGCATATGGACTCAGAGATGAGGCTCGCGCCGAATGTCGCATCCTGTCAAGTGCCCCCTCCTACACGGCTGGACAACTCAAGGATTTGACGTGCGGGACGAACGGAGCCCTCTCGCTAGGTGGAGGACCAGGAAGCGCCACGGCGGCAGCTCCGACACTGACAGAGGGAGGCGCTGGCTACTTTTCGTTTGATTTGGCCGGCAATACTCGCGTGACCCTCGGAACCTGCTTCGGAGGCGATTCGCATTGCGAAGGCGACGACCCTGACAGCTACCTGCGGGTGCGCACGCATACCACCCCAAGCGCCAGAGTCACGGCAGACACGCAGATTAAGGCAAGCTCCGGATGGGTCTCGCACATGACGTGCGCCGGTACGGATGCCACGGCCACGGCTGGGACGATCATTCTCTATAACAACACGGCAGAAAGCGGGACCATCCTCCAGCAATGGGACGTGCTGGCGGCAGACTATCACAGCATACAGGTGTTCCCGATTTTAGCCCCAGCATCAACCGGGCTATACTTAGGATTCACGACGACGAACGACGTGGCCTGCACGGTGTTCTACAAATGAGGCGCGGCATGAAGATGCTTAGCGGGATACTGATTCCACTGCTTGTTCTTCTCGCGGCGCTGCCATCATGGGCGCAGGTAGCGCATGACGGGTCTAGCGAATCCCATGCCGGTTCGACCGGCTCAGCAAGTGAGGCCTCATTTAGTTGGGTGCATACTCCAAGTGGGACACTGAGTGGCATTACCGTGGTTACGTGTGATGCGACATCAGCCACTCATGCGGGTACCGCCGTAGACTACGGAGGGGTAGCTCTAACGGCGGTGAGTGGCGGGCAGGCATCAGATACCGCTGGAGAGCCTGGTAGTGTTAAGGCGTGGCATTTGGGGTCCAGTATTCCTACGGGCGCGCAAACGATCACCGTCACACGGACGAATAACGCCAATGTGATGTATGCCGTTGCGGCTGGGCAAACCGCGAGCAGTGATACTGCAACTCATGATGCTGGGGTGGTGCTGCTACAGGAGGATGGCACCTACGCGGAACAAAGCGTCACGGATGGCTCGCCAGGGTCGAACAGTTGGCGCTATGCCGCCGCATTCAGTGGGACAGACAACATCGCCGTGATCGTGGCAGGCGCGAATTCTACCTTAGTGCAAAACATTGATTTCGGGAATTTGGGTTGTGCGTTTGTGCGGGAAAACTCGGCGGGGCAGGGTGGCCGCTCGATTGGGTTTAACTACGTCACGACCAGTGATGATCGGGCGGTTGTGCATGTGGCGGTCAAGGAAGTCGCTACGGCTGGTGGGGATGCTCCGTCGAACTGCGGCGCACTCATGCTCTTGGGGGTTGGAGGATGCTGATGCTCTCCGTATATCGGGCGATGATATTGACATTGCTACTTACGTGTTCGTCTGTTGGTCGTGTTCAGGCTTTGACCTATTGGGATACTGATTGGGAAAGTTGTGCGACGGTGGCGGCCTGTGGCTGGAACGAATCTGGCTTTGTGTCGCTCCCGAACTTTCTGCCTAGTACAGAGTTGCCATTTACGGGGGCGCAATCCTTACGCCTGGAATGGCTCAATGGGGTGAATCAATCATGGAATGACCGATCTGTCCCAAGCCAGGATCACTTATTCTTACGTGCGGTAATGCGAGAGCAGCCTGGGTTTGTGTTGCCCTCAAACTTTCACAGTAAGATGATTCGGTTTACGGGAGTCGGCGGCAATCCCCATATTTGGCTCTATCGCAGTGGGTGCGGGTATCGGTTCGACGTGGAGGCCCCGTATAGGAATGCGGAAGACCCTCTAGGGATTAACAATAATCTCGTGATTTGCTCCGGCAGACAAATGAGTACGACCAAGTGGGATCAGGTCGAGGTCGAGGTTCAGTTAAATACGCCAGGGGCGGCGAATGGTATCTTGCGATTATGGGTGGATGAGGTCCTGTATATCACTCGTACCAATGTGGAGTTTCGGGGACCGACACCTACCAGCGTATGCGGGCTAGCCAATAATCCACCGTATTCATGCCCCTCTACAATGCAACTTGGGAGCTTTAGGATTTTCATCCAGGGTGGTTCCGGTGTTCGGTATTATGACCGCGTGGCAGTTGGGAATACACGCATAGGACCGGTCGGCAGCGTGCCGTCAGTAGACACCACCCCGCCGTCTCCTCCAACTACGTTCACGGTGCAATGATGATGCGTCTATTGATTCTCACCCTCTCTCTCCTGCTCCCGTACACCAGTTGGGCAGAGATCAGTTACGTTGGTGTGACCAACTCAGCGGCAGACACGGTGAGTGCGGGGTCCATCACGACCTCTGTGACGGTGAGTGCAGGGACAGATCCTTCTCTGACCGTGTTAGTGCAAGCGCGTGGAAGTGCAGGTGGCGCAGCGGTGTCGTCCGTCACTCGTGGTGCGCAATCGTTTACCCTGGCTAAGGCTCAGACGCAAGTAAGTGGGTCAACCTTTCGATCAGAGGCATGGGTCTTGCCGAATGCGACAGTTGGTACGGCTAACGTCGTCGTCACGTGGGCCAGTGCGGCCAACAACGAAGCACAGGGGTATTCAGTCATACAGGCCGATGGGGTCAGCCTCACATCCCCCATCGATGCCACGAGTGGGGCTGGGGCAGATAGTACCGCTACGTCCTCGACCATTACGACGGTCGCAGATGGGGCGTTGATTATTGACTGCGCCTTTGCGCGAGATAATGTGAGCTATACGGTCGGGGCAGATCAGACACAGCGAGTGAATCGTGTCCTGGCCAGTGCAACCGTCGTCGATGTGGCGGCGGTCTCGACGACGGCCAAGGCTACGCATGGTGAAGAAGTGATGAGCTGGACGCAATCCTCGGCGCAAGCCTGGGCACATGTGGCGGTATCATTAACCCCTTCTGGTGGATCAGACCCAGGATCGTCGGCTCCCGTCCAGGCCAATCTTGCGTGGACCAATGGCACTGATGCAGTCGGGGTCGTGAGCGCCACGCCTAGACGGTGTACCGGGGCAAACTGTATTCCATCCGTTGCGCTTGGACCAGTGATACCAGCTAGCAACGGATCTGCCGGAACCTATGTAGATACTACCGTTCAGCTCAACACGACTTACGGGTACGACATTTTCAATTCAGACGCGGCAGGGAACCCATCGCTCGCGTTCTCACCCATTCGCTACATCACAACCGGCACGACGTTCAGGAACGTACTCGTATCGCGTGACTTCTCCGTGCTCGCCAACGGGGCGGATATTGGCTCAGACTTCACGGCTGGCTATACCGCCTACGACGCCTGCGCGTTGGTGTCTGGCACTGTACGCTCGATCAACGTCAACACCGCCTGCCTGGAATCCTACAACGGCGTGGCCCCACCGAATGACCAGTGGGTGCAAGCCTCAGTGCCGACACTTGAGGGGGCTGTTGCGACCAACATGGATCTATGGTGCAGGCTGGCCAATGCGCCAACCATCACTGGATATGCGGCTCGCGTGGCGATCAACTCGACGGCCTTTACCATCTACGAAGTGACGGCTGATACCTATGTGGCACTCGACACCGCCAGCACTCCCGCGCATGCCAACGGAGACCGCTATCGGTTTGAGTGCGAGGGTACGGCACTTAGGCTGTACAGGATTCGTGGGACCGTTGAGACATTACTTGTGGACGCTGCCGATGGCACGATATCGGCAGGCAAGACCGGCGTGAGCCTGAAAGTGGCCACGGCTGGCACATTACCAAGCCTCCAGATCAACTCCTACGCGATGGGTGGATATTCCACCACGCAGGATGTCGCGCCGACTATCACCGGATTAACCCTGGACGCCACCGGAGCAAACCTCACGTATGGGTCCATGACGCCGACGCGCATTATCGTGCGGCTGTTTAATAGTCAGACCAGTCTTGATGTGGAGAAACCCATTGCTGACTTCCCGGCAGGAAGATTTACCCAAACCTGGGTGGCGGGATGGGACGGCGTGTGCATGATTCCGGTGGATAGCTTGGGCGTGGCCAATACCTCTCTCAGTGCTTACAGGTGTACCCTATTCGGCGGCATCATACAGCCGATTGATACGGTACCTCCTGTGCTTTCAGGCTGTACGCCGTCAGGCAATCTCCCAGAAGGCACGACATCGACCATTATTAGCTGTGACATCGACAAGCCTGCGGTCTGTGCGTTCGACACGACAGATATTCCCGTCCTCACCATGCAGACCACAGACGTGATGCAAACATCGGGACTGAAATGTTCCTACAATCTCACCGGGCTTAGCGCTGGTGTTGTGACGCGCTACGTCGGGGCCTACACAATCAACGAAAACGACCCGTCTATTACCTATCCCGACCTCACGAACCAGGCCATCACGTTTACCATCCTGGCGGCTCCGGCTGCGGATGTCACAGACCCAAGCACGGTGGCCAACCTCACCGGCACATTGAGCGGGCTTGTCGCCACCCTGCAATGGGGTGCGGCAACTGACAACGTGGCGGTGGCGGGATATCAGGTGTATCAATCAACCGATGCCTGTGTGACACCATTCCTCGCTGGTTCGCCTGTAGCGGCGACATCCACACAGGTCAATCTTGGCTATGACACGGACTATTGCTGGCAGGTCAAGGCCATCGACACCAGCAACCGATTGAGTGCGGCCTTCTCCAACGCTTTCTCGCTCACGACTGGCCCGTTCGTCGATGTGATTCCGCCGTCTACAATGGCTGGACTGACAACGAATTGTGGCTTTACCGCCTCATGCGTGCTGACATGGGATACAGGGACCGACGAGCATGGTCCGGTCACCTCGTCTATTGAGTATTGCCTGGTGATTTCGCCAAGTACAGACTGTTCAAATTTCAGCGTGTTTCGTTCGCTGATATCTGTCACAACATTATCGACTGACCTAGCCGCTGGCTCTCGGTATTGTTTCCGTGGGCAGCACAGCGACGGGGTAAACGTGGGTGGCTACAGCGAGACGGTCTGTGGCACGACCGTTACGGCAGGCATTGGTCGGCCACGGCCTACATTGCGGTTTAACGTGACGCGGCCACAATCGTCAAGCTCGCCGACTGCACCGACGAGGCCGACGAAGCCGTAGGAGGCAATATGATAAAGGCAGGAGTCGATCTACGCGGGATCAGTCCTCAAATAGCCGTGGCCTACACGGTGGCGTGCGCCATCTATATGGAGCGGGCCGGTATCCATTGTTGGATTACTTCGGCCAGTGACGGGAAGCATGGGCCGAACAGCCTGCACTATAAAGGGCAGGCGTTAGATTTGCGCACCAGCTCGCTATCAGGAGCACTGGCTATTGCTGTGCATGCCTCCCTGAAAGCCGCGCTGGGCGAGCAGTTCGATGTGGTGTTGGAGTCGGATCATATACACCTTGAATTTGATCCAAAGGACAAGCCGAAAGATGAGGTCTGAACCGGGCAAAAAGCTCTACCAATGCCCCACATGCAAGGCATTGTACACGCATGACGAGGCGCGCAATCATCCGTGCAACAAGCAACGCACTGAGAAGAAATGAAAGGGGTTCTATGTGGCGGACCATCAAGCAGATAGCGCACGAACCGTTGACTACAAGACTTTATTCTTGGGGGCTAGCGTGCTCGTTAGCATTCTGGGTGGGGGCCTATGGGGCCTATGGAACAGCAACCATAGTGGAGAACTTGAGGAAGGCCGACGCACCAACGACGCACAGTGGCAACGCCTACGCGAACTCAATGACAAGGTTATCGAGAACTCTGGCGTCATCCGATACCTCACGGAGCGTTCCATTGATCAAGAAACGAGAATTAGGGAACTAGAAATGAAGTTGATGAGGAGGTAAGCGATGGATGAACATGGACCAATCGAACCATCTCAGGTGACGACCGCGAAGACGGTCACCGTGAGTACCGGCTCCGCGCCTGACCATGCGCACGATACGATCACACCAAGGCTGTTGGCCTATATCGTGACATTCGGTTTCTTCAGCGTCATTGGGGCGTTGATTCACGGTGATGTGAATCCGCAGGGGCATGATGTCTTGCTAGTGATGTTGGGCGCGCTCGGTACTGCATGGGCCACGATTATCAACTATTACTTTGGATCGAGCAGCGGCAGCGCGGCAAAGGATCGCGTGATTGCGAGTAAGCCATGATCCAGATGGTTGCCGGTGCTGGCATCGGCGGGCTACTCGCTGGAGCGATATCGGCGGCCTTGCTCATGGGCTGGTACAAGGATGCCGTGTGGCAATCCGCCGTCGATCAAAGCAAGGTTGAGGCGGCAAACATTCTGATGGCTGAAACTGATAATGCGATTAAGCAGGAACGGGAAGCCCTTGCGAGGGTGCGAGAACTGGAGGCACAGCATGCACAGGAAGAGAAAACCATTCATGACATCGAGCGCCGTAACCGCGCTCTTGCTGCTCAACTTGGCGGGCTGCGCGACCCAGGACGTAGGGCGAGTGGTGAAGGTGCCATGTCCGGCACTGCCGCCAGTTCCGAAGGTGATGGACACGCCGCCACCACCGGCCTCCTATCAGGAGAGGCTACGGCAGTACTTCTTGCAGCCTCAGTAGAGGTAGATCGACTCGCGGCATGGGCGCGAACGTGCTATGAGTGGAAGGAGGCCGTGGTGAAGATCTATGACAAAAAAGAAGAGGAGTAATTACGGCTTGCTCCAGCACTCGCGCCTGACATTCACCCACGTTTGCAGTGCGTTCAGAATGTCGAGTTGTGGTTCTTTTGATTTTGGGTCCACGTAGTAATCCACTTGGCGCATCGCCTCCTCCATGCTGGTGAGGCAGTGGTGATTGACCAGCATCACGCGCAGCTTCGCGCCAGGATAGTCCTTCAGCATGGCATCAAAACTGGCCTTGTCTATTTTGAGATAGCCGTCAACTGACACTTGACCAGCGTAACTACACATCGCATCCCCGCAACTGAAACCATCACTGTGTACTGTCGTTATAGGTTCAGCCACCACCGGTATGCTGGGGTAAGACCACGACGTATCGCACAGCGTCCCATCAACCTTACATTCATACGCCCCCACCGACTCCGCCATCAGCAGCAGGCACGCGAGGAATAGCGTTCTCATTTCTGTTCCTTCTTTCCTGTCTTGCTTGGTTCAATCTTAATACACTCAAAACCGCCAGGCGTACATAATCGCTTAGATACACTTGGAGGTGGCTCATATTGGCTACGCCTGCCGTGATATATTTGTGGTGACATGGGCGCTGGACGTGAAAAGATTACAGCGGCATCTGCACTACGCACCACCCCGAGCATGGTCATGGCGAGAAGGAGAATGGTCATGCGTGTACCTGCTTCTTTTTCCCAACGCATGTAGCCTTCGCTGGATGATCCAGACCGGCTACAACACTGATAAGGCTTGCAACTTCCATACACTTGTCTCTCGATACAAACTCATCTGGCAGTAACACGCCAACAGGGTCAGACCCGAAGAACACAGCAATCAAGAATACAATTTCCATCATCCCCCCTCCTTTCCCGCGATCATGGGAGGCACAGGCTTACTTCCTTTTGGCTTTACATTTCGTAAACTCCAGCTCATGCTTTGTGACGGCTGCTCCAATGTCATCTGTCACATCGTACTTGACGCCAGTGATCGTGACGACGGTAGGCGTTGATTGCTTATAGTGCGCCGTGGCGTAAAACCGGCGAGACAACTCTATGTAAAAGACCCGAATCGGTTTACCCATGTTTCACGCCTTACCTCCTTCGTGGGGGATGGGGTTATAATGGTGGAAGTGATTCATCTTCCGACCACTTCAATTCCTCTATTTCTTTACGCTGATGCTCTCTCGTCGCGCCCGCCACGTCCTTCAAGAAGTCACGTTCAATCACAATCTGCCGTACTCTTCTTGCAGCCTCTTTACCTAACAGCATAGATTGCTCAATCGTGTTCTTTGCCATCACATCTAAATGCTGGTACTCGGCCCCTTCCAGTACGGCTTTAAAGGAATCGCGCTCCTTTGTCACAGTTTCTAGCTGCCCCTCGCGTGCGGCGAGCTGCTGTCTACTGGCGTCAAGTAGATCTTGCACTAATGCTCCAGCGTGTTTGGCTGCGTCCAGTTTGTTCCAGATCCGTTGCTTTTCATCCCTCACCCTCTCCAATTCAACCCACAACTGCTCACACATCGCCACGGTTTCAGATCGTCGTAGTGTCGTTTCCTCTAAGTCAGCTTGGAGCGTGGCCATGGCCGCGTTTCTGTGTTTAAAGCACGCATTGCAGTGCAGTACAGTAGAGGAGTCATGAAACGACTCGACTCCGCACGTTGAGCATTTAATTCTGTCCATATTCTCCTCCTCCTCCTCATTACGTTATATGCTTACTGCGTGCCCGCCATACCAGGCAATCAGGCCAATCGAGTAAGGTGGCAAGGCAGGATTCACAGATCCAAATTGCCTTTGGCGGGTGCTCGAATAGATACGTGTCCGCCTTTGTGTCCTTGCAGCCATCACAGCCCAGCCTCCCTAGGTCTCGCCTCATCACGCGCGCTCCTTGGCCTTGAAAGCACATCGAGCACGCACGGTCTGTTTCCATGGAGCGGGTAGACCGTGCGCAAGATCCTCGCTAGCCTTCTCCCACGTCTCTTTCTCCACTTGGCGCTTGAATAACGTGAGCTGTCTTTCTATCTCGGCTACCGTCCAGCCAAGCGTTGTAATGTCGCTGGCTAATTCATACACGCCCTTCACCTTCCCCCCCCTCATCTCCCATTGCGCCCTCCTTGCTTACCTATGTAATCCATGGCCTTGAGCAGGTCGGCACCGGCCTGTACTCTTCCAAGCCCATACTGCGTATATGAGCGATTGCTACCGCGCACTTTCGGAACGAGTAACTTCTTCACCAGACTCACCACCGCTCGGTGCGACACATACTTGCCTGTCTGACTGGGGACCAACACAAAGCCTGCGCCTACGATATTAAAGCGTTTCATCGCGCTCGCCCTCCCGGCTTCACGTACTTGCGGATGGCGTCTTCGATTTGCATGTAGGTCAGCTCGTATTTCATATACAACTGGAACATCGTAGCCCCGCTCTTAAACTCTCTCGCAATCTGCTTGGCACTGGGGCGCGTCATGGCGTCATACCCCACACATCCCTTCACACTCGTTGATCCAGTTGCCTTGGCCGCGTTCTTCTGCGGTGGATAAATCAATCATGTTGAGCGGCTTGCAGGATCGGTGAATGTACGTATCAGCGGTCAGACCGCCTACCTTACGTATTTGTTCATCAAAGAGAACAGCATCAGCCCATTCTTCTCGATTCAGTGACCTCCACTCTTCATTGCTGCGATACGGACACCCGATACAGGCAGAACGTGGAGCTTCAGGGAATGCATTATCGTAGAGCCATTTCAGGCAATCACGCCTATGCCACGGTCTGTCAAATTCAAACACGAGTGGGTATGCGTGCTCGATCCAGTAGACCTTACTCATCCGCATACGCCTCTTTTCGTCACCACTAATGCCCATCCAAAGGCGCACCCGCGCCCGCTCATCGTGCATCGTATAGGCTGCGCTTGGGTCGGCGGAGATCATCGCGTCACGAAGCTCCCTGAGCTTCTTCTGTACCGGCTCAATCTTGTATTCCTTGGTGCATTGACGGCGAATCATGCCCTCTCCATCTTTATCTTTGAGATGCGTGTAAAATGGCATGGATGCCCAGCGAGCCCCCTCTGCCTTAGTTCCCCTCACTTTGCTTCGTACTGCATCGGCGCGGATGTCGCCGGCCGTGACGCGGTATAGAGGAATACCAGCGTGCTTGGCTTCTGGTTCGAGAACATTTTCCAGCCACTCATAGACCGCCTTCGGCTCCCACTGCGTATCGGCAAAGATAGCCGCATCCAGCTTCGGTAGTACCCCTCGGCACGACATAAGCAGGACCGTTGAAGACTGGACACCGGCACCTAAAGACAACACATTCATCGCGTCCCTTTCTCTGTCAGGTGGATGGCTACCAGCTCCACCACTTTGCGTTTCTCAATACCTGCGCATCGCTTTCTATTAACCACTCCAATGATGGTTTTTCTTGCTTGCCTAGCAATTCAATCCACCACCTGAACCGCGACGAAAAGTGATTGCGGAACACGGCGCGGTCGCTTTCTAGTTCAACTATTTCTTGTTCTAAATGCTGTATCCGCTCACGCAACCGCTTTTCTACAGCTCGCATCTCGATACCTCCTCAAAATCCATCACGACTTACCCCATGAATTTGGCTACGTGACATTAACTACAACGGGAATCAATGTCACTTGGACACCTGAACGCTCCTTATCTACAACAACTCGATGAGTCAGTGAATAAATGAACTGCCTTCTATCGTCCTGAATGATTTGCGTGTCTCGCAGCGCGTCCAGTACAAACTTTTGTGCAAAGATCACATTATCATCGTCACGCCGGTTGTTCGCCTCGTGCCACACAAATTCAATCCTGCAATAGCCCATGCGCTTGAGATTGGCGACGATAATACACCTCGCAATGGTCAAGCCCCACTCTGACTTGAGCTTGCTATAGACCATGTGGTGCTTGCGGATAATGTCGTTCGCGCCAGGGAGTCGGCCAGGCACAAAGAAGCTCTGAGAATTGGTCGCCTGTGAGGTACGGTCGCCGGATTTCACGTTCCCTTGGACTTCGGTACTCTGGTTCCGCATAGCGTCTTTCGTACGCGGCTCCCCCACATTCACCCCCTTATGGTGACGCTCTCCGCTTGAGCTAACAGGCGATACTCTGCCCCGTAGTTTCTGTGCCTGCACCTTCTCCTGCCACTCGTCGTACTGCTCTGCCGTGAGACGCACTTGACGGGTCATGATTCTATCTCTCCTATGGGTTGCGCTCGTTTCCCCCACTTGACCCTACACTCACGGCAAGTAGACCAACCCTTGATAGCCTGGCGCTCATTACAGCGTTCACACAGAACGCTGATCCACCGATGCAGATGGTTATCTGGCGGCGGAATGTCCACCGGTACGGGCCTCCATGCGCACGCATAGCAATACACCTCGTCATGGTTGTCGATGAGGATGTTCTTGCAGCGCGGGCAGTGCATCTATTCCTCGATCCCTAGTTCGTGGGCGATGTCGTCGAGCAAACAAAACCCATCACAATCGGCATCGTCGTACTTAACCGTCATTCTCATCACATCTAAGACATAGTGTGAGTCACGCGCTTTTGTCAGCATGTCGTAGCAAGCCTTGAGGAGCACAGCCTTGCGGTCTTCCATGGCTATTTCCCCTTCCCCTGCTTCACAGCAAACGATTTCAGCGCGGACTGGTACACACTCCAGCAATCCTGCCGTAGCTCTTCAGGAGTCGCGTTATAGGCGTGCGTGGCCTCTTTCGCATCGTTCGCCGCACCAATCTTCCTAATGTACGGCATGGCTGGCGATTCGGTCATTGTGATGTTGTCAGGTTGGGGCAACGAATCATCCTGGCTTACCGAGGTAGTCATTGGCAGCACTGCGGGAGATCCTGCTACCACGCCACCAACATTCAGGCCGTCATTCGTTGCCTTATCCTCTATCCTCGCCAACATCTCAGCCCCTCTGGGAAGCGGCTTATCCTCTACGTCAATGCGTACCTTTCTTGCATCTGCGACGGCTTCAATTTCAGATTCATCCATCACCCCAAGGCCACAGATTGACAGAGTGACTCGGCGCTTGGCCTTCGTCTCCGCCTTCATCATGGCGTTAGAGCGAGCCTCTAGGCCAAGCGGTAGCAGCTTGCCTGTAGTCTCAAAAAAGTTCTTTCCTGAGGCCGAACGCTTCCACTCGCCCTCCTCTTTCATGAATGGCACAGCCCCCACACTCTCATCGATTCGCTCCGTCATGTTCTTGGCTCTAGCTGTCACCACGCACACGCCGTCGATCACTTCACGGCAAGCAATCTCTATGCTGATGCCGTGCAGTTCTCTAAGTTGGTCAGTGCAATCCTTCCTGGCGTACAGCACCAGCCTGTCATTCAAAACGATGTACTCAAACGGGCGGGTGAGTGGATTCAGGCCGACGCTGCTACAGACAGCATTGTAATACGAAAGCCTTTCAGGAGCCGTCAACTTGGATAAGTCGCCCCCCAGTAACACCTTCTCCTGTAGCTCTGCTGGCACTGTTGACTCACGAACCGCTAACTCTTTCGACATAAAAGATCCTTTCTCACGGCGATTAATGGTGGCAGATCGTCTCTGTAGCACGCGGCACACACCCCGGCCCCTCTATAGTCCCTGTCATACCCGCACGGTGCGCCACAGCTTGCACAGGTGGGCCGTCCGTGATTGGCTGCGCGTGATGTCACTTTGCCAAGAATCCAGTTATGGCCGTGGTCACAGATGCAAACTCTTCCAGGTGTCCGAATCGCTGCACGAACGATGTCAACAACGCGCTGGCGTCAAGTACTTCATTCGCTCTGCGCTGAATCTCTCGCTGCTTTTCCTCTTCCTTTTCTTTGGCCTTCCGCTTCTTTTCTTCGGCTGCTCGCTGTTCGGTTTCTATCCTGTCTCGCTCTTTCTTCGCCTTTAACTCCTCTTCCTCTCTCGCCTTCCGTTGGGCCTCCTCAATCACCCGACGTTCAGCATCTATCCTGTCGCGTTCCTGCTTGATCTTTAACTCCTCTTCCTCTCGTACCTTCCTTGCCTTGCGCTCCTCTTCCTCTCTCGCCAGTCGTGCAACCCGGTCCTGCTCGTCACGGATAGTACGCGCTTGTCGCTCCTCCTCCTCAATCTTCAATCGAGCAGCACAAGCCTGCTCCTCAATGATCCTGGATGCCTCACGTTCCTTTTCCATCCGTTCCTTCTCGGCCTTATCAAGCTCCTCCTGTCTGCGCCTTATCTCGGCTTGAGCTTCTTCAAGCTTGCGCTGCTCGACTTGGCGGATCGCTTCCTGCTCTGCCGCAACACGCTCTTGCTCGGCTCGCTCAACAGCTTGCCGCTCGTTCTCCTTGCGTGTCTCTTCCGCCTTGATCTGTGCGTCAATGGGACCCTCTAGCCCTGATATTGCAGACGTGAGCCTACGCGCCTCAGTGTCAATCTCCTGTGCTCGCTTCAGGGCCGGAGCCTTGATCGCCACCCGCGTTTTCTCTAAGGCAACGCGCAAGGTGCGCAGCTCAGCCCTTGCCTTTGTAGCCGCAAGCAAGCCTTCCTTTTTGTTGACATCGTAGCGGATGCCCTTATATAGACGGTCCAGCTCAACCAGTGCCGCCGCTGTCTTTGCGTATTCCTCAATAGAGGATGAGTACGGTACAATTTCAGTTTCTACTGCTGTTGGCATAAAACCTCCTGTAGTGGTTAACTCCTCACCAAAACCTTATGGGTCAGTTGGTCAACCTCAAACACAATCTTGATGATCTCTGATTGATAATGTGAGTCCACCGCGACTAAGTGCCGTTTCTCTGGCAGCATGGCCGTCTCACCCCTAATGATCTGTCTCGCCTCAAGTAAATCTAGGCTGTTCATGTCGTTACTCACAGCTCCCCCTTCTCCCTCAGCACCAAATCTACCAGTTCACTCAACGTGGCCGACGTGACTGGTATCACGACCATAACTCCATGCTCGGTGATACAGGTCAGCGAATTATCTGCCATGTACTTGGAGCAGCGACCGGCTAGCGTGTCAGTGCTAATGGGCGTCATTGATTGGCCTCCTCGTAACCTTCCTTGTATCCTTTCTCGCGCCCATGTTCCTCTGCGTTCTGCAAGCACTTCTCGCACGGTTCAATCTGGAAGCATGGCTGGTGTCGTCTCGTTGTCGCTGTGCCGTTGGCGCAAATGCCAGCCCCACATTTCGCACAGTACAACTCAATATCCACCGCTATTTCTGGCATGGCTTGGCCTCGTAGGTTGGGCAAGTCTCGCCCGTGTTAGGCCAAATAACCGATTTATGAAACGTGATGCTATAGCATGACGGATGCGATGGCTTCTGAAATGGACTGGTACATTCACCGTAGAGAGACCGTCTCACATTGCCTTTCTCCGTCAGTTGCCACTTCGACCATTTGCATGTCCCGCACCGCTGCTCGCTCATGTCGTCACCTTGGCGGCCTGCTCGCGAAGTTTTGATACAATGAGGTTTCTCATGTGTACCTCGAAGCTGTCTAGTGGCGAAGCGCTCGACCCATAATCAGCCAGCACGGCCAATTCTACCGCCTCCTCCCATACATCCCGCTTGGCCTGGGCGATGGCGGCCCTTCTGTCCTCTATGTTTGCGGCTACTTGCTTTTCTAGTGATGCAAGCGTGGCATGCCGCTTCTCGCACCGATGACCATCTTCAAGGCCCTGCTCGTACCCACGTTCATAATCGGTCACGCCCTCCCCCTTTCCTCTCGCTGGCTGTCAAGGCGGCGATCCGCAGCATTAGCATTATCCGTCGCCGTCGCCGTTGCCGTCGCCGTAGCCGTAGCCGTCGCCGTTGCCGTCGCCGTCGCCGTTGCCGTCGCCGTAGCCGTTGCCGTCGCCGTTGCCGTCGCCGTAGCCGTAGCCGTCGCCGTAGCCGTAGCCGTTGCCGTAGCCGTTGCCGTAGCCGTTGCCGTAGCCGTAGCCGTAGCCGTTGCCGTCGCCGTCGCCGTAGCCGTCGCCGTAGCCGTTGCCGTCGCCGTCGCCGTCGCCGTTGCCTACCGCTTCCATATCGTCACCGATGCTATAGATTTTCTAGCTGCAATAGATACGGGCAATAATTCGATGGCTTCCGTCAACACCACAAGAGGCACCTCGCATGGGAATTTACAATTCTCTGGACGTGCCACACCATCAACGCTCAACTGAGAGAGTGAGGCCGCGCCGTCCCAGTACCAGAGCCGTCGCGCATGTTTCAGCGCAACTTCCTTGCCTTTTCTAGACACCAGTGTTCCAGCGAACACGCCAGCGGAATAGGTTCGACAGATAATATAGTCACCCTTTTTCATGATCCCTCCAATTTGGTTTGATATTGCCGGTCGGCCTCGTCGTCTCTACAGCTAGAACATGTATTATTCAGGCTATGGAAGTGCTCATGGATCGAACACCATCCTTCGCGGTCATCAAGCTCGTCAATCTCATGCTCAGGAATCGACACGGCCACTCCTCAATATCCAAAAAGCCGCGCTCGCCACGATGCCGGCGGTCCAGAGTCCGAGAAAATATCCTGCCAGGAAATTGCTCATAGTTCACCTACTGGTTTGAAAAACCTCGCCAATCCTTCCGGCACAGGCAGATGCTTGGGGTTCTTACTGCCTTCCCGCTGCCTCAAGTCAGCCCTATCGATCAACACGCCTTCCTCAGCACGCTTGGCAAACTGGCTGCCCATGCGCGTACTATTGGCGCGGTGCCTAGTTGGTCGCTTCATTTCTTGACTCCACATCGCACCGGCAGCATTTCGTTACGCCACCCGTATTGATAAACACCCCGCTCATGGATAAACACCGTCCGCACTGCATCGGCTCGGCAGGGAGCGCGTAAGTCCTATCGCCGTCGTGGATCAGCGTCATGGTCGTCATTGCGTATCATCCGGTAGTTCCACGCGGGACCAGACCCATTTTTGCGTGCCAGCCCAATATCCCTGCCACACCCGCCCCATCGTATCGAGCACGAACAGGTAATCTTCCTTGTCGTCATGCTCAATCTGTGCGGCAATAATCTGGCTCATCGGCTCACCTTGAAATTACTACGCACAATCCTGCTTCTCCCAGGCCAATCACGCCACTGCTCATCGTTCATCTTTCGCGCTGAGACGTAATCTCCTACCCACCACGCAATCCACGCAATACACGAGACGCCCAACATGACCCATCCTGCCTCTATGTCCGTCATGGCATCACCCCTTAGACGTTGAATGAATAATTTTCAGGCATCTGATACTTTTGCGCCAATTCCATCGCTGCGATCAGTGCGTTATATCTTTGACTGCCAACCCCGTACTCACTCAAGGGCACCTTCCGCACCTGCTCACGCCTAATTTCGTCTTTCAGCTTCGCTTCGTGCCGGTCCTCGATCACTGAAAATTGGCTGAACATGGTGCAGGCCCTCCATGGTTTACCGCTTGACTCCCATAATCTTAAATAGCTTCACCATCCTATACCGCTCGCGTGCGTGCCACTTATTCTTGTGCGCAGGACAGCAAAAGCGATGCGCCAACGATTTCGTCATAAACACGGCCCGGCACTCTTTCAGGTCACACTCTGTTTTATGGGGGATATGTTTCTTCATGTCTCAATGTATACACTCACTGAATTATCATGTCAAGCACAAACTTCACGGCAAATGGCCCTATCATGGCACCTGATGCACCGCCTGATAGTCCTGGATTGGCGGTAATGGTCGATCATCGACCGCCCACATCGCCCCAGCCATAAACCCGAGTACGAGCGCACAGATTAGCAAGGTATAGCGTGTCATGATTTCTTCCCTCCCACCGCCTTACGGATCAGGTCCAGCACAAAGGCGTTAAAGCTGAGCCCGCGCTTATCTCGGTAGGCGATTTGCTGCCGATCCAGGTCTTGCGGGACCTGGATGGTACGCTGAACTTTTATGACTTTGAGCATTGCGACTCTCCTTGTGTCATGATGCGCTCCTTGGTGTGTGGGTCAATCATCATGATAGGAGCATAGCGGATCATATCTAGGCTGTCAAGGGGAAAGAGAAAAAGCATTTGGCCCTAGAAGAAACCCCTAGCGCCATCGCACGCCAGCGCTAAACGCAATCATGTCCTCGCCGATATTAGGCCGACACTCTGCCCCGCTCCAGCACAGGCCCATGGCGTTTCCATTGCTCAGGTGGCTGTAGGATACGCCGCTGCAATACCGCTCGTAGCACACATTGATTTCCACACCGACATGGTATTGCGATCTCGCGGGCAACGTTCTTACCGCATGATCCACGTAGCTCAGGCCTAGCTGCGGCTTGACAGAAAATTCAAAGCCCGCTCGCTCCACACCAAAGCCCCATTGACCGCCTAACATGTACGCCCCTGTCATCGTGGCCTTAGCATAGGCGGCTGGGCCGGTGCTGCAAGACTGAGCACTTATCATTGTGCTTGGCGTGAGGTCGCTATGGTGCCAGTCAACACTGACAGGGATGGCCCACCCCATCATTAACAGAGGGATTATGCAGCCTATCATGGGGTAGCCTTCATGAATTTCTTATTCGCCTTACCTTGATACAACAGATGGCCGCATGAACCGTAGACGCAACGGCCTACCTGTTTGTGCTGAACTAGTATCTTGCACGTTGGGCAGTGTCCATTTGTGATAGATTCAATAAATTCAGCAACCGTCTTACTGTGCTGTTCCTCAATAGCTTCAGCCTCTTCCTGTGTGTACCACTCAGCCGATCCGCAGACATGATGGCTATTCTTATCACGCAGACACGGCAACGGCACAAGCGCACCATTAGGATTCCTGAAATTCTGATACCGAATGTTGGCCTTACAGGTCTCGTGTTGAATACCAGTAAAATGCTTACATCGGTTCAATATCTGTTCAAGTGGTGATTTGCGTTTCATCGTCTCACCTGTTGGCACATGGGGAGCCTTTCGGTTAAAGGGGTAATACGGTTTGTGCGAGTCGGCGCACCGCGATTTCACAATACTTCTCCTCAATCTCTATGCCGATACATTTGCGGCCTAGATCCTTGGCGGCGCGTAACGTGGTGCCAGAGCCCATGAAGGGGTCGAGGATGGTCATGGCGTCTGGTGCGAATCCTAAACACCAAGTTAGTAGCGCCACAGGCTTTTGGGTCGGATGTTGGCGAACATTGGCCCCTTGCTCGCTCGCACGCAACGCGCCAGCCCATAGATGGCGATAGCCTTTGGTGCGCGTGAGTAAATTTGTCCAGGCCATCTCCATTTCGCTAAACGTATCATTCCAATCGTTCTGGCATTTCTTGTCCCACACCAAGACGCCAGGGCTCGGTCCAATCACGTCGCAGAGATGATTCCCACCCCAGACAATCCATTGCTCCGTCCTCGCACGAATCAGCATCCATTCCTGCATATTCATCCCGCGCTTGTCCCAGTCGGATATGCCGTAGTCTTTAACGTGAACCATCCCTGAACCACCGATACTCCCTGAACCACCGATATCAATCCCATACGGCGGATCGGTGAGCACCAAATCCACCTTGGGCAAGTGGGGCAAGATCTCGCGGCAGTCGCCTAAATAGATTTGTATTCCTTGCCCATCATCATAATAAGGCTTTACCATTTATCCTACCTATGCTATAGATAACTCATGACGAAAAACGAACTGAACTATCTTGCTGGAGCAATGGACGCTGACGGATTTCTGTCTATGCGTACTCATAAAATTAGAGGGTGCATAACCTATTCCGAGTTCGTTGGGCTCGGCCAAGTCAATGACATTGTGCCGTTGCTTTTGTGTAAGGCATTTGGCGGGACAGTTCGACAACGAAACCGCAATCCGCAATGGAAAACCTTTTACTACTGGGTAGCGGTTAACAAAGGCGCAGCAATTTGCGCCAAGGCATTGCTCCCATATTTGAAACTCAAGCGCAGGCAAGCGGAGATAATCTGTGCTCTTAGAAAGTCCAAGAATATCCCCGAACACAAACGAAGAGCTGTTAAGATTGGCGTAAGAAGCAAGGGAACCAATCCTGAAATTGTTGCTCATCGAGTTTCCTTATTCACAGAAATTAAGACCCTCAATAAGTCAGGCACAATCCCTTCGTCCTCGTCGTAGTAGGGCTTAGGCAGCATCGCGCCTCCACTTCATCAGCGCCACTGAATAGCGCCAGGTGAGTATCGCCGTGAGCATGGCAAGCCCCCAGAGCTGTTGTTGGTAGACAATCAGGTAAAACCATAGGGCCTGATTTGCGAGCCCCACAGCCCATCCTTGCCACTTCTTACGGGCAATCAACTCCATCGCTAACAGGGTCATGCCTCCAACAATCCAATCCATTATGTGCGCGCCTCGCGTCGTGTCAGGGGGTGGGTCATGAGCATATTCCTTTGCATTGGAACAACAGCAATTCCTCTTCGGTTGGTGGATCCGCGTCCACAGGAAAATGGTCAAAGGCATTCGATAGGTCATCGCACACAGAGCCTTCAGGCTTCAGTAATGACGAATACACGCAGTCACAGCGGTTGCAGTAGGTGAATCCGTTCATTTCAATTTCCCCGCTTCAGGCTTCCAGGTCCGGAAGAGTCTCGCCTTGGCGTAGTGGCACAGTCCTAAATGCTTTGGGGTGCACTCATCACAGATGTCGATATCGCAAAAACAGCAGCACGTGGGTTGCATCCGTCGACAGCTCGCGCACTCCACTAGAATCTTTCCTGGCGTGGCGTCCATGATGCTGCTCATGACAGCAACCTCGGACATAGTGAGGCGATCAGCGCCGTAGTGCCAGGGTCATCCGGATGCGGTAAGAGTTTCTGTGCGTATAGTCCGGAGAGTCGACCTTGTTTCAGACCTTCCGTGATGGCTCGCTCTCGATCTGTCTTATCAGACCCTAAACTGACTGACCATTTGGCTGGTACGCCGTCTTCTCGTGCCTTGTCGACCAACAGGGCGTATTGCTCTTTGAAGGCCATGCGAGCGGCCACAGGATCGTCGGACAAGCTATTGGCTACGCCATAGGCTTCGCGCATTTCGTCAGACCACACAATCGTGCGTGATTCATTGGTCATGGCGAGTGTCACCGTGGACCAGGCCTCCTCCGGACCTGGTCGACCATCCTCTAGTCTTGTGAGAATATCAGCCAAGGTCAATCGACCCTTCACTTGCTTGCAGCACTTCCGGATGGCTCCCAATACTTGGGCTTCCGGATACTTGTGACATTCTTCAGCCATCACTCTAATTGCGCCCTCAGATAGGCTGGTCGACGTGAGTTCACACGCCACACCAATCGCTTCAAGTAATGCGGTCGACATGCTTGGCCTCCTCTTCAGCAATGAGTTTTTTCACAATGTTGCCAGTGGTCGACGTGCGATCCGTCATCACGGCTTGTCCATTCGTGACTTGTCGACCGGTTGCCCATTCCATCCGGAGCCCTTCCGCATCACGCAATAAGAGGTCGACACAATGCTTGCCACGGACATAAAGCAGCGAGTCGTGTGTGCAATAGAACGCGGCCACCGCTGGCGATTCATCTGCGCCAAGGCGTTCAAACAGCTTAACCAGCAGGCTATTCGTCTTGGCATTCCGGACCGGCTCAATCCCATAACGCTTCTTAAATGCGTGTGAATAGGCGAGCCAAATTGCAGACGATTTAGAGGAATGATCCTTGCTCTTAAGATCCGGAGACTTAAGAGAAGACTTAAGAGAATTAAGATCGCTCTCTTCGGAAGAAGAGAGAAGAGAAGAGGATGTTGCATGACATGCTAGCAACCGTCTAGCACCTGATGCTAGCAAGAAGCCTGAATCAATCAGCGGGTTTATAGTGAGTTCGTTGACATCAAAACCAAAGCGAGCAGAGAGGAATTTATGGTCATTTGGGATGCGATTGTCGGTCTCTGATGCCACGATGAGCAAATACACATACGCGAGCCGAGAGGTCACAGGGACAGAGCGAAGGTCATAATCGTTCATAATGCAGCGGTAGAGCTTGATCCACGGCGGATTCCGATCTTTGTAATGCTGATACTGCTCGTAATTCTTAATGCGTAGGTACTGCATCGGCCTTCACCTCTCTGACCTGATTCCAATAGCGCGATTTGCAAGCTGGACACAGGACAGGGAGGTACGCCCCTCGCGGCCACCAGGCGTAGGTGCAGCGTAAGCACAGGCATTTATCAATCGTTTTACTCTCTTCCATGTCGATCCTCCATGTATTACCTAACAAGATAGGTAACTGATAACAGCGTATCCTGTCAAGGAAAATCTTTCAGCGCAAACTCAACAAAATCAACAGGGTGAGTGAACACTCACTAAATAGATGAAAATAACATGCTATACATATCAATTAGAGATTGAAGCCCCTGAAAGCCATTCAAGCCTGGCGAACAAGAGCGCGTCGCTCAGCCAGGCGCGTAGTCAGAGG
>ERZ1292630.416-Hain-H41-02um-R3-416-length-45203-cov-7_pt1 | contig 45203 bp, 21 predicted proteins | sample MGYA00564408_ERZ1292630 | MGnify/ENA primary metagenome ERZ1292630 (study PRJEB36523, sample SAMEA6512641) | groundwater metagenome | collected 2019-01-08 | study: AquaDiva: Metagenomics assemblies of 32 groundwater samples
TGCGCTGCGATGTTGTCGGCATCTCAATAAGAGTGCGGCTTCGAATGTTGCATTAATCATTGGTCAATCGTCGATCGCGTCGATTTCTTTGAAGGGCACAACCGTCGGATGTGGTATGGAGGTGGTGTTGGGCATCCGCTTGGCAAGGCCAATAAATGCCCTCTGATCGGCGTTCCCTCCCCTGATCGATCAACGTGAGATCATGAAATAGTGTTGCCCGGGCATCACTTTTAACGGTTAACCTGAGTGAAGGATCTCTCATCCCCTCTCTCGCCTCTCGCATCCCACCCTATGCGGCGTCGTGTTGTTAACGATGACGACGACGACGGCGGACACCGCGACCACTGGGCCGTTGCCATGGCGACTGACAACGACCCATCCACCGCGCCGTTCCCGTCGTTCGACGCGGCAGGTCCGGGTCGCGGCTCACGACACCCAATGATGCAACTTCGAGCCATGCAGCAGGTTTACGAGCAGCTCGTCGCTCGGCATTTCTTACTCACGCAGCTGCAGCAAGCAGCACAAGAGTGGACCGGCGACACGCCACCGTCCTTGGAGGACCTCATGCTGCTTCGCGCCGTGCAGCTGTCCATGAACGATCAGGCCGGCAAGCCCAGCGGGCCGCCACCGGCGTCGGAAGGCGCCATCGACGCGCTCGTTCGTCACAACGGCTTGTCTCACCCACAGTTGGCCGCGCTGGTCCGGAAGGACATGTCCAGCTGCGCGGTTTGTCTGGACGCGTTTGTGGTGGGGGCCGATGTGAACTATCTTCCGTGCTCGCATCCCTTTTGCAGGGAGTGCATCGTACCTTGGCTGAAGCAGCACCGCACTTGTCCGGTGTGCAGGGCCGAGGTGAAGGGAGGGTCAGATGACGACCGAAGCACTGCTCCCTCGTCCTCGGCGGCGGCCGCCCAGCCACCGGCGCGCGGTCGCGTTCCCTCCGTTGAAGCGCCGGACGCATCACCACCAACGCAAAATGTCGGGGGTCGCGAACGGCCTCCTCGCAACGTCACGGGTGTCACGGAACCCCATCGAGTCCGCGAGGAGCGCGTGATTTTGGCCGAGACCGCTCCGGGGCAGTTCGTGCTCATTACGGTCCGAGACTCCGCGTCCGTAGGGGAGTCCGTGCGACCGGCACGCACAACGACGACCCAAGGCGCCGACGGTGCGGCTCCTCGCCGTGGCCTCCCTTCATCCTCTTCCTCGCGTGTGGAAGTGATAGCATCTGATGACGACGCCGAGGGCGAGGAGGTCGAAGCTGCCGCCGCGGCAGCCGTCAACTCGCGCCGCATGCCGTCACCGGCAGCGACCACGCGCACGGCGACGAGGCTGTTACCCGGTCGTCGCGCCAGCGGTGCCACTGGCCACTTGCGCCAAACTGTGGCAGAGAATCGGCCTACCCCGCAGCCTCCGGTTTCGCCAGCAGCGCCTTCAACAAGGGCTACGGCTGCTCGACCCAGCGTCGCGAGCGGTTCGGCGTCGTCTGTTCCCACTCTGCCCCCCGCTGCACCGGCGAACCGTTCCTCTTCGCAAGCCGCGCCGACCGCCACGACTCGCAATGGTGCCGCGATGAGCCGCAGATGATGGACGCTGGCCTGCAGTAGTCGTGACTTTCGCCCGGCTTCGTTCTTGGCACACATTTATCTCATTGCTGATCGACGCGTCGACGCACACCGCTGCCTGCGTGGACGATGATCATGTGATGTCCTTTGCTGCTCGAAATCGATCAATGGGTGGGTTTCTATCTGCCCAAAGTCGTAGTTCTCTCACCTTCTCCTCTAGCAGCTTGACCCCTCCTCCCCCAACTCCACAGCTTTCCTCCTCGACTAACGCTTTCGAATCCTTTCCCCTGTCTCCTGCACCGTGCGATCGTTGCGGCGCCTCCACCTCTTGGTACCCTGCGCCGTACAGGCCACGAAAGTGGCTCACAACGCTCCGCTGAGCGAACACAGGGATGGACTGTCACTAGCGGGTTGTTCCTTGGCGTGGATGATGCAGACCCTGTGTGAGTTGGTGGATAAGTACTCGCTTCCCGTTGCAGCTGCTTTTCCAGTATTTGTTGACGGCACACAATTGTGGTGCGATGAAGGGAAGCTACCGCGGCAGCGCTCCGGCTGCTGGCGGCGCCTTTTCCCTCCTCAACTCGACCCGGCATCTAACTTTATTCGTGCTGACCCTGATCATCCTGGCAATCTTCGTTTCCTTGATGCGCTACAGCATGAAAGCCGCCGCGCGTGACCCGCATCCGGGAGTGCGGAAATCTAAATCGGGAAGGAACGCAGCGTTCGTCGCTGGCCGGCATGGCTTGGAATTGGCCGCGAAACGGACGTCTCGTGCTCAGGCCGAGGCGATCATCACCACAGAGGAAAGCGGCGGCGGGTCGGGAGACGCCATGCCCACCGATCCCGCTCATCAAAAATTTCCTGTTCCCACGGCGGCTGCAATCAGTCAACGGCGCGGCGGCCAAGGCGCTGGGCAGCCACAGCACGGCGGCGGGGCGCAGGCAGACGACTCGCCGTCTCCCACACCACCTAGTGCGGATGTCGCGGATCCAACGAAACCCCCGCGTGGTGTGGGGATGAAAGGTGTCGCGACGCGAGCCACGAAGGCCACCACCGTACAGCAACCCACCGACCCAACGCAAGCCGAGCAAAAGGATGGTGCCGACGACATCGATGACGCCACGTCGGTGTTGCGTCCTCCCGCGACCACGTCGTATGCTGCCGACGGTGGGCATCTCGCAGCTCCTTCGAAAATGCGGCCGGCCAGTCACTCGGACGCCACGTCTGCCGCGGAGACGATCGCGTCTCGTGCCGTCACCAAGCCGCAAAACGGTGACGACGAGTCCGTATCATCGCGCCATCACAAGAAGCAAAGCAAAAAGCCCAAACCGCACAAGGATAAAAAGTCCGACCGACACGCCGAGCATGGAGACGCCAGTGGCAAGGACGAAGCCGGAGGGCATCACCCGCGAAAAAAGCACGACAAGAAGGCGAGGAAGAACGCTGCAGACCTAGCCGACGGCGAAACCACCACGTCCGCGGTGGTGGCCTCGGCGGATGAATCCTCGCGGACCGCTCCGTTCCGAGGGCTCACCTGCCCCCCCTACAGCGCCGAGATCGAGCAGCTCCAAATTCCTTTGAAGCACTTGCCGAGGAAAAGGAAGACGTCGGTGAGTCAGAAGTACGACCGGCGCGCACACAACTGTGCGACAAACGGCATTTGGAACCGCGTGACCCGTGAAGATCACATGACGATCCTGGAAAACATCGTGAAGGCGGCCAACATCAAGCGGGATAGCTTTGTTATGGACTGGGGATCCGGATGCGGACACGCGTTGGAGCGCTTGACGCTGGAGTACGGCATCACCGGCCTCGGCATTGACGTCAGCAATCTCACCATCGCCTTCGCACGGGAAAATACCACGAAGCGGAATATGCACTGCGTGGCCGACGGCACCAAGCTGGACTGGATCCAAAGCAACACGTTTGACCACGTGTTCAGCTTCGGATCGATCTACCACGTCTACAACCGGTCCCTTTTCTGTCACGTCCTCCGTCAACTGGTCCGAATCGTCAAGCGAGGCGGGTCGGTATACAACGGCTGGACCGAAAACGCCGAATACAAGCGTAACCACGTTCACATGTGCTTCGCGGACCTTCCGGTGAACGTTGAAATCCTAGAGGAGGCTGATTTGATGAAGAATGTCAAGATCTTCCCGCTGAAGGCACAGCAGGAGACGATCAACACATACTCCTTGGTGCTGACGAAGACGGCCGACTCCCCTCTGCTGCCAGACTCGAGATTCGTGCCCGACGGCGGCGCTGAATCACCACCGAAGCGAAACGTGGCTGCTGATGGTGGCGATGACGGCGACGCCGGCGACGGTGATGCCCCGCTCGATGACGCTCATAGCCGGGCCGCGAAGGACCACACGTTTGACTTGGACTACCTACCTATCATTTGCAATACGCACAACTGCGTGAAGCGGGGCGAGCCGCTCCCACCATCAGCAGCCGACGCCAAGAAGCGGGCAGCCGCCGAATGAGTCGCCCCGAGGTCAATTTGGGGCCACACGGCGAAGCGCCCTTTCTTTATTGCCCATTCTGCCGTTTCCTGAGATTCCAAGTGGAGGGGACAATACGTTTCCAGCCAGCAATGGGCCCCCCGCAGCCGTACTCGCCATCCCCAAACGAGTCTCATTGCAGCGACGCCGTGTGTCTCTGAGTGCTCCTTCTTTCTTCTTTTTTTTTGCAGTTGTTTTGTGTTCTCCACTACTCGCACGGTGCTCCTCGACGATCGTTTGGAAGGTCGCGAGACCGAATGGTCGACTTCGCCCGCCGGCGACTCTCGCCTCACCGCACTGCGTCGCGCAGACAGTTTCCTGAACGAGTGTGTGGATGGGTGGTGGCCGTGCGGTTGCTCCTCGGTGTCGGTGCTTGCTGGCCAGCTGCTGCCATGGCCACAGAGGACTCGTCGTCGTGCGCCGTCCTCCCGCCACTGGCCGCTCGCCTCCGCGTCGCGATTGACTGTCACGCTGAAATCGGTGGAAACGATGACGCCATCGTCGCCCCCCTGGTCGGCGGCGGCGGATTGAATTTTTCCGGTCGGATTTCCGCCATTCGCGGCAGCCGTGCCAAGTGAGTGGTGATCGCGGTGAACGACCGGCTGCTGCAACGAGCAATTGACGAGTTCGACGCCACGCGCAACGACACCGCGGCGGGGGAAGCGGGCGACGGCCTGAGTCCAGCGCCGCCTTTGGTGACCAGCGCTTCGACCGTGCTTTGACGACTGATGAGGATGACCGGGCGCAGTTGCTCACGGCAGCCATCGCGAAATTACCGGTCGAGTACCAAACCGGACGCGTGAAGACGACCCCCAAGATACAGCAGGATCTGTTCCCTTCCTTGCACTCCGAACGAAACCTGCTGCTGGCGAACCAGACGCTGTTGAATGCTATCGTATCGACGTCGCTGGCGAGTCATCAAAGTATGGCGCGGTTCAACGAGTCTCGCTATCCCCCGCTCCCAACGAGTGGTAGCAATTTGTCTCAACTGTCGTTGATCGCCGATTCGCTGTGGTCGGGCTGGATGGCGCGGTGGTGGCCGAGCGGCCGCCCCAAGACGACAACAGCAGCAGCAGCGAGAGGAACACCACCGCGGGTAGAAGCGGCGTCGGATCCTCGGACATTGAGTCCTTGTCACGAGCCTCGCTGTGTTTGAGCGGGGACTCCAATGACAGTGCGGTGCTGATGTGGTGGAGGCAGCGTCTCGAAATAGTATGGGCGGGAAGGTCCAACGCACGCGGCCGCTCGCGTACGGTGTCCCACACTGTATCGGCGACAGCCGACGTCACCACGGTGTCGGCCGGGACCGCAACCGACGATGGTGAATGCCTCTTCATTAGTGTCGACGCTCATTGTGACGACCCCAACGTTACCACCCTTGTCGGATGAACCCTCGACGACATCCTTCTCGGCGTGGATCGACCTCGAGGAATCGTCGCGTACCTCGCTCGACGCGACGAACGATTCCGCGCGTCCCGTGTCACCAAGCCCCATGGCATCCTCCCCCGTCACGTTTGCAACCAATACCACGGCCGCCGGGGGAGGCGATGTCGCGACGAAAGTGAACCTCTTCCGCATGTCGAACGCGGTGGCCACGGCGGCCTCGGTCGCGAGCATCGGCCAGGCCGGGGTCGCGGCGGTGACGTCCCCGTTCGCGGCCAACAAAGGATCGACCTTCACTCGGTCGATCGCCCTTTTTTCGTGTCCGTTTCGATCGGATGCCGCCGCGGCCCCCACCGAGCCGGACTGGAGCAGCTTCATCTGGGTGTACGCGTCTCTCAAAGGCGGCGACACGATCGCCGTCACATGGATCGCGCTCGTGTCGACCGCCGCGTTTCACGCCACCATGGTGGGCCTGCTGCTTGTCGTGGCGCTTGGATCCGCCGGGAGTAGCGGAATGGAGGAGGAAGAAGGGCTCGCCGCAGCGAATCGCGTCATGTCTGCATCGTCGCGACAACACGGTAAACGCAACGGGGTCCAGCGAACAGGGAGCGCTGCGCTTCGTTGGCTCAACGCGACGGCCTTTTGTTACTATGCGCCGAACGTGTGTGGCCTTGCGGTGGCGACCCTGTCGCAATCTGCCGCGCCGGAGGCTCCAAAATCTCTAGCAGCCGTCGTGCTCGTCGTGACGGTTTCCCTGATTTGCATTCCTGCATGGGCCGTCTTTAAATGGTATCCTCACAACGGCCTTCGGCACCAATCCGCACTTGTTCAGAGTCAAGTCGTGCGGCTGCTGGAACCGCTTTTTGAAGGCACCAGGGTCACTGCGGGCGGCGACGGGGACCGCCCTCGCTGTCCGTGCGGCAGCACGGCTTATAGGATGGCTTCGTCGCTGTGGCAACCGCGATCGTGTCGTCCGTGGCAACCGCGATCGTGTCGTCCGTCGCTTACTCATCGAGGGAGCATTGCCGCACGGCCGGTGTGTTCGTGGGTGTCATCCTGCTGTCCCACTTGACTTACCTCATTATCGTTCGGCCTCACGATTCCATGGTGGATGCTGTGAGCGCCGCAGCGCTTGTCGCGGTCAACTGCTCGTTCGTGGCCATTTGCCTCTTGGCGGATGTGGTTCCATCCGTCGGCGAGTCGTCCGCCGTTGCAACGTCAACTGGGGTCGTCGTTGCCGCTTTCTACCTTCAACTGGACTGGCAGCAGCGTGGCTCGTCCACTGCTGATGCTGGAATCTTCCGAAGAGTTGACATTGGCTACGCGTGATGCGAATCGAGAGAATCCGCTGAAACAGCTTTGATCCATGTCAGGCCCTGACAGGGGACTTTGGGGTATTAAGGAAAAAATTATGCTTCGTAGTGATCCCTCACTCGTCCTTCCTACCGACCTAAAACCACCTACCAGCATCACCTATGTTGGTTCGTTATGTCGGAGGTGTTGCCACGCAAGCTTCCCCGACCGACGTGTGCGAGATGTTGGGGCAGCCGCCTTTTGTCGGCCCGGTTTTCTCTCTCACAACAGAAGGGAAACGCGAACGCCTTCCAAACGCGTTGGCATCAACACAAGTGCACGTCATCGTAGTCGCTCATCATGGCCGATCAGCTTACCAACGAGCAGATCGCCGAGTTTAAGTACGCGTTCCTATTTTTAGACAAGGATAACGACGGCGAAATCGACTGTTCGGAGCTAGGCACGGCGATGCGCATGCTGGGACAAAATCCTTCGGAGGCGGAACTGAAGGAAATGATTTCGAACGTCGATCAAGACCACTCCGGCCGAATCGACTTCGAGGACTTCATGCTCCTCATGCACCGAAAACTGACGGGGCCCAAAGATAGTGAAGAAATGGTGAAGAAGGCGTTCGAGAAGTTCGACACGTCCGGCCAGGGCTACATCAGCTCGGCGGAGCTGCGGCACATCCTCACCAACATTGGCGAGAAACTGTCTGACGATGAAGTCGATGAGTTAATGCGTTACGCCGACGTGGATGGGGACGGGAGCATCAACATCGAGGAACTCGTGAAGCTGATGATGCAGGGGAGCGGCAACACGACGCTCCTCGTGTCATCTGCTCCCGCGTCGAGCGCAGCGGCTGCGCACTCCGGCGCTTGGTAGATGACGAGAGAAGCCCGGAGGTCCGTCTCTGTTTGCTTTGTTGTAGATAGCAGTTAGTTGACGAAGGCGAAGCCGGCCGGCGGTTCACCCGTGTGTGTGATCTGTACGAAGCGGCCTGACCCTTAGTGAGAGTGATGGCGCGGCGGCTGGTGTGACACAAGGTGGTGGTTTCTTGGCAATCTTACCACCCACTGACACGTGGCGGTTGTACCGCGTGCCTCCTCTCGCACACAAGTGAATGATGATGACCGTTCACGCATTCGTCCTGACCGCCTGCATCGCCCTACTGGGAACCCCAGCGGCTGTCGGGGTGGCAGGCGCAAAGGTCATCGCCCCTCACATCGCCGCCCAGATGTGCCCCGGCTTGAGCGCCCACGATTGCACGTCCGTGGCGAATCAACAAGCGTGTCGCTGGTGCCCGCAAGGTGCACTTGGCGGGCAATGCTTTGCCGCGGGAACCGCGTGCAATTGCAGCTGGGCGATGGCGAATGCATGCGTCGGGATGAAACACTGTCAGTGGTGTCCCGCTGGCTACGGCGGCGGCGAGTGCCGCGAGCACCCGGCGGAGTGCCCTTGCACCCAAATGATGGAGCATGCCTGCATCACGCACGACAACTGCCGCTGGTGCCCGGCAGGATCCGGAGGCGGGCAATGCCAGCATGCGGAGACTGATTGCGCGTGCAGCACAATGTCCGAGAATACCTGCGTGGGACACCCCCACTGCCAGTGGTGCCCCAACGGTGCTATGGGCGGCCTCTGCTCCGCCAACGGGACGATGTGCGACTGCCCCGTGATGCCACAAAACTCGTGCGTCGTCTTTCCTTCCATGTGCCGTTGGTGTCCTACCGCGGCCAACGGCGCCGGCATGTGCCAAATTCCTGGTGCGCCGTGTTCCCCATAAACGTGGCTGGGGTTCCTGCGTGCTGTACTCTTGACAGAAAGAGAGATTTTGTCGCGCTTCACTTGTGTGTAGTTTAGGTGTTTCTCACCTCGGCTGAATCTGAAACAAGCAGTGGTGCGTTACCTTGTCACCGCATTCAGTTTATTTTCCGAAGTTCGCGCCCGGGTCAACTAACCCCCGGCCCCCTTCCCACCGTCTTCTGTTGCGTGATGAAGTCGACCGTGGCCGTGCGGTTCATCTCGGTGACGTCGAGACTGGGAGTATCCATCGGGCCGGTAACCTTGTCGCTTGAGCCTGGTCAGAAAGATCGCCCTGGTTCGTCCTCCGAACAACGTCCCCCCGTTCGGTACCTCGCGCCGTTGCTCGCAGCGTGTGCCGCGTATGAGCCAGCCACCGTGCACCAACCAAGCGCCGGGGAAGAGGGCTATCGACGACGACAACTTCCAAAGCCCCGCACGGCCGCCGCGCGACGGGTGTTGTCCGATCTCCAGTGGCTGATGATGAAGGATAATTTGCGGCAGGACGCGTTTCTGACGACATCCCATTGCGCCTCACCGTATCGACGCCGACTCGTGCACGCGTATTGTGAACTGACGGGGCGATCGCTGCGAGAGGTGACGCTGTCTCGCGATGTCGGCGAGGGAGATTTGAAAATGCGCCGCGTTGTGGTACCGCGCGGCAAACGAGGCGGCACCACCCCCGGTCGCGACGGTCCGGCGTCAGCTTCCTCAGAAGGGGGCGATGGTGTGGCCCTCATCCCATCTGTCGTCGTGCGAGCGGCCGTTGAGGGCAGCGTCCTGCTGCTCGACGGCATCGAACGCGTGGAGCGAAATGTGCTTCCCGCATTGAATAACTTACTCGAAAATCGCGAAATGGATCTCCCAGGTGGCAAGCGCCTCATCCGTCGAAGGACAACGGACCAAAGGGGGGCGCTTCATGATCTTGACCGACACTCTTCGTCGGCGGCGGCGCAACAACTGCTCTACGCACATCCTAATTTTCGCGTCGTTGCGCTCGGGCTGCCCGTTCCACCGTTTCCGGGATTTGCGCTGGATCCCCCGCTGCGGAGCCGATTCCAGTTTCGCAACATGGACGACCCTTTGGTCTCGGCTTATCTAGCGACCAGAGATCAGCCAGGCTCCGAAGAAGGAGCAGACGAGCTTAGCGAAGCATTGCAAGCACTGCTGCTGCAAAGCCCCTCCCGTGCCAATGACGACCTCGGTTGTCGGGGAAACAAGTGCCGGACAGCGAGCGGCAAGATGGCGTTCATCCTTCGCCAGTTCGACCGGACACTCCGTGACGTATTCACATCGCCTCCCGCTCATCCGCGCAGCACCGCGATGTTCGGAGATTCGCTGATGGAGGCCGCCACACGCGCCGCCGCCACTGCACGAGGACGTCTCGATACCGAGGAGGGTGAGAATCACTTGAAGACGTCGCTCACCGGCTGCCTGCGGCATCTGCCGTTGTTTTCGAAGGTTCACGGGCTTCCGGTTCGCAGCCTGGGCTCCCTCTTCCCGCCATTGGCGTCCTCCGAGGCGACGCCGTTGCTCCGACTCATCGACAAGATTGACGACGTTCGGTCTACCAACGCGCCAAGCACTGCGAGCGAGGCACCCCGTTCCGATGAATGGACGCATGGTTCCTTCGTGCGGTCATGGACGACAGCGGCTGCAGTGCCCCCCGTACGAGAGTCGGAGGGGGATAGGGCGCTGCCCACCTGGCAGAACCGGTTTCCAGAGGTGCCATTTGCCCGCTGGACGCAGATCGGAAGCCGTGTTCGCGGCTTTGACCGGTTGCACAAGGACGTTGCAAGCGCCAGCATGGTACTGGCGCACTTGTTGACGTCGCGTGATAGTGGCGAGACGGCGTCTGACAGTCTTTGCAACGTCCTTGGCGACGCCCCAACACGATCACCACCCCGTGGATGGCCTGCCGATGTGTGTTTGCTCGGCGCGCCGTGCTCTGGGAAGACATCTGCCGTGATGATGGCCCTCGAGCTGATGCGAGCGTCCACGGTATCGGTCGATGGCAACGGAGACGAACGTCGACGTCGTCGCCCGGGGAATCCGACGTCACCATCGCACGCCGCCATCCAGCGGCCCGTTTCGGTCCTCACTTGCTTCAAGGACCTCACGGCTGCGGACTTCGTCATGCGCCGGTTGCTGCTTCCTCGTGATGACGGGCATACGTCTTCGACAAGTGGATCCCTATCTTCGGCGGCATTCGGCAGGCCGTGCGCAGAGTCGACGAGTCTCATGAACGCCCTCACGATGATGGGTCCGGGATCGCTGAACACGCCGTTCCACGATGTGTGTGGTCCATCGCCTGAAGCTGAACACGTGCGAGATTGTTTGGTTTCGTGGATTCTTGCCGCAGGCGACCTCGCTGTCCGCGCGGATGCGTCAACTGTGCTGCTGGATGACCAAGACGGCATCGATTATCGTCAAGTCGTGTCGTCCACCGACGCCAAGGCGGAAGCATCGTGGCTTGCCGTTCCCCACCATCGGCATCGACTCGCGCGTGTTGCTTGGGAACCCTCCGCCATTCTGCTCGCCGCGCTTCACGGACGCGTTGCCGTCGTCGATCACATCCATCGGATTTCCCCTTCTTCAACGCTTTGTGCCCTGTCATCGCTGTTACACGATCGTGACTGGTGCGTCACGAATGGGGCGCGTCTCGTGGCGTGGGAGCGGTTTCTCGATATCGTACGGCAAACACTCCTGCAGTCGCGGCGACTCACGGCACGTCGCGTGTCGGCGGAGGAGTCAGTGGTGGTCGTGGGCGAGGTGGTAGCTGCGATAAAACACGTCGTCCTGCGGGATCGAGTGCTGCCGGTGCATCCTTGCTTCCAGCTGGTCGCCGTTGGAGACGTTGTCTCGCCCGGGGCGCTTCGAGGGAACCCCGCGGCGGCGGCCGACTGGCTTGGTCTGGAGGTCGCGGGATTGTTTCGCGGTGGATTCGTGGAACTGCTCGAGGACGCTCAAGTTGCGCAGGCTGTCAATTGTCACGAACGTGATGGCGCAGCCGCTTCCGTGTGGCTGCTGGATCCCACTAGCCGACTCACCGAGGGATCTTGCGAGCGGAAGGCCCTACTCGACGCCTTCGCCGCTATCAACCGCCTCGCCGCGGTCACCGGGTCGCCGTTGAATGCGCGACACATCAAGCTCGTCGAGGCGGCGAGCAGAACGCCAAGTATGATCCGTCTATTCGTGCCCCAGCAGGAGACCATCGCGGATAGCATACGACGCTGCGTGTTGTACGATCTCAAATCACCTTCGGCACGGGCCGCCATCGACTCGTGTCTGTCGCCGCTCGTCCGCACTGCCGCCGCGACTTGCCTGGCCCCGTCGCCGGGTGGAGGGCTTCCGCATTTTACACCTCGCATCGTGAAGGCAAGCGAGTTGCTTCCCGGCGACGTTTGTTTCGTGGACCCGCTGCATGGGTCCCAAGCGACAGTGACGCACTACCTCGCGCTCCACGCTTCCGGAACGCCCGGGCCATGCTACCCGGTTCGCTCCCCGGGCATAGCCAAGGATGCGACCCGCATTCCAACGGTGACCGCGTTCCACCCAATTCAAAATCAGCTCCGAACGGCGGCGAAAGTGCTCCAAAACCTGTTTGTCGCTGCCGATGTCGACCCTGCTGCGGCAACAGACCGTTCCGGTGGCGCCGCTTTGCGTCACGTGCTGCTCGTGGGCTCACAGGGCACGGGGAAGAACAAGGTGTGTGATCAGCTCCTCGCGTGGCTGGGCTGGGAGCGGGAGTACATCCAGCTGCACCGGGACACGACGGTCTCCGCGCTGACCATGTCGATGACGATCGCGGATGGTGCGTCGGAATGGGTCCTGTCGCCGCTGATGCGCGCGGTCGTCGAAGGCACGGTCGCCGTCATCGACGAGGCGGATAAGGCAGCGCCGTCCGTGGTTTGCGCCCTCAAGGCGATCGTCGGTGATCAGATGTTCAGTCTTCCGAACGGAGATCAATTGATGCCGTCCACGGAGTCGGCAACGGCAGGAGAGTCGGCGGGCTCCGTGGCCACCGGCGACGTGCGGTCGTCCACATCGTCGGGTCCACGCCTGCTTCGCGTTCATCCGGCATTTCGGTTGATTGTGTTGGCGAACCGGCCCGGCTTCCCTTTTCAGGGCAACGACTTTTACCGCGAGTGCGGCGATCTTTTTTCTGTCCATGTGATGGAGAATCCCGATCACCAGTCCTCGCTTTCCTTGCTTGCGCAGACTGCACCCGGCGTACGCCGCACGACACTGCAGACACTGGCGGCGTTCTTTGACGACTTGCGGCAGCAGCACCTCGACTCCGCCACGGGATTGACGTATCCGTACTCCGCCCGCGAAAGTGTTGCGGTCGTTCGTCACCTCGAGGCATTCCCGCAGATGGGGGTGGCGGCTGCCCTCGACAATGTATTTGCTTTCGACGGGTACGCTTCGGCCTCGGTTCGCGCGCAGTTGCTGGCAACCTTCGCTCGTCACGGACTTCCGGCTCCCGCGTCTCTGGCTGGGAGCACCGTCGGCGGAACAGCAATCGACTTGGCGTTCGGTGTTCACGGGGACGACGTGATCTGGCTCAGTGGGAGCACAGCGGCGACGACGTTTGCTCCCGGTCGATCAGCGTCCGCCGCCTCTTCTCCGTCGCCAGTGGCCACGGAGCCCTCTTGTTCCCCGGCGTCGCTCCTTACCCTGCGCAACGTCACCTTCGAGGTGACGTGGAAGGTACCTGCTCAGAACATGGTTGGCCCCGTCGTGGACGAGCGTGCCGACAGCTTTACGGAGCTTATGGCTTCGCTGAACGTTCCCAGCGACAACGGCGACGCTCGGCAGCTATCTCCTCCGGGCAAGCCCACTGCCCTCATTGCACTCTCGGTCGACGACGCTGGCGCGCGGATGGTTGATCATGCCGTGACGCGTGTCTACGGTCTGTCCCCTGGCGGCGATGTGGCCGCTCGTTCGGTGTCCCGCACCGCCGTGGTCGTCCTGATGACTCGATCGCCCAATCAGCTGTTCCTCTGCCGAGTCACAAGGCTCGGGTCACAAGGGGGGTCACCGGGGTCCGGGCCGCCGAGATCCGCCGCCCCTGCTGAAGTAGTTGCTGATACTGCACCGGCCGCCAGCGGAATCATTGATGCCCGCTTCATGCTGCACACAGAGTTCAGCGGTTCAAGCGCACCCTTCTCCCACCTGTTCGAGCTGGCGCGTGATGCCTTCCTCGTCGTCAGCATCGAGGCGGCTAAGTGCTATCTCTTTCAAGTGAATTCGTCTTACGGTCCAGAGGAGCGAATCAACGCTGCACCCGACGAAATGATTTCGCGTGCACCCATCGCTAACCGCAACGACCTCTTCACCGTCGCGGAAGTCTTGTTGCCGGGGACGGACCCAACCGGACTGTACCGCGGTCTGACGAGCATGGGAAGGCGCTTCATTGACGCGGCGAAGGTGATCAACGTGTTCCTCGATAACTGTGTTGATGCTGATGGTGCGGTGCCTTCATCGGCAGCGCCACTGAGGTCGACTCGTACCACCGATGCAATCCGGATTGTTTTCCAGAGAGCACCGCCGTCCGGCCCTCCCTCCACCTTCGTCTTGTCCCTCAAGCGGTCGCCGCCCGCCTCCGCTTCGGAAGGGAAGGCATCTCTTCCGTGGACAGCGGTGTTCAGTGCTGTCTGCAGCGACCTTGCGACGACACGTGCCGCGACCGACCTCATCCTCGATGACAGTCGACGGTATCGCCGCGTCGCTCCCATAGTATCGGCGTCGCTTGGCAGCCCGTGTGACGTCGTCGTGGCGGAGCTCGTCGATGACGGCGACAACGACGAGAAGGGGCCGTCCAGTCGCAAGTCGTTACCCCCAGTCGGCGGAGACGAGGTACCGTCGGCGGCCACGAATCGGTGCTTGGTGCTTCGGCCAACAGCCGCTGGGTGTAGGTTGCTGTCGACTGAGCGACTGCTGAACGCGCACTTGCACGCCACTGTCCCTCGACCCGCGCTGGTGGGCGGCGTCATGGTGGTGGGTGAAGCGGGACTTCCGGAAAAAGAGCGGAGGGAGGGATCATGCCTCGTCGTCGCTTGGTTCTCCAATGGGCGGCTCGCGCTGTTTGACCTCGACTTGGATCGCCTTACGGAGCAGCTGCGAGCGTGGATGGCCGTGCGGGTTCCGTCGCTCGCCGCGTTCGTTCCCACTCTGCGTGAACTCACTGAGGATGGCAAACTGGAATTGAGGTGCACGCTGAGATTACTCCTGCATCGGCACGGTGCCCGCGAACTGTCCACGTCGCTTCTATCGGATCCAAACTTCGGTGACTTCTTGTCCCTGCGGTTCGGCGATGACGCTAACGTCGATGCTGAATCGGCGGGGGCTCTACTCAACGGAGCACCGACGGACGACGACGCCGCCGTCGGACTTCCGTCGAGTGGCGCGGGTGGCGGAGGAACCGTGGCGACCGTGTCCAGCAGCAACAGTGGGCTAGGTGCTGCTGGCGGCGGGGCCGGAGGTTCCGGGGGCGGTGCGGGTACCGGCGCTGGAGGGCAAGGCGTCGATCTGCGCGGGGACGGCAAAGGCGGCTACCGCACCGAAAGAAACGGCCAAATCACAGTTGCAGCGGCGACTCGGCGGAGGACGACCGTGCGCAATGACTCGGCGGCTGCCTCGGCCCTAGCCGCGACACCGTCGGACCGGCTGTCCGATGCACAATTCTACGCCAGGTGCTATGAGCGGGTGGCGGTGCATCTTGGCGCTGTCCACTCGGTCCTCGCTTCGTTGCAATCTCAGGAGCACGATCGAGAGTGGCTGAAACGACAGTTTCAGGGGGAGCTGGACGACGCTCGGCTCGTCGAAAGCGTTTTGGGGGAACCCGACGTCCATCGGAGCCGAGGCGTTCCCCCTGCGATGGATGTTAACGGGAGTGCCGAAAGGGCGAAGCCTAAGTACCTGAAGTTGCTCATCGACGTGAGCGCCTCCATGGCACGATTCAATCGTACCGACGGTCGATTGGACCGTCAATGCGAGGCCATTGTGCTCCTTGTGGAGGCCGTCGCGCAGACTGCCGGTGGGAGCTTGAACGACGGCCCGGGCCGGGTGGCCCCAGGTGCGCAACGTGTGGCACTGGAAATTGTGGGCCACTCTGGGGGCTCTGTGAGCATCCCATTTCTCCTACAGCGCAGCCTTCACGGCGAACTAGGCGGCACGCAACGGGGAACATTGCCACGCTCGATACGTATGCCGGTGGTGGACGCGGACGTTTTCGCGCCCGGCGAGGTTGGTCTCCGCAGTCGTGTGGCCCTCATCGCCGCCATCAAGATGGCCGCCGCTCGCGCTCCAACGGGTGACGCCTCCGTTGCTGCGTTGCAAACGGCGGTTCTCGAAGCGCGAACCGCCGACGTGTGCAGCGCGACCGATGAGCGAATGGTGGTGCTGGTCAGCGACGCCAATCTCGGCGCGTACGGGATTGGGGGGGACGAGCTTTCCCGAATCATGAGCGACGGTGCGTCCACATCGGCCGACGGTGCGTCGAATGCGCAGAATGGCGGAGGTGGTGGCGGAAGCAGCAACGTGAAAACACATTGCATTTTTCTCGCCGAGCCGGTGGCCGCCCGCGCGCTGCAGCAATCCTTGCCACCGGGATCGAGCTCCGTTTGCTTCGACACCGCCGCCCTGCCGGCGTCCCTCAAGGACCTCTTTCAGGCATTCGTCTACCGTTCATAAAAACACGTAAATTTAGTAGTTTGTATGACACATACGACTACGTGATTTGAATGTGTTTCTGTTAATAAATTGATGCTTTCGGGTTCCCTTGAGTTTTTGACTCTCACCTCCTGGTATTCTCTCGTTCGTCAACTCACAGACGGGGCGGTGCTCCTATTCATCACCATATGTCGTACCGAGGCACCACTCGCGCAGGAGCCGAATCGATTGACGTGTCGCCTCGGCGTCCGGACCGCGGGGGCACGCTGCGGTCGACAGGCACCGCGGGGATCAACGACGGCGTGGCTGCCTGGGACACCGCTTCGTCTTCTTCCTACCGCACCGCGCTCGCGGTGACGTCGAAACGGTTGGCATCGACGCCTGCGGTCCATAGCTCGTCGCCAAGACGGTCTGCTTCTCCGGCGCTGCAATCGACCTCCGGTGCGCCGCTTCTCCGGTATCCGACGGGAATGGCTGGCGCCGTCCTCCATCACCAAAACGTCATGTCAGCCGCCGCCGCCAGCAACGCGTCTCTGCATACCAGCGTCACCGCGGGTCCGGTGTCCCACTACCGGGTGCAGTCAAATGGCCGACCGATGGTCTCGCCGCCGCGCCTGTCCACTGTCGCCTCCATGGTCCCCTCCACGCGCCATGCCGCTTCGTCGCCCGTGTATTCTCCCAACTACACGGAAACGGCCCTTCAGCGGGAGGAACGATTTCAGGTCGCGTTAGCGAAGGCGCATCGATTTTTATCATCTCAACCGCGTCGTCCCGCCGTCGACGCATCTGTATCGCATCGACATACGCCAAATGTCTCCACCAGTTCGACCTTGAAGGGGTCTCATCAGCAAGCGTCGTTGCTAGCTGAGGTGCACTCACCCTCACCCAAGGTACCGGAGGCGCTTCGCGTGGACGTGGGTGAAGGGGCAAGGGGATCACTCTTCCAAGACGCGAGAACACCACCCGCCACGCTGCGGCAGTCAGCGTCGGCTGAACGCGGATTAGCGACCGCCGTCATGTCGCCGCCCACGATTCTGGGTACGTGGGCACCACCCGCCTCATTCCAACCGCGCTTCCCTCCACCCAACCCACCGAGGACCGTATCTCCACCGAGGCGCGTGCTGGTGGGCGCCAAAGAGCACCCCATCCCGCAGCCGCAACCCAGGGCCGGCGGGTCGGGAGTCGTTGACTCGACATCCTCGGCGGGAGATGCAGTGGAACTAGCGCCGACCCCCATCGTTGTTTCGCCGCGGTGGACAAGATTAGCGGCAGAAAATTTAGTGCTTCGGGTTTCTGATCGGCTGGACGCCGCAGCACTGGCGCTCGAAGCTGGTGTGTTGGATTTGCAAGAATCTGAAAGAGACCGCGAGATGCACCGTCCACGCCGCGAGACGGTGCAATCCGTGGGTACGTCACCGACGACATTGTGGTTCACTACTGACTCTGGCACCCAGACGGATCCCGCCAGGAACCGGCAACTCGCTCCCCCCGAGCAACCTACGGTTCGACTCTCACGCCTACCGGAGGAGAATCGTGAGTCAGCTGACTTCCCCCAACAGATCGCGTCTGCCGAAACGAGACCGCTGTGGTCACCCATCAAGGCGGACAGAGTCGTGCCCCCCACGGCGATTCCACTGGGCCGCGCGAGCGCCGCCGCCGCGCGGCCTCTGAGTCCCACAAATGCACCGCCATTAGATCCGGTCCGGCGGCCGGTTGTATCTCCCGCCGCGACATGGTCGTCGTTTCCTGGCCTCTCCCCTCGCCGGCCGCACGTCTCTCCTGGCCGAGCACACGTCGTAGATCCTCCGCGACGCTCGGTCGCTTTCAGTCTTCCGCTCTCCCCGTCGAAGCGCGAGCCGTTGCATGCCCCGCTGCCGGAGGTTAATAGAGGTGAAGAGGCACTTCCACCTTTTCCGCATGATCGTGACGGCACGTTGCAACTCGAGCAGCTGCTTCGGCACCGAGAGCGCGAGCTGGCCGACAGCATTGCGGCTCGCAGCACTGCAGCGCGACGCGAAGAGCCAATCGCCACCTTCGACGGTCCCTCCGACAGAGATGACTCGTCCTTTGTGGCGTCGTTGCGATCCCTGGCACGGTACGACCGAGAAGTTCGCGATGTTTCGCCCAACCGGTCGGCGGTGACGGCGTCCGCCGCGGCGCTTGTTGCCGAGCGGCTCCGCGTCTCCGGCGACAATCGCAGTGCGACTCCAGCGGCGACCGTCGCCAGGGGGCGCCGGAGCGACTCGACGATGATCCTGGCGTTAGGCCGAGAGGCACCACAGCCGCCCTTGGTCAAGCGTGATGATTCGCCATCCGTCCGGGCGTGGGCCAGTCGTGGTCGAGTGCAGGAACCAGATCTTTGAGATCACCCGGATCCTTCATCAAATTTTTGTACAAATAATGTGTTTCCGCTCTCGATCTCATTCTGTGTCTGTCACTCCGCTTCGCAAAGGAAGGTCGTCGGGTTTGAGACGCGGCTGCTTGGAGTTGGAGTGCATCTCACCTCACTTGCGGCAGCGAAGCTTTCATTTTAATCGAGCAACTAACGCCCACTCATCAATTAACACAAAAACCTACAACAAAAAAAGGAAAGCGTGTACGATGGCCTCCGCTGGTGTTGCTGGTGTCTGTCTCAGCCCTGACTACTTCGCCTCCCCCTTCGCGGCCGCAGCCGGTCGCACCTCCGCGGCGCCAACTTTCCCCACACGTCACGTTCCGGCGGGCACGCGCCACCATGACGCGATCGTCAGCGTGGCCCTCTCGCGGGGGGTGGCCCACGGCGGTGGTGTGTCGACGAGCCCCAATCCGATTCCCGCGGCGTCGTCTATCTTTTTGGTGAACCGAATGCACCACGCGGCCACCGTTGCGACGGGGAAGTGTCGCAGCGCGGTCGTTTCGCCCACGGCAACGGGCACCACTACGCAGGAAAACAGTGGCAGCCAGTTGGCTCCAAATGGCGCCGACATCGCCCGGCCGCAAGAATTGGATGCAGGAAAGCTATCGGCCGCGGTCCGTGGCTCAACGTCGCCGCCGTCGCAAGACAGGTCCACGCCATCGGCATCGCAAGGGCCACCGTCATCGACCAAGGGGCACGGGGCCAGCCTGGATGAGCGTTGCACACCCTCTGGTGACATGGTGACCGTGACATCCGCCCCGACCAGGGACAGCTATTCGCCGATGGTCCCTATCTCACCGTTCCGCCCATCCAGTCGTTTGTCGTCGCCGCTCGCATTCGGCGCGCTCGTTCCCGTCCCGCTGCATCGCAAGAGCGCGAGTTCACTGCTCCGTCAGCAACAGCAACGCGCGTCACCGCCCTCATCCACGTCCGCGTCCCGTACGCCGGCGGCCGACGCGGCTGCCACCACGGCCCCTTCTGAGAAGACGCTCAGCGACTGCAACGCAGTGGCTGTGGAAGGAGGTCATCACGCCTCTAAGGGGCTAAGTGGTGGCGTGAGTTCGGCGAATGCAACCGCGCATGGCATTCCTTCGTGGCCACAGATTGTCTCCAGAGACCAACCCGAGGGCACTGGTCCTCGCGCAGGTTTCGTGACCCCCGTGGCGTACACGATGACCTCCAATCTGACCACGCCGCAGCAGCCGCCGGGATCGTCGATGCTCTTCCCGGCTGGGAGCGCCACGGCCGTCGCCGCGCTCTCTCCTCCTTCTCCCATCGTGCGTGTCGCCGTAGCACCGCCGGCCGCGGCAGCAAGCGGATGGACAGTCACGGTCGGCCGAAAGCGGTTACCGGTGACGGGCGTCGGTGCGGGGTCCCCGTCGACCTCAGCGTCAGGGGGAGCCGCTGTGGCACCGATTGCCACGGTCCAGCACCTCGACGCCGCCTCTGTCGTGCACCTCCTTCACTCAGGGGGCAACCATCACAGCTCAGCGTCTGCCGGGCCGCGCGGGGTTTACAGCGTCGCGACGATGCTTGCGCTGCGTCGCACGCCTCTGTGTCTACTGTCGTTGACACCTTCGACGGCGAGCCTTATTCAACATACGTTTTACAGTCTTCCCGGTTCGTCGTCGCCGTCGCAGCGGCCGCCACCGTACGTTGCCAAGCTGGCCCTCCTGGCGAACGCCCAGCCGTCCGGCGGCGGCAGTAGCGGCGGGGCCCCCAACGTGACGTCGGTGCTGGAGGACGCCATCATTGCCTGCGTGCCGATTCCCACATCGTCGCTCTTGCGCGGCGTCGACAACACGGCCGCGAGCCAGCAGGATAGCGCGGTCCCGGAGGACGGCTCAGGGCATCATGACGGGGCGTCCCCCGCTAGCTCCTTACTCGTCGCGCCGGCGTCGATCGTCGAAGTGTCGGCGTCTTTGGCGGCGATCACGTGCGGGGCATCACCTGACAGTGGATCCCTATTGCATCAGCCTCCAGCTTCCGACCCGCCTCATCCAGCGACTGATGGATCCCCCGGACACGCTGCCGTCGCCGTATCGCCAGCGGTTCTCATTCGAAACCCAGTCACGGCCGCCGTGCGCGTTGCGGCGTTGTTGGAGGGCACCGCCCAGGGGTGGCTCTGCCCGCCGTCCATGCTTCATCGCATCCTCGACCCGCTGCGCATATCCTTCGCGGAGAATTCCCTCACTAATCCTAACCTGGAGCAGCTCTACTCTGGATGTAGCTCGTCACACGCCGCCTTCGCGGAGCTCGCCGGGGCGCAATCCGACGCGTTGACGCCGCTCAGCTATGCCTACATCGGTTCGCAACGGGCTCCGTCCTTCCTAACCGAGTCTCCTGCCTTTGTGTTGCCGTCATACTTGGCAACGTCATCGCCGCCGACGGCAGCAACGACGACGCCCGTTCCGTGTCCCTGGCAGGTGGTCATGACGCTCCCGGCCGCATGTCAATCGAACGGTTATCCGGGATTGGCGTCCCCTGGTAGCGGAAGCACCGCCGTCACGACGCCGGGGTTGCCCACGGTATTCTCGTTCCCCCGCATCGTGAGCGACAACGCCATGGACGCGTTTGCGGACGGCAGCGGCGCGTTTGGGCCGCCCCGAACGCCAATCGTCATTGGCCTCGGCAAGAGCGCGGCCGTGGCCACTGCAGGGCTCCCGGCGAATGGGCCGCCGCCGCCACCCCTTGCAGGGGGCCACCCTCCGGCTTCACCGCTGACGTCCGTCGCCCAACAGATCGGCTCGGCTCAAACGGCCTCCGGCATTTGGGACCGTTCTGCGGTCACCACGCCGCTAGGAACAGGCGGTGGGAAAACACCGTTTGGCAGCCACCGGCTACCCCGTGAGCTGCATCAAAAGGTGCTCAGCGTGCTGTCGCGCGTGACGCCCGCGAAGTACAACGAGTTGCGCACGGAATTGCTCAACCTTCCTATCCGGCAAGCAGACGATGAGCAGCTGCGGAAGGTCGTCGACGTGGTGTTCCAGAAGGGAATTTCCGAGGAACAGTTTTCGCAACTTTACGCCGATTTGGTCGCAAGCATTTTTGAAGTCGCTGCGAAGGAGGTGCAATTGTTGCTGCAGGGCGCAGGCAGTAATAATACCGGTGACGCGGGAGCGGTTTCGTCGAACGGCATCGCTCTTCCCCCCGGTCGGCTGGCAGAAAAGACGGGTCAGCTGGCGCATCGCCTCCGCCTCGCGCTCCTGCGAAAATGTCAGCAGGAGTTCGAAAATGGCGTGGCCATGAGCGACGAGGCGCTGCTGCATCAGGGTGACGATCTGATCGCCTGCACACCCTTGTCGAGCCCGGACGCGGCCTTCGGCACCCAGCAGCGTGGTTCCCCGGACGACGCCGACCTATCATCCCCGTCCGATCGCAACTCGGAAGCTCGCGCCGCGCGCCGGAAGCGCCTTTGTGGCATCGTCCGTTTTGTCGGCGAACTCTATAGCTGCAAGCTCGTCAGCGACGACGTGGTCGACACCGTCCTGACGCAACTGATGCAGCAACAGCGCACCGTGGAAACCTACTTCGCCGACGTCGTGGAGGCCATGCTGTTCACACAGACGTACCAGCACTTGGCGCCAGTAGCACACAGCGCCCCCGACAAGAGCAGCCACCAGCACCACCACCACCACCACCACCATCGGGGTGGGGGTTCTCCCCAAGACCTCACGTACGACGACGTGTGGCACGGGGTGATGAGCGTCGCCGACGGCTTTTCGCTGTCGTTACAAAACGCCTCGTCGCCGCCTTTCGGGAAAGGTGCTGTGGGCGGGGGCCGTAGCAGCGGCGGCGGGAAAAAAACAAACCAACTCATGTTGCCTTCCGACGCGGAATCAGTCACGCAAATCACCCCGCCGTTCGCACGCTCGTTCGCGTCACCTCCCCCTCCTCTGCCGGACGAGTCGTCTCATGGATGCGCCACGCCGCCGACCGGAGGCGCGACGACGACGACGTTTGTCAAACCGCTGCTACTCATGCATGCCATGTCGCACTACCAAGAGACGGTGCGCCGGCACGGTCGTCTCATGGAAAGCTACGACTATATCGTCGAGGTGTTCCACACGCTCCTGACGACCGTGCGAGACCAGTTCTTCGCCGCGAAGCCAGGACGCCGGCCCGACATGATGCACTTCTGCATGGCGCAAGCCGCGTTCCACCCGACCAACCGAGTGCGATGCAAGATGCAAAATTTAGCGGAAGTGCTTCTTGCCGACTCGGCGCACCACTACAGTAACAACGTCTTCGTGTCGGATCATGGAAGTCACACACGAAAGCAAGCTCGCGGCTTGCATCTGGAGTCAGTCACCGTGGCGTCGCTGTCGACGCCCGTCGGGGTCATGGCGGGCGGTGATTTCCCCGTCGCCAGTGTCGGCAGCGCGACCGCAACGCCCACGAGCGTCAACGACACGCCACTGGCAGGAGGGGCCGTGAACCACAACGGCACCATGGCGTATGCCTCCTCGCTCGACAATGCGGTACGGGCTGGCAACTCCACGCCGCCTCACACGCAAGCCACTAGTCCGATGAAAACGCCGCTCTCACTCTCGGTGCCCGCCACACCGCAAAAGGTGCAGGGGGGCATCGCGGTGCCGTTCGGAGTGTTACTACCGGCGGCGACTCACGCTACGCTGCGCAACATGCCAGGAGGAGGCACCGGCGGGATGGGCCCCCCGGGCGGCGCGGCCGCGGCCGCTTACGGTGGCGGCCCGATGTTGCCGCCTCCACCTCCATACTCCGCGGCCATGGTCGCGGCGATGCCATCGGCGCCGCCGGTTGCCACGACAGCGGGTGGCGGCTTACCTGCGTCGCCCCCTTCTTTCCTCGCGGCGATGACGGTGCAGCAGACGGCGGCGGCCACCGTGGCGCAGCAGCCATCAAAATCGGTTTCACCCTTGTCCGGGACTGCCACACCGGCGTCTCCAGGGAAGGCGGCGGCTGTAGCCTCAGAGGAGGGCACGAAGGCGCCAACGTTGTCCTGGGCGCAAGCGAGGCAGCGCCAGCGTGCCGCAGCCGTGCCAACGTCCTCCGATGCGACCGCACCAACCGACGCGCACAGTCCGGAATCGTCGCTCCCCTGAACACCTCTGCCTTGAGCCGACGCGACCAACTCACTCGTCTGCAGCAACGAGCAATAGCCCCCTTTTTTTTCACGCACGCGTCTGACCGAAGAACGGCCGAAAGTCAGCAGCCCTTTCTCGTATGCTATGCTATCTCTCTCTGCTGTCGATTTTTCTCTCTCGCTCGGTCCCATCGCGTTCGGTCGCTTGCACTACTCTCGCCCCCGTTCTCATTCCAAACAACAACAGTTTATTTTTCCGCTTGCAGACGGATTCGCCTACACACGACGAGGGGGGGAAGCGTCCACAAGGAAACACACAACCAAAGAACACACCACATCGAAACACAGCTGTACGCCGAGCCAAGGAAAGCAACACACGCGGCAATCGTATGTGCGTTGCCCCTTTTGCGGCATCCTTGGCGGTCGGTTTGTCCATCAATCACGTGTGGATCTTTTTTTCTCTTCTTGTGCGCTCCTCCGTCTCCCCGATCCTCAACTCGCTTGATGATGGACTCTCGCTTCGTTCATCTCGGCTCATGTTGTAATGGGGATGGGAGGGACTTTGTTCCGATTAACATTCTTTTCTCCCGACTGATCGCGCGCTCTCCCTCTCTCTCTACCGCCCCTACTATTTCTCTCGCTCACACACACACCCTCAATTGATCGATCTTATGTGCAGTGTTCAACACAGAAACCAATGAAAAAGCCTCTCTCTCTCTCTCTCTCGAAGTCGTCACTTTGACAAAAAAAAAGCGGGTTTGAATTGTGCGATGATGGGCAGTTTGAAGTATCGACGGTTTCGGGTCTGTGTCCCCTCTCAATTTCGGTCCACTTCCACGGCTTTGATGGCTTCCACCACCGCCGAGCCAACACTAGCCATTTACGGCCACCCCATTTCGCAGCCGACTCGGGCGGTGCTGTGGCTGCTCGCCGTCAAGCAGCTGCGCTTCCGCTTCGTACGCGTCGATCCTTCAAAGGGCGAATGTGCCACCGATGAGTATCTGCGAAAATTTCCCGCTGGGACTATCCCGGCCCTCGAGGACACCTCGGTCATGGTCGACATGGACTCGTCCTCCCGCCCGCTGCGGATGACCGAGGGCCACGCGATTCTCTCCTATTTATGTCACGCGAACGGATGGCAAGACTGGTATCCGTATCACTCACCCGCCCGCAAGGCGAACGTTGACATGTGGCTGCACTGGCATCACCAAAACACTAGGTTGGCTTCGATCAGGCTGTTCGGACCCCTCATGTTCGTGGGGCAGGCACCCCCGAAGGGCGACGCGCACGTCGCGAAGACCCTGAAGCCGGTGTTCCTGACGATGATCCATGGCGGGTTGAAGGGGGGAACCGCCACGCAACCGAAGTTTCTTGGGGGTGGATCGGCCCCGACGATCGCAGACATCGGGCTATATTGCGAACTCGACCAACTTGTGTACCTCGATTTATTCGACTTCGCTCCTTATCCGGATGTTGTCGTCTGGATGAACCACATGCGCAAGCTGCCGTATCACGATAACGTACGCGGCACTCTCGTGAAGATGGCGGCCGCTCAGCGAGCGAAGCGCAAGGACATGACGAACGCTCCGTCAAAGCTGTGAAACAAGAAATATATGAGGCAGCCCTGTTTTCCTACGCAAACCCCGAGCGATGTTCCTTTACCGCCGCGTCTTGCGCTGGTCGCTCGAGTGTGTAAATGATGTGGGCATCCATCCATCTCCTCTCTCGCTTGTCGTTTTTTCTCCCTCTCCCCTAGAAGGTGAATTTTTCATTTTCACAAAATTCGACGTTTTGCACATCATGGACGATGACGAAAGACTGTCGCACGACGGAGATGATCGCGTCGACGACGCGGAAGCGGAGAACGCGTCTCAAGCGGACGACGAGGAACTTGACGAAGTCGCCAGGGCCGAGCTGGACGCGGGTGAACTCCGACGCCAAACCGTGATCGAGTCGGGCGGCGTCAACGCTTCTGGCGGCCCTCCCCGCGCGCGTCTGCCGCACGAACGCGTCACCACGCCGTATCTGACGAAGTATGAGCGTGCCCGCATCCTGGGCACCCGCGCCATGCAAATCTCGCACAACGCCCCGGTGCTGGTGCCACTGGAGGGCGAAGTGGACCCCCTCATTATCGCTGCCAAGGAGCTGCGACAGCGCGTGCTGCCGATCGTGGTGCGCCGCCGGCTGCCCGATAACACCTACGAAGACTGGCCGATTAACGAACTCGAAGTGGAGCCCGACAGGGTGATAGATGACCGCTACGTCAACGTGTGAGGCGTTGCTCACACCACACAGAACAGAGAGGGGAAAAAGGGGGGGACAGCACAGCACCCACACACAGTTTGCCTCCTCGTCGATGGTCAGGACGACCTCTGGAGGGAACAAAAATGAAATGATTTCGATGCAAGATAAAAAAAATCACATCATATAGACGTCCTCTCGTGATATTTCTTGTCATGTCTCTTGCCGCCGATACGTTTCGACTGGCACTGCACGACGAGTCGCGCCGCAAGCTGCTGCCTCCGTGCAGTGGCAGTCCCTTCGGCTCATTCCCTCCGGACTATGTAATGCCCAACGACCGCCGGCGCGCCATCAAGGAGTCCAAGGCGAAGGTAGCGCGAGAAACGACTCGCCGCATCCTCGCGGCGAAACCACACGAATTCCTCAAGTCGGGCACAGGTGGCTCTGGCATCGCGCCGAACAGCCCTCGTAGCCGTTCACCGTCCCCGAGTCCTCGTGAAGGAGCGGCCGCGGCCACCGTTACCGCACCGCGCCGTCGCGCCATGCCAGCGGCCTTCAAGAAGCGAAAGATTCCACCGACGGAGTTCCGCCGCTTTTACGAGCGCGGCGACCTGCCCGTGGTGATCCAGCATCGCGGCAACGGCCGCAAGCTCGACTGGCGAGTGGACATTGAAAAGCTGGACTTTCACCACTATTTGCCCATCTTCTTCGACGGACTGCGCGAACTGGAGGAACCGTTCCGGTTTCTCGCCTTCCAAGGCTGCTTCGACATGCTCGAGAAGGGAGGCGCGAAGATCTTGCCGACCGTTCCCCAGCTCATCATACCGATGAAGGTCGCCCTCAACTCACGCGATCCGGAAATTATGTGCGCCGTGCTCCGAGTCATGCAAAAACTGGTCGTAAGCGGGGAGCTAATCGGCGAAGCCCTCGTTCCGTACTATAGGCAGTTGCTCCCCGTGCTGAACTTGTTCCGCGGTTTGAACAAAAACCTGGGGGATGGCATCGAATACTCGCAGCGCAAGAAGAGCAACCTAGGGGACCTGATCCTGGAGACGCTCAACTTGCTGGAGAAGCATGGCGGCGAGGACGCGTTCATCAACATCAAGTACATGATTCCTACGTATGAATCCTGCGTGCTGAACTGACCAGGTTTTTAAACCAAACTTTTTCTTCCTGGTTCTTGGGAGGAAGAAGAAAGAAGTGTACCAAAACGTCTCGTCGTTGCGGATCTAACAAGCCGAGTTCTGACTCTCTCGTTTACCGTGGCGAAATCTCCCGGCCTCTGCCACCTTGTTCTCTCTCTCGTCCCGTCAATGTGACTCTACTCTGTACACACCTTGTCACTGCAAGGCTGTTTTTCAACAATTTAGATGGGTTCCAAGCCCTCCCTTTTTTTCTGCCTGCCCCTTTTTCTGGCTCGACGCCCCGTACGAGCGATGAGGACACTCGCGACAATCGCATCGGCAGTAGAATTTTGTTTTTTCACTCTTTCGTTCTCTTTTTTTTTGTTTGCGGAGAGGCAGTACTGCCACCGCAGAAACAACAGTCTGAAAACTCTCTGTGTCTGCGGGTTCGTTGAATGTGCAAGGGGAAAAAGTTGAATGGGATCTCTTCCTGCAACGGGGAACGAGCGTTTCCCGACGATGCGAACGGTGTTGATGTTGGAATCCATGAGAAGGTGGACGGCGGAAGAAAAGTTAGTAAACAAGATTGTCACCCCCGGATGAGATCATCTTGGCTCTCCACGGTGATAAGAACATTGTCCCGAGACCGGACGTTCACACTTGCTCGACACTACGCCCGCGGGTCACCATCTGGCAGCGGAGGGGCCGAGCTCTCCGCGTCGCCTTCGTCTGTTTCGGTGCCATCGTCGGCGTCGCCTTCGTCCAGCGTGCTCGTAGCCGCCCTGCGCTATCGAGGTGTGAAATCGTTTCACGGCTCTCCCGAGGAACTCGCGAAGCATATTGCAAACAGGCCCACGATCGTTGATTTTTACACGACATGGTGCGGCCCCTGCAAAGCTCTGGCGCCGATGGTCGAAAGCCTGAGCCGATCGACGCCGTCCGTCACGTTCGTCAAGGTCGACGTAGAAGCGAATCCGGACCTCGGCGCGGCTTACCATGTGAGTAGTGTGCCGAAGTTCGTTGCGTTCGACCGCACTGGTACGATCTGCGGAACCGTCGACGGGGCCGTCATCGAGGAGGTCAAGCGGTTAGCCGACGACCTCGCGAGGCATCATGCGACGCATGAGCTTTCGACGGCGGCTGGAGGACTTGGGGAGGCGCCGACGGCGGTGAAAAACAGTCTTCAAAGCAGCGGCGACGACGTGCCACCTTCAGCCGGAGCTAGCTAAGTAACGATCCGACGCTTATTGACTTGGCTGGACACGACGATCCCATCCGCGACGTGTCCCTTCGTAAATGGGTGGGCAGTGATGAGAGAGCTCTCTTGCTCTCTTGCTCTCTCACTCTCTCTCTCTCTCTCTCTCTCTCTCTTTTCAGGTGAGAACAGTGTGTAAAACTTCCCATAGACCGAGTCATTAAGGGAAGACCGAGAGTTGCCCAAAATGGCGGCGGCGCCAGTGAGCAAGGCGGACTACGACGCGTTGCTCGAGGAGTACGAACTGCACAAGCAGTGCGCCAAGGACACCGAGACGGAGCACGCCGGCGCGATCCGCGCGCTTCAGAGGCAGCTCACTGAGGCCGAGGAGTCGCGCAAGCAACTCGAGACGACTACCAAGGCGGGTCAAACTCAGTTGCTCCGCGAGCTCGGCGAGACGCAAGTCGCCATGCAATCCGCCAGTTCCAAGTGTCGGGACTTGGAAGCCTTGTGTGCCGACTTGAGGGTTCAAGTCCGTCAAGCGGCCGTGGACTCCGAGCGTAGCGACCGGTTGGTGCGTGAGTTGACGGAAACGACGAGGCGGCAAGCGGACGAAGTCGATCGCCTCACAGACGCAAACATCTTGTTGATGTCTGAAAAGGACGAGATGAAGCAGGAGTACACCTCCCTGAAGCGGGACATCGACGAATCGCGAAAGCAGCTTCAAGCGGCACAAGACACACCTCAGCCTACACGTCACTTGCCTCCAACGCTTGACGAAGGAAAGCTGCTGTTGGATTCGCTGCTGGAAATGGAGGTTTCAATCCTAAACGTACTCGAGAAGTGCACCGCTTCTGTGCCGCTTTCAGGTTCCACCAGGTGAGATCCGATCATCGGTTTCCACACTCGGAATCATTTGTGTGGGTCAATTTCCAGTCAAAGAGCGGTGCTTGGGTCCTGCTTGCCAGTTTCTTTCTGTACCGCAAAGATAAGCGACCGAACGTGACACGCGCGCGCTCGTGATTGTTACTTACTTTTCTATAAAAAAACAATCGAGAAATGGATCGCCAGACGCCACTGAGGCATCCGCCCGCCACCGCCGACAAGAACACGGACCCAACACTGCTCGACGCCGCCACCCCTGCATCATCGAAAAAGTTGGGGAAGGAGTCGTCCATGACCAAAGTTGCCAAACGGCCTTCTAGCGCGAAGCTTCGTGCATCGAAACGAGAAGCTGCCCCCGCCGGGAATCCTCTACTACCTCCGGCTGCCGACGAGGATACCGCCGCGAGCCCGAGTAACGACACCCTGCCTCCACTGAACGCGATGGCCTCCAGCAGCTCGATGCTGTGCGACATGGCCCAGGAAGAAGTATCGGCCGCGTTCGTGCAACCATCATCAGACACGTCAACGGGCGGAGAAGGCGACACGGGCAAGAACACCGCTCGCTCCGCCAGGCAGCAGCAGCACGCAACGGGTGGCATGTGCGGCTCGGACCTCTTTGAAAGCTGGATGTCAACGTTATTGCTCATCGGCGTAGGCGTGGCGTGCGCGGTCTCCATCGGCGTCATTTACGGCGACATGGACATTCTCGTGGAGCGGGAGGCCATCAATGCATGTGTGCAGCGCCACCACGCGGGCCCTCTCGCGAATCTCGCGGTGGCGCTCACGCAGGAGTTCATATCCAGCGATCGTTTGGTCAGGGCCCTCAGCTCCGTCGTCTCCTCCCCGGCCGCAGCACAAGATTTTGGTGTCTTGTCCGTTGACACAGAGACGCCGACATTTTCGGTATCAAGTGCAATGGACGCGTTTCAAGTCGCAAGCACGCGAACCAACGTCGCGTTGAACACGTGGCTGCATCCCGAGCCGTCGCCCCCCATCCGGGACGTTCCCCTTGGCGACGTCGCGACTACAGCCGAATCGTCGATGTGCTGGACGGAATGGCCAGTGAGCGCCGCGCGGCCGTCGGTGCGCCGCGGCTGGCTCGCCACGCCAACGCTTTCCGTCGCGTGGAAATGGGCGTCGTCTTCTCAAACAGGTGAGTCGCCCGCCGCTGACACTTCGGCCATTTTAGACGTATGCGATGATCAAATTTTCAGTCTGCCCACCGCTCCGTATTATACCTCGATTTGGCTGCCCCGTGACGCGGTACCCACTTCTGTGCTCTGGAGTAGTCCCGCGTTGGCGCTGGGAGCCTCCGACGTGAGTCTGCATCGCCTGCGGGGTGAGGATGCGCCGGCTGCTGCAGCTGCAGGTTCCGCGGCCTACATCGTGAAGTACCGGCGCCTTCTTCGCGCCGTCACGGCACAGCACGCGTCTGCCTTGTCCGTGTTGACCGCGTCTCATCCATGGCTCGTCGACGGCAGCGCCTACGCTCTGCTCTCCGCCATGGCGGCGACACGAGCCGTGATGCTGAGCGCGAGTCTCTCACTCCTGGGAGGGGCCGGTGGACTCGACGCGGCCGCGGCCGCTCTTTCGGCAACGACGCGCACGACGCCGTCGCGCCTCACGATTCGACTGAGCCCCCAGGCGGTAGGTTTTCTGCACGCCGCGGACGACTACTTCGACGCGTTGGCGTCGTTTCCCTTCGGCGCCGCTCCCGCCACGTGTCGGTCCGCGGACGCATCCTCGCAGTCCAGCAGCGGCAGCGGCGGGTTATCCGCCGTCAACGTCGCCGTCGCGTCTCTGCAGCTGGCCGCCGCCAATGACCCCGACCGGCGGCGCTTCAACGTGCTCACGCGGCCGCTCAGTCAGCTGCTTGCTTGGGCGGACACCAACCGCGCTGCCGTAGCCGTAGACCCCGCGAACCTCTCCGACACGTCCGCGCTTCGATACTCCACCGAGTCGTCAGGGCTGCCGCCTGTCGTCAGCAACGTCGCTCCGACGTTGCGAAACGCGATCCTCTCGGCGCTGTCAAGCAGATCCTCCTCCACCGAGGCCATTGAGAAGGCCACAGCGGTCGGTGCCGCAGCCGCTGAGGCCCTGCGACTCGTCCGCAAGCGTGGCCAAGCCCTCTTCAACGCCCGCCCCCAGGTCCCGACGGATGGTCTGACGACCCAATTTCACCGCTTTGCCCACGCGCTGTACGTTGGCATCGCGGCGGTCACGGTCGCTATTGTAGGCGCCGCCGTGCTATTTCTCTTCGTGTGGTTCGACGCTCCCTTCCGACGGGAGCGTGACGCCACCGTCGACACGCTCGTATCCTCGACGCGGCGGATGAAGTCGCTGCTGCTTAGCCTGATGGCGCTCGACCCTGTGCAGCTCCAGCGCGCGATCCGCGCAACGTCCCTTCGCGGCAGCCTTCCCGTGGAGTCGGCCCTCGGTAGAGTGGTCTCTGCCTTCAGGGACGTGGACGCCGTGCTGCCGGAATTGCTAACACATTTGCCACGGGGCATGATTTCTTCAGGCGGCGACAACAGCGTCGGATTGGATCCGGTGGTCGCGAACCCGCTAGCGGTCGGCGCAGCGGAGTCGCCTTCGCCGAGTGGTGCGACGGGTGGTGGTGGTGGTGAAACCCCCGTCCCCGCTGGGGCCACCGCCGCGGGTCAGACCGCAGCGGGGGTGAGCAGCCCTCGGACCCACTTGTTCCTGACGAACGTACCTGACGGCCGTACCGTCGTTTCGGACATCGGCGTCGTGCGGTATTCTCTGTCGGTGAAGGGAGCCCGCGCCGTGGGGTCCGCGGTCGTCAGCAAGTCCTCCGCAGCAACCACGGCGAGCATGGTGGGCGAGACCGGTGCGTCTTTCTCGGACGCCACCACGGCCACGACGAAGGCGGGCGTGCAGCAAATGCAGCGATTCGTTCAGGCGGTCTACGAACATGCCGGGCTGTTGGACCCAAACGCCCTGGTAACCACTGCGTTGGATCAGCTGACCATCTACTTCGGTCTGCTAAGCGAGGGGGAACCGCAACCGGCTGGGTCGCTAGCGCTTCCAACCACTGCGGCGAGAGGAGCGTCGGCCTCGAAAAAAGGAACCCGCCGCGACACGGACACACCCCCTCGAGGTCGCAGCACGCCGAGCCGTGGAGCCAGTGGTCGGCTGGCCGTCACGCGACAGGAAAGCAGCGCTGCCAAATGCTTCTTCCTGTTCTCTCTTGTGCGACATGTGTTGATCGGTGGCGGTAGAAGTTCGTCCTCGCAGCAGCAGCACGGCGGCGGCGGCGGCAGGCACGCGACGGACCGAGGCCGCCAGATGGGCGCCCGATCCAACAGCGGAAAGGTGTCCGCGACGACGACGCAGCGGCTACCTTTTTCATCCTGTGTGATTTCCGTTGGTCCAGTCAGTGTGCGGCTCGCGACGACGAGCGACGTCGCAACCGCCCCAACGACGACCTCAGGCCTCGCGGATGCCGTCAACGCTTTTTGCGACCGGAACAGCCGATCGGCGTATTTGTTGGAAGGCCCGGTCGAGGAGCACGATTTACTGGTTCTGCAACAGGCCGCGCGCTACCACGCCGTGCACCGCATGCAGCTCCGGCAGTGGGGCACGTTGGACGCATCCGACGCTGAACGCGGCGTTCAAGTCGTCACGTCGTGGGATGCCGTCGACCACGCCACGCGAGGGCTAGAAGCGTGGTACGCGTCATTCATACACGATGCGCAACGTGCAACAGCGCGTTGTGTCCAGCACAGCTCCGCTGGCAGAGTGGGAGGCACGACGATGCAGAGCGGCTCGACGCAGGCGGCGGATCGCCTAGAGGTTGTCATCGAAACGTATGACGCTTTGAGCGCTCATTTTGCCTTGCTGAAAGACGGCATTGTACCAAGCACGTCGGACAGGTCGCGGGGGCAGCTATCACGGTTGTTGCGACCTCTGGCCGTTGTCGCGCGGAGTGGCGCCGGCGTCGCAGGGTGGTCGGGGCCCGCGGCCGCGATCGCGACTCCGTTGCGGGGCGGCGTGTCCAATGGTGTGACGCCCTCCACCTCGACCATGTCGTCCCTCGGGACGGGCGCTATCGCAGGTCGAGGAGACAGCTTCACGCCGTTCATCGTCGTGGCACTGAATTTGGATTTTGACGCTATGGACCACGGCACAGACGCTGACGCGCGGCGCGCGAAGCACAACAAAGACAATACGACTGAGCAGCGCGACAAAGTTTTTTCGGAGGAGCGCGACTGGTGTCGCTTCGCGTACCAATGGGTGCACCGCGTCCTGTCAGCGCCCACCGCCGGCGCGGCGTCCCAGCTCTCGGTGTCTCGCCGCGGCACGATCGGCGGCGCGCTCTCGATAAGCCTGGGAGAAATGAATGCCAGCAGCTCCAGCGCCGCGACGAAAACGGCACCCACCACTCTCGCCACGAACGTGGTGCACGATCTGAGACATTACGAGGAAACGTACGGGGATACGCCCTTGACGCGGCTCGCAAAGACCGTGTTTTCGTCGTCGACCTCCGTGGGTCCTGCGAACGAACAGCCGGTGGCGATATCTGCTATGGACTGGCAAGATGTGGCTGTCGAAGTGGAGCTGACGGAGCCTGGGCTGGAGGACGAATCTTACCAGTAGGAGTGCTTGAGACCCGTCGCGCACATTTCAGTCGTCTTTTCGTCTAACGTCTGTACTGATTATTTTGGTCTTTTGATTTCTTCCATTCTCTCTCACACATTGAATGGACTCATCTTTCTCTGTGTACCGAAATTCCATCGCAACCGCTAGTGGAAGCGAGAAAGCAAAAGTGGATGGAAAAGAGGCGACGTAGAATTTCTACAACAACACATAACACGCACTCAAAGCGTCGACCCACGGTTGGCACATGAATGAGCGGTGTTGGTTGCTCCCTCATCAATACGCATACTATTTGCTTGTTGAACATCGGAAAGACTCATTCACCGAAGTGTGAGTACCCACCCTCGAATCGATGCTACCGGCCAGTATCTCAACGGTGGCGGCTGCGTGCTTCATCGGGCCGCCGCCAAAGTTTTCCCCCGATGTTCGACCGTCGCCGAAGGCGGTGGCAGCCACGGGTGCGTCGGCGGTAAGTCCGCAGTCGTCCGACTTCGTCGACGCCGGGGGCAGTGCTCCTATCGAGTGGCAGCGCAAGGCAGCGCTGGCCGCCATCACAGAGTTTTACGCGCAAAATCTCGCCGTGGTGGGACCGTCAACGGCGCATCGCCGCCCGGATGAACTTAAACGGCTGGTGGAAACATTTTCTACGGGCGTAGTCCCGCAGGCGGAAGGTTACATCAACAGTCTGCCTTTGGACCTCGCACCTCCCGTGACAGCTAGCGACGGTGGCCTGACTCTCGGTGAAGCCTCTCGGCCGCTGCCTTCAGCAACCGCCACCCCCGCCCCAACGAGCGCCTCCAGCGACGTCCCTTTTTTTTGCTGGGGTGCGTCGCTTTGCTTTCCGCTGAACTACGCCATGGCAACCTATGCGTACGACATGGTTTGTGTCGAGTATAACCTGGCGGTTTGCGAGCTCCAACTCGCTCGTTTGCACATTCGTTTGATCAACGGGGCGAGTGCCCGTCGCCCCCAGAGCATGCCGAGCGCGACCGCGACCGAAGCGACGGAGGCCGAGGTGACCAAGCGCGCCTATCACTTGTCCTTGTCCGCCGCTGACCGATTCCAGCGCTGCAAAGGCTTAGCCGAATCGCATTTGCAACCGTACCTGCACTCTCGACCGGGCCACCCTGACGTCCACGCCGACACGCATCCGCTCGCGTTCGAGGCGCTCAAGTGCATCGCGCTCGCTCAGGCGCAAATGATCGGCTGGGCCAAGGTCGCCGTCACGTGCCTACCGATGACGGCCAAGACGACGGCGAAGGACAGTCTCGCCTGCAAGCTGGCTCATCAGTGCGCCATCCTCTGGCAGCGGGCGGTGGATGCCATGAAAGGGGTGCCCAGCGCGTCCAGTGGTACCCAGGCAGGCGGGGCGCATCTCGACGGCGGCGGGGGCGCCTTTCAGCTGCTCGGCTCGCTCGCAACTTGCTACGCCAACGGTTTCTTTGCGATCGCGCACTCCCTCAATGCTCGGATGCTACTGGACCAAGACGCGGTTCAGGCTGTCATCCACGCGATGTGCAGCCGAGCGTATGTCGCCGCGGCCAAGCAATCCATCGAGCCGTCACTGGTGTCGCTCGAGGCCGGTGCCGGAACCGCAGCGTTCACCACGATGGCGCAGCCGCCGAGTAGCAGCAGCCACCCTCGGGCGAAGTTGCAAGTCATTGACGCCACCGATTTGTGCGTCGCCTTCGCCACGATGACGCAGAACGTCGCGTCGAGCATTAACGACGCCGTCGAATACATCAACCGGTTCGCGATGAACGCCAAGCTGGATGAGGGGACGGCGCGGGCCTTTGCAGCGTCACCGGAAGCCGCGGCGACGAGGCAACGTGGCTCGCTTCCCGCGCCATCGGAGCTCGCGCGTCCGAAGCGGTTCAATCTGCAAGAGGCGACGCGCAGCGCGGCGCCTTCCCCATGACCATCGCATCGCGTGTGAAGGAGAGAGTGGCAACATTCGCCGCGTTCCCTCCGTTGCGTCTCTCTCTCTCTCGTGGCTTCTAGGGGTCTCTCGTTTTCTTCGTTGTGGAGTGGGGGGTTGCATGTCGCACTCATTCGGATTTAGATTTTTGTCCGTCCTTGCTTCGCTATGGTCCACTTTTTTGCCACGCATTTTTTTTTGGTGTGTTTCCCGGGGCGGGTGAAACTTTCCCCCCGGCAACTGGACACGGGTGTTCAAATGCCACGCCGTCCAGGACCCCAGGGCAGCAGGCGCCGCTCATCCACCGACAGTGGCCACGGAAGCCGCAATGCGGGGGGTGGCGCGGCGCCCTCGGGCCTATCCACGACGCTCGCCATGAATACCGCGCAGGAGGACACCATCAAGCGCCAGGGACAACTGTTCGACATCGTGCAATCGCGGGCCACGCACAGCGCGGCATTTTGGTCTGCACCCGCCGGTCACCACGAAGGCGGTGGCCTGTCGACGGCCGCCCAGCTGCTGTTGCGTCCGGGGTCGAACGCAAGCCGACGTGGCCCTGGCGGAGCCACGGTAGTCGGCGAAGACGTCTTGCAGGTGCTCGCGGCAGCAGAAGGTGTTCGCCCGCACCGCCGCAAGAAGGCGGGAGGCCACGACGATGGCACCGCTCCCGGGGGAATCCGACGGAGCGCGCATTCCACCAGCTTAGCCCCGGTCGCCCTAGAAGCGAGCTTTCTCATCAACGGAGGGGCGTCCGATGAGCGGGTGCTTCAGGCCCAGGCGACGGTGACCGGTCCGTCCAAGCGCGTCGTGTTGGCCGTCGCCGAGGATGGCGCACCGCTTTCGCCGCCAGGTCCACAAGCAAACGCGCCCCACTTGGCACAAGCGGCGACTTCTCCGATGCGCCGAGGAGTCGGGTCCAAGTCGTTGGCGATGACGCAGCAGGTGGCGAGCGGCAACCCGTTGGTGGCGCGGTCGCAGATGAACGCCTTGTCAGCGACACCGCAAACGTCCCCGCCAGCATTGACCCCACACGCGGCGGCCCAAGCGATCCTGGACCAGCGAGACACGATCGGCCCCATGGATGTGTCGTCCGGGGCGGCGGACGGTCACGTGTGGCGGCTGTGGATCGAAGGCCAGATAGGCATCGAAGCCGCTCCGACGGAGGTTCGACGGTTGCATTCCCACGAGCGGAAGACGCACCGTGTTCGGCACCATCGCCGCGCGTGCATCTACCACTTGAATTCGGTACATCGCGACGCGCGCAAATACGGCGTGGGCATGTCCTTTCCAGTGGACATCATACGCCAGTCGGCCGATCGGCTGCGGGCAGCGGGCGGTGGCGCGGCCTTGGAGCCCGAAGCCACACCGACGAACTCGTTGGAGGCGGACGCGCCGGCAAGGCAGGATGGACGAACTATGATCGTCCCTCGCGGCGGACTCTCGCTCCACGTTCGTCCTCGATCCCGTGGCGAAGCACGCCGCTGGGAGGCGCTGTCGAAAGCCGGCGTCCTGGAGGTGGCGTCTCAGCTCACACTGCCAGCAGACGAAAACTTCTTTCCGCTGCTCGACTGCGTTGCGATGCCCGCGCATGGAATTAGCCACCAGCTGCAAGGCGCCTCGGCGGGTGGCGCCCTCGGCGTCCCGCCACCTATGATAGGATTAGGTCGACGGTCGTCATTGATGATGCCCTCCACGCCGAGCCCTTCGGCGAGCGGCTACACGCCCAGCGGGCTGGATCGGGGAGGTGGCGGAGGGGCCTTCCCCGCCACGCCGGCCTCTCCCGTCGACCGACGGTTGCCGGCGTCGGCCAAGGTTGGCGCCGTCGCCGCCTCTTCGCCTACCGGTACCGTCGCCAGCGGTGATTCCTTCCCAACGACCACCAACACACCGAACGCGTTTGAACTCGTCGTCACACCTCCTGTGGCGAAGCACAACCACTCGTACTCGACGGAGCGAGACGATCTGCTGTCAATGGCCAATGCGAGCCGGCGTCGGAGTGGGACAAACGACACCCTCTTCAACAACACGGTTTCAGGCGGCTCTGGGGGCGCCGGGGAATCGTTTTTTGTTTCCCCGACTGGGGCGGCCGGCGGCGGTGGGATGGCCTCCTCGACGTTCATCACCGATGTGTCGTTGCCGCCCGCCGCGGCATCGAATCCACCTACGCGAGCAACGACGTCCATGACCATGGGTCACACCACCACCACTTCGTCGTCTTTTTTCCGGAGTCGCTGTCAGACGCCATCCCTGGAAGGATTTCGACAGCCGCCGCGACCGCACAGCAGCCTCGCGTCGACCGCCGCGCGGCACCCGGAGGACAGTCCGATGGCGTGGTACGCAGACTGCTCCTGCACCGATCGCAGCACCGACGACGAGGTCGAAGTGGCCATGACACAGCCCGGGCAACTCTCCAGCGTTCGCGCAACCGCGGCGGTCGAAGGGTGGCACAAGCGCGCATTCCAAAGTCGCGTCCGCGCACGGATGCAACTCGACGCCATTGTGGCAGAGCGCGAAGCGCAGCGCCTGGCCGCCGTGTCCGACCGTCGAACGCTGCACTGTCTCGCTTCCTTGGCCGAAGACGCGGCTGCGCAGTGGCGCATATCGCGGCAGAACGCGTCGCACACGCCGCTCCGGTCATCGCTGTGGCACCGGGCCTTTGAGCTCATGAAGGACGCGGCCATCCACCTCGCGGAGCGTCAAGAAACCTATCTTCGTTTCTGCGAGGACTGTGAAAAAATTCGATTTCCAGAGCAAGACGATGACGTTCCCGTGATCGACTACGTCCGCAAGCACATCCAACGGCAGGGTGGCCTGAACCATGCCTTCGCCGCCTCCCTTCTCGCGGCGTTCGGTCCCGCTCTGGTGAAGCGCAAGTCTGGAATCCGATTTTGCGAAATGCTTCGTGAGTTCTCTGGATTCCCGCCAACTGTTCTGGTTTCATTTTTCGTCGACATGGCGCAACGGTACCCGCAACTTGTCGATCTCCATTTGGCATCGAAACGCTGGATGCAAAAGGTGAGCGCAGCGGCCAGCTCCGGCAACGGCAGCGTTCCTGGGACGCCGCTGCCAGCTAGCGCCACGCCGACGTCACCCGCGGGACCGGGAGCGCGGCGACACAGCAACTGGAGCCCCTCAGGAGCAGCCCGCGCGACCCGGCGCAGTTTTTCGATCTCATCTCCTGTGCCGCCATCATGAAATGCACGAGACCGACGCCCTCTGATCCTTCCCTCCTTTCCCCGTTCGAGAAGGAGGCAGGGGAGTCGTTTTTTTGTCTGTAGATCACTGTTCGCCTTGTTATTCCCACCGTGCATTCATCTCCAACGACCTTCCTTCCACACCCCGCCATTGCCTCTGACTGTTTCGTCTCTCTCCGCTACCGGGAGCGGGGTTGGGGGGCCTGTTGGGTTTGTGTGTCGAAAAAGTTTCCCTCTCCCATCTTCCTGTCCGTCTTCAAAGGACACAGCATCATGCACAGTCCGACGAGTCGGCTGCACGGTGCCCCGTCGTCCTTCGCCATGCATCATGACGGCTCGCCGCCCAGCGGGGGAGCTTCCCTCGCGCCTCACGCAACAGCGCGCGGCGCCCCAGCGGGATTCCATGACGCGACCCTGCTGCACGGCCCCGTCGTTCCGCTGTCGCTGTTGACTCAAGTTGAGGATCGGTGCCTCCAGCTCGTGTCGGTCGCGGAGGCGCAAGCTCGTGCTCAGCGTGCCGATCTGGAGAAGCAACTGGCGGCACTGAAAGCGGAATGCGCGGATCAGCTCGAGGCGCTAGACCGGCAGGCGTCGGAGAGTGCGCGACAGCTCGATCGAACGATCGTCGAATTAGAGCGGTCATCGCTGTCCTTTAATGAGCACCACCGAGAATCCTCGGCCGCTTTTTCCCGCTTGCTTCAAGAGCGAGCCGACTGCGAGACGCGGATCATTCAAAGCTGTCGTACGATGTTCCGTCAGTTTGACGAATATCGGGCGAAGCTGCGCAAAACGGCGCTCGATCGGATGGTCGCCAGCGTCACGGGCTGGATCACATCGCAGTCTCAGCGATTTCAACAGTACGTGCCGTCCGCGGGACCAGGAGCCGTCCGGGGATTCCTGGAGGAGCACGTCGCTAGCGCGTTGCGTTCGTCGAACGGCGTGGTCTCCACGACGGTTTCGACACCGCCTTCACCCGCATCGCTGGCGCTCACGAGTCTGATTCATAAATTTGTCGAAATTGTCACGAGCAAGTCCAACGACGAGGACCGGCCCTTCTTACTCGAAGCCACCTTCGCCTATCTGATCGGCGCCGTGCAGTGCTTGGCCGGATTTGGCGACGTCTTGACCTACATTATCGAACAGTCCTACGCGGAGGAGAGGAGCAAGCGCACCTTGTGGCTACTGGACACGGAACGCAGCGTGTTTAAGAGCAACTTGTACACGCTCTGCCCCCCGAAGCTGGTGGACATCACACCGGAGGCACTCTCGGTCCTGCTTCTACAAAAGCTGTACGATGATCGGCAACTGAGGTATGAAGCCTGTGTCGCGTTGCTGCGGGATGCGCAAACGAGTTCAGCGGCGCAGCTTCGCGCGGCCTTCGACAACGTCCACGCTCACGTGGCCGCTACACATGACGTGGTCGTGAGCCGCTTTGGGGACGCATCCAGCTCTGCGTTGGCCGCGGCCGCCGGGCCGAATGCGGTGTTGAACCTTCTGCCCGCTGGTGTGCTCTCCATGCTCCACCAGGCAAACGTATCCTCGCAAGGAAGCGCGAGCCTTTCGTCACTTTTCCAAAGCGCCGCGATGGGTGGCGGCGGGTCGTCGTCGTCCGTGCCATCCGACTTCGCCCTGGCATTATTTCGGCATTTCTGTGAGTCGTCTCCGGAGCGCATATTTTCGGCCTTGTTACACTCCCATCAAGAAGAGTACTCGAAAATGAAAGGGGAAACGTTAGTGGCCATCGAAGAATTGCGCCGCTCCGCGAGAGCGAATCCGACGCCCATCGTGGAGCAAACGACCGTCTTTAAGCTAGGGCGACTCAAGCAGGAGCTCGAACACGAAGCCCTGCTGCGCCGCGTGGGCGCCGAGGTCACCGCCACCGATTCAAAATTCCTGCAAAATCAGCTTGCGATGCTCACGGATCGGGTGCAAACCCTCCTCGCTGAAATTGAGGGCAAAAACCGCGACATTTCCGAACTACGGTCACTACTGCAAAAGTACGAAATGCAAGTTGGGCTTTTTGACAGCGTCGTCAAGCATCGCAACTCCGTGCACGCGGCCATTACTCTAGAGGTCAAAACGTTCAGCTACGAAATCAACATGCAGTCGTTCGGCGAGACGTGGCAGGAAAGCATGTTTCGCATGCGGGAGCGAATTATGACCGAAATCCGCGATGAACACACGAGACTCGTGTCGCGCATTAACGCCTACGTCCGCAACCACGTCCGGGGGTCGGACAACCTTGAAGAGGTGTACGAGGCGAGGCTGCAAAGCATGACCACGCAACTCACCACCGACTGTGAAAACAAGATCCGCGACGTGCAACGACGGTGCGATTTAGCCACCGCGCGCATTCGCGACGAGGCGGACACCCGCATCGAAAATGCGCGCCTTGATGCCGACGAGGAGGTCACGCGATCGAAGCAAACCTTTGCGCAGGACTACGAACGTCACGTGTCTGAGCTCAATCAACTGTATGAGTCCAAGAGCCGTCGGCTGGAAAACAGAATGGAGGAGCGGGAGACGTACTTTTCGGAGAAGCTCCGATCCATGCGTCGCCAATTGTTGGACAAGGAGGCCGCGATGGAGGCTCAGTTCAACGAACGGTGCCGGGAGATGACCCAACGCTTCGAGGAGGAGAAGCAGGTCATCCGACAACAGTTCATGGAGAAGGAGAGCATGCTGGAGCGCGACCGCCTCGCGGTGATGGCGAGTATTGAGGAAAAAACCAACGCCAAGATGACCATCGCGCGCAGTCACTTTGAGGAACTCACGCATCAGCTGCAAGAGCACGCCCTGAGCTTCATCACGCAACAACGGCAAGCCTTTGAAGAGCACCGGCAGGAAGAGCATCTCATCTTCTCGAGCTTCACGTTTGCGAGCCATCGGACGCATCAAAAGTTCGCGTGCGATCTCATTCACGATATGAACGAGAAGCTCAACACCGAGGCCGCGAATTCCTTGGAGATGCACGCGGAGGCCATTGAAACGCTGCACACTGGCTTCCGCAGTCAACTGCAGACGAAGGAGGACGACCTGCTGCTGCGCACGCAGTTTGTCAAGAAGCAGCAAGAGGACGTGCTGCGCGTCACGCAGGAGCTGCGCGTGGAGCAGGATGAAAAGCTGTTCACGGAGATCACCAACAAGCTCGGGATCGCCGCCAAGCAGCGTGCGCAGGTGACGCAGAAGGCGGAAGCCCTCGTGCAAAAGCGTTACTATGACCTCGTCCACCACTGCAACATTTATTTGCAAAGCGACATTATGGCCGCCCATCAAACCTTTGAGCGGGAATGCCGAGCGAGGCAAATTCAAATGCTGAGCTACGCGAACCATTTTCACCGCATGCAGCTATTTCTGGAGGCTGCCATGTGGGAGGAGATTGGCGAGCGACGCCGCATCGAGCGGGAGTACCACGCGACACTCATGTCGATTCGCGTTTCCGAAATTGAAGTGCGTGGCACGCTGCGGCACGTCGCCTTGTTGAATGGCAAGCCGTTTCATCCTTTGAGCGTCTTCTCCGAGGACGACATGACCGAGGTCAGAAGAGAGTACGAAGCGCGGCTCCTACAGCAGCAGCAATTTATGGCCACGATGGCGTCCGACTACCTGACCGTCACCGGAGCGCACCTGAAGCAGCATCAGAACGAAAACGCGGTCATTAACACCGTTCTCAACCGCCGCACCGAAGTGCTGATGAGCACCTTGCAACAGCGCTTTGAGGAGTACTATACGCAGCGGGCGTTCGTTGTGGACAAGAGTGTGGCGGATATCCACCGCGCCGCGGAGGCCGTCGTCGTCAATTACGCGCGAGCATCGCTCGTCGGCGCGCATGGGGCGCAAGAACCTCGAAAGGTTCACATGTCGTACGGCGACACGTTGACGACGGACATCGTCAGCGGAACGGCAATTCCGCGAGAAGCGCTACTCAGCACGTCACCCCGTCCCGCGCGCGGCAGGATGGCGACGAATCTCGGAGCCGCAAATGGTACAAATGGACCCGCCCAGCGAAGGGCACTATCGGCCGGTTCCCGTTTGCAGTCGATGCCGGTCAACACGATCAACGGTCCTCGGGACAACCAGGAGAACTACGGCCACACGGCAGCCGGCAAGCCGCGATTGGGGGGGTCCAAAGAGGGCGGCGCGGTCCCGCCGAATGCTGGCACCTCAGAGCCAGTTTACGTCCTTACCGAGGTTGAGTACCAAAGTCTCACACGAGGGAGCGATTCGGACAGCAACAAGATTGTGCAATACTTTGCCTCACTCAGGGACTTCTTCGCGGCGGCCTTTGGCGAGTTGGAAACGCGCATCCACACGGCCATCGGCGACAAAGATCGTACGCATCAAATTGCGCTCCGGAACATGCAAAAGACGTACCTCGACGCGTCCGCGGCCCTCATGTCGCGCATCGAAGGGTGCCAGCAGCAGCTCAACATCCGGGATATCGCGTTGCGGCATCTCATTGGCCAGGTCGAAATGAAGTCGGCCGCGGAGGTCAACGCGGCAGCACTCACGTCGGATCTCGCCGTGTTGATGAGGGACTACGAAAAGCTGAGTTGCCGCTGGATGGCGCACATCGGGTTCGCGTCGATCAAGCCCGCCCCCTCGCGGGGTGGCGGAGGTGTCGATGGCGCGGATGCGGCAACCGGCGGGGCGCCACCCATTGCCGCGCAGCGCATGAGGCTCGCCGGCCATCCCCCCCTGGAGGCTGACCTGGCGTCTCAAGCCAACGATGCCTTGTCGTCAGAGGATGCAGGAACCGGTCGCAAAATGGCGTTCGTTAGCGACTTCGTGACCAATCTTGGAAGCAAAGCCAAGTCAAAGTCGCTCGTTCTCGAAAACATTCTGTTGAGCGAAAAAATTACGGCATTGGAATTACTGGACTCGGACACCGTGATTGCGGGGAGCCGGCGCGGTGGTCCGCCGAAGCAATAGACGCACGCACCACATACAAGTTCACCCCTCTCAAGATTTCTCCTACCGATGTGCACGCGCCCGCATTTCTCTGGGCCCTACCACCCCTCGAGCACGTGACACGGTGCTACTGTACAAGGTCTTACAATAACAACACAATTCAGTGTTTGTTCAGCGTTTTGCGGGTTTGAAAAAGAACGAGAAATGCGGCGAGTCGCCGCCGTTTCGTTCGAGCCTACCGTGCCCGACGCGGCTGCTGGCAAGGCAACCCCCACGACTTCCGAAGGGGATGGCGAGCGCCACGACGACCCCACGAACCCTCCTGGGTCTCCGCACGACGGAGACGACTTGTTCGCAAGTGACAGCTCGAGTTTATCGTCATCTGCGTCGTCCAGCGGCAGCAGTGGCTCATCCTCGGCGGACGACACCACCAACCTCGATGCCAACGTCGTCGCGCAAGATGCGGCGGGTCGACCTCGCAGTAAGTCGACCACGGCGGACAGTCAGGCAAAAAAGCAGCGTCGCCGGCAAAAGCTTCAAAAGCGGTCCATCTTGCTCCGGTACGGTGTCACTAGAATTCAGCGTGACGAATTCGCGGACGTCGCCAAGTTTGTTCCGCCGTGGAATGAAGCCAGAAGCGTCGCGAACGAAATGTTGAGGCTGTTAGCCGTTCACCGCCCAGGTGCGCCTGCAGGCAACGATGCAGCGTCCGCTCATGTGTTGGTGACGCCATCGGCGCCGCGGGTCGGTCCGGCGGGTCACCCACCACCGCATACTCGTTTTGGCGTGCCGCTGCTACAGCGCGCGTGGATGCGCGCCGTGGTCACGCCGCGCTTGTCGTTTTTCGCGCACCTCTATGGGAAAAGTCTTTCCGCCGAAGCCGCGTCGGAGCGAGACCGACTCGCATTGCTGACGGTCGAACCTCCGGACGACGCATTGTCATCGTCGCGTAGCGAGGGGGGTGGTGCTGGTCGACCCGTCGGCAGTCCCCGGACTTTGCCTCTGCGAAAGGGAAACCGACGCAGCACGCTGGTCGTCGCGATTGAGGCCCCCCTCCCTGAGGCCCCTGACATCAACGCGTCGCACCTCTCCTCTCCGGGTAGCAGTATTTCTCAACACGACATGCTCAGCAGCTCGCCATTGGCCCGTGCCATGAAGCGCCGGTCGAGCATTCGACTCGCCACGAAGGGTGGTGCTCCCACCGACCACGTCGACGAGGGAGGAGGCGACGGCAATCCCTTGTCTCTGAGTAGCGACTCCTCGGGCGGATCGTTGCTCTTTCGAGACGGCCCGCTGCTGTCGGAAGAGGACCGCGACTCGGAGGGTTCGTCGTCCCCTTCGCTGCGGTCCACGGATTCGGCGACCATGTTTGGGGACCCGCCTGATGGTTCGAGAGGAAGACACAGCCATCATCATCATCGGAGCCGGGCTGC
>ERZ1292630.417-Hain-H41-02um-R3-417-length-45200-cov-6_pt1 | contig 45200 bp, 34 predicted proteins | sample MGYA00564408_ERZ1292630 | MGnify/ENA primary metagenome ERZ1292630 (study PRJEB36523, sample SAMEA6512641) | groundwater metagenome | collected 2019-01-08 | study: AquaDiva: Metagenomics assemblies of 32 groundwater samples
CGATGATGCCGCGTTCGGCCAGCGTCACAAAGCAGGGTTTGCCATGAGATCGCGCGAGCTTGGCAGCAGTAGTGCGGATTGCCGAAAGCGTGCGCAGCGGAACATTACGCGACAGCCGGGAAAGTTCGGCGCGATTCATTTTCAAGACCACGGGCGGAAAGCCGCGCAGCGTCCGGCGACTATCCGCCAGCACAAGCAACTTCGGATGTTTGGCCGCAGCGATCCGCACCGCTTCCAGCACCCGGCGCGTGACGACTCCCGTTTCCGCTAGGTCCACCTGATCCATCAGCACCATCGCGTCCACTTTGCCCGCAAGCCACCGCACCACCGCCGCGATCTCCTGTTGCAACGCGAGCGGAGTGCGCGTCCAATTCTTCTGATCCAGGCGGCTCAGTTCACGCGGTGGTTTGTTTGGTGCGAGCACCAGCGGCTTGGTGTAGGTGAACGTCTGGCGCAATGAAGTTTCAATAAAACCGGCAGTATTGACGCCTTTCAACGAAGCGAGCGCCCGGCGTAATTCATAACCTTCCCCATCTTTGCCTGAGAACCCCACGACGTGGATTTCTCCCACATCAAGGGCCACGAGATTGTTCAGGATGGTGCCGGCGGCACCGGGCTGGGAGCGCACCCGCACGACGTTGTGGACTGGCAGACCGGTCTCGATGGATTTTTCCTTTCGCTGTGGATCAATCTCCAGATACCGGTCCAGACAGAAGTCGCCGACGAGGGCAATCCGCAAGGACGCATACTGTTTCGTGATTTGTTCAAAGCGTTGCGGGTTCACAGGCTGATGAGTTGATGATAAAGGTTGTGGAGGAAGGCGACGTTGTCGCACTGGGCGTATTGCATGGTGCCGCCCATGCGGGAGTAGCTCTTGCAAAAGCGGAGATAGTAGGCGGGGTGGGTCTTGGGTGGTTCGCCGCGTGACCAATCCCAATTCCCGCCGTCCTGCAAATCCACCACGAATATTTCGTGCCCGCTGACAACTGGACGGTGCGCCTGCATTCGCAGGTTATTGACGCAGCTCAAACTTTTCTCGAAGACCTGTGGGCCCATGATCGCAGAGCCGACCGAGAGCACCACGCCGTTGTCCAAGGTTTCAAGCGAGCCGCCCAGCAGATGGAAATCAAGCGTTGCCGCCCGTCCGATCACGGCGCCGTTGAACATCGGATGATTCGCGATGATGTCGTAACCGATGCCCGGATGAACCGTCATCGCAACATCATGGCGAAATGCGTGAGCGAGAATCGAAGCCTGTTTCCAGCGATGTTCGACGCGAACCCGTCCCGCTGGCAGATCATGCGTGCGCATCATCTGTAACAAGTCCGCCCGGGCGGATGCCAACGGGTGAGTGGGCGCGGCGCGCATTGAAGCTTCGAGTTCAAGGCGGGCTGGTAAAGCGGTGCCATCCTCGACGATGAATCTTCCCAAGGCCGTGCCGTAACCTTCCCCGCACAGGCCACCAGCCAGCAGTGCGAGATGAAGATTGCGTCCCGTCTCGTCCCACGTGCCAAAGGTGCCGGTGGCGACATTGGTTTCGACACTTTCGGTCGAACGCCCGAGCCAGGCGTACTCCCAATCGTGAATGGTGCCCGCGCCGTTTGTGGCCAGATGCGTCAGCCAGCCACGCGCCAGCAGTTGTTCCAAAATCAGTGCGGCCCCGTTGCGCAGCAGATGCGCCCCGTAAATCAATATCCGCCCGGCCCCACGCTGCCGCGCGGTGGACATTTTTTGCGCGCACTGGCGCACTTGCGCCGAGAGATTTGCGGTGAGGTCGGGAGGCGGTGATTCGGGTGCCACCAGAATCTCTTCGACCTGGGTGAGGCTTCGCCGCTGCGCCAATGGGTGAACCTTGAGTCGCTGCGGGTCGAGCGGGAGCGGCTTCATTGGCCGAAGATTTTTTTTAACAAGGGCTTGGCATCCCGGAAATCTGGAATGACGACATCCGCGCCCACACCTAAAAGGCGTTGCTGTTTCCAGGTGTCGAAGCGACCTGATCCATTGTTCGCTTCATCGCTCGCCACGGCTACGGCCAGTCCGCCGACCTCTTTGGTGTTCTGGATTTCCACGAAGCCGTCGCCGAATGCGAGCAGTTGTTCGCCCGGGATTTGATTCTCGCGCAGGATGCGTTCGATCACCATTTTCTTGGAGAACTGTTTGTAGTCATCCTGGGCACCGTAAATGTGTCTGCCAAAATAACGGGTCACATCGAGTGCCGCCGCTTCTTGCTTCACAAATACCTCGTCAGTTCCGCTGGCGAGATAAAGCGTCGCGCCGCGTTGTTGCAGTGAATCCAATAGTTGCCGCGTTTCATGGACCAGAAAGGCTTCCGGGCGCTTGGTGCCGTTCTGCAAACTTTCGATGCGATGCCGGATGCGCTCATCCAATCGGCGGAGATACTCGTGTTTGTACCATAGCGGTTCGTGTGGTGTGCCACCCCGCTCCTTGATGCGGTCGGCCAACTGGATCATCTGGTAGATGGTCTGTTTACCATTCAGTCGCATGATGTCCTCGAAACAAAGTTGCTGGCGCGCTTCCTCAGTTTCGCCCGGCAACGCGGGCAGCATCTGGACGAACATCGGCACCATCACCTGCGGCCAGCCCTCCCGGATAAGGGAAATCGTCCCGTCAAAATCGAACAGCACATGGCTGATCTGCGGGCGCGGGGCGAAGGTTGGCGCAAACTCCACCAGCCCTTGAAATTTAGTGGGAGTCATTATTCTCATTTGGCCCACTCGGGATGTTCGATGAACGCATAACCCAACAGATGGCAGATGCTGATCTGCGCGTCTTCCACACGGCCATAGTGCGTGTCATCAATGACGATGGTCTGCGCGGCGATCTCCGCCATCCGCCCGCGTTTGGCCCCGACCAAGGCGACGGTGTGTAATCCGTTTTGATTGGCCCACTCCAAGGCTTTGATGCAATTGGGCGAATTCCCGCTCACGCTGAGGCTGAGGACCAGGTCACCTGGTCTGGCGTAGTTACGCAACTGCCGGACAAAGACTTCGTCGTACGAATAATCATTTCCCAACGCAGTCATCCAACTCACATTGTCCGTCAAGGACAGGACCCGAAAGTTCCGGCCTAGTTTGTCCGACGCTCCTTTGCCGAGATCAGTGGCGAAGTGGGAAGCGTTCGCGGCGCTGCCACCGTTGCCGAAGACAAAAATCTGGCGGTCGGCTTGCAGTGCTTCGCGCAATTTTTGAATCAGTTTTGCCACCGCCTCGGCAGGGATTGAATCAAGCGCCGCCTTTTGCGCGCTGATATAATCAGAGATCCATTGATTCATTGCGATGATGAGCTTTGAGGTTTTTGAGAAACTTTTCCGCTGGCCGATTTCAGGCAAACCGCATTCATCCGCGCCGTGAGTTTTCGGTTCTATTCAAAGGGCACTCCTGGCCGGTCGTAATCATAAGTGATTTCGCCGGGGTTAAGTTTCTTGTAACGGCTAACGTGGCTGTCCCCGAACAGAACATTGACCGCGCCTCCGTGTGCCAACGAGGGTAGCGAAAACAGCGTATCCACCGAGTAGTTGTCGGGATCAGCATCATCCGGTTCAAAGGGAAAATTGCAGTCGCCAGACAAAACGTATTGGCTCGGCACCTTGATGCGATCCAGCCGCAGACTGCCAAATGTTCCGGTCTGCACCACCACCACCCGGCTACCCATGAAATAACTGAACGGCGATTTCTTATGAACGAGACTCATGCTGGGGCAACGCAGAATATTTGTGTCGCGGTAATATTCCGCCAGCGGTCGCATCCACGGAACGGGATTGGTGCTGTTCCACGGCACTCCGGTGGCGGCGGCCGGCAGGCGGTTTTCCTGGTCGTCACCGTACATGATCATGGCTTGACCAAGCTGCCGAAGTTGATTGACGCATTGGATCGTGCGGGCGCGCTCCTTGGCTTTACTTAGGGCTGGCAACAGCATCGCAGCCAAGATCGCAATGATAGCGATCACCACGAGCAGTTCGATCAGCGTGAACGCCACCTGTTGTTTGATTCGGTTTTGATTCATTCGTTTTACTTCCGTTGGGTTAATTGAATTTGGCTGACGTTATGGCGGCGTTGCCCATTTCGGCCTTGCCATGACGCGGCTTGCATCTGCAGTCACTCCGCTCAGAGGCAACGCCCGCAGCTAGCCAGAGTCCGCGCATCTGCGTCCGGACAAAAATCATCGCGACACTATTCACCGCTAGCATGTTCACTCATCACATATAAAGTTTCCCGCCGACATCTGGATAGGAGGAATCCCTCAAAATCTATGACGATACTCTCTGCATCTTCAGATTCAGCCGGCTTGGGGGACGTCACTTGCGCGAAAGAAAGAGATTCGTCCAAATCTTGAATCGGTTCCTACTAGGCTCGCATCCGTCCCCCTGTGTAGCTTGTGCCTGAATCATGTCTGAACTTCGCTTTGCCATTCTGGGCACGGGATTCTGGGCGCGTTACCAACTGGCAGGTTGGCGCGAATTACCCGGCGTGCGCTGCGTGGCGTTGTACAATCGCACGCGCGCCCGGGCGGAAACCCTCGCCCGAACCTTTGATGTGCCCGCGATTTACGAGGATGCCGAAGCGATGCTCGTCCGCGAGAAGCCTGACTTCGTTGATGTCATCACCGACGTCGGCACGCATCGTCAGTTTGTGGAAATGGCCGCTGCGCACAAAATTCCCGTCATCTGCCAGAAACCGATGGCGCCGACCTTGAACGACGCCGAAGCGATGACCGCAGCCTGTCGGAAAACGGGCGTACCATTTCTGGTAAACGAAAACTGGCGCTGGCAAACCCCCATCCGCGAACTAAAACGCATTTTGGATTCCGGGAAAATCGGGAAGGTCTTCCGCGCCCGCATTGATTACTGCAACAGCTTTCCCGTCTTCGAGAATCAACCCGCGCTGAAACTGGAGGAACGATTCATTCTCGCCGACATGGGCAGCCACATCTTTGACGTGACCCGCTTTCTGTTCGGCGAAGCGACCTGGATCTGTTGCCAGACGCACCGTGTGCATCGTGAAATCAAGGGCGAGGACGTGGCCACGGCGATGTTGCAGATGCGCAATGGCGCGGCGGTCGTCTGCAATTTGAGTTACGCCAGCCGCACCGAGATCGAAAAATTTCCCCAAACGTATGTGACGGTCGAAGGCACGGAAGGCACGGCGGAACTAGGGCCGGACTATTGGATTCGCGTGACGACTCGTGAGGGCACGACTGCGCGGCAGTCTCCCCCGCCCACCTACAGTTGGGCCGATCCACGCTACGCCGTCGTACATTCGAGCATCGTGGATTGTCAGCGCAACTTGCTCGACGGCCTTCGCAATCCCGGTCAGGCCGAAACCACCGGCGAAGATAATCTCAAAACAATTCAACTCGTCACCGCCGCGTATCAAAGCGCTACTACGAGAACCGTCTTCCGGCTCGGCTCATGAACAATCCGATCATCGCCACCTATCGGATCGAGACGCCGCATCCTGTGGAATTCGCGGCGGAGATGATCGCCGGCGAACAATCGTCGGGAACGTTCATCGCCGTGCCCGGTGAGACGGAGGAGTTGAAAGCCCGCGCCCGCGCCAAGGTGACGAACATCAAGCGCCTTGAAGCCGTGGACGTTCCCAGTCTGCCCGGCTCCCGTTTGCCGAAGAACCATTCCGGCGTGACGAAATATCAACGCGCGGAAATCACGGTTGAGTTTCCATACAACAATATCGGATCAAATCTTCCGACGTTGCTCGCGACCATTTGCGGCAATCTTTACGAACTGGCGGAACTTTCCGGCGTCAAGCTGCTCGATGTCGAGCTGCCCGCTGCGTTTGCAAAACGCTATCCCGGACCGCAATTCGGCATCGCAGGCACGCGGCGGCTGGCAGGTGTCGAAGGTCGTCCGCTCATCGGCACGATTGTGAAACCCAGCGTCGGCCTGCGCCCCGAGCAGACGGCGGAATTGGTTCGCACGCTGGGCGAAGCGGGCATTGATTTTGTGAAAGATGACGAATTGCAGGCCGACGCACCGCATTGTCCGTTCAAGGATCGCGTCGCCGCCGTCATGCGCGTGGTGAACGAACTTGCCGATCGCACCGGCAAGAAAATCATGTTCGCCTTCAATCTCACCGACGATCTCGAAACGATGCTGCGCCATCACGATACCGTCGTGGCCGCCGGCGGAACGTGCGTGATGGTGAGCTTGCACAGTGTCGGCCTCGCGACTTTGGCGGAGTTTCGCAAGCGTTGTCAGTTGCCGATTCACGGCCACCGCAATGGCTGGGGACTTTACTGTCGTCATCCATTTCTCGGTGTTGAATATCCCGCGTGGCAAAAACTCTGGCGGCTCGCGGGGGCGGATCATCTTCACGTCAACGGACTGCAAAATAAATTCTGGGAGCCGGATGATTCCGTCGTGCGCAGCATCAAAGCGTGTCTGACACCAATGTTTCGCGCGGATGATGTCGCGATGCCGGTGGTCAGTTCCGGTCAATGGGGCGGGCAAGCACCGGAAACCTATCGCCGCGCTGGCACCAGCGATCTCATCTACGTGGCGGGCGGCGGCATCATGGCACATCCGCAAGGACCGGCGGCGGGTTTGCGCGGATTGCAACAGGCGTGGCAGGCGGCGGCGCTCGGCATTCCGCTCGCTGATTACGCGACGCAACATCGGGAGTTGCAGGAAACCATTTCCAAATTTGGAGGCTTGCGATGAAAAAAGCCAAAGCCGACAAATCCCTGCTGCTCGCTTACTACGGCGACGATTTCACGGGTTCGACCGATGTGATGGAATCGCTCGCTCGTGCCGGGCTGCGCACTGTGTTATTTCTTGAGCCTCCAACGCCCGCGCAACTTGCGAAGTTTCCTGGTCTGCGCGCGTTCGGGATTGCGGGCGGTTCGCGCACGATGTCCCCGGCGCAAATGGATCGCGAACTCCCGCGCGCGTTCAAGGCGCTCAAAGCCAGCAGCGCACCGATCGTTCATTACAAAACCTGCTCCACGTTTGATTCCTCGCCCACCGTTGGCTCCATCGGCAAGGCCATCGAACTCGGGCGTCAGGTGTTCGGTAAAAAGGCGGTTACTCCGCTGGTCATCGGCGTACCGGTACTCGGACGCTACGTTGTTTTCGGAAATCTTTTTGCACGCTCCGGTTTGGATACCGAGCCAGCGCGATTGGATCGGCATCCCACAATGAGTCGGCATCCGGTCACGCCCATGGACGAGGCGGACATCCGACTGCACCTGGCAAAACAAACGAAGCTGCCGGTCGAGTTGGTGGATCTGCTGAAACTCAAGGCCGCCCGCGCTCATTCCAAAAATGGCACAAAGAACGGCTCAGCCAGCAATGGAAATGGTCATGCGCTCAATGGTGCGACGCCTAAGTCACCCATCGTTCTCTTTGACACCTTCGACACTTTGGATTTGCCCGTCATCGGCCAGATGATTTCCGACCAAGTGCCCGCTGGCGGACAATTGTTTAGCGTCGGTTCGAGTGGAATTGAATACGCCCTCGTCGCTTTTTGGCGGGAGACGGGGTTGCTGGGTAACGCGATGGAACTCTCTCCTTCCGTCCGACCAGCGACCCCGTCCTCCTCGCCGCAAATCATCACCGTCTCGGGCAGTTGCTCGCCCGTGACGGATCGGCAGATCGGTCGCGCCTTGGATGCGGGCTTTGTTGAAATCGCCTGCGACAGCCGGATGCTCGCGGATGAAAAACAGACTTTCGCCAGCGTGAAAGAAACCATCGCCCGCGCGCAACCGGCCTTGGAAGCGGGCCGCAATGTGATCTTCCACACGGCACGCGGGCCAGCAGACAATCGCCGCGTTGGATTTGAGCGCGTGGCAAAAAAATATTCCGGGGACTCGAAAGCCGAACGACTGGCCGCCGCTGGCGCCAATCTCGGCCAGGGTCTCGCTTTGATCCTGCATTACGCGATGCGGAGAACTGGCGCGCGGCGCGCGGTGGTTTGCGGCGGCGACACTTCCACTCACGTCGCCCGCGCGCTCGGCATCGAGGCGTTGGAATTTGTCGCGCCCATGGCGCCCGGCGGACCGCTCTGTCGCATCCATGCACCGAACGGCGTGGCGAACGGCTGTGAAATCATTTTCAAGGGCGGTCAGGTCGGGCGTGATTCCTTCTTCCTCGATGTCGCGCGCCAAGGCGCCAATTGATTTTCGTAAACAACCTCATGACAAAAAAACAAATCCTCTGTGGCGTCGCACTCGCCGTATCACTGGGCGCGCTCGTCGTTAATCAGGCCAGCGCCAACCCGCTGCCGCAACTGAAAGTCAGCGAAAATCAGCGCTATCTCGTAACCGCAGACGGAAAGCCCTTCTTCTATCTCGCCGACACCGCCTGGGAATTGTTCCATCGTCTCAACCGCGCCGAAGCGGATCTTTATCTGCGCAATCGTGCCGCCAAGGGTTTCACCGTGATCCAGGCCGTTGTGCTCGGTGAAATTGACGGACTCAAAGTGCCGAACGCGTACGGCGAAACTCCGTTCGTGAATTTTGATGCCAGCCAGCCCAATGAACATTATTTCGCGCATGTGGATTGGGTGGTGAACCGCGCTGCCGAACTCGGCCTTTACGTCGGCTTGTTGCCCACCTGGGGTCGCTGGGCCGGTGGCAACGACGAAGGGCGCACGAATAATAATTTCATCAACGTGGAGAACGCGGAAGCGTATGGAAGTTTCCTCGCGAAACGTTACGCGGACAAACCCGTCATCTGGATTCTGGGCGGCGACCGGTCTGCCACCAAGAGTCTCGACCTCTGGCCGAAGATGGCGGCGGGCATTCGCACCCACGTCGGCAAGAAGCAGCTCATCAGCTATCACCCGCGTGACGCGTCCTCGGAATTTTATCACAACGCCGACTGGCTCGATTTCAACATGATCCAAAGCGGTCACTCACCCGAGAGTTTGAACTTCGCCCCCATCGAACGCGATTATGCGCTGCAACCCACCAAGCCGTGCCTCGATGCTGAACCTGCCTACGAATATCCGCCCGATGCCATCCCGGAGAAGCGCCCCGTCGGCGCACGTCAGATTCGCCGTAATGCCTACTGGGCGGTGTTTGCGGGCGCGCTCGGTCATGCTTACGGCACGCATCCCATCTGGCAGATGTATGACGACGGCTGGCCTAAACGGAGCAACGCCAAGAACCGCCTGCCGCGTTGGGACATCGTCACGCCGTGGTATGCCGCGATGGATTTGCCGGGCGCGGAGCAGTTGAAACATTTGAAGGACTTGATGCTCAGCCGCCCGGTCCTGAAGCGTATTCCCGATCAAAGCGCACTCGTCACGCCGCGCGCCAATGATTTGAACCGCGTCCAGATCACGCGCGACGGCACCGTCGGACAAAATGACGCCACCTATCTGATGGCTTATTTCCCGGCGCATACGGAAGCCACGATTGACACCACCAAGATCAACGCCCGTTCGCTGCGCGGCTGGTGGTTCAATCCGCGTGATGGCTCGGTGAAACCGCTGAACAAGTTCTCCAACAAAAAACAAATGAAGTTCGCCCCGCCCACCAACGTGGCTGGCGAGGACTGGGTGTTGGTGTTGGATGATGCCAGCCAGAAATATCCCACGCCGGGCAAATAATCTTGATCACCATGCGATTACTAAAAACTTCACTCACGCTCGCCTTGACGTGCGCGCTGGCGGCAAATTTCATCGCGACGGCTGCGCCCTTGCCCACGCTGAAAGTCAGCGAGAACAAACGCTTTCTCGTCACTGCAGATGGTCAGCCGTTTTTCTGGCTGGGCGACACGGCGTGGGAATTGTTTCATCGGCTCAATCGCGAAGAGGCGGAGTTGTATCTAAAGAACCGTGCAGAGCGTCGCTACACCGTGATTCAAGCCGTCGCCCTCGCGGAACTCGATGGCTTGAGCGAGCGCTCGCCCAATCCCTACGGCCACATTCCGCTGCTCAAAAAAGATCCGAACCTACCGAACGAGGAATACTTCAAGCATGTGGATTGGATCGTCACCAAGGCCAACTCGCTCGGCATGTATGTCGGCTTTCTGCCCACGTGGGGCAACAACTGGAATCGCAGCACCAACGCTAATTTCACGCCGCAGAATGCCGAGTTTTACGGCGAGTGGCTGGGCAAGCGATACAAGGACGCGGGCATCATCTGGATGCTTGGCGGCGATCGCCCGATTCAAAATGATACGCACAAGGAAATCATCCGGGCGATGGCGCGCGGGATCCGCAAAGGCGATGGCGGCAAACATCTGATCACCTTTCATCCGCCCGGCGGCAGCGGGTCAGCGCAATGGTTTCACGATGAACCGTGGCTGGATTTCAACATGCGCCAGAACGGACACGTCGCGGAATTCACCGGACGCTACGACCAGACCCGTGTGGATTACAATCGCACGCCGATCAAACCCGTGCTCGATGGCGAACCGATCTACGAAGATCACCCGGTGTCATTCGATGCAAAAAATCTCGGTCACTCCATCGCTAGTGACGTGCGCCGCCCGCTTTATTGGAATCTGTTCAGCGGCGCATTCGGTCACACTTACGGGCATCATTCCGTTTGGCAGATGTGGTCGCCCAAACATACGCCCCGCAATTTCCCACTCATGCCGTGGTCGGAAGCCATCAATCAACCCGGCGCCGCCCAGATGCAACACGCCCGCGCGCTCCTCGAATCGCGTCCGTTCCTCACGCGCATCCCCGATGACGAGGTGCTCGCGACGAATGCCATTCCCACCGCGATGCCCGGCACAGGACGTTATCATTTTTGTGCCACTCGCGATTCCAGCGGGAGTTACGCGATGGTCTATGCGCCGGTCGGTCGCAGTTTCAAAGTGCGGATGGACAAGATCACCGGCGCGAAAGTCAAAGCGTGGTGGTTCAACCCACGCGACGGCAAAGCGACGTCCATCGGCACTTTCGAGAACAAAGGCGAACGCGCTTTCACTCCACCCGATGACGGCGAGATGCTGGATTGGGTGCTGGTGCTGGATGATGCCGCGAAAAAATTCGCACGACCTGGAAGCAAACCGTAAATCTTTTCAAAAATTATGAGCGATAAAATCACCATCGCCCTTTTTGGGGCGGGCGGCAAAATGGGTTGCCGCATCACCGACAATATTAAAAGCAAGAACGGCTACGCTGTTCTCGCGGTTGAATCCGGCGAACACGGGCTGGCCAACCTTGCTAATCGCGGTGTGACTCCCACTTCGCGCGATGAAGCGCTCGCCCAAGCAGACGTGGTCATCCTCGCATTGCCGGATCGCGTGCTCGGTCGGGTGGCGCATGAAGTCGTGCCGAAGGTCAAGCCCGGCACATTGGTGATGACGCTTGATCCCGCCGCCGCCCACGCGGGCGAATTGCCAGTTCGTTCAGACATCGGCTATTTCGTCAGCCATCCATGTCATCCAAGTGTCTTCGATAATTTTCGCACGAAGGAAGAGATCAACGATTTCTTCGGCGGCATCCATGCCCGGCAGGCAATTGTGTGCGCGCTGATGCAGGGCACGGAAGCGCAATACGATCTGGGCGAGTGCCTCGCCTGCGACATCTATGCGCCAGTCACCCGCGCGCATCGTATCACCGTTGAACAGATGGCGATTCTCGAACCGGCGATGGCCGAAACCGTCGCCATCTGTCTGGTAATGACCTTGCGTGATGCTTTGGAAGAGGCCGTTGGCAAAGGTGTGCCACGCGCCGCTGCCGAGGATTTTATGTTCGGCCACATCAAGGTCGAACTCGGCATCGCGTTCGGTCGTGTGAACTTCCCATTCAGCGATGGCGCAAAACTGATCGCCAAGTATGGCAAAGATCATATTCTGAAACCCGACTGGCGCAAACTGTTTGAATCCGACAGCGTGCGCGATCAAGTCCGCGCCATCGTGTCGGGAGAGATTCCACCTTCATCCAAACCCTGAGCATGCGCCTTGGTATCGGTTCTTATGCTTTCGCGTGGGCCATCGGCGTGCCCGGTCATCCGCCAGCGCGTCCGACGACGGCTTTCGATCTGCTCGAAACGGCAGCGCGATTTGATGTCCGGCTGGTGCAGATTTGCGACAACCTCCCGTTGACGCAACTTTCGCCGGCGGAATTGGATCGCTTTGCGGCTCGTGCTAATGAACTCAACATTCAAGTTGAGTTGGGCACGCTTGGGCTAGATCACGACAATCTCCGCGCGCACCTGCAACTGGCGCAGCGGTTCGGTTGCCTGTTCGTGCGCGTGGTGGTGGACTCCAAGGGCGATGAGCCGACGCCGGAAGTAATTGTGGCGCGGTTGCGTCCGTTGGTGACGGAATTCGCCGCCACCGGAGTAAAGCTGGCCATCGAGAATCACGACCGCTTTCGCAGTCGTACGTTGGCGTGGATCGTGGAGCAACTTGGCCCCGCTCATGTCGGCATTTGTTTGGACACCGTCAATTCCTTTGGCGCGCTCGAAGGGCCGGAAGTTGTCGTCCAAACACTCGCACCCTACACGCTTTGTTTGCATGTGAAGGACTTTACGATCCGCCGCGTGAGTCATCGCATGGGATTTATTCTGGAAGGTTGTCCGGCGGGACAGGGCCAGCTCGATGTGTTGTGGCTGCTGAAACAACTCGCGAATTGTCCACATTCCTTCAACGTCATTCTTGAAACCTGGGTGCCGCCCAGCGATTCTCTGGAGGAAACCATCGCCCGCGAACGCGCCTGGACCGAGACCGGCAAAAATTATCTGCGCGGGTTGATTGCGGAATGAGGTATAACATTTGCCGAACGCCAAAACGCCCGAACCAGAAACCAACCAAGCCTGCATGAAATCTTTGATCCCAACCTTTACGAAAGTCCTCAGTCTGATGTTGCCCGCTGCCATGCTCTTGTCGGGATGTGGCAAATCACCGGAAGCCACAAACTCCAGCGGCGAGAAACAACTCACCGTCGGTGTAAACTTTGAAACCTTGCAGACGGAGTATTGGGTCGCGGGTTTCGAGGCGATCAAGAGCGAACTCAAGAAGCGCAACATCCAGATCGTGGAATCCATCGCGGACGGCGACGCGAACCGCCAGCTTCAACAAGTGCGCACGTTCGTCACGCGCAAGGTGGACGGCATCGTGCTCGTTCCCAAAGATTCCAAAACCTGTGTCCCCGCGATCAAAGCCGCCAACGAAGCGGGCATTCCCATCGTGCTGTTCAATCGCCCCGCCGCCGAATCACCCGACCTTAAGCTGGTCAATGTGGTGGCAGACAATCGCACACTGACGCGTGAAACCGTCGCGTTCATGATCGAACAAGCGCGCAAGAGCGGAAAGAAACACAAGGCCATGGTGATCATCGGCGATCTCGGCGACATCAATGCCGTCGGGCGCAAGGATGGTTTCTACGATGCGGTCAAAGGCAACGAAGCCATCGTTGAAGTCGTCGCGGAAGTTCCTTCCGAATGGAATCAGGAAAAAGCTCGCGCGGGCGTCGTCAACGCGCTTCAGGCTAATCCTGACATCTCGTTTGTCTTCTCGTCGTCGGACTTTTTGTTTCCCTCCGTAGTGGCAGCGTTGAAGTCCGCAAACAAATATCACAAGCTCGGCGAACCGGGCCATGTCATCCTCGGCGGCTTTGACGGCGACGCGACTGCTTATCAAATGCTCGTGGACGGCTACCTCGATGCCACCGGCGTGCAGGATGTTTATTTTGAAGCCGAGCAGGCGGTGCAAGCGTTGCTGGATGCTTTGGCAAAGAAGTCAGGGCCTTCGATGATTCTCGATCCTGGCTTCGTCATCCACCAAGGCAATCTTCAGGAGAAGAAGTCCCGCATGTGGGGCGCGAACGTAGTCCGGAAATAATTGTGACGACTGCCGCAACCTCTCCCGGTTCGCCCACGACGACCCCGAGTGGTTGGCGATTGGTGCGGCGTGTCTTTCTGTCCGAGTATCTCGTTCTCTGGTTGAGCCTCGTTTATTTCGCGGCGCTCGCACCGTTCACGCCGGGATTTGCGTCGTGGTCCAATTTTCAAACGATTCTCGCCTATCTGTTGCCGTTGCTCGTGGTCGCGGTCGGGTTGACGCTCGTGCTGATCATCGGCGGCATTGATCTTTCGGTGACGTCCATAATTGCGCTGGCCAGCGTTGTGGGCGGAAAAATAATGAGCAGCGAAGAAGGCTGGCTGGCTGGTCACGCGCTGGCTGTGCCCGCTGGATTGATGGCGATGTTGCTCGTGGGAGTTGGCATCGGCATGATCAATGGATTTGCCGTCACCACCTGCCGGATTCCTGCTTTCATTGCAACGCTTACCACGATGATGTTCGTCAGCGGGCTGGCGATCTGGTTCACGCTCTCTCGCAAAATCGGCGGCCTGCCCCCGAGCTTCGTCATGCTCGGCCAAAAACTTTGGATTGCGGCGGTGATCACGGGCGTCGCCACCTGGCTCGCGCACGTCACGCTGGCGCGCACGCTTTTCGGGCGCTGGCTCTATGCCATTGGTCACAACGCAAAAGCAGCTTTGGTTTCTGGTGTCCCCACAGCGCGCGTCACGTTTGCCACGTATGTCCTCTGCGGATTGTTTGCTGGACTGGCCTCGATTCTTTTCACTGCCGGATTGGAAACCGGCAATCCCGAAATGGCCCGCGACAACCTGCTCGACGTCGTCGGCGCAGTGGTGATCGGCGGTACGAGTCTTTACGGCGGACGCGGTCGCGTGGTGGGCACGGTGTTCGGGGTTTTGTTTCTGGCGCTGGTGGACAACAGCCTGAACCTGCTCGGCCTGAACTTCTACACGGTGACCATGGTGAAAGGCGGCGTGATTCTGGCAGCAGCATTGTTGGACGCTATGCGGAATAAATTCCTCGCGCGTGGTTGAGGACGTTGCATGATCGAATTCCGCAACATCGAGAAAAGCTTCTTCGGCGTGAACGTGCTGAAAGGCGTGAGCTTCACCGTGCCGCCCGGCCAGACCGTGGGACTGGTGGGCGAAAACGGCGCGGGCAAATCCACGTTGATGAACATTCTCGGTGGTAATCTTCCGCCCACCGCCGGCGAAATGTTTTTGAACGGCCAGCCTTATGCGCCCGCTTCGCCTCGCGCTGCAGAAAACGCCCGCGTCGCTTTCATCCATCAGGAGTTGAATCTGTTCGGGAACCTTTCCATCGCGGAAAACATTTTCATACGCGGCTTTCCCAGGAAATTTCCGTGGGTGCCATGGATTGATCAGCGCACGATCCGCGTGCGCACGCGGCAATTGTTGGAGGAAGTCCAACTAGCCCGCTCACCCGACACCTTGGTGGAACAACTCTCCGCTGGCGAAAGGCAACTGGTGGAAATCGCCAAGGCGCTGGCGCTCGATGCGCGTCTGATCATCTTTGATGAACCCACCACCTCACTGACCTCACGCGAGACAGACCGGTTGTTCGCCATCATGGCGCGCTTGCGCGAGCGCGGCATCGCGATGATTTACATCACGCATTATCTCGCGCATGTGCAACAACTGTGCGACCGCATCGTTGTATTGCGAGATGGGCAAGTGGTCGGCGCTGGTGAAAAGGCAGAACTCCCGATTGAGCGGATGATTTCCTTGATGGTCGGGCGAGAGATCACGCAGTTGTTTCCCGCTCGTAACACGAAACCTGAAGCAGAGATCGCGTTGGACGTGCGTGGCATTTCCCAACCCGGCATCGCCCGCAATCTCACGTTCCAACTTCGCCGTGGTGAAATTCTCGGTGTGTCGGGATTGATGGGCTCGGGCCGCTCCGAACTCGCGCGTATCCTGTTCGGCCTCGATCCCTGCGCGACCGGAGAAATTGTTTTGAATGGTCAATCGCTCGTTGGCTTATCGCCGCGTGAGCGTATTCAACGCGGGCTGGCTTTTCTCACGGAAGATCGTCGCGCCGAAGGATTGTGCCTTGAAGCCGCCATTGCCGATAACGCCGTGCTCGTATCGCTCCCGCAGTTCGCGCGCGGCGCGGTGCGTTTGGTGGATCGGAATCGTTGCCGCAGCGCAGTGGATAAAATCCGTGAGGCCGTGAAACTTACAGCTTCGGCTCGCAGCGAACAGCCGGTGAAAACCTTGAGCGGCGGCAACCAGCAAAAAGTTGTGCTGGCCAAGTGGCTCTTGAACGAGCCCAAGGTTTTCATTCTCGACGAACCGACGCGGGGCATTGATGTCGGCGCGAAATACGAAGTCTATCGCTTGATCAACGAACTGGTGGCGCGCGGCGCGGCGGTGTTGATGATTTCGTCGGAGGTCGAGGAACTCGTCGGCATGTGCGATCGCATCCTCGTCATGCGGCGTGGCGAGATTCGCGACACCGTTTCCCCGCACGAGTTTGATCGCGAACGCATCCTGCGCGCCGCGTTGCACGACGGTTCAATCGCATGAGTTCATCTTCGTCCAGTCAACTCGGTCTGCGTTTGTTGAATCAAGCGTCGCTGATTCTGTTCGCCGTCGTGCTGCTCGTGTTCGGCGTGCTTTCCCCCGCGTTTTTCCAACCCGCGAATGCCGTCAACATCCTCATCCAAACTTCCTCCACCGGCATCCTGGCTGTGGGCATGACGTTCGTGTTGCTGACCGCTGGCGTGGATCTTTCTGTTGGCGCAATCATGTTTGTCGCAGCGGCGGTTGGTGGGAAACTGATTCTCGGCGGATGGTCGTTGTCCGGCGTGCTGGTGGTGATGCTGGCCATCGGCGTGGTTTATGGCGCACTGAACGCGTTGTTCATCACCCGGCTGGCGATCATGGCGTTCATTGTCACATTGGCGACGCGCTACTTCGGGCGCGGCCTCGGATTGCGCATCACGGAAACGCGGGCGATGAATCTGCCGGACAGCTTTTACGAACTTGGCGCGGCGCGTATTCTCGGAGTGCCATTGCCCATCCTGATCTTTGCGGGCGTCACATTGGTGGCGCATCTGGTCCTGACGCGCACGCCGCTGGGGCGACAGATTTACGCCGTGGGTGCGGATGTGGAAGCCGCGCGCAAGGCGGGCATCAACACGCGCGGAGTGTTATTCGTGGTTTACGTTGTTTGCGGATTATGCGCGGCGGCGGCGGGAATCGTCTCGCTCTCGCAAGCGCCTGCCGTTTCGCCAAGCTTCGGCAATAACCGCGAATTCATGGCTATCGCGGCAGCAGTGTTGGGCGGCACGAGTTTGTTTGGCGGGCGCGGGGCGGTTTTTCCCGGCACGGTGCTGGGCGCGGTGTTGATTCAAACCATCGAGACCGGCCTGAACATCCTCAACGTAAATTCCTATCTCTACCCGCTCATCATCAGCGGGGTGATCTTCTTGGCGGTGTTGTTGGACGCAGTGCGCAGCCGGGTGTTGGCGCGGGTGAATCGGCGGCGGATTTTCGTGGAAGCGGAACCCACTTAAACCATGCTCACCGAAACATTCCTGCGTTACGGTCAGCCTGATCCCCCGGTGGAATTGATTCCGCTGCGCGCCGGCCCGCTGACGCTGCTCTACGATTCGGCGAGCGGCATGGTGCGGCGGATCAAGCTGGGTGAACGCGAAGTATTGCGCGGGATTTACGCGGCAGTGCGCGATCGCAACTGGGGTACTGTACCGGTCACGATTCGCGAAACGATCCGCGTCGTTCATGTTGACTCGTTTCGCCTGGAGTTCGCGGCGGAGCATCGCCAGGGCGACATCCACTTCGTCTGGCAGGGTAAAATTCGCGGTGAGGCGGATGGGACACTCTGCTACGAATTCACCGGCGAAGCGAAGTCCACTTTTCTCAAGAACCGGATCGGCTTCTGTGTGCTGCATCCCATTGGCGAATGTGCCGGGGCGCGGGCGAAACAGTTTCGCGTGGACGGCACGGAGATTGAATGTCACTTCCCTGAATTGATTGAACCACAAATTTTCGGGAAGAGCAGTTTTCAGCAATTGCGCGGGGTGGCGCATGAAGTCATGCCGGGCGTCTGGGCCAAAACTGATTTTGAAGGTGACGTATTCGAGATGGAAGATCAGCGCAACTGGACGGATGCGAGCTTCAAGACCTACTGCACGCCGCTGGCAGTGCCGTTTCCGGTCGAAATCGCGAAAGGTCAACGCATCCGTCAATCGGTAACGCTCCAGTTGAACGGGGTTACAGGCGAATTTTATGCTGCGCGGACCAAAGCTCCAGTGATCCAATCTGAGCTTGTCACGGTGACAATTCCTGCTGCACCGAATGGCTGTTTGCCCGCTATCGGGTTCGGAGTTGCCAGTCACGGCGAGGCGCTGACAGGGAATGAAATCGTGACGTTGCGCCAACTTCGGCCGGCTCACCTGCGGGTGGACTTGAAACTTGGAACAGTAGATTCGACTGCGGTGCTGGAACAAACCGCTCGCGAGGCGGAACAATTGAACTCGCGCTTGGAGCTCGCGTTGCACTTCCCACGCACTGGTGAAGTAGATGTCGGTGAACTGCTAACTGTCGTACAGAAATACGCTCGACTGATCGGACGCATCCTGGCACTTCGCGAAGGTGAACCAGCCACATCGCCCACTACGCTAGCGTGGGTGCGAAAACATTTTGGTGGCTTGAGTGCAGCCATCGGCGCTGGCAGCGACTCGAATTTCTGTGAACTGAATCGGGAACACGCGCTCGGTCATCTGGCCTTGGATGATTCTGATTTCCTCTTCTGGTCCATCAACCCGCAGGTTCACGCCACCGACCATCTTTCCATCATGGAAACTCTGGAGGCACAGACTGCGACAGCAAAATCCGCCCGTGCGTTTGCCGGAAAGCACCAACTGATTGTCACGCCAGTAACCCTGCGACAACGATTCAACCCCGTCGCTACTAGCGTCGCCTCCGCTTCGCCGGTTGGCGAATTGCCGCCCCAAGTTGATCCACGACAACTCAGCCAGTTTGCTGCCGCGTGGACGCTGGGCAGTGTGGCGGCGCTCGCCTCAGCGGGTGTAGCAAGTGTCACCTATTACGAAACGACCGGCGAACGCGGTGTCATGGAACGAGCGTCTGGTTCGGTGCTACCCTTAAACTTCCCCTCAACTCCCGGCCAAGTTTTTCCACTGTTTCGAGTGTTCGCGGATTTGGCGGGGTTTCGCAATTTTGCGCTGGGGCAGTCGTCACATCTGACGCTTTGCGCGATCGCATTGTTTGATGGCAGTGTTTTGAAGCGGATATTAGTGTCCAATCTCAGTGACCAGCCCCGCACGGTTCAAATCGGCGGCGCGGTTTCCGAAACCCGCCGGGTACAGGTCGAGCCCTACGGAGTGGCGCGGCTGGATTATGGCGGATAGTGCTTTGAAATTTTTTCGCGGTCTGCAAACCTTTTACAAAAGTTGTATTGATGAAGCGTTCCAAAAATGACGTAGCCCCGGCGAACCGGAAAGCTTACACGACCCTGCTCGCCGCCTGTCGCAAACTGCGGTTTGAACCCCATGACATCGCGCGTCAGCTTGATGATCGGGGGCGTTATGACCTGTTGCTCGACAAGGAATTTCCCTTTCATATCCGGCTGTTCCAGTTCAGTTCCAAGCGTTACACGCCGACTTGGAACTGGCACGAGCGATTGGAGCTGACCATGGCGCTGGATGGCCCGGCCCGCATGAAGATGGGTGATCAAAAGGTGGATCTCGCGCCCGGCGACCTCTTGGTGGTGGACAATCTCAAGTTGCACAACATGGAGGATTTTCCAGGGTTTGATACGCGCGTCATCGTGATGAGTTTCATGCCGGAGTTCGTCTATGCGCCCGGTTCACCTTCCTGCGATTACACGTTTCTTCTGCCATTTTACGCCAAGCGGGAAGGCTTCCCGCATGTGCTTCGCGCCGGTGACGATCTGGCCGCGCCGGTTTATCTGGCGCTGGCAGAACTGTTGCAACGCTACTTTCCACCGAAAGATTTGCCGCATCCGCAATCCGGCTGCAAAGCGACTTTTCTGCAAGTGCTCTACCAACTCGTGCGGCGCTTCCAGGCCTCGGAGGTCTTGCGTTCTGAATTCGTCCAGCACCGCCAGCAAGCGGAACGACTCGCCCGACTGTTCGAATACGTGCGCCTGAATTATGCCGAACGCATCAGCGTGGAACAGGCCACCAAATTGGTCCACATGAGCCAGGCGCAATTCATGAAGGTGTTCAAGAAAGTCGCCGGCATGACCTTCGTCGCGCACGTCACCCGGGTCCGGATCACCAACGCGCTCCGTTTACTGCGGGAGACGGATGACACCGTGGCCGAGATCGCCGCGAAGACCGGTTTCCCGGATCAAAGCTATTTCGATCGCCGGTTCAAACAAGCCTTTGGAAAATCTCCGCGCCAGTTTCGCAAAGACCTGGTGAGCGGCTCAAAGAAGTCGGAGCGCGCCCCTGCGGTTGATTCCTCACCAAGCAACAGGCCGGGCGGCAGCTAATCAAACCTGACCTTGCTTGAAAGATAAGTTGGAGCGGGTGGAGGGAATCGAACCCTCGTTACTAGATATGTGGTGTAAAGTGGTAAATAGCGCTTCATTTTAGCGTAAAAATTGATTGCAAGGTGTCGGGTTACTTGCACTACTTGCACTCGTATGGCTTACCTATATCGCAAGCCGCGCTCGCCATTCTGGTACGTCGTTTATTTTGACAGTGACCAGAAGGAAGTTCATCGCTCCACCAAGTTGCGGGCAGATGGTCCAAACGATACTGCCAAGGCCAAAGCGCTCCGTGCGGAACTGGAGGCCACTGAGCACCGCCGGGATCCTGTTGTGAACAGTCAGGGATGGGATGAGTGGGTGACGAAGTATTTGGAGAGGCATTGCGAGAGTCCCCTCACTCTGGAGCGGTATCGAGATGCTTGGAAGTGGCTGGCACTCTGGCTCCAGACTCGGCGACTCAATTCGCCCCGTAATATAACCTATTGCAATGCGCTTGAATACATCGAGTGGCGTACCAATTTTAAGAAGAAAACAGGGAAAACTGTGGGCCGGAATACCGCCATCATGGAATTGAAGCTCCTCGCGATGATCATGGGCGAGGCCGTCCGTATGGGACACGCAGATGCCAATCCCCTAGTGAGTCTGAAATTAAGGAGGGCGAAGGCAGCGAAGAAGCCTGAGCTGACCGACGCGGAGATCCGTCAGATCCGCACAGCATTGACAACTGAACCGAAATGGATGCAAATCGCATTTGATATTTCTCTGCATACAGGATGCCGATTACGGGAAACCCGGTTGCCGCTGACATGTGTTGATTTTGCGGAAAACAAGATCACGTTTCCATCTCCGAAGGGCGGAGAAGATCGGGCGTTTTCGATCCCGATGCCGTCAGCGCTGCGACCGCTCTTTCAACGACTGCGCAAGGCGAAACTAAAGTTTACCTTGGAATTTCCGTTTCAACCGTCCCGGCGGTGGCAACAGTTTTTTATCAAAATCAAAAAACCACACCTTTGCTTTCATTGCCTGCGAGTTACCTACGTCAATCGATTGCGGCGCGCTGGCGTGCCAAGAGAAGTGTCAATGCGATTAGTCAATCACGCCTCTGAACTGATCCACAAAATCTACCAACGTGAAAAAGTCGAGGATGTGGCGCAATGGCGGGACGTGGTGCAATTTGAAGCATAGATGACTTAATTGGAGGCGGAGGTCGGATTGGTTCGCCTCCTATGAGGCTTCATGTGGCAAGGATTAAGTGAAGGGTTTCATTTTTTCTTAAAAGCGGTTTTTTGTGTTGTTCGGTCGGCGTCTTCGTCCCCATGACGTTCCTGATGGGCCGGAAGTTCATCCTCCTATCCGTGCATCAGGTCAAAGCCTGAGCACAATAAATCCCGTTCGATTCCCGGGGACGGAGCGAGGCGGCTCATTCTAACTCACGAACGGACGCTTTATCCGTTCAAGGCGCACGACGAGCGCGCCGCCGTTCCGAAAATTTTCTGTCAGGGGTTTTGGCTCATTGGTTCCTTGGAGGTTGGGTTCATTCTTTTTCCACCTGCGGTACGAGACCGAGTTTTTCCATCGTGGCCTGGCCCGTCTGCAACCGCCACCAGTCCACCCCAAAGCCCCGCGCCAGCGCGGTGACCAGTTGTTTCTTCCGCCCGCCCGGCGTCTTGGGATCAATGATCTGCGGACGCCACTTGCGACACAGCCGATAGTGGGGTTGTTCTTTCAACAAGCGCTAGGCCGCTTCGCCCAAGGCCCAACGTAATCTGGGGTTGCCGCACTTGGTGATGTGCCCCTGGTGCTGGCGCGCGCTCGAACTGTTTTCGCTGGGACACAGGCCCAGGTAACTGCTGACCTAACTAGTGCTGCCGGATTGGAAGGACGCTGCTAACCACGCACTCCGGCGCAAAGCAGCGATGCAAATTTTTCAGCTGGTGTCGAAAGTTTTTGGCCGTGGCGGGAGATCATTCCGAGTGTCCGTTCTATGCGTGGCGTTCGCAGCGCAATGGCCACCACACCTTTCGGCAACTCCCGCGCAGCCTGTTTCGCCACGATGGCAACGCCCAATCCAGCCACCACCAAAAGCCGAATGGCATCGTCTTCGTTGCTTTCGCAAACAACGCGTGGCTCAAAACCCGTCGCTCGGCATGCCGCGTAGGCCGTGTCGCCTGCCCGACCGGTAGAGAAGACAAATGTCTCCCCGGCGAATTGAGCCAGGCGTACGGACTTCTGTCGGGCCGTCGCATGGGTTGACGAAACAAGCATAACGAATGGTTCCGTAACCAGTGCCTGCGCGTCGAGCCGTTTGCTGCCTTTTAGCGGTAGTTGTAGAAATCCCAGTTCCGCTTGGCCTGATTCCACCATTTCAGTGACACCTTCGGAGGTTTTCTCCAACAGCACGAGCTCCACCATCGGAAACTGTTGACGAAAGCGGCTGATCACCTCTGATATCAAGAACGCGTTCGCAACGGAAATCGTAGCAATAATTAATCGCCCGCCGCGCAATTGTGCGGCGTCTGACACTGTTTGTTTTGCTACTTCTTTTTGGGCAAACAATTCGACTATGTATTGCAACAACACTTCGCCGGCAGGCGTAAGTTGGGTTTGATTTCTGCCGCGCACTAATAGCGGGGTGCCGAGTTCGGCTTCCAAATTGTGTATCTGATGGCTGAGTGCGGGTTGGGATATATTCAATCGTGCTGCCGCGCGAGTGAAATGTTTCTGCCGTGCGATTTCGCGGAAGTAGGCGAGTTGGTAAAATTCCATAGAAATTCTGGAGCAAAGTTCTGCGCAAGTTTCCATCAATAAACATCTTGCTTAGCCTTGTCTCGGTTTGGTGTGCGGATGGATGGTTATTGCATGATGCATAGGGTTTGATTTTAGTTTGTTTTGGTTTCAATAGTCCACAAGGGAATGATAACCGAAGACGCGGCTGTGTAGCCGCTCCCGGTTGTCAAGGCCAGTTGTTTCGCATGTTCACAGTCCCGTTTGATTAGGGGGTGAAGCTCAGCGCTTTCTTTAGCTGCGCACTAGATGAACTTGGTCCAGCCCGGTATCGAAACGGGCGGAAACACCAGCGGCGCGTCTCAATTCAGTTTTCTCAGGCATCAGAATATCCTGCTCGCGCATGGCCTGTTCCCAGGTTAGTCTCATGATGGTTCTTTCGATGTTTCGTTTGTGTTTTATTTCTATCCAGCGCGTGACCCGGATGCCGCGCGTCAGGGATCATTTCACCAAAAAGCGGCAGGGGCGGAAGAGAGCACAATCCGGTGGGCGGTCACCACTAAGTTCCTAGCTGATTTTCCAGCATCAGTTAGTTAGCGTGGCGGCATGACAGACAAAACCAGAGCCAAAGCCAAAGTTCCCTCGCTTCCCGAACGCAACGCTTACCGGCGATTGGAGGAAATGGCGGGCTGTAAATGGTCTGCTGCCGTTCTAGCAGTCATCGGACGTGGAGTGACGCGGCTAGGGCAGCTTGCGCGCTTCATCCCCGGCATCTCGGCCAAGGTGCGCAACGAACACCTGCGCCTTCTGCTGGACTACCGACTTATCACCCGCCCGGAGATCGCGGGCAAGATGCCGGGCCCGGATTACGCGCTAACACCCACAGGAAAGAAGCTCAGTGCCATCATCGAAAACATCCGTGATCTGGATGAAGAACATGGCGCGCACGCCGAATCATGATCCAGCTAAAGATCATTGGACTGCAAACCGGCCTGCCGCGCACGCTAGGCAGAGCAGATGCGATGGAGCCGATGGATCGCGAGTGGACAACGGGTTTTTTCAAGGAAGCCGTGGCCGATGTCCGCCAAGTGACGCAGTTCGGTATTGAGGGAGATGGTCAGGCGGACCTCATGCATCACGGCGGGCCGGACAAGGCGATTAACGTATATCCTGCCGAACACTATGCGGGCTGGGCGGAGGAGTTGGGACTTACGCTGCAAGCGGGTGCGTTCGGCGAAAACTTTACCACCACTGGATTGACGGAGGTGGATGTGTGTGTGGGCGATATGTTTCGCACTGGCGATTTGATCGTACAGGTGTCACAACCACGCCAACCGTGCTGGAAACTCGCCCGCCGCTGGCGCATCAAAGATCTCGCGACACGCGTGGAGCGCGCCGGTCGAACCGGCTGGTATTTCCGAGTGCTCAACGAGGGAGCGATTCATGCAGACGCAGTGCTGGAACTCATCGAACGTCCCGCTCCGAACTGGAGCATCGCCGCCGCGAATGAGGTGATGCATCACCGCCAGCAGGATGCTGCTGCCGCGCTCGCACTGGCCACTTGTCCTGGACTTTCGGCAAGCTGGAATGCCAGTCTGTCTCGCAGGGCTAAGGGCGGCGAGATCAACACGAAAGCGCGCTTGGATGGGCCTTGAACTCCCGACACTCTTTCTTATGGCGCAGGACGCCTTCGCCCTTGGCGAGATCACCGCAGCCAGATGAACGGGTGTGTAATGGCTGCGGGAAAGATCATGATGTCAGCCAGACGCATGAATGTTTCCTGAATAGACATGGATAGCAGGACTTTCACCGTCGCCGCGCCTTCTCTCTCTCGGCGACTGGCTTGACACGGAAGTGCAGGTTGAATGGCTGGCGCAGATGCTCGACACGATACGTCAGTGCCCGGACGTTGACTGACTGCTGGTCACAAAGAGGCTGGAGTTGTTATTTGAGCGAACCAGCCTTTGCTGTGTTCTTCACGAAGGAGAGCCAATAATCAGTGGGAAATATTACAAGCGGCTCATGGATTGGCGTGTCGGATTACACATATCACCAAACAGCAGGTGCTTCACCCATTCACTTCCTATTCACCCTGTCTACAAAATCGAGGCAAGGCAAAACCACTCGCAAGCAGCAGAAAACACGATAATAAAAAACGATCATAATGATACGAAAATAGTATTTTTCACCTCGGAAATGGGTTGGTAGCGTCGTTGCCAATGAAGCCATCCAAGGAATTTTTCACCAACGCTCTTTGCGTTTCACTGGCGCCAACTTTCAGCCACTTATGCAGTCCGCGGTTGGCTTGAATGATTACTTCCTCCGCAAACACCCTTGCCATTTAACAGACTTAAAAAAACAGATTGGAAACCTAAATGAACCCCCAAAAAAAATCGGTCACATTGTTAGTTTTTTGCCTTATCACCGCCTGCAATCTATACGCAGACAAGCCATTATTGATTTTGGATGATTCCGCCATCTGGTCTAGCTCGACACCTCCCAAGGTGGCTCAGAACTTGGCCCACATCAAAACCCTTCCCATTGATGGAATAATCATGAATAGCTACGTTCAGGACTTCATGAATTGGAGCCAAAATGATTATTACTATACTAATTTCATGGCAGCTTTTGCGCCAATAAGCCAGAGTACCTTGGGCAGCTCCACCAACTTGACTTTCAATTTGGCATCCGTCAAAACCCGCAGGCCAGGTGATTTTTTTGATGATACTGCATGGATAAAGGTGTCCGCTAAGTTTGCAGATTATACCCGGATGTGCAAAGACAAAGGCTGGGCTGGAATCTGGTTTGATACCGAGGAATACAGTGCTACAAACAACCAGCTTTTTCTATGGCCTAATACAGCAACCACAAGCCACATTTTTGACGAATATGTCGTTAAAGCAAAGGAACGGGGCAAGCAGGTGATGACTGCGATTGTTAATGCTACCAATAATTATGCCAACATGACTTTTTCTGTCACGTACGGTCCTGAGATATATGCAAGAGCGGTCACCAATCAATGGGGCACTTCCGCAGCGCAACGATATAGATTGCTGGCGGCCTTTACCGAAGGTCTTTGGGAGAATCGTGGCTCATCAATGAATTTCATTTGGGATGGTGAGGCTTATCGGAATACCAATTGGAACGACTTCAATTATGTGGATGCCTACCAAAAAGCAGGATATTCGATTAACAAATACGGACGAGCTTTTACGCAGATCAAAGATCCGTTTACTGGGTTGGTGACTGGATTTTACGATTCATTTTTACCCATCGCCAGCAGGGATGCCTTTGTTGATTCAGCCAGACTCAATACTGCGGTGACTGATTATGATGATTCCCAACCAGGCAGGGTTCCGTTAACCAGCCAGGAAACCCAAGATAGACTTACTTGGGGGCTGAGAAGAGCTGACAAATACTGCTGGTATTATAACGAAGTATACGATTGGCTCGTTCCGAGCGCATCAGCAGGCCAGCCTCAGCCACCTCCCGCTGCGATAAAAACGGCTGTAGCTAATGCTAGAGCAACGGCGACGAGTCGAATCCCTGGGACGAGTTGGTTTTCCGAAACATTTGAGAATGGTGCGGCTGATTGGGTTAACGAAGGTGGTGCTTGGATTGTGACTAATACAACCAGAAACGGAGCCAGTACGAAGGTGTATCAGAAGGCCGCAAACAGCCAGTTTTTGTCTATTGTTACCGGTGATGCTGCTCCTGGCGGGCGTTTAACTTGGACCGATTACAGCATACAATCTTGGGTGAGAATTCCAACTGCAACAACCGCTGATTGCTATATTGGAATCGTTACCCGAGCCCAAGATTTCAATAACTGCTTTGCCCTACGACTAACTCAGGCTAGTGGAGTTAAGAACTGGACATTGGCCAAGAAAAAAAATGGCGTTTGGACTTGGGTTAATGGTGGAAACTATAGTTGGGCTTTCAATACTTGGTATATGCTTCGAGTGGTAGTCTCCGGCAGAGACTTCAACTGCCAAGTATCCACAGATGGCATTGCTTGGACAAATTTAGGCACCTTTAAGGATTACGACTTTGTCTCCGGCAAGGTTGGAGTTGTGGGTAATACAATTGGTGAATTTGACGATGTTCGGGTAATTGTTCCAGACCCAGAAGCCAATGTGACTGGCAATGCAGTTTCGATTGTGGACGGAGACACGTCGCCAAGTACGACGGATGGTACGGATTTTGGCAGCACGCACATTGCGTCCGGTCAAGAAGTCAAAACATATACCATTCAGAACACCGGCACCGCCAGTCTGACGGTGGAAAGCGTGACATTGTCCGGGGCCAATGCGGCAGACTTCGCGGTGACGGTGCAGCCAGCAAAATCTCTGACTGTGGGTGGGAATACGACCTTCAAAGTCCGATTTGATCCCAGTGCGACGGGAACGCGTTCGGCCAGCGTCAGTTTCAACAACAATGACTCAAGTGAAAACCCCTACAACTTCTCAATCAATGGAACCGGGGCCAATTTGCCTGCACCGTGGACAAGCCAGGATATTGGCGCGGTTGGGGTGGTAGGTAACGCCTACTATTCCGGTGGCACTTATACAGTCATTGGGTCGGGTGCGGAGATTTACGGTAGTGCCGATGAATTCCGTTATGTTTACCAGAGTGCTAGTGGTGACTGTGAAATTACGGCTCGAGTGAGTGGGCAGCAGAATTCAAACCCGTCAGCGAAAGCCGGGGTCATGATTCGGCAAAACCTGAACGCAAATTCTCAAAACGCAAATATGACGATAATGCCCAATGGGCAGGCCGGGTTCTTCACTCGGAGTTCTGCTGGCGGAAGCACGGTTAGCGCAGGAATCACCAGTGCTGCGGTTCCCAAATGGCTGCGGGTAAAGCGCGTTGGCAATACATTCACGGGATACTGGTCCAACGATGGGGTTGCTTGGTATGGTGCGGTTTCAAAAAACATCACCATGACTGGAGCTGTCTATATTGGGTTGGCTGTAACGAGTGCCGCCGATGGGACGTTGTGCAGGTCCACGTTCGACAACGTAACGTCCACGCCGTAAACTTAGCCAAGGCTAACATGAGCCAAGACGGCGAGTTCTATGCTCATCCTTTCAGTTTCAGATAGAACGCGGAATTGAATTCCCAGTCATCAACAGGGGGATAAGACTGCTTATGAAGCAAAGAACTTGGATGCACATGAGTTGGCTGCTTGGTCTGACGGTTCTGATATCAACCGGCGGTTTCTTTCACTGGAAATTTGTCCAGCGTGGTGACGACCGGCTTAGACTCACCGAATCCCCAGCATTATCCTCCAACCTGCAGGAGCCAAATATGCTGCCAGAACCAATGAAACCAGGATTGGTCGAGGACTTGTTCCAAACTGATACCGCCGAGTGGAAGGCCGATTTACGGCGGTTGGCACGTTCACTGGGAAGCGCGGACCCAGAACAGGCTCTGGTGCTGATTAGTCAAGTTGAAGACGTAATGCTGCGTGTCGAATTGCGAACCTTGGTATTGCGTCTTTGGGCTGGGCGCTACCCTGTGGCGGCACTGCAATTTGTGCAAACATGCTTTGATCGGCAGGAGCAAATCGAGATGGCAAAGACGATACTTCGCGCGTGGATAGAACAGGATCTCGGTAGTGCTATGAACTGGTTCGCTCAATATCCGAATGACGACTTCCACCAAGAAGCACGCGATCTCTTGGTGGAGGCACTCACTGTGCAGGATCCGCAAAACGCAATGTCTTGGATGAAACAATCCGTTCCTGAATCTGTCCAGGCCGAGATTTATGGGCCGTTTTGGCGGTATTGGGCAGGGGTTGATCCGGCGGCAGCAGCGGCAGCGGCATTGGCACTGCCGCCTGATTCAATGCAGGCAGACTTGATGGCGCAAGTGGCAGCCTGCTGGGCCGAGGTGGACGTGGTGCAAGCCGTGGTGTTCGTGAAAGAACTTCCCGAGGGGGCGACCAAGTCTCAAGCGCTAGAGCAAATAGGCGATTTATGGACCGAGTTAGATCCGCTCTCAGCGGCGAGCTATGCTTCAGAGCAACACCAGTCCAAGATGCTCGCCACAGTAGTGGCTAAATGGGCTGAAAAAAATCCCTTCGCCGCGGCAGATTGGGCGACGAGATTACCGACCGGGGAAGATCGCGACCGGGCATTCGAAAGTTTGACGGGTATATGGGCCGTAAAGTCTCCCATGGACGCAGCAACCTTTGCGGTGGAGTTGTCATCGGATGGATCGCAAGAGCGAGCGGTCTTGGCGGTGGTTTCAACTTTAGCCTACGCGGAGCCGGGGCGGACTGCTGCGTGGATTGATTTGTTTCCTGCGGGTTTGCTCCACGACGCCGCTGTCATGCGTGTGATTACACCTTGGGCTAGCAATGATCCAACCGCTGCGAGCCGGTGGTTGCAGACCTTGCCCGCAAACACGCTGCGCGATGCTGCAGTGGATATATTCAGCAGCGTGATTGACGGACAATATCCGGCAGAGGCATTTCAGTGGGCAGCAACAATTGAACAAACAGGTCTTCGAAATGAACGGATGGAGGTTGTCGCGCGCCAATGGCTCAAAGCCAATCATGCTGAGGCAGCCGTGGGGATTGCCGGGGCCACTTTACCTCAAGAAATCAAGAACACGTTGCTAATCAACGGGAATATTGAGTGATGCCGCATCCCCTCTCGTTTATCTGGCAAGCGCGCAGTTGGCGAGGTTCGCTAGACCGGCTGGTTGTAGCAACTATGTGTAAATCGCCAGTTGATTTGACCTGGATTTTTCTGCGCTACCGATGTTGACAAAGACTTTACTCAGGTTGAGCGGGCTTCGTCTCGCAGGAGAGGGCCACGGCGGCAATGATGGCCATGGCGATACCGGCGCTTTCGAGTAGGCCGACATTTTCACCAAGGAAGATCAGGGCGAGGATGAGGGTAACGAGCGGCTGCAACGCAGCGGCGAGCGGCGTGACAATGGTGGCCTTGCCCTCGTAGCGATATGCGGCGAAGGCGGCGATAACGCCGAAGCCGTTGAGGACACCGGCGGCAATGCCGGACCAGGCCGTCGTGGGGGACATGTTCCAATTGAGCGGTTTTGTTGCGACGATCCACACCGCAATTGGAATGAATGCGGCGCACCACGCGAGATAGGACAACTCGGCAGAAACGTGGTTGGTAGAAATCTTCTGCGTCGCGCTGAAGACTCCCCAGCAGACCATCGCGCCGAGCGAGTAGAGCATCCAAGGCGTGAGACTGATACGCCGGAGGATGGCAAGTGGGTCACTGAGATTCTTGGCCTCGCCACTGAGTAAAATTATAGCCACGATGGCGAGGAGGATTCCAATACCTTGGATGAAATTGAGTCGCTCCTTGAACCAGAAATACGCGATGAAGATCGTGATGAGTGGATAGACGTTGGTGAGTGGTACCGCGATGACAGTTTCCGCGCCGGCTTCGAGCGCGAGGTAGAAACAGAGGTTGCCCGCCGCCGCGATCAGGCCGGAGACGAAACCCCAAAAAAGGCCGAGAGGTTTGTTGGTGCCGGCGCGCAGCTTTTTTGAAAGGCACACGACGATTACCGAAGGGACGAGAGCAAAAGTGAAAAGCATCTGCGTCATCCAGCCGGACAATTCGCGGCTGGGGCCTTTTGAGAGCACGCCCCATATGCCCCAGCATGTCGCGGCGGTGAGCGTGTAGAGAAGCCAAGGAGGTATGAAGTTTTTTTTGGTGGTGGATACGGTGGACATGAGAGGTTTGCTGGGGGGAGTCAGGCGATGACGGTGACTTTGGTCGCCCGTTCAAAACGCCCCGGTTCACGACCGGCGAGCACGGCGAGGGAGAGAGAAAGCATTTGGACAGGGAGTATTTCCAAAATGGGGAGTAGCCGCGTCGCCATTGCCGGCAAACAGAATGAGCTCACATCGCTGCCTGCGCCGACTAGTGCGGCGCGTCCGCTGGCGGCACGGATGTCGCAGGCTAGCATTTCGTTGAGCGCGGCGGTTGCGGGATCGCCGGAGAAAACCACGGCGAAAAGTCCCGGGCTGACCATTTCGAGGGGGCCGTGGCGAAACGCCGGACTGCTCATCCCCTCGGCATGAAAGCGCGTGGACTCTTTGAGGATTAGAGCACCCGTGCCAACAGCGGCAAGTGAAGCCCCGCGCCCGAGGAGGAAAAGATGTTGGAGCTTGGCGCACTGCTCGGCAAGTTGCTCGACGTGCGTGCCCCAATTCGTGAGGTAATTTTCCACTGCGGGCGCGGCTTGATCGAGTTCCGTGATGATACCGGTCAAGTCGTCTCCGCATATCACGCCACCGAGCCATTCAAGGGCGACAATCGTGGAAAGGTAGGTTTTGCATGAAACGGAAAACTCTGGGCCCGCATGCAAGAAAACCACGGTGTCAGATAGTCTGGTGAGCGGTGAATCCGGGTTATTGGTCACCCCAATCAGAAACGGGCGGGCGTCTCTTGCGCCGATGAGGTCAAGTAACTGTAATGTCTCGGCACTGCATCCTGATTGAGAAACGGCGACCACAAGCGTGCGCTCGTCGAGCAGAGCGGATTGGGAGTGGATGAGTTCGGCGGTTTCGACTAGGAGCGCGGTGCGACCGGCGCGCACGAGTCGGAGCAGGAGCGGAGTTTGCGCATGCAGGGACGAACCCATGCCGGTGAGTACGATTCGTTCGCACGCTAGGGCGCGAGCGGGCAGCGATGAGAGCGAGCGCAGCCCGACCAAGGTGTCGGCCACGGCTTGAGGTTGAGCGAGAAGATCGCGCAGATAAGCGCCTTCGAGAATGGAGAGGTGATGAGACATGGGTGGGGAGTTACTTGGGCAGGAGGCGGTAGGTCTGGAGTTGTTGCCGGGCAAAGGTCACTGGCAGTGCCGCTGTGCGGTCAAGCGGAACGGGTTCAAGATCGGTTTCGATATGTGTCGTTCGCTGCGCGGAGGAGAGTCCCATCTGAAGCGTGAGCACAGCTTTGGCCGGGGCATCGGAGACGTTCCACAGGCGTGCGATAACGCCACGTTTGAAACCCTCCTCGGCGAGTTTGACGGCCCACAGGAGCACCCCGGGATCACTCACTGTCAGGAGCGAATACGAGTTGGCGGGCAGTGGCGCTGGAGACTTACCGCTCACCGAGCCGGTCACAGGTGGATTCTGATGTTCGAGGGAAAACCTCATAGCGGCGACAGGGTTGTAACCGCGATGTGCGCGGAGGGCGAAGCGTTGGAGAAAATGAGCCGCCCCGTTTTGTGCAGGGATGCCGAGTTCTGGGCCATCCACCTGTCCGCCCGCCAGCACGTTCAATTGCGCCGTGGCGGTGTCGAGTGCAGTGGGGGTGCTGAAGCCAGGGCGAACAAAGGCGCAGTCCCAGTTCGAAAGCGTGACGCCAAGCGAATTCGTGCCGTCGGAAATATCCGCGAAATGATTTAGTGTGGCGTAATCGTAGCGCGCGTTGCATTCCGCGTAATGGCCACCGTCGGATTTTTTCTTCAGGCGGATGATCGCGCCGAGTTCCTCCGTGTGCACATCGGGTGAGGCGAAGTTGAAGCTGAAAGCCCAGTGCCGCACATCGTTAAAATTTTCGGTGATCTCGTTGCGCAGATCCACGCGGTCGGAGTCGCGATAGAGGGTCACGCGGGTGACGTGGGCGAGCGCGGCATCGCTGGTGACGCGCACGGTGACACTCACGGGGCCGCTGTGCTCGATGGCGATGCTCCTGCCACCCGTTTTATCGGGCGCGAGGTCGTTGATCTTTGATCCGTTGATCGTGGCAGCGAGTTCGACTGTGGGGTTGCTTTTGTCTACCATGCTGGTGATGGCCCCATCGCCAGCAAGGATCAGCTTTACGCGGTTATTTTCGAGGGTGTTTTCTGCGAACGTGGCGGCGGCATCGCGTGGCGCAGCACCGCCGCCTGGACGCACCTCAAACACTTTATAGCCGACCGATGGCAGGTCGCGGGCGAGAATGCGGAGATATTTAACTCCCGAAACCGTGACGAACTGATGCGGCGTGTCAGCCGCAGCGGCCAAGTCGTGGACATGGATGTCTTCGGGGCCATCGTAGCGGAAATCGGCGGAGTCGGTGCGCGTCCAACTGAGCGGATTGAATACGAAAAAACGTGGTTGAGTGCCGGCGTGCGGAATCAACGCGGACAGCCAAATCTCGGCGTTGCGCTGAAGCGTGTCCACATACTGCACGATGCTGTCTGTGAGGCCCTCCTGCCAGGCGGCCCGAGCGGAGCGTTTCACGGTCCCGTCTGCTGTCCAGTTGTGTTCCCAATAGAGACCAAGATCCATGAAGGCCTGGTCGCGGGCGGTGTCGCATCCGCGTAGCGCCGCAGGATCGTGCAGATTGACAAGAGTGGCGAGCGCTTCGGCCGAGCGGAGTTTTTCGACGGCGCGGCGCACGCGCGCAGATGCCTCCGCCATCGAGGCACTATAGAGATCCCATTCGTTGCCGTAGGTGAGGGACTCGGTCGGAAGTTGCGCGCCATAAAGTTTCTCGAAATCCCGAAAGAAATCCTCTTGGTTGGAAACTATCACTTTGCGGTCGGGAGTGGTCTCGGCCTGCGCGACGACATGAAAATGGTCAACGAAGGGATAGGCTTTTGGATTAGCGGCGTAAGGCATACCGGTCTTGCGATTGAGGGCATCATAGCCGAAACCGAATGCGGCACGAACACGGTAGGGATTGGTTGCACCCTGTGCGCGGTATCGGGACAGGAATGTGGTGTCGTTGCCAAGGAAGCGAATCGCCTGGACTGGATCAAAAGCCTCCGCATAGCCGCCGCTGCCTTTGTTGCCTGGTTGCCCCAGCGAATGCCATTTCATCAACACGCGATGCCCGTCAAGGCCTGCGCACCAATATATCTCGTGTTCGCGTTCCGCGAGTGTCGCGTTTCTCATTTTACTCGCGCAACCACAAACACCCCGCCAACTAAATTCGGCCCCGGCGCCCGCCCAGAGCGAAGCCAACCCAAGCGGGAAGGACTGGTTTTCCATCGCCACGGCCTGCATGAAACGAAGGCCGTGGCGGCGTTCGAGGCGGCCGGCGTAATACATGCCACGCAGGACCGCTTCGGTCGGTTGCGCGCCGTAGCACGAGACAGCGGCATTGAGCGGGGCGCTGAGGTGCCCACTCTTGATGCGGGCCACGAGCCGCGCGAATTGGGGGGGCGAGGTGCGGCGTTCGTATTCCCAAAGCCAGAGGCTGCCATCGGCGTTGAAGCGATTTTGATACGGCGGCGGGTTGCCGATGGTTTCGTCCGTCAACTTCAGGTGGTAGTCGAGCATCTCGACGAAGACCTGGCCGTAGGTCTCGGCATTCGCCGACCACACGTAGTCGGTGTGATCGTCGTTCGCGAGATAGATGCGTATGGGATCGGAGGCGAAGGCTGAATGACAAATGGTGAGCGGCAAAAAAAGACAGAGAAGTAGTCTCATCGGTTTGGATTTCACGTTAAAAGTGAGCGTCGGCTGCTAAATGAGGTGGAAGTGTTGTTGATGTGTGCAGATGATGTCAGTTCCCGCCCATTTAGTGCTAATGGCTTCATACACATAGATTGTTACAATAACTGTTTGGCTTGCTTCAATTAGGACGCACAGATGGTGTCCCCGGCGGCTTCAGGATTGGCCGCTGGCTTGAACAGACCGTGCTGTTGCAGATGGAGAATTCCACAGGAACGGAACCAATCGCCCAACCACGGTCTGCCACTGTGCGATAGTTCGGCGCACCAGCCAGCCAAAATGAACACGCCCACTTCGCTGGTCGCACGGTGCAATGGATGCTTTTAACAAATCGCATGCTGCATTTGGCATGGGTTTGAGGTTGAGCATTTCTCGCTTCATGGACACGGAGCGTAAAGATTCTCAATTCAACAGCCCAAGACTATTTTCCGATACTGATGATTGGATTTTGTGATTGCCAAAGAGACTTGGGGTGGTGCAGTCAAGCGGAACAAGCTAGTCGGCAGTATATCTCGCAACATAAGACGCAGCGCTAATCCCCCTTTGCCAAAAGTCCATGACAGGCTCTAGTCAGTACTGGTTTGAAGTTTTTTGGCGATAGAAGAAAATTATCATCAGTATCCAAAAACAGTATTATGCCAGTGCTTGTCGAACTGTCATCTTCGTTCCAGTGAGCCTCGAATCAAGTGGTGGCTCATCTGAACCCTTGCTCACTTTTAATTAAGTGGTGGGGAAATTGCCAACCATTCACTAAGTGTAGAAATTATGAAAACAGATCAATTGATGTATGCGCTCAAGAAGTGGCTGCAAGCTTCTGTGGGAAAGCGAACCCCCGCTTTGCTTGGGCCTGATATGATGTTTTCCCCTCATGGTCTAAACGTATCTAAATCTGTGTCTAATCGGCGGGGCGCGTTTACGTTGATTGAACTTTTGGTGGTCATCGCCATCATCGCCATTCTGGCGGCGCTGTTGTTGCCCGCGCTTTCTAGGGCAAAGGAAAAAGCGACCCGGATTTCCTGTGTAAACAATCTAAAACAGCAAGGGGTTGCAATGGTTATGTATGCGAGCGACTTCAACGATAATTTGATGACGCGGGGACAGTATCAAGACGTCGGTCCGCATGTGGGCTATTATCTGTTTGCCGAAGGCGATGATAATCCGACTGTTCCTGCCACAGGTGATTATGGGCTGCCGGTTGAAGACACCCGGCCCGGCCTCAATCACGGACTCTTCTACCGTTTGAAATACATCACTTCCGGTAAAAGTTTTTATTGTCCGAGTATCAAAAGCGGTATAGCTCGTTACGAAAATTATCTGACACCGCAAGGTAATTGGCCAGCCTTCAGTATAACACCTGGGTCAAATGCTCGTTGTCGGTCGAGCTACATGTTTTATCCCCAATCCAAAGAGATAATTACTCCTCTGCGACCAATATATCACAAATTTGCCAAAAAGTCCTTTGAACTCGACCCCATGCTCGCTGCCATGACGGACTGGATATTCAGCTATGATCAAATTCCGCATCGTTCCGGCAATAGCCCTACCGCGTTGAATGTTCTGTGGGGCGATATGCATGTGACGGCCAGCACGACTAAAGCGGCATTTGATCCAGCACTGTGGGGCGTGACTGACGGTGTGCTTCCAGCTGGCGATGCTTACAAGTTTCAAACAATTCTATCCTTGCTCAAACCGTGAAGTTTGAAAAATCGTCTGGTGGTTTATGATTCATCCGGGGCTTCACAGGCATGTAAATGCTCCCGCAATACTATCTGGGCGATTATCAATGTGCTGGGAGGCTATCCGTTTATAATTTCTGCATGGAGGCCAAATACGTGTATTCAGGCATTATGGGCGCAGGAGTATCTGGCGGGTGAGGTTGTCACATTTTTTGGTTATCCACCGCGTTTGGTAATCAATGATTCCAAGTGCTACGAGTTAAAATCGCCTAGCTCTCACGAATGGTTGGATGAAATTGATTTGGAAACCATGCGCCAGAAATTCACCCATCCGTTGTGGGAGAAACTTCGCTTGCGCGCCAATGGTGGAATCTGGATTGCCACCGCTCCAGGCAAACCTCCAACGGTGTGGTGTATAACCCACTGCTTGGGGTTGTCTCATCGAAATCTCGGTTCGGTCAATCGCCATCGGACCATCAGAGTATGCCTGCGACCTTCACGCACGGGTTATGTAGACAATGGCGCCACTGAGTGTCGCCGAGCAATCTCGACTTGAAAACAACATGAAAAATTGGACGCTCCTATTTTCACTGCTGACCGTTCAGACACTTGCGGAAGGTCCGGTTGCGTCCTCCATCATCCCGCTGCCGCAAAAAATAGAATTTCGTGCCGGCACTTTCAAACTTTCGCAAAAAACGAAAATTCTTGCCGATCTCAATTCAACCAATACGGCGGAGTTGTTGGCCGGATTGCTTCGCAAATCCACCAGCTATCCATTCGTCTTCAGGTTGCAGCCATTTTCTGGTGCGACGCCTAAAAACTGCATTGTGCTGACAACCAGAGATGCAAACACCAATCTTGGATTGGAAGGTTATGAGTTGACGGTTGCCACGAACATCATCGTCATTCGAGGACAGACGCAGGCGGGTCTGTTTTATGGCATGCAGACGCTGCTGCAATTACTGCCGCCTGAAATTTTTTCCACCAATGGAGTGATGAAGATGAACTGGCAGTTACCCTGCGTTCGAATCGAGGACTGGCCGCGTTTTCCCTGGCGTGGGCTGATGCTGGACGTGAGCCGACATTTTTTCACCAAAGCAGAAGTCAAAAAAATACTCGATACGATGGCGCTGTATAAATTGAACACGTTTCACTGGCATCTCGTGGATGATCATGGCTGGCGCATCGAGATTAACAAATATCCAAAGCTGACGAGTGTAGGCGCGTGGCGCAGCGACATCGGCTTCAAACTTAATCCCAAGGCCAGCACTGCCTACGGTTCGGATGGACGCTATGGTGGATTTTACACACAAGCCGATATCCGCGAAGTGGTGGCTTACGCGCAGAAACTGCACATCACCATCGTCCCGGAAATCGAAATGCCAGGGCACTCGATCGCGGCTTTGACGGCATATCCCGAATTGAGTTGCAGCGGTCAGGCTCCGGTCGCACATAGGACTGGCGTTTATTGTGCGGGCAAGGATGCATCGTTTGAGTTTTTGCAGGATGTGCTGCTGGAAGTGTTTGAACTTTTCCCGTCTCCATACATCCACATCGGTGGCGACGAGGTGGCAAAGGGCAATTGGAAGAAATCCGACCTGTGCCAAGCACGGATGAAAGTGGAGGGCCTGAAAAATGAAGAGGAACTACAGGCTTACTTTATCCGTCGCATGGAAAAATTCATCAATGCCCACGGCAAGACGATTATCGGCTGGAGCGAGATATTGCAGGGCGGGCTTGCTCAAAATGCGGCAGTGATGGACTGGATAGGTGGCAGTCTCGAGGCTGCCAGCCAGGGGCACGATGTCGTGATGACGCCAACCGCGCGATGTTATTTTAGTTTTTATCAGTCGCCGGATTTAATCGCCGAACCCTTTAACACATTCAGTTGGGGTGATGTTTTGTCGTTAGAAAAGGTTTATTCCTTTGAGCCTATTTCTGCAAAACTCGCTCCAGAATTTCAAAAACACATCCTAGGCGCGCAGGGCTGTGTCTGGAGTGAATTCATTCCCAACCTTAAGGAAGCTGAATACATGACGTTCCCAAGGTTGTGTGCGCTGGCGGAAGTGACTTGGTCGGCCAGAGAATCGCGCAACTTCGCTGATTTTACCCAGCGCCTGAAAATTGACAATCAGCGACTCCGTCAACTCGGCGTCAATTTCCGTCCTTACCATCCAGAAACCACAGGGCAAATCGGCTGTTGGACCCCGGCGCAGATTAAAACCAATGCCGCACCGATTGAATGGGACGTGACGAACAATGTGAATGCCGCCGGAAAATGCTGCATTAACTTTAGCTACACAGAGGGTCATTCTGGGATTGAGATTGCGTGGGTCGCACTGTTGGAAGATGGCCAGGAAATTTGTCGGGACGCGCACCCCGGTTTCGCTGGGATTGACCCGGGTGGATCGTTTTATATTCTTAATATACCAACACCTAAACCCGGCGCCCGTTATACGCTTCGCGCCCAGGTTGCTGCTGGCACGTTCGGGCGGAGAGGTATTGGAAATCCCATCAAACAGACTGACAGCGCAGACGTAACAGATTCTAACGGCATCGTATTTTGGGATCTGAAACCCATTTCAAAGCAACCGTGAACGCCCAATCATATACAGCGTTGAATATAAAATCAAAATCCGGCTACAATCGTTTTCTCCTCCTCGTTGCAGGCTTGGGAGGCCTCCTATACGGCATTGATGTGGGCATCATTGCGGGCGCCCTGCCCTATCTGGAAGCCACGTCCGGGTTGAACGCCGGACAGCTTTCCACCATTGTTGCCGCCGTGCTGCTGGGCAGCGTAATTTCGACGTTGTTCGCCGGATTGCTGGCGGACTTGCTGGGACGCAAGCCGTTGATGGCGTTGAGCGGTGTGGTGTTCGTCATCAGCATTCCGGTGATTGCGTTAGCGCATGGTTTCGGACCGTTAGTGCTGGGGCGTTTGCTGCAAGGGGTCAGCGCCGGTTTGATCGGCGTCGTCGTGCCGCTGTATCTGGCGGAGTGTTTGGGCGCGGCAGATCGCGGCAAGGGCACGGGCGTATTTCAGTGGTTGCTCACGCTCGGTATTGTAGCCGCTGCCTTGATTGGAATGTTTTTCAGTTTCCGCGTCGCAGAGGTTGAGAAGCTGGGCGACGCGGCGCAGTTGTTCCAGTTTAAGGATGCTGCGTGGCGTAGCATCTTCTGGGTTTCGTTGCCACCGGGAATTATGTTTGTAATTGGCAGCCTGATGGTGGCCGAATCGCCGCGCTGGCTTTATCGCCGCGGGAAGACCGAGGCGGCACGCAAGGCCTTGCTCCGCTCGCGCTCCGACGCCGAAGCGGAGGTTGAACTGAACGAAATGGCCGAAACTATCGCGGCGGAGCAGGCTTCCAGTGCCGACACCAAGGTCAAGGAATCGCTCCTGCGGCGGAAATACGTCATCCCTTTCGTGCTGGCGTGCGTCATTCTTGCCTGTAATCAGGCCACCGGCATCAATTCCATCATCGGCTACAACGCCACCATCCTCATCCAGGCCGGTTTGAACGACGCCCAGGCCCACATGGGTTACGTCTTCCTCACTGTGGTGAATTTCCTTATGACTATGGTCGCCATTGCGCTCGTGGACCGGAAGGGCCGGAAGTTCCTCCTCTCGCTGGGTAGCGCTGGCATCATTGTTTCCCTGATTTGCATCGCCGCCATCTTCCACCAGACGGAGAAACAGCGCGTGGATTGCCGGGAGGCCGTGCAGTTTTTGGTGCGGGAAGTGGACAGCGAAAAAGTGCTGGCCAACGGCACAAAAGTCCCGGTCAAGGATCAGGTGATAGAAGTCAAGTTTGACGAGGCCAAAGCCACCGAGTTGCTGGCGGCGGGCGGCGAAGCGGGCAAGGCCATCGCTGGACGGCCGACGACCATGAGCATCATCTATACGTGCGGTGACTTCACCTCAGCATCGAGCGTAGTGCGTTCGAAGGACACCGGGACGATCACGATCAGCCGGAACGCCAGTTTGCCTTCGACCCCGGTGGAATCGTTCTTCAAAAATCCCTTTGCCGACCTAGCCAGGTCCAAGTCCGCCCCGCTGAAGATTGAGAACGCGCTCATCACGCCGGTGCCCAGCACCGCCAACGGCTGGCTCACGGCCATCTGCATCTTTGTCTTCGCTGCGTTCTTCGCCGTGGGGCCAGGTGTCTGCGTGTGGCTGGCTCTGTCCGAGTTGATGCCGACGCGCATCCGCTCCAACGGCATGAGTATCGCGCTGCTGATTAACCAGGCGGTCTCCACGACCATCGCTGCCACCTTCCTGCCGACTGTTGGCAAATATGGCTATGCGGCGATGTTCTTCGCATTCGCCGGCTTCACGGTGATTTATTTCATCACCGCCTTAATTTTCCTGCCAGAAACCAAAGGCAAGACCTTGGAGGAAATTGAGGAATATTTTGAAGGCCGGAAATAATTAAAAGGCAGGCAAACTATGAATCTATCCGCTAGGCCAACCATCCCCGCCCCGCTCGACCTTGGCTTTTTGCCGGCGGTTTTATACAACCGCAGCTACGCCGCCGCCGCCAAAGCCTCCGGACAGGCCGTACCACTTGTCATCGGGCTGGAACGCGAGTGCGGCCTGCTTTCGCGCTTCGAGACCGTGGTGAAATCCAACGCCGCCGCTGACACGCTCCGCTACGTCGAGCGCATCGTGAAGTTCCTGCTCTGGGCGCGCGGCGGCTGGAAGCTGCACGTCGGCGGGCCGAAAGCCATCGGCGAATTCATCCGCAAAACCTATTCGGCAAAGGGCGCGCGGAAGTTTGACTGCGAGATGATGGAGAAATCCTATGGCAAGAAATTCCAGGTCGTCGTGACTAGCGCGGGAAAAGTTCCGGCCAATAAGGAAATGCAAATTGCGGCGGGCGGCCATCTCAAAGGTTGTCGCATCGGGTTCGATCTCGGCGCGAGCGACTACAAGATTTCCGCCGTTGTGGACGGCGAGGCGATCTTCACCGAGGAAACACCATGGTTACCGACCAAGGCAGCGAACCCCGAATATCTTTATCACCACATCTCATCTGCGCTCCATCGCGCCGCTGCCAATCTGCCGCATGTGGACGCTATTGGCGGAAGCTCAGCGGGTATCATCGTTGACAGCGAAATTCGCGTGGCGTCACTGCTGCGATCCATTCCCAAAAAAGATTTTCCCAAGGCGGCGGCAGTCTTCAAACGCATTCAGAAAGAGTGGAATGTGCCGGTCGTGGTGATGAACGACGGCGACGTAACCGCACTGGCTGGGGCGCTTTCGCTGCGGCAAAAAGCCATATTAGGTATTGCGATGGGTTCAAGCGAAGCGGTGGGCTTCATGGACAAACAGGGCCGCATTCTTGGCTGGCTGAACGAACTGGCGTTTGCCCCGGTGGATTACAATCCCGCCGCGCCTGCCGACGAATGGTCCGGCGACAGGGGTGTGGGCGCGTTGTATTTCTCGCAACAGGCAGTTAACAAGCTGTTGCCCGCAGCGGGAATCACGTTGCCTAAGGAAATGGGTTTGCCGGAGCGGCTCAAGGAAGTTCAAAACCTCATGGCCAAGGGCAACACACGCGCGGCCAAAATTTACGAAACCATCGGCGTCTATTTCGGCTACGCCATCGCGCACTATGCGGATTTTTACGACGTCCGCCATCTGCTCATCTTGGGCCGCGTCACAACCGGCAAGGGTGGTGACATCTTGCTAGCAAAAGCGCGCGAAGTATTGAAGCGGGAATTTCCCGAAGTTGCGGCGCAAATCGAACTGCACGTTCCTGATGAAGCATCCCGGCGCATCGGCCAGGCGGTGGCTGCGGCAAGTCTGCCGCCGGTGAAGAACTCTTTATCGGCCAGACTGACGTGGGCAAACGCAGCGCTAATTTGAGCAAGGCTAAGGATTGTTGCTGTTGTCACGGCACTCGCTTGAGGGGCGAGCTTTCACGCCACCCTGAGTTCCTTTGGTGATTACAAAATTCAATCGTCACCATATAAAAACAATCTTATGCCATCGTTTACTCGTATGGCATCCTTCTCACCAATGAAAACAGAAGCCGTCAAACAGACAAATGATCACAGTCAATCGAACCATCAGGAATTCATCACCACAACGGCTGTCGTCGGCGTTAATCTTCTGCGGACGGGCTCTGTAACTACCGTCAATCCCCTCACTGTGACAGAGGCTTTCAGAAGCACCTTAGTAAACACAAGTCATGGGATATTACTCGGCCTGTTCATATTAGCAACTACAGCGCATGGAGCCGCCACCCGCTACGTTTCTCCCACAGGAAATGATTCAACCGGAAACGGCTCAATCAATGCACCCTACAAAACGCTTCAGAAAGCGCACGATATGACAGGGGCAGGTGATACAATATATATGCGCGGCGGCACCTACTTTCCTGCTGCGCAGACAACAATTACCCGAAGTGGTAGCAACGGTAATTATATCAAGGTCTTTGCATATCCGGGCGAAACACCTGTAATTGATGCAATCAATCACCCCGCAGGCGACTACATAATTCGAATGAACAGTGCTTCTTGGTGGCATATCAAAGGGCTTGAGCTGAAGAATGGCGCTAAAAACGGTCTTTACCTGGCAGGGAGTTCAAGCAACAACATTATTGAAAACAATAATATTCATCATATAGGCCGCCTTGCTCCCGGTGGGTGCGGCTGCGGTACTGCCATAGCCATCTATGGCACCGGCGGTAACAATCTTGTCCTCAACAATGATGTCCATGATAACGATGATGCTTTGAGCTCTGATGGAGGCGGTGCCAATGGCATCAACTTGGTGACGACCGGCACCGGAAACGTCATCCGCGGCAACCGCATCTGGCGCAACTCCGATGACGGGATTGATATGTGGGATGCAGCACCTGCCCTGATAGAGAATAACTGGTCTTGGGAGAATGGGTATACACTTGTAGGCAGTAATTTGGTGGTACGCGGGAATGGGGTCGGGTATAAGTTGGGCGGATCCGCTACTAACGACGGTGGCCATACGGTGAGAAACAATCTCGCGTGGTTGAATAGAGTCAACGGATTTCATGAGAATTCGGGAGACCTCCCGATAACTCTGTATAACAACACCGCTTGGAACAACGGAGCAAATAACTTTACATTTTTTCACAGTGGGAACACTTTCCGCAACAACATCAACTTTGGAAGTCGTGGCAACGTAGCAGGATCAGACACGTATAACTCGTGGACGCTCCCGGTGACCGTCAACTCGGCCGACTTTGCGTCGCTCGATTACACGGTAGTTACCGCTCCCCGCAACCCGGATGGATCATTGCCCACGATTAATTTCCTCAGACTAGTTGCCGCAAGCGACCTCATCAACAAAGGCACTAATGTCGGCATTCCGTTCAATGGCAGCGCACCTGATTTGGGGGCGTACGAGTATTATGTTCCCGAAGTCCCTACGTTAAGTTGGATGCGGTCGGGGAACAACCTTGTGATTTCTTGGACCAATGCGGCTCTGGGCTACACCCTCGAGTCCACCCTAGCTTTTTCACCAGTAAGTTGGTTGCCGGTAGGAACTGCGCCGGTGATGGTTAGTGGTCAAATTACCGTTACGGTTGAAATGTCCAATGGCGCGGCTTTTTATCGGTTGAAGAAATAGGAGACAAAAACAACCGCCACTTTGACCCAAAGTAGCGAAAGTGCTTACGATTTACCTTCACGCAGTTCGATTCGGCAGGGGTGGAGAAAGTTGCTATGGTTGGCCAAGGAAAGCCTTGGTCGGCAAGCTGGTTTCGAGACCGCCAGCGGGATTGCCAGCCAAGTCCGGTTCAGCCAGCAGCTTTTGCACGCTCGCAAAGTCCTTCTTGGGGCTGTCGGCCCAGAACAGGTAGTTGAGCTTGAGCTTTTCCCGGGCGAGTTTCAGGTGTTCGCGAACAGGAATCGGAATCTCGTCTTCGGGCGAGATCACGATGGGCACGCCGTTCTGCGTGGTCAGCCCGCGCCCCAAGGCACTGCGTTTTTTGTAGGCGATGGCGTAATTTTCCTGCTGCACCGCCGCGCCCAGCGGTACCGTGCCGGCCAGTTTGGCATAGAGGCGATAGACGCCTCTTTCCGGATCGCTGACTAAGTCTGCGCGCGGATAGACATCGGGTCCGCCTAGTCCCACGCCGATCTCCATCTCGTAGTCGGTCAGTGCCGCCAGCAGCTTTGGCGGAAAATTGGTGTATTGAATGACAACCGTATTCGGAAACGCGCGGCGCAGCGTGGTCATTTGCCGTTTGAGCGCCTCGAAATAGACCTGCTCGGTATAGGGCTCGACGCCGGCCTGTGGTGACTTGTCAAGATAGGCGTTCGGCGCGCTCTCGGGCAGGTTCACGGCCTCCAGATTCGGATCGCCGTCGAATTCACGGCCCAACGCGACGATAATCGCATCAAGCCGTTCGGCTACGTGGCGGTTCCAGAGCACGGGATTAAGAGCTCCTTTCACTGTGACATAGACGCCTCCTCCGTATTTTTCCCCGGTCAAGTACTCGGGTACGCTGCGCTTGCCCTTGGTGAAGGACTTGTGGGTGAACTGCACGACTAGTTGCCGGCCGTGCTTCCTCGCCAGTGCGAGATCGGCCTTCAATGTGGAAAAATCGTAATGGCCTTCCTCGGGCTCAAATTGCCGCCAAGTATAAATCTTTTGAACTCCGCGGAAATGCGGGAGCGTCAGCACCTCGGCGGTGAGTTTTGAGCCCCCGATGTAAACGTAGTGGCCGGGGTGCCATTTGGTCTCGGTAGAAGCGGCGGTGCCGCGCAGAACGGTGGTGGCAAGGAGGAGAAAGAATACGTTTGTTTTCATTTTCATAGTCCTATTAGTCCTATTACAAATTCGTTCATGAGGTTGCCCAGCGAGTTGTTGCTGAAGATGGTTGTTGGGAAGAAATTACGACGGTTCATGGCGCAATCTTTTTCGAGACTCTGAAATTTGTATTCCAGTGGTTATGGCTAGTTTCATGACGGCTATTTCCGTTTGTGTTTTCCTTCTGCTGAGCCTGTACGCGACTCTTTATATATTAGCACGGGTGGCCGGTTGAGCCGCTAGGCATTGTTTGCTGATGTTTATTTCTGAGCG
>ERZ1292630.422-Hain-H41-02um-R3-422-length-44853-cov-41_pt1 | contig 44853 bp, 54 predicted proteins | sample MGYA00564408_ERZ1292630 | MGnify/ENA primary metagenome ERZ1292630 (study PRJEB36523, sample SAMEA6512641) | groundwater metagenome | collected 2019-01-08 | study: AquaDiva: Metagenomics assemblies of 32 groundwater samples
CAAAAGCGCGCCCGCCGCTATTCGCTGGTTACCACCGATATTGCGTATGATCCCAGTTTCGGATGGAGGCATGGAGAAAGACCAAACTCCAGAAGGGTGTCGTCTACAAGATGCGAAATGTACTCAACGACATTCGTCCCAAAGACAAAGCGGCCGTTGCGGACGACCTAAGGCGCGTCTTTGATAATTTCGATGCCTACGACGAAAATAGAGGCCTGCAAAAAGTCGATTCCTTCGTTTTGAAGTGGGAAGTGAAATATCCGACCATCAAACGTCACTTCAACAAGAACACACTTGAATACCATTTCACCTACATTTTTTAAGGAATGGCGAGACGCAAAATCTTATATGTGTTTGCCCCATCCTCTGTGCGCGCACATCATACTAGATTGATTGTGCACGCAGTGTTTTATTTTCTGAGCCACTCTCTGCAAGCCAACATCCTCAAATACCGAATCGAGAGAAACCCATTGGTGCCCAGATACTTCGCTCTCGTCTATGCGCACTTCAGGATTCTCTGTTTCGAACAGAAATAAGAAATCATAGTGCCAATGCCCTGTCTCTCCTTTCTTTTCATTAGTCGGAATATGATGAATATCAACATGAATTGGTTCGTCCGACGTGTATAAACCAGAAGTAACCGGCACAACTCCCGTCTCCTCGTATATTTCTCTTTCTGCTGCTTTGCGCATAGATGTATCGCTATCTTCCAGATGTCCTCCGGGCTGAAGCAATCTCTGAAGTTTATTATGAAAAATGAGCAGTAGCTGATCGTCGTGAAATACCACTCCGCTCACAGTCACGTGTCCTTTCGAGTTCGTACGTGAAATGCTCGTCCGGTCGCTTCTTATTAAATCCACAACCTGCTTTATGTCTTCATTAGGGTAGCGGAACAAGTATCGCTCGATGCATCGCAAAACGTCGTCGTAAATCATACTATTCAATGCCTCTGAAGAGAGACAGCCAGGTTTTGCAGATACGATCTCTGGTTGATCGATCTAACTCATTACTATCTAGCGGTTGTTGCTTCGTTAGTAGCCGATGCGCGGCAACAAGTATTTCCGCATGGACGAGGAGGATGAAGTCGCCGACAGTCGTCCCATGTATAAAATTAATTGCATTGCCGTTATTGAGGAGATAGAAATAATGGTTTCCGCGAGTATATTTGACGGCATAATCCGAGATGTTCTCACGGGTATAATTTTGTTCTAACCACTCCCTATTCATTTCATCATCAGAAGAGGTGACAGAAAATACCCAACATCCATTCTTCAGTTTTGTAAACTCTTCGCCCGAGAGAGAAAGATTTCCGGTAGAGAGACAAACGGCATCACTTTCAGATAGTAATTTTTCCTTGGTTTGCGTTTCGAGACCTGTCGAGACCGCATGTGTAAGCCGGATATTATCTGTATCGTGCACGGTTATGCTTCCTTGCTTCTGGCGCATGCTCTGAGCAATGGATCGCCCTATTTTTCCAAACCCAATTACGCCAATCTTCAGGCCACTTACTAATATATTGTGTTGTCTCAAGAGTGCTTCTGCCGAAAACGAAATGGCTTGACCAACCATTACATCCTCGTTCTCCTTAAGTGGGCTCCGCGCTACGCTGATAAATGGGTAGTTGATGCCTACTTTCTCATACTTCTGCAAACCATTCTCAGTGTCCTCGACGATGCCACGAAAATTCTCCCCTAATTTATGATCGAGTTCATTGACGATCGTCGAGAAATATCCGCCTATGTCTAGAAAAACAGTCGGTCGTGAGACTCTCTCAACAACCTGTAAAATGTTTTCTTTGCTGGCATCACAAAATGGGACGCCAGCGAGTTCGGCGCGTACTTGCTGGTTGACTGATCTTGGCTTTGGGACAATGGTGTTTATGTCACCAATCTTCGCCAAGGCGTTTGTAAGCGGTATGGAGTCCGGCAAAATATGAAGCACCGCGACGATATCAGCGTCCTGCTTCGTGAGAGCAAGTTCTTGAGCCAAGGAGTCGAAAAAAAGCTTGTGCGAAGCTATCTTTTCTTTCGTGTACATCGATTCGTCGCGCCCCAGCGATTGCTGTTGTTGTAGTCCAAGTATTTCGCCAACACGGCGCGGGGGTGGGACTTTCTCTGACTCCATAGGGAAAGCTTAACATCTTATGTCACTTTTCGTACAGTACAGTTCCCGCACGTAACCATTCACCCGCTCCCAGTGAGTGTGAAAATACGGCATAAAGTGGCGTTTCTGTATTTTTTGAATACACCATTTTAAGCCACGGAATTAATGTTACTGGGAACGGCTGAATAGTTACTCTCGCACCTTCGTTCCGCACCATGACTTTCATGAAAAAATGCAGATAAAACTTTCGTGTTCAATATTTGGGTATCGATCACGCGGGTGTTCTGCCTCAAAGGTAATTTAGCGACTTATTCACACCCTTCGTTACCCACTACGCTTGTCGTCCCGTTTACATGGAAAGAGATGCACCCGGACAATGGCACGAGTCTGCTCAATTACCATGTCTACGAATATGCCGCCACAACCGGCATTGCATTTTCCCGCTCACGACCCTACAAGAAAAATGATAACTGCTTCGTGGAGCAGAAAAATTCGACACATGTACGACAGATCATCGGATACCTGCGCTTCGACACCGAAGAAGAGCGTTTGATCATTTCTAATTTGTATCGCAATGAGTTGCGACTCTACAAGAATTACTTCCAACCGGTGATGAAAGTAACTGAAAAGATTCGTGATGGCGGGAAACTTAAGAAGAAATTTGATGTGGCCAAAACTCCGTTCCAACGACTCCTTGAAAGTCCTGATATGGGAGATGCAAACAAGCAAAAGCTCCGTGCCGAATACGCCACACTTAACCCCGCAGAACTCAAACGCAGTATCGATGCGAAACTCAAAAAGCTACACACCGCATATGCGAAACATGCTCGCCAGTCAGCACCAAAAACGGAAGTGTCGGGTCCGTTTTCGATGTCTTTATTATATCGGTTGACACGGCACACCTTGTATGTGCATTTGGTATTTATACTATCGATACAAATCTTCCTCTTCATAATAATACGACTGTTCGATCCCTTTCATGAACACCTGCGCATCGTTAATCTTGCTAGTTATGGCCCCTTTTAGAAGCTCACGGATCTCCAGATTATTCACCGGACTTCGTTCCATCGCATTCATATACGACATTTTATCGATTTTTGACCAATCAACACATGTTTGCAGATTTTTCTTGAGTATAATATCCAACCATATGCGCATGCTCCTACCGTTGCCTTCCATAAACGGATGTGCAATATTCATCTCGACATATTTCGCGACTATTTCTTCAAACGAAGACTCCGGCAGACGCTCAATCTTATCGAGGCTTTCCGACAAATAGAGGTGAGATGCAAAGCGAAACCCTCCTTTGCTTATGTCTTTGTCGCGTATGTCTCCGGCAAAGCCATATAGCCCCTTGAAAAGATATTCGTGAATTTGTTGCAGGCCGCGCGTCGTCCCGACTTCAAAATCAGCCAACTCGCTACTGCCAAAAAGCTTCAGGGCGCGCTCTTTGCTCATTTTATCAATGTCTTGCACGATTGTATTTTACCATCTTTCTCAATATTTTTCGGGGCACTCGATGAACTTACCACAGAATGTGATTGGCTCAATAGAGCGGTGAAGGCAGGAGCAAGGCTCGACCGCTTTCACCTGAGACGAAGGTTAACCGACCATGGAGCCGTAGATGCCCCGAGCCCTCTTCCTGCATCAATTCGTTTTCCCACCGCTCGTCACGCATTTTTCGAACCTCAGCTCGTAGAATGTCCACTATAGTGGCTGTTATTACCTGAGAGGCAAAGATCGTAAGCGCCCAGTTTCCGTCAAGCGTCTCCTTAAAACCACTTTTGATCACTCTGTAGCTCACCGAGCCAGAAGGATCATTAGGGACGACGCCACAGGCGGCAATTCTGCCGCGGGCCGAGGGGTCTATCCTGTGCACGATCCCAATGATTTTGACACCGTAGTCATTCCAAATAGCCTGGGGATAATCTTCTGCGTCGGGCTGGTACGAGCCACCATAGGTGATTCCGCCAATTTGCCCTAGAACAGATGACGCCACGTTGTTAAGGTACTTTTGCTTCTTGCCCATGTGATGCTCCTTTCAAGAGCTCCTGCCGGCGAGATTGCCTTTGGTCGTCCATGGGTGGAACGACCATGCAGGGTCAAGTAAACTGACAGCAACATCATACCACGGGTAATACTACTTTGTCAAAAGTTTAGACAGTTCAGTTTCGGATTCCTTCGGTTCTTCCTCATGCTTTTCATCAACGCAGGTACACTCAGATAAAGGCTGGCCGACTTTCGGACAGTCCTTTGCTTGACAGACACCAGACTCATCCGAGATGCCCTTGCATCCGCCCGTGCAAATATAATGCTTCATGCGTGCATGATAGCACGCTTTATTTTACTTGTGACATGCAACGCAGGCACGAGCTCTGTTCTTTCCTCGTTTTGATGTATTTTCCGCCACACTCGCATTCTATGACGGTAATTTCGTCCGGGTTATCGATCCACTTGCCGTCTTTGAAAAAATTCTTACCCATAAATTATATGTAGTGATTAGAGTCTGACTACTCGATGAAAGTAAGGGCTTTGCCGCGCTTGCCTGCACGCCCTGTGCGTCCGATGCGGTGTACGTAATCATGGTAAGTGGTCGGTATGTCAAAATTGATCACATGACTCACGTCTTCAACGTCGATACCGCGCGCCGCGACATCGGTTGCTACCAATACCTGCACGTGGGAGCTCTTGAAAAGAGAAAGTGCCTTTTGGCGTTTGGTTTGATTTTTGTTGCCGTGTATAGATTCGGCTTTGAAGCCGCGCTCCGTTAGATTTTTAGCGAGCTTCTCGACGCCGTGTTTTGTTCGGCCGAATACAAGAACCTTGCTGAATTCCGGTTGAGTGAGAAGATCATGCAAAACGTCAATCTTGTTTTTCCCATTCATGCGCACGATGTCCTGTTCCACTGTGCTTGCGGTATCTCCGCTTTTAACAGAAACCATCACTGGATCTTTGAGAAAGTCGCCGATGAGTTTTTCGATATCGTGCGAGAGTGTCGCCGAAAAGAAGAGCGTATGACGCTCTTTGGGCATGAGAGAGAGTATCGCACGCATGTCGTGAATGAAGCCCATGTCTAACATGCGATCCGCTTCATCTAAAACTACAGTGCGGAATCTCGACAAATCGAGGACTCTGCGCTCTATGAGGTCTTTGATGCGTCCGGGCGTTCCAATAACGAAATATGGATCTTCTCGCAGACACCTTATTTGTGGTCCGATCGAAGCTCCGCCGACAACGCAGACAGAAAGCAATCCCGAGCCGTGAGAAAAACCTTTATATTCGTCTTCTATTTGAACTGCTAATTCGCGTGTGGGGACCATAATAAGGACGCGTTCTTTGCGGTCTTTGACGATTTTATCGAGAAGGGGAATGAGGAACGCGCCCGTCTTTCCGGTGCCGGTGTTTGCTATGCCGACGACGTCGCGTCCGAGAAGTGCGGTTGGAATTGCTTTGTCTTGTATTGGGGTCGGTGTGGTATACCCCTTTCGTCCAATATTGTGCTTGATGCGCGGATCGATGGCGAAATCCATGAACGAGTGTGTCGGTACAAACTCTTCTACTTTCTCCGTGACTGACGATTTGTTTATGAATCGAGACACATCAATGCGATCGCTCTTCGGTCCGCCTCGAGAGCCACCGCGTCCGCGATTGTTGTAAGAATGTTGCATAGGAGAGCGACCGCCAAATGAACGCCCGCCCCCGCGTGTAGGTGCGCCTCTGTGTGTATAGTGAGTAATCATATTATGCCCCGTGTGAGGGGTAATGGCCTAAAGGCCGTTAAAATTTGTCGAACGTATCTCGGGATGGATTCACCCTAGTACCAGTACTTTTTAGTAGGGTGGCCTTGGGAGTCCCAAGACGAAAACCAATAGAGAAAGTTAGACAGCCATGACTGTATCAAAAAGAATCACTCTTGTCAAATTTTTATAGTGAATGGACTGGTTTTTCAATCAGTCCATTCTAGAATGGATCATCCATTCGACGTTCCCCCTTGGGGGCGTTTCGCTTTCGGCGAGGTTTTTTCAACATGCGCCTGTTCGCAGTTGGGGGAACAATACTGTTTCGCGACAGTAGCCCCAACTTTCCCGCACCATAGGCACCGTTCCACCCCCTTTCCCTTTTCGAAAGTGGGAATTTTGTAGTTTGTGCTCACTGTCATTTTTTCCTCCTCAGGGCTTATTGGCGAACTATCATCCACACGCTCACTAGCGCGTAGATTATCACCGTTAGTCCGATGATAAGTATCAGATCACGGACTGCGCGCATCGTACCCGCCCTCCCTTCTTGGGGTTAGTCAAAGAGCTTCTTACTTTATATCACCATAAATTGTATTGTAAATGTATTGCTTATAGGTGACTCACATAGCATAATTTTGACCATGGACAATATTAATCACATGCCTATACGCACATCACCCGAGCGGGCGGTTAAGTTAGATCAAATTACACACAAAGATCGTAATTATTTGGAAATATCAATAGTAGATATTTGGTATAAGAAGATGCATCCAAATGATGCGGTTAATAATGGATTAGCCACCGTAGCTTTTTTTGAATGGACTTGCGCCGATATTAACGACCCAAATAGTATTGACAACCCAAACAGTCCTGCTGCGAAATTTAGTGATTATCTAACATCAGGGGGGTATCGAACACTGAAAACATATATAGAAAAGGGCTCAATTGATTTAAACGACAAAGATGCTGTCTTGGAATTGTTTAATTCAATGTTTGCAGATACCATTTTTCCTTCGGATCAGTCGGACGGTCATAATTAGTAACTGCCGAACAAGATACATTTTGATCTACTGCGATTTCTTTGTTTGGTACCGAAACTGTGTATAATTTCGAAGTCCTTTCATATTCCGGGGTAACTCAATGGTAGAGTGACTCCCTGTTAAGGAGTAAGTTGTGGGTTCGAGTCCCACCCCCGGAGCCAAATTGCTCCGCAATTTTGCGGAGGGAAGTGCCGTACTTGAGTACGGCGTGTGTGGGCGAGAACGCCGGAGCGATGTCGCGCAAGCTTGCGCGACCGTGAGGCGGTGCCCAGCCCGAGCTTTGCGGCAAAGCGAGAGGCGAGGGAGAGTCCCACCCCCGGAGCCAGATAGGATGCATATTTGAATTGGGAAGCACTTTAGAGTTTCCGATCCATATTTGGTGAATTTAACCCATTTTATGCCTTATATTCACTCACTTTAGCCTTATTGACATGGGCGTTTCTGATATGATACACTTCTGTTACATTATGAAAAGCAAGAGCAATTTGTTAGAACAGCTTAAATCCCTGCCCCATTTCAGTAAAAATACTGTATATCAGTTAGGCAAGCAGTTGGGACTCAAGGACTCTACGATTAATGTCTACATTAGTCGGTTTTTGAAGTACAAAGATATTATCCAGCTCAAAAGAGGGTTGTATGTCTCTACTGATTTTTTTGATAAAAATAGGAACGACGTTTCCTATTCATTCTATCTTGCCAATGTCATTCGCACACCATCGTATGTCAGTTCGTGGGCGGCACTTCAGTACTACAATCTTGCTACGGAGGCGATCCACTCTGTCACTTCGGTCACGCTTAAAGTAACAAAAGAATATCAGACAAAAGCTGGTAGTTTCGCATATCAGTCGATCAGCAAAGATTTTTTCACGGACTTCTCTTTGGCAAAGGGAAAGTTTGATTTCTATATAGCTTCTCCCTCGAAGGCATTATTTGATTTGCTGTATTTGAGGACCCGTCAGTTCAATAACCTTTCAGTGGAACAGATAAAAGCAATGGTTTCAGAATTGAGGATAGATATTGATGAGATGAGTAAGGAAGAGCAGGATAAATTTTATTCAATGATTAATAAATACTCCCATGAGTGAACAGATTTCAACAATTCTAAAACGTAAACTTGATGATCTCGCCGCCTACGGCAGTCTTGATGCGGAAACGCGACGCAATGCTCTGAAAGAAGAGTTGCAGTTTTACGTTCTCAACTTTATTTACCATCACTCGGAATACAATTCTTGGATCATGTATGGTGGTTCCTCGCTTCGCATTATTCACGGACTCGATCGCATGTCGGTTGATCTGGATTTTGAAATCTCGCACGCGATAACAGAGAAATTCTTGGAAGAGCTTAAGAAAGAGGTTGAGGATCACTTCACCAATACATACGGTGCTGGAGCTGATTTCCTTACGGTAAAAATAACCACCGGCAGAGGTTTGATATTGAAGTTCCATGTTGGCGAAGAACTAAGCTCCGGACATCCTTCAAAGCAGGTGCATGTAAAAATTGATCTCAATCACTTTGTCGCTCCCAAGACTGTCACCGAACGTCGACCGATAAACCGAGACCAGCTCTCTTTTGTGATCATCACTTACAATATGTCCTCGCTTATGGTGAGCAAGCTTGCCGCTATTTTTCTCCGTGGTATCCGTGGCGTTGGAGAAGCTACCTACGAAGAAAAAGGACGTGATATTTATGATCTCCTTTGGTACATGAATAAAAAAGTGGTACCAGATTTCGATTACCTTATAGCCAAAGGCATTGATGCAAAAGATCCTTGCGCGCTTTTCGACAAGCTTACACTTCAGATCAACAAAGTAAGCGATAAAAATCTTGAGCAGGACCTTGAGCCTCTGTTTGTGGATAAGACTTATATTCGAAATTGGCTCAAGAATTGGCGTGAAAGCTATCTACACCTGTTGGACGCGTATAAGATTCGCACAGTGACTGGCTTGAAAAAAATCGCGATAAATGAAGATTTTAGTACTGATAATTTTTCTTTCACTTACGTGTATGACACGATGGAAAAAGAATTGGTCAAAATTGTGTATACGGTAACGTATGAATGGATAAAATTTCAGAAGCCTTTGGGTGTAGATAAAAGGGATGATCTGATGTCATTAGTCAGTTATGAATCTAGTGCGGAACTAAGTGACCAACTCAAACAGTTTGTGGCCCTATTTTTTAAGAAAAATGCGGATTATCTAAAAAAGGTTAACCAGATAATGCTCGGCGATAGCATTATTACAAAAGTAATAAGAACAACAGCAGAAAACCTAAATCAAAAAGAGCAGATCGTGCTTAATAAGTCGACATTGCTCTCTTGCGAGCTTGACGACTTATTGAAATAAATTTATGCCAAAGGAAATCGCCAACAAAACTGAGAAAGAAACCTATTACAAATGCACTCATTGCGGAGATGAGATTTTCTGGAATACCCACAGAAAACTTACTTATTGTAAGTGCAAGAAAATCTGGATTGATGGTTGCGAGGATTACGTCCGGATTGGTGGCAAAGAGGAAGACCGTAAGGTGATCAAAAAATAAATTTATGGCATCACTAAATTGGATTGGAAAAGAAGCTGTAGTAAACCACGATAAGGAGGTGCCTTTTAAGTTGCTGAAAAAGGTTAAGACAGCATCCGTTGGTGATAATTCTCAAAATCTTATAATCCACGGCGATAACCTAGAGGCCTTGAAGGCATTGATGCCTCATTATTACGGAAAAATAAAGTGTATTTATATCGATCCACCCTATAACACCGGTAACGAGGGTTGGGTATACAACGACAAAGTTAATTCTCCAAAGATCAAGCAATGGCTCGGCAGGGTTGTTGGACGAGAGTCGGAAGATTTAACACGGCACGATAAGTGGCTTTGTATGATGTATCCGCGCCTAAAACTATTGCGAGAGCTACTCGCTGATAACGGAGCCATTTTTGTTTCCATAGATGACAATGAGCATTGTAATTTGCGCGGAGCAATGGACGAGATTTTTCAAGAAAAGAATTTTATTACTACATTTATTTGGAAAAAGAAATCCACGTCTACTAACGTGGCTGGAGCGCAGGTTAGCTCGCTTACCGACTTTATTGTTTGCTACGGAAAATCTGAAAAGGCTAAAATATTACCCCGAGTGCGTGCTAAGGAAACGCGAGAGTATCCATACAAGGATAAGGAGGGTTCGTATCGTTTGACGATTATTGAAAAGAAGAACGCCGGAGACTACAAAAGAGATTCGATGCAATTTGAGATTATTGGAGTCAAGCCAAGGCCGGGTAAGAGATGGCAGATTGGCAAAGAAACCGCAGACTTTCTGTCAAAGAAAAAGAGGTTCATTAACGATGCTGGCGTCATCAAACTCAAGATTTATGATTTTGAGGACAAGGATACTTTTTCTGCCCAACCTAATTTTCTAGATAATCATGGTACTACAGACACGGCCGCAAGAATGTCAGCAGAGCTTTTCGGCGAACAAGAGGTGTTCAACAATCCAAAGCCTGTTGAACTAATTTCGCATTTGGTAAATATCAGCTGTGGAGATGACGCATTGATTCTCGACTCTTTTGCCGGATCGGGCACTACCGGTCATGCAGTTTTGGATTTGAATAAGGAAGATGGTGGCACCCGTCAATTCATCATGGTTGAAATGGAAGACAAAGTTGCAAAAGATATAACTGCCGAGAGAGTCAAAAGAGCAATTAAAAAATATGGTTACAAGGACGGCTTTGAATACTGCGAGCTCGACAAACCTCTCTTTAATGAACATGGCCAGATTGAAGAAACTTGCGACTTTAGACAGTTTGCTACCTACATTTATTTTACCGAGACCCAAACGAATATAGATCCCAAGAAAATTGATGAGAATTTCATCGGTGAACTTGAGACGACCGAATATTACCTGCTCTACAAAGGTAAGAATAAAAACGACCTTGATAAGTCATTTCTCAAAAAGATTAAGGATACCGATAGCAAGAAAGTGATATATGCAGACCGGTGTCTGATCGATGATGATACGCTCGCAAGGCACAATATCGTCTTCAAGCAGATCCCTTATGAAGTAAAAGTCTACTAATACTATGGAACTTAAAAAATACCAAAAAAATACATTAGAAACGCTTGAACAATTCTTGAAAGAATTGCGTAAGGCAGGCCTTAAATATGCTTTTATGGGCATCACTGAAAAGCCCTATCATGCCGAGGCTTTTGGTGAGGTTCCTTTTGTTTGTATTAAAATTCCAACCGGTGGTGGAAAAACGCTCGTAGGTTGTCACGCCCTTGAGAAGATTATGTCCGGCCTGCTACAGCACAAAATGGATCGTGGGATTGTGTTGTGGTTTACACCCTCGGAAGCAATCAAAACTCAAACCCTCAAGAAATTTAAGGACCGGAAAGATTGGCACCGCAGAGTGTTGGATGAAGCTTTTGATAATAATGTAAAGGTATTCTCCAATGAAGAAGCATTGGGTATACGTAAAGAAGATGTAAACGATAATCTCTGTATTGTTATCGCCAGCCTTGAGGCATTCCGGAAAGAAAAGTCCCTCCAAAACAAGTACAAGGTATATCAAGAGAACGGCTCCCTCTTGGCTCACTTTGAGCACATAGACGAGCCGGACTATCTTGAGCGTGACAGCGAAGGATCGGTAATCAACTCACTAGCAAACGTTGTCCGATTAAGTAACCCGCTTATCGTGATCGATGAGGGTCATAAAACGACAACCAAACTATCGATTGATTTCCTGAAAGACCTGAATCCGAGCTTTATTGTTGAATATACCGCAACGCCACGCAGTGAGAGCAATATTCTGGTTGAGATTCATGCTTCAGAACTCAAGGATGAGCAGATGGTGAAAATTCCTATTGTCTTGGAGAGCTCTGCTCAATGGCAGAATTCAGTTACCAGAGGAATTGAGAAAAGGATTGAACTTGAGAAAGATGCTAAGAAAATTAAGGGCGAATATATTCGCCCAATTGCTCTATTACAGGCACAGCCTAAGAGCAAGGACGGTCATACTGTTACGGTTGAACATATAAAAGATTTCTTGCTTGAGCGAAAGATTTCTGCCGACGAAATTGCAATCAAAACTTCCGAGAAAAACGAGCTTGAGGGAGTTGATCTCTTTAGTAAGAGTTGCAAAATCCGCTACATCATTACCGTCAATGCATTAGCAGAAGGATGGGACTGTTCTTTCGCTTACATCCTTGTCTCGGTTGCCAACCTTGGATCAAAGATTGCCGTCGAGCAGATTATCGGGCGCATCATTCGCTTGCCCTATGCAAAAAGGAAAGCCAACGAAGACTTCAATAGGAGTTATGTTTTTGCTTCGGCAAGAGACTTTAACGAAGCGGCCGGTCAAATCATTTCCGGACTCGAAAGTAACGGATACAGTAGGTCTGATCTTATCAGTGCCGACAAGAAAGATGCGACTTACGAGCTTGAAGCTAAAAAGGCCGTATCCGATGTGCTCAAGGTGCCGATGATGGCCCTCGAAGTTGATCAATTATCCTTTGAGGACTTGATTGGAAATGATTTCGAGCTTACTAAACAAGATCACAAATTCGAGTTCCAAATCCATTACGATAATGACGGCAGAGCAATTATTGATATCCAAAAAGATGATGAGTGGATGCGTGGAGCTCAGATGTACTTGAAGTTAAGGTACTCCGATAAAAACTACACGAAAAGTGAGCTAGTGCAGTGGCTTGATAAAAAGCTACGTTTTCCGTTGCTCGAAAAGTCAGACAAGGTAAGCTTCCTCGATAAAGCTATCGAGTATCAGCTTAAAACTCGTACACTATCCGAGCTGTCCGTAAACCGTTATGTATTGGCTGAACGGATGAGTGAGTTTATTAATGGGGTTCTGGAAAAGTACGCAAAGGAAAAGTTTGATACGCTTTTGCAAAAGAAGAAAATCTCAACGAAGCCGTTTGAGGCTTTCTCAAATACCATCTCTCTCAAGCAGGCGGTACCACAGGAATTCAATAGAAATTATTACGAGAAAATAGATAAACTCAATGGTGAGGAGTTGGGTTTCGTTCAGCGTCTCGATCTTGATACTCTCCCCAACATCAAGTATTGGGTTCGTAGTCGAGAAAAGGTTGACCCATTTTATATTCAGGGTTGGAAGCGAGGTAAATTCTATCCCGATTTTATTGCGGTCACAAAGAAAGGCCAGATTATAGCTTTGGAGTGGAAAGGTGCGGATCGGATAAGCAATGAAGATACAGCCTATAAGATAGAAATCGGAGAAATATGGTCGAAGCTCGGTGGAGGAAAGCTACACTTTTTCTTGGTGCATACCGGCAATGTTGAGGAGGTGCTGGAAGCAATAAAAGAATTGTAGATAACCGGAAGATAGAATAAGCGAAATCGCCAGATGAAAAAATTTATTGAGAACATCAAGAAATGGCTACACAAAATACTCCAATACATCAGGTACGACTATCACTTAACGTTTTGGCTGTATCTCAATAGATGGAGGAAATTCTTTGCGTTTCTAGGGAAAAACCTTGATCTTATTAGACAAGGGTCTTTTGTTCTGATTGGTATTGCTGTTGGTTATCTCGTACATCATTTTGGCGGAACAGCCTTTACACAAGACATACTGAGCAACTACTTGGTAGCAGTTGGTGCCATGGCCGGTGGTACGATTGCTATCGTTTTTACAATTTCTATTTTCTTACTTCAAAATGCTTCCGACCTATATTCTTCACAGTACTTTGAAGTTTACATTCATGATTGGAGAGAAAAATTTGTATATTTTGCGGTCATTCTGATTACCATAGTCTTTCTCGGAGGCGGTCTTTACGTTGGAAGTTTAGACAATATAACTTCAACCCCAACAAAATGTAAGCCACTGGTTTGACCAGTGCGACTTGAAAAGGCTTGGCCGTTCCCCAAAGAACAAGAATACTGAACTCCGGTGGCTTGATGAGCGCTTGCCGTCAAAACCACATATGTCAGATCTGTATCAGTCGCTTTCCCACAGCTCGTGGGATTGCAAATACCATATTGTATTTGTCCCGAAGAGACGAAGAAAGGTCTTGTACGGAAACATTAGAAAAGCAATCGGTCCGATGTTCCACGAACTCGCCAGGCAGAAGGAGTGCACGATTCTCGAAGGGCACGTCATGCCCGATCACATCCACATGCTCATCATGATCCCACCGAAGTACGCCGTTGCCTCGGTGATCGGATTCTTGAAAGGAAAGGCCGCAATCGCGATTGCCCGAAGATTCTCCGGTAAGGAAAAGAACTTCACTGGAGAACACTTCTGGGCCCGCGGCTATGCGGTATCAACTGCGGGTCTGAATGTCGAACAGATCCGCAAATACATTAAAAACCAAGAGGAGGAGGAAGGCAAAAAATCCGACAGCTCCTTCTAACCACTAACAACCACTAATCACGGCAAGCGATTGATCGCCCTTGGGGCGACCCTACTCATCAAGCCACCGCCTTTGGCGGGGGTGTCTGACTACGACCGAGAGAGTAGAAATAGCATGTTGCGTATACGAGATGATGCAGAAGCAATGATGTATCAAGTTATTGAACCAATAGATATTGATAAATTTATTTTTGAAATATGGGGCGTGTTTTTAGCAGATGGCGAATTTGAGGCAAAATTAAAAGCTAAGGCTGAGCAAAAAGACAATGAGAAAAAAGAGGAACCCACAATTTAAGGTTGAGGTAATCCATAAAGAGGCACCGGACAAGAAGGACCGGGTACGCCAGCTTTGGGACTTGCTTATTTCTCTGCCTGATTCGGATTCTGTTAAGCAAAAGAGTGAGTCGGAGAAGTGAGTCATATTTGCTTAATTTTTCTCGAGTTAAGCAAATCGTCCCAAGCTTTCAAATTTGGTTTTACGGCTCGTCAGTTTTGCAATTGATGCAAATCTCTTACTCTCGGCACAAAGCTCGCCACAAGGGCAAACAGCTGGGAAATCAGGGGTTACAGGTTTTCGTATTTGGCCAGCAATCCTTTCATCTGGTCTAAAACCACGGTAGGATATTTGTACTCCTCCGCCCAGTCAAAAGTTCGAAAATCGTTGAGCAGGGCGAGCAAAATTGCTCCGCAATTTTGCGGAGGGGAGCGCCGTACTTGAGTACGGCGTGTGTGGACTGGTGCGGTTTGCGCAGATTCTACACCATTTGTATTTAATAAAGAGTATAATGCAGAGCGTAAACTAAAGGTCGAAAGAAGTTGTTAATTAATCTAATTTAAAATCTAAAAATATTATGGACGAAACACAAAAGGCGGTGTTGACGGCGGATTGCAAATGCGGATCGGGAAAAATGAATGGAGCATGTTGTGGGATGACGGAAAAGTGTTTTTGCGGATCTGAAAAATCGGTAGGTCAATGCTGTATGGCAGATCCAAAAGCGCATGAGGTAGACATGGACAACAAATAACGATAATTGCACTTTGTTGGCGCGGGATTTCTTTTGGAATCTAATGCTATACTTCAAGCGATGAAGAGTATTTTTGTAATTGGTATAATTGCACTTGTCATAATTATCGGCGTTTATTTTGTTAGTATTAAGAATTCATCTTCGCCATTCGGCGGAATATTTATGCCATTATTTTCCATTACGAGTCCGGCGTTCGAGAATGGTGCGTCTGTTCCTTCGTATTTAACATGCGATGGCGCTAATTTGAGTCCGCGATTTCTAATATCGGGCGTGCCGGATGGAGCAAAAAGTCTTGCTCTCATCATGGATGATCCTGATGTCCCCAGAGTTTTGCGCCCGGACGGAGTATTCGACCACTGGATACTTTTCAATATTCCTCCTAAAACTGTCGAAATTGCAGAAGGTGGGACGGTGGGGACTGCGGGGAAAAATGGGACGGGGGGCAATCGGTATACCGGACCTTGTCCGCCACCTCAATACGAACCAAGCGAGCATCGCTATTTTTTCAGGCTCTATGCGCTCGATATGAATCTTTCGCTTAAAGAAGGATCTATGAAGGGCGATGTTTTGAAGGCGATGGAAGGGCACGTTATTGGACAAGCGGAATTAATAGGGAAGTATAAAAAAGTTGCACAATAAAAGCATATGGATATCCGCATCAAAGCTACCGATTACGAGATGACGCCAAAGACGCAAGACTATCTCGATCAGCGCATCAGTGCTCTCGCAAAACTGCTTACTGGATTTGAAGATGTCACTCGTATCGAGGTGGAAATCGGGCGGGATGCAGGGCGACCTAGGCACGGCGCCAATATTTGGTTTGCGGAAATGCGGGTTATCGTTCCGGGACAAGAAAGAGTATATGCACGCAATAATTCCGAATCGGTGAACGGAGCTATAGACGACGTAAAAGAAGAAGTTGAACGCCAGCTTCGGCGCGAGAGAAAGATGCACATTCGCCTTTTTCGTAAAAGTGGCGCGTTTGCGAAACGCCTTCTTCGTTTTGGACGCGAAGATTAAATGGGTTTTGCGCCGGAGCGCAAAAATTCTTCGTAGCTCATCTCGCGCTTGCCCTCGGGCTTCACTGTGTCGATTATTAGTCGGTTTGTTTCCATATGTGCGTCGATAATGCCGACGCGTATCCTTTTTGCTGGCGCTTGTCCTGAGCTTGTCGAAGGACGTTCGAAAAATGTATAGGTGCCGGGCCAACCTTCGTAGGCGCGAATTTTGAGAAGGTTTTTGTAAGGGTCGTCTTTAAGATCGAGCAGTCCGTCTTCTTTCTTTATTTTTTCTGAATAGGTGGCGATGTCGTGATTTTGCTCGTGTGCATCAATATAGCCCGAGATCCATTGCGGAAGTATTTGAGCAAGCAATATGCCGCCCTCCTGCATGAGTGTTTTCTCAAGCTTTGAGTTCCATGGCGGCCATGGCGCCACGTCGATTTTTTTCTGTGCAACTATAGGACCCTCATCCATTCCTTCATTGACGAGCATTACCGATACGCCAGTTCTTTCGTCATTTAATATCGCCGAGCGAATTGGTGAGGCACCCCGCAGGCGCGGCAAGAGTGAAGGATGCACGTTGAGAAATCCGCGGCGCGGCATATCTATGAGTTTTTTGGGAATCAGCTTGCCATAGTCGGCGACAATGGCTACATCAGACTTCGCGCGTTCGAATTCATTGAAATCGTATGCGACTGCAATACTGCGCTTGCGCGCCCATGTCTCAACCTCGGTCGGTAGTATCTCTAGCCCTCGCCCATACGGCTTTGGAGTTTGCGTGACGATAAGATTCGGTATGAAGCCTGCCGCCTCGAGTGCATCCAATACATAAACCGCGATATGCGATGTGCCGAAGAACGCAAATTTGATTTCTTTATTTTTCTCTCGAGGGTTCATCATAAAGGTTGGTAGTTTTATCGGTGTAGAGAATCCCGTCCAAGTGATCCATTTCGTGTTGGAAAACGTGCGCGAGAAAGCCAGATGCGCCGCGCGTAAGGAGTGTTCCTTTTTCATCATACGCGCGTATTGTGGCTTTTTCCGCACGTGGCACCGTGCCCCATTTTCCGCGTATCGAAAGACAGCCCTCATGTTTTTCCTTTTTCGTACGCGACATTTTTATGAGTTCCGGATTTATGTAAATTTGATCCATCGACTCTGATTTCGACAAGTCCGACCCTTGTTCGCTATTCTCATAATCGTTCTTTTTGTGCGCGGGCAATTTATCTTGAGCCTGTCGAAAGAGTGCGCGGCCGGATACGATAAAAAGCCGCAAAGGTTCGCCAACCTGCACTGCCGCCAGTGCAACCCCGAATTCTTCTTTCGAGAGAAGAATTTGCATCTCTTTTATAAGACTTTGAATGGGTTTGCTTTCGATTTCGGAAACAGGAATTTTCTTCGACATGCTTCGTAGGGCATGATTTTTTGATTCGGGCAGTATTGTCCTCATTCCGATAACTATAGCGAAAAGTGTAGAATACCGCTATGCATCACATAGGTACACATATTAAGAATGCATTCAGTAAGACACGCATCACGGAGCGAGGCGAGCTCATGCGTTTTTTTGTAAAAGAGCTTAACGGTGCTCGTATGGGGGACGGTTATCCAAAGATTACCATGGGTCACATGGGCAAAATTTTGGAGAAGATACCGACCAAGGATCTTTATTACATAAAACGTGTCTGTAGCGACGCCCAGAATTTTTCTAAAAAGTTTTGGTACATATTGAATCCCGAAAAATACGATAAGGCGGAGAAATACAAGCCCGGCGGGCGCAATAAGGCGGGGGAGCGTTGAAATAGTTTGAGCGGCGCAGATATTTCACTGCGCCGCTAGATGCGTGTTACGAACGTCTTGCGACGTACATGACGGACTGAAAGTATGCTCAGGAGTTGCCGTGGCCAAATTTCGGCGCGTGCAACGGATGAAGCTTCTGCCCGAGATGGTGACCGTACTACCGCTTGAGCTCGAACAATGCCGAAAACGTGTTGTTCAGCAAAATGTTTCGTTAATTCGGGGCTCCACTTCGTAATAAGCACTCTTTTTTCTTGCATCGCAGTCAAAAATGGTATGCGATGCAAAACAGGCTTAAGAGTCAAGGCCACCACACTTGCACCGCCCCATCTTAGGAGCGCTCTTCGAGACAGTTTCTCCATCGCCATCTCCCTTCTCTATCGTATACGATATGATCAAGATGATCATCGAGCAAGATTAAATCGTGAATAAGTCCAGTGGCATTATCCGCATGGTAAAAAAGTAGTGTTGAAACGAACGCTCGACGCGCACACTCTCCATAGGCTATACTCCATATCCCAACTATGTTTTTTTCATTTTCACCAAAGCTTGGTATTGATCTCGGTACAACTACCGTGCTTGTTTTTGTGCCGGGCAAGGGAATCGTGCTCAATGAGCCTTCGGTCGTTGCCGTTTCGCAGATTGATAATAAAATTCTGGCGATAGGTAATGATGCAAAAGAAATGGTCGGCAGAACTCCGGACGAGATTATTGCGTACCGCCCGATGAAAGACGGCGTAATTGCCGATTACCGAGTTACGGAAGCGATGCTCCGATATTATATCAAGAAGTCTTTGGGGCCATGGAATCTCTTTCGACCGGAGGTAATGATATCCGTGCCGGCGGGCGTGACATCGACCGAGCGCCGCGCGGTGGTGGAGGCGGCGACGAAAGCCGGAGCGCGTGAAGCGTACGTGGTCAAAGAGCCCATTCTTGCGGCGATAGGCGCAGGCATTCCTATTCACGAAGCACGCGGACACATGATCGTCGACATTGGAGGCGGAACTACAGACATTGCCGTGATAAGTTTGGGTGGCATCGTCGCCTCGACTTCGGTCAAATGCGCGGGTAACGCTTTGGATCATGCAATTGCCGACTACATAAAAAAGAATTTTAATCTGGGCGTAGGCGACAAGACGGCGGAAGATGTAAAAATTCAGATTGGTTCCGCCGTACCGATGGACGAAGAACTTACGATGCAGGTGAAAGGTCGCGATCATCTTACTGGGCTTCCGCGCTCTGTAGAAATAAGTACAAACGAGATTGTGCGTGCAATAGGGAAGGAGCTTCGAATCATCATCAACGCTATGAAAGACGTGTTGCAAGAAACACCGCCGGAACTGGCCGCCGACATAATAGACAATGGCATCATAATGACAGGTGGATCTTCTCTACTGCGTCATTTTCCTGAACTCGTTTTCCGACGCACGGGTGTCAAAGCCCGTCTCGCAAAAGACGCACCGTTCTGTGTTGCCAAGGGTACCGGAGAAGCTCTCAAACATCTCGACGCTTACAAGAAAGCAATAATTGCAAAACGTTAAGAAATGTTTCTCGCTCGTATGGTGATTCACGGGCATGCGTGAATAGTAGTAAAATATGATTCCACACATGAGAGTCTGATTTTTTTCAGATTCTTCTCCAGATTTTATGTCGGCATAACACCGCTCTTGATGAATTCCACGCCGATTGCCATCAAGATGAGGCCCATCATGTTGGCGAATATGAGCGCACCCTTCTTGCCCAATACTTTGAGAATAACGTCTGAAAACATAAAAAGAATGTAGCTCAATATTAGATTTAGAATGATTCCGGCCAACGTGAGTATGAATCCATACTGCTTGGCGAGAATGACCACTGAAGTGATAGTACCGGGGCCAGCGATTAGCGGAGTGGCGAGTGGAACGATGCTGATGTCTCGTTCGCCATCCAAATCACTTTTCTTTTGAAACTCAAGATCAAAGACGATTTGGAATCCTAGGACGAGTAGGATAATGCCTCCAGCGACACGGAAGCTACCGATTGAGATATGAAAGGCGTTCAATATCGCGTTGCCCAAAAACATGAACACGACGAGAATCACTCCGGCATACAGCACGGCGCCCCACGCTAGACGGCGCTTGCTCTTTTTGTCGAGCGACTTGGTGAGCGTAATGAAAGTGGGCGTATTTCCCACAGGGTCCATTACGCCGAATATAGCGAAAAATACCTGTATGAAAGAGAGCATGGATTTCACAATACCATACCCTGTAGAGTATGAGACTTTTTATCAAAGAGTCGGCGGATCCGAAGAAACGCCATTTTTTTGTAATTTCACAATGTCCTGCATTAACTTGCGCAAATCTGCCTGGATGTCGGTAAGCGTCTTTTTCTGCTCATCTTTGCGAGCCTCTTCTTCCGCTTCTTCTCCCGCTTCTTCCACCGTCATTTCTTCAACGTCCTCGCTTATTCCCTCAACATCTTCCTGGAGTTCCCCGACATTTTCCTGAATCTCGCCGATGTCTTCTTGAAGTTCTTCGATGTCGTCGCCGACTTCCGCGAGTTCTTGTGTCGTGAAATTGATGGTCATTTGAATGAATATCGCCAAATATATAGCTTCTAGAGATACGATCGTGGTAAGAATAAGCAACATTCTGTCGAAAGAGAGCCAGCCCGCGCCCACCGATACGAAACTGAGCAAAAATAAAATTGTATGTACCACTATGGAAGCCGGAGAACCGATCCAATTGGTAACGCCAAGCGCCGCTTTTCGGATTTTGTATTGGTCTTTTGTCATAACATGTTCGCGCAATTTGCGATGTCGGCAGTATACTCCCTGATTGTTATAATCAAGGGATGAAAACAAGGCTGGTGGGGAATACTCACATTGTGCCGGGCGGTCCGGAAAATATTGCATACGTGCTTTCTTTTTTGCGTGAAGAAGGAATTGAGACAAAAGGCAATCCCGATGTGTATGTAAAAGCGTACAGGCAATTTGGGATAGATGATGCGCGTGAGCTTCGCGAGCGCGCTTCTCTTCGTGCACTTGGAGAAAGGCGGATATTTATTGTTGCCGCGCCCGATCTAAATCGCGAAGCGCAGAACGCTCTTCTGAAAACTCTGGAAGAGCCCCCGGAAAGCGTTCTTTTTTTCTTCATTCTTCCGTCGCCGGAGGCGCTTCTGGGAACGCTGCGCTCGCGCGTTCAAATATTACGCATGTCTGATATCCATATTACGAATATCGAACATCCGTCTATTGATATGGAAAAGTTTCTTGCCGCCGCGCCGCAAAAACGACTCGACATGCTGAAGCCGCTGTTAGAAAAAGATGAGGACGAAAAGAGGGACATGGGAGAGATACTGGCATTTCTCACATCGCTTGAAAATAAGCTACAGAAATGTCCCGAAGGATTGATCGCGGTTTATCGCGCGAGAAAGTTTATTACCGACAAAGGCGCGCTGGTCAAACCCCTTTTAGAACAGATCGCACTGTTGGTTTCGCCAATGTCGTAGTAGAATAGTCCCTATGGCGAATTACGATTTCAAATCTTTTGACGCAAAGGCGTTCGGAGGAAAAGAGTGGCTCGCAAAAGAATATAGAGGACTTCGCACCGGTCGAGCTTCTTCGGCGATGCTCGACGGTGTAGTAGTCTCCGCGTACGGTTCAATGATGCCTCTTGTGCAGGTTGCAAGCGTCGGTGTCGAAGATGCGCGCACGCTTCGTGTTCAAGCATTCGACGCCGCACTTCTCAAAGATATTGAGCGTGCTATTTCTGCCGCTAATCTCGGTCTTGGTACGGCTTCCGACGGGACGATCATACGCGTTTCGTTTCCGGAACTTACTTCGGATCGGCGCGGACAGCTTATCAAGACGGCAAAGAGTAAACTCGAAGATGCTCGCACGACATTGCGAATTGCGCGTGATGAAACGTGGAAGGACATTCAGTCAAAAGAAAAAGATGGGACGCTTACCGAAGACGATAAATATAATCTTAAGGACGAGATGCAAAAAAGAGTCGACAAAGTGAACGAGGATATGGAAAAGATGTTTGATTCTAAAGAGAAAGAAATGAGCGGCTGATATGATAGCTCTGCTAGTCGTTGGCATATTGGGTTCCCTGATAGTGGTGCATGAACTGGGGCATTTCGTCGTTGCAAAACTTTTTCGGGTACGCGTGGAAGAATTTGGCATGGGGTATCCGCCACGCGCTTTTACACTGGGTAAGATTGGTGAGACCGAATATACGTTTAATTGGATTCCATTCGGAGGTTTCGTTCGGCTTTATGGAGATGTTGGAAAAAAAGAACATGGTCGCGGAAGTCTTATCGATGCGTCTCGCGGGGTTCAGGCTTCGATTCTAATTGCGGGTGTTTTGATGAACGCTATAACTGCGTGGGCGTTATTTACGACCGCATACGTTGTGGGTATTCCGCGTGTTGTAGATGAGAGAGCTCCGGGAGACGTGGTGCAATTAATCGTCGCACAAGTCGTTCCAGGTTCTCCAGCAGATTCTTTGGGTCTTAAGCCGGGCGATGAAATACTCGAATTGGTTGATTCGAAGGGCGAAACCCTCAGTGAGCCTACTCCGACAACAGTCTCGGACTTTGTGCGGGCAAGAGGCGGTAAACCGTTGGCTATTACGTATGTTCACGCTAAAGAAACCATACGTGCGTCCATCACTCCCGCTCATGCTGTTATTCAGGGTGAGGCGGGCCGCCCTGCTGTCGGAATGGCTCTTTACATGGTGAGCGCACAGTCGCTATCTTTTAGCTCGGCGGCAAAAGAAGGATATTCGGCGCTTTTGAACACGTTTCGTTTAGTCGGACAAGGATTATTTGGAATGTTCGAACGTGCGGTATCTGGCGATCCCAGTCTTGCGGGCGTTGTTGGTCCGATCGGTCTCGTTGGTATTGTAAGCAATGCGGCGCAGAGCGGATTTGGGAATGTGCTCGCGCTTGCCGCATTTATATCTGTGAATCTTGCCGTCATAAATCTCATACCCATACCGGCGCTCGACGGCGGACGCTTGTTCCTTTTGGGATTCGAAACAGTGATACGGAGAGAAGCTCCTTATCTCGTACTCCAATTTTTAAATGCTATCGGTGTAGCTTGCATCGTGCTTCTTATGATCATTGTTACTTTCAACGATATTTCCAGACTTTTGGGATAGTCCTAATCCCACCATTTAAACAGTCCAAAGAATTGCGAAAGCTCTTGAAGTATCGGTTGATGATTTATTAAAGAAATAAACTTATGGAACAAGATAACTTTCAAAAGAATTTACTCAAACACACAGAGGATTTTAGAAGGGTTCTTGCTACCCCGTCAGGTGATTGGTCGGTGAAGGGCTTTATTGATATAGCAAAAAATATCTATACCATATCGGTTGATACAAAGGTTATTTCAAAAATCATCGAATTGATGATGTTTCCGGTTATTCAAAAATTTGCAAAAGAGAATGGTTACGAAATGATTTTTTCTGCAGAACAAAATCATTATCCCGATGTTACTTTTGTTACGAAAGATAAAAAGAAAATTGCCCTCGATCTAAAAAGCACTTACCGAAAAAATCACGAGGCAATTTCTGGTTTTACGCTCGGCGCATTTACCGGACATTTTCGTTATAGGGATTCAAAGAAAAATATCACATTCCCATACAAAGAATATGACAAGCATTACATTCTCGGCATTATCTATACCCAGCAGGAAGAACTGATAGACGAGAGCAAGGTGTATACCATTGATGATTTGGAAGATGTTTTGTCGGTGGTAAAGGATTTTGATTTCATTGTTCAAGAAAAATATAGAATTGCCAAAGACCAACCTGGAAGCGGAAACACAAAAAATATCGGTTCCTGCGTAAGGATGAGTGAATTGAGGGGAGGGACAGGTCCATTTTCTATGCTGGGAGTTAAGGTGTTTGACGACTACTGGATAAATTATATGACACTAGAAATGGCACGGAGCGCGAAATTGAAACGGTCACCATACTCAAATCTTAAAGATTATTTGAAATATCGCAACATAAAAAATCTTTAACTATGAGAAGCGTACAACAACAATCGCAATTATTCAATGAGATTCCAACGAAAAACGTTGGTGTTTTACCGTCTACTCGCTATCAAGGAAGTAAATACAAAATTCTCAAGTGGATTGATTATTATACGAAAAATTTGAATTTTGACACAGTGCTTGACGCTTTTGGTGGCACTGGTTGCGTTGGCTACATGTATAAGAAAAACGGCAAGCAGGTTTTTTACAATGATTCACTAAAATTCAATCATTATGTCGGGCTTGCCTTGATCGAAAACAAAGAAACCATATTGAACGATGGAGATGTGGAATTTATCCTCAAAAAGCAATCTGAAATAAAATATCCCTCTTTTATTTACGATACTTTCCACAACATTTATTTTACAGACGAAGAGAATAAGTGGCTTGATGTTGTTATCACAAACATTGGTAAAATAAAAGATAAATATAAGCAGGCGTTAGCATATTATGCTTTGTTTCAATCTTGCATAATCAAACGGCCATATAATTTATTTCATCGAAAAAATCTCTACATTAGAACAGCAGATGTTGAACGAAGTTTCGGGAACAAAAAAACATGGGACACTCCGTTTGAGGATCATTTTCTAAAGTTTGTTGATGAGGTAAACAATGCTGCGTTTGATAATGGCAAAAAAAATCAAGCATTCCATTCAGATATTTTCGACTTAACTATTCCGAAAATTGACCTTATTTATATTGATACGCCATACATTTCTGCAAAAGGTGTAGGTGTAAACTATTTCGACTTCTATCATTTTTTAGAAGGCGTTGTTTTTTATGATGAGTGGGCAAAGCTCATTGATGAAAATTCAAAACACAAAAAGATAAAAAATGGTAAAAGTGAGTGGTGCAACAAGGGTGAGATACACGGAGCTTTTGAGCGATTGTTTGATAAATTCAAAAATTCGATTTTAGTAGTTTCTTATCGTGATGACGGAAATCCGACAATATCTGAATTGGTAAATATGCTCAAAAAACACAAAAAGTCCATAGAAATTAAAAAGCTGGATTATAAATATGTTTTGAGTAATGGAAACTCAAAAGAAGTTTTGATTATAGCAAAATAAATTAATATCATCTTTCATCAGTATTTTTTCGACAAAAATCGAGGATACAAAGGATAAGGAATAGAATTAGTCCAACAGTGCCAAACTCAAGCGTAGCTACGATCGCTGAACAAGCGCCGGATTCTCAAGCTGACCGGTTTTGCAAAGTGGCGGTTCGCAAGTACAATGCCACTGATGCGGCAATCGGAACTCTTTACCAAAACTCGCAAGGATGCGCCGAAAGACGAAGTCGCGAAGAACGCACAGCTTCTTATACGGGGAGGCTTCATACATAAAGAAATGGCGGGGGCTTACTCTTACCTCCCACTCGGATTGCGCGTTTTGAACAATGTGATTGCGATCATTCGCGAAGAAATGAATGGGATCGGCGGACAGGAAGTGAATCTGACGTCTCTGCAGAGTCCGGAATTGTGGAAGAAAAGTGATCGTTGGGATGATCAAAAAATGGATGTGTGGTTCAAAACTAAATTGAAAGGGGGAGGAGAGATTGGTCTGGGGGCTACGCATGAGGAGCCCATCACGGCTCTTATGGCGGAGTATGTGAGTTCGTACAAAGATCTTCCGAAATATGTATATCAATTTCAGACAAAATTCAGGAATGAACTGCGCGCAAAAAGCGGCATCATGCGTACGCGCGAGTTCGTTATGAAAGATCTCTATTCTTTTTCTCGCAGTGAGGAAGAATTCCGTTCATTTTATGAACAGTGCGCCGTCGCATACAAAAAGATATTCGACCGCGTCGGGATAGGCGCTTCTACTTACCGCACCTTTGCTTCGGGCGGTTCTTTTTCCAAATATAGCGATGAATTTCAAACGATCTGCGAAGCAGGGGAAGATGTCATATATGTGGACGAAGGGAAACATATTGCAGTCAATAAAGAAGTGTATACGGACGATGTGCTTGCGGAACTTGGACTCGACAAAAATTCGTTGGTTGAGAAAAAATCTATAGAAGTTGGTAATATCTTTCCGCTTGGTACGCGCTTCTCGGAGGTACTCGATTTGCGATTCAAGAACGAGACAGGGAATATGATTCCTGTCGTTATGGGCTCATATGGAATCGGACCCGGTCGTTTGATGGGCGCAATTGTAGAGACGCTTTCCGATGAAAAGGGAATCGTATGGCCGCGAGAAGTCTCGCCGTTTGCGGTGCATTTGGTTTCAATTTCCGGCGGTAATGCAGATGTGATTGCCGAGGCAGACCGCTTGTATGAGCTTTTGAATGAGAACGAAATTGAAACGCTTTACGACGATCGCGATGTGCGTGCGGGAGAGAAATTCGCGGACTCCGATTTAATCGGCATTCCTCGCAGAATCATTATTTCCGAGAAAACGATATCCGGAGGAGGGGTTGAGGTCGTATCTCGCGCTGGCGGGTCAACAACTTTTGTACCGGAGAGCGGTATTATCGAATACCTAGTTGCATAATTATGGCATTTATAGATACATTGCGTAGCCATAAAGATAAGATACTTGGATTTTTTTCCAACGACATCGGCATTGATCTCGGTACGGCCAATACTCTTGTATACGTTAAGGGGCGCGGTATCGTTATCAACGAACCTTCAATTGTCGCGATGAACAAAAAAACCGGACAAGTAGTGGCGGTTGGGGCCGAGGCCAAGGAAATGCTCGGAAGAACGCCCCAGCATATTCAAGCGGTACAGCCGGTTATCGACGGCGTTATTTCTGATTTCGAAGTTACATCGGAGATGCTCTCGTATCTGATCGGAAAGGCGCAGGCAAGAAATAATTCTCTTCTCGGACCTCGCGTTACGGTCGGCGTGCCCTCGGGCATCACCTCGGTAGAGGTGCGTGCCGTCCGAGATGCGGCGCGCGCGGCGGGCGCCCGCGAAGTACATATAATAGAAGAACCTATAGCTGCGGCTGTCGGCATTAATCTGCCGATACATGAGCCGTATGGAAGCATGATCATCGATATAGGCGGCGGCACTACCGACATCGGCATCGTGTGTCTCGGGGGCCTCGTTAATGCGAGCAATGTACGCGTAGCCGGAGATCGTTTCAATGCGGATATCATTGCGCATGTCCGTAATGAATTCAAGGTATTGATCGGCGAGAAGACTGCCGAAAATCTGAAGATAGCGCTTGCGTCGGTAGTTTCGAATCGCGATCGGATTGAGGCGATTGCCCGTGGCCGCGATCTTGTTACAGGGCTTCCGCGCGAGATCACTCTTACAGATCAAGACATTCGTAATGCGATGGGTCATTCCATCGAGGAGATCGTGGAAGCTGTGAAAAGCGTACTCGAATCGACCCCTCCGGAAATAGTTGCCGATATAATGCAACGCGGGATTCATCTCGTGGGAGGCGGAGCTTTAATCCGTGGACTTCCGGAGTTTCTTATGGAATCTCTCGGAGTACCAGTGAACGTTGATTCAGATCCTCTTACTGCTGTCGTGCGCGGAACCGCAATCGTACTCGAAGATACGGGAAAGTATCGCGAGGCACTTCTAAAATCCGATGATGAACTCGTCCCGACGGAATGACGGAAGAAACGTACGCCGGCTATTTTTAGTTACGGTTTTGGTTATTGCCATATTCGTGGCCGACATCATGTCGGGCGGTGTTCTTCGCGGTTTTGCACGCGGGGCATCGACCACTGTTTGGATAACAGGTTCGAGATTTATCAGCGCAATCGCAGACATCGGCTTTTTTTCAAGTCGCAGAGCGTTAATGGACGAGAACAAAGTCATCCAGCAAGAATTGGAGAAGCTCAAAATCGAAAGTGCGGAGATAAATGTGCTTCGTGAAGACGTGATAGCGCTTCGTGCGTTAGTGCATCTCGGAGAACGTTATGCGGGTATTACCGTGCCCGTTTCTTCGGTTGCCAATTCTCCCTACGGAACGTTCGTTATTGCGGCGGGTACGGAAGACGGTATAGCCGCGGGTTATCTCGTGCTTGCCGGCGCCTATGATAGTAGTTTCGTAATCGGCCGCGTGAGCGAGAGCGCGAAACACCACTCTCTCGTCACAGAAATTTTCGCCCCCCGCGCGCATATTGAGATTCTGATACGCGGCGCGCCGTTTACGCTTGAAGGCAGAGGGGGCGGGAATGCTCGTATCGAAGTCCCAGCATCGTTTGAGGTCGAAACGGGCGATCCGGTGTTTGCTCCGGGGCTTGGAGGCCTTTCTGTCGGCTCTGTGGGTTATATTCATGAGGTTCGATCAGAAGCGTACAAAAACATTTTTATACGTAATATTATGCCGATCTCAAGTTTTAGATTTGTGTATGTCATTTCTAATGAAAAATAAGATTAGACTGAGTCTCTTTTTACTCGGAGTGCTATGTGTGATTTTTGTTCCGTGGATCACGCTTATTATTATGAGCGTTAGTGCGTTTCGGTATACGGCATGGGAAGTTCTCCTTATTGGTCTTTATGCGGATTTCGTGTGGTTGCCCGCTGTTCCAATTTCATTCCCTCTTTTTACAGTTGCTTCTATGATTATGGTGTGGGGTTTCGAACCGCTTCGTAGGAAATTTCTGATTGGAAAAGGCGGTCTGTTATAGTGGAGGATAATATGGTATCTAAGCGTGCAAATGACCACGAGATCGCGCCCGATGAGATCTTTTTGGATTCCTCGAATTTGCCGGGACGGGACGATCTGCAGGTCGAGGCTCGAGTCGTGAGATCTCTTGGAAGCCGATCTATCGTTGGCATCGGAGTCGTATTTGCTATTGTTACCATTATATTTTCCGCGCGGTCATTCGAACTCGGCATCGTACATGGCGCTGAATATGCAGAGATCTCGCGTGAAAATCGTTTGGATCATTCTATTATTTTCGCGGCACGCGGAGTCATTTATGATCGCACATCTAGAGAGATCGCATGGAATACTGCGCCCGCCTCTTCTACGCCGGGTTCGTTTGCTCTGCGCAAATATATCGATATGCCGGGCTTGTCGCTTCTTCTCGGGTTTGTAAAGTATCCGAAAGCGGATGATGAAGGATACTGGTGGCGTGAAGAGACAATAGGAGTGTCGGGCGTTGAGGGTGTTTTCGACGAGGCTCTCCGAGGCAAGAACGGCAGTATCATGGTTGAAACTGATGCGCTGGGAAATAAAGAGAGGCAGGGCATCGTCTTGCCAACGCAAAATGGATCCGATATCAGGCTTTCGATTGATGCCGAAGTACAGAGTAAATTATTCTCTCTTCTTTCGACTCATGCGGTTAGGCAGGGTTTTATCGGCGGAGCCGCGGCGATCATGGATGTTCGCACTGGCGAACTGCTCGCCCTAACTAGTTTTCCCGAATACGACAATCATGCTTTTACCGATGGAGATGTGTCTACAGTGAGTAAAACTTCTATAGATCCCGCGACTCCGCTTCTGAATCGAGCAGTGTCGGGTCTCTATGCACCGGGTTCGATCGTAAAGCCTATTTTTGCCGTCGCGGCATTGAACGAAGGTATAATTGATCCAGAAAAGAAAATTCTTTCAACGGGCGCGATCACGATTCCGAATCGATACGATCCAAAAAATCCATCCGTTTATCGTGATTGGACTGTGCATGGGCTGGTAAACATGCGCGAAGCCATCGCGGTCTCTTCGGACGAATATTTTTATCAGATAGGCGGTGGATACGGTTCGCAAAAAGGTTTAGGCATCGAAAGGCTTGAGAAATACGCTCGCCGTTTTGGTTTAGGTGTCCCGACAGGAATAGAGCTGATTGGAGAAGAAGAGGGACTCATACCGACTCCCGAATGGAAGGCTACCGCATTCGAAGACGATGATCCATGGAATATTGGCAACACTTACCACACGGCAATCGGACAGTATGGTTTTCAGATTACGCCACTGCAAGCTGTTTTGTTCACCGCCGCAATAGCAAACGGGGGCAAGCTTCTGCGTCCATCCATACTGATTCGCTCGCCGTATCTATCTGATGTTGTTGATTATGCCGATGTCGGTATTCCGGATGCATATATTCAAATAGTGCGTGAAGGAATGCGTCTTGCAGTAACATCGGATAGAAGCGATGCAACTGTGAAAGTCTTGAATATTGAAGGGTTCCCGATCGCGGCGAAAACAGGCACTGCGCAAATTGGCGCTAAAAATCAATGGATGAATTCATGGAATATCGGATACTGGCCGGCGGAGAATCCGAAATATGCTTATGCCGTGGTATTGGAAAAGGCGCGGGCTGGCACATTGAGCGGTGCCGCGCCGGCCTTGCGCCCGTTTTTTGAGTGGCTCATCGCGAATAAACCGGAATATCTGCATTGATGCGTGTTAAAATGAATAAGCATGATTGTTGCAAACACAAAAACCTGTATAATGCTTCTCGTCACCATCTATGATTCTGTGGCAGGATTGTGATAGAGTTGCGATTTACATATGACCGACGAAACAAATTACTTAAGCAAAGAAAAATTCGACGAGCTGACGGCGGAGCTTGAGCACCTGAAAACGGTTCGGCGTCGCGAGATCGCCGAACAGCTCGAATACGCGCGTTCGTTGGGCGATTTATCGGAGAACGCCGAGTACGAAGAGGCGCGTAATCTGCAGGCAGCAAGCGAAGATCGCGTTCGTTCTATTGAAGAGCAACTTAGCCATGTGCGCATCATAGAACACAGTAAGGGGGGCAAGAGCAACGCCGTTTCGCTAGGCAACATCGTTACCATACAGAAACAAGGCGAGAAAGAAGAACATATCTATGAAATAGTGGGGAGCGCGGAAGCGAATATGCAAGAACACAAAATATCGCATCTCTCGCCATTGGGTTCCGCTTTGATGGAAAAGAAAAAAGGCGATGTCTTTTCATTCGATACTCCGAAGGGGTCGCAGAAGTACAAAGTCGTGAATATTAAGTAAGCAAGTGTAATTTTTGAATGCGGAGTAAACGAGTATAGCTTTGGATGTTTGCTATACTGCATGCATGGACGTACGCAACCACGCGCGCGGGGACGCGGGGCAGGATGGCGAGGGAGGTATCGGGCAATCGCTTGTGGCGGCGCTCGCTACGCTCGCGCCGCAGACAATGAGCGAAGGCCGGATCGATTTCGACAAACTGAAGATTGCGCTTGTAGGCGAACTCGCGGAAAGTCCCGAACGCTACGGCATATCGTGGGCGGGAAAACGCGAGAGCTTTTTACAGATACAGGAGCCCACGGCGCAGACGTTCCTGCGCGATGCGGAAAAATCGCGCGGCGAGGATTCCAAAAATATCTTCATCGAAGGCGACAACCTCGAAGCACTCAAAGTGCTTCAGCGCAGTTACTATGGAAAGGTGAAGATGATCTACATCGATCCGCCCTACAACACGGGGCATGATTTCATCTACAACGATCGCTTCGCGCGTACGAAGAAAGAAGAACAGATGGCGAACGGCTCGATAGACGAGGCGGGCAATGTGATCAATTCCACGCTCTATCAGGTCAACACGAAAGACGGCGGCCACTACCACAGCGACTGGCTCTCAATGATGTACCCGCGCCTCTTCATGGCACGCACGCTCTTGCGGGAAGACGGCGTGATCTTCGTCTCGATAGACGACAACGAAGTGCACAATCTGCGGATTGTGATGGACGAACTTTTCGGAGAAGAAAACTTCGAGGGGCAGATTCATTGGCGCAGGAGACATAATCAACCGAACGATCCGACGAAACTCATTGCACTCGTCGCAGAACATATCCTTGTGTATTCGAGGGATTCGGAAAAGTTAAAAAAGAGCGGGGTGGGGAAGTTGCCGCTTACGGGCGTCTTCTCAAATCCTGACAACGATCCTCGCGGTGACTGGAATTCAAAGCCGTGGAAAGTCGGGTCAAATCAAAACGGATCGAAGTATTCAATAATATTACCGAGCGGCAAGATCATCTTGGACGAATGGATGGGCGAGGAGGCGACATACAGGACATTGCTCAAAGATAATCGTATCTATTTCTCAAAGGACGGGGATGGTTTGCCACGGAAAAAAATATTCAAAACCGAGAGAGAGGAAGCGGGGCAGTCTGCTACGAATTGGTTTGAAAATGGCAGCTTCGGCAATAATCAAGAAGCCAGCGCGGAGTGTGCTGAGATTTTTGATGGTAACAAGAATATCTTCGATAATCCAAAGCCGGTAAAGCTTTTGAAGAATCTCATTCTTCTCGGGAATCTAAAAGATGGCGATATTGTCCTCGACTTCTTCGCCGGCTCGGGGACGACGGCGCATGCGGTTATGGCGCAGAATGCGGAAGATGGCGGCAACCGGCGGTGGATCTGCGTGCAGTTGTCCGAGAAGTGCAAGCCGGAAAGTGAGGCGGCCAAGGCGGGCTACACGACCATCGCGGACATCGCCCGCACGCGCATCGAGAGGGCGGGCGAAAAAATCACTGCGGAGCATCCCGACAAGAAGATCGACACCGGGTTTGCCGCCTACAAGCTGGGGCCGAGCAATTTCAAGATATGGAATCCGCATGTGCAAGGTACGGAGGCGATCACGAAACAAATGTTCGACATGGCGGAATCGGTCCAGCGCGGTGCTACCGATGCGCACATCCTTGACGAGCTCGTACTCAAGTGTGGCTATATGCTCACCGCACCGCGCGTGGAAAAGCGCGTGGGCGATGGCGCGTATATCTTGCTCGGCGGCCGAGTATGAGATCGCACTGTCTGTCTCGCAAGTGAAGCAGGAGCTCTTCGACGCCATCCTTGCGGAGAAGCCAAAGAAGATTGTCCTACTTGATCGCGGATTCTACGACGGTGTCGTCGCACGCGACGATTTCCTCTTCGAGTGCTTGCACCAGGCCGAGGAGCACGGTGTGCAGAAGGTGGAGATTTACTGATATGCGATTGCAATTTGAATCAGGCCTGTCGTATCAGCTCGACGCCATTGCCGCCGTCGCGGACGTATTCGACGGCGTTGGGAAGGGGGAGGCGCAGAGGCGCGTTGCGACATCCACCATGCTCGGCTTCGATCAGGTAATCGCCAATCACTGCCCGCTCTCGCCGGAGACATTGCGCGAGAATTGGCATACGGTGCAATCGCGCCACGGCCTCCCGCAGACGGACGCGGGACCGCATCTCTCTATCGAGATGGAGACGGGCACGGGCAAGACGTACGTTTATCTGCGCACCATCCGCGAGCTCAATGCGCGGTACGGATTCTCAAAGTTCGTTATCGTCGTGCCGTCGATTGCCATCAAAGAAGGCACTATCAAGAACCTCGAGATCACGCGCGAGCATTTCGCGCTCCTGTATGACAATCAATCCTGCGACATGCACATATATGATCCGAAGAAGCGTGGCCAGCTAAAGCAATTCGCCACGGCCGATGCGCTGCAAATATTGCTCATCGGCATCGATTCGTTCACCAAGAGCGAGAACGTAATCCGTCAGGACACCGACTGGGGCGTGGCGCTCGAATATCTGCGTGCGACGCAGCCGATCGTCGTCGTGGATGAGCCTCAGAATATGGAGACGGATAAAAGGCGGCAGGGCATCGCGGATCTCTCGCCACTCATCACTCTGCGCTATTCGGCGACGCACAAGAATCCGTACAACACGATCTATAAGCTCGACCCTGTGCAGGCATACGATCTCGGACTCGTGAAGACGATCGAGGTGGATTCCGTGCATACCGAGGAACAATACGCGCATGCGTATGTGAAAGTACAGAAAGTGACGGCGAAGAAGAAGGGCGTGACGGCGACGATAGAGATAGATGCTAGCGATGCGGCAGGGGTGCAGAAGCGAGTGGTGGAAGTGAAGCCGGGCGACGACCTCTTCGCTCTCTCGGGCGAGCGCGAGGCGTATCGCGGTTACCGGGTGGACGGCATCAATGCTATTGAGAAAGTGGTGACTTTTGCGAATGGAAAGACGGCGTATCTGGGCCGTAACGACGGCGCGTTCAAAGACGCGATTATGAAATATCAGATCAAGAAAACGATTGAGAATCATTTCGACAAGGAACTTGCCCTGCGCGGGCGCGGCATCAAGGTGCTCTCGCTCTTTTTTATCGACGCGGTTGCGAACTATCGCATGTATTCCGAGGCAGGACCGGAAAAAGGGAAATTCGCGCTCTGGTTCGAGGAGTCGTTTACGGCATTGAAAAGCCAGCCACGATACGCGAGCATTATGCACGAAGCGGAGCAGGTGCACGACGGCTATTTCTCGGCCGATAAAAAAACGGGCGCATGGAAAGATTCACGCGACAGCATTGGAGAAGGTGGTGGCACGAAAGACGATGACGACGCATACCGGCTCATCATGAAAGACAAAGAGCGTTTGCTCGATCTCGCGACGCCCTTGCGTTTCATCTTTACTCACTCGGCCTTGCGTGAAGGATGGGACAATCCGAACGTATTTCAAATATGCACACTCAACGAGACGACCTCCGAGATGAAAAAACGGCAGGAGATCGGGCGCGGGCTTCGCTTGCCGGTGGATGCGACGGGTGCGCGCGTGCGCGAGCAGGGCGTCTCCGTTCTAACCGTCATCCCCAACGAGAGTTATGCCGAATTCGCGGCGAGTTTGCAGAAGGAAATCGAGGATGCATGTGGCGTGCCGTTTTCGGGACGCATCAAAAAGAAGGAAGATCGCAAGCGAGTGCGGCTGACGAAACAGATCGACCTTGATCCCGCGTTCATGGATCTGTGGGAACGCATCAAGCACAAGACGACATACGCTATGCGCTATACGACCGAAGAGCTTATCACTGTGGCCGTAGCGAATATCCGCGCGGGCGAGATCCGTCCGCCGCGTATCATGAACACGCGCGTGCGCGTTGCGATGTCGGAGGCGGGCATCGCAACGCAGATACTTGCCGCGGGCGCGGGGGAGGTAATCGCGATAGATAGTGCGGAGGCAGTACTCGCCGATGTGCTGTATGCTTTGCAATCCAAGGGCGGATTGACGCGCAAGAGCGCGGTGGAACTGCTGGCGTCGTCGCGCCTCATGGAGAAGATTGTCGTGAACGGGCAGGCGGTGATAGATGCGGCGCTTAAAGGGCTCGAAGAAGGTCGCGCGGATATGATCGAGCGCGGCATAACCTATACGAAGCTTCCAGGCGAGACATTCGCACTTTCGATATTCGACGAGCAAGAATTGGAGCGGTATCTCGATACGCTGTACGAAGTGCAGAAAAAGGAGAAGACGACGCACGATTACATAGTCGTCGATTCCACCGTCGAGCGGGATTTCGCAACAGATCTCGAGACGCGCGCCGATGTGAAATTCTACTGCAAGCTCCCGTCGAAATTCAAGATTGACACTCCGCTCGGTAGCTACACGCCCGACTGGGTCATCGTATTCGACGGCGATCGGCGCGTGTACTTCGTCGCCGAAACGAAGGGCGGAGTAACACGCAACGACATGTCGCTTCCCGAATGGATTAAGACTCGCTGTGGCGCGCGGCATTTCAGTGTGCTGGACGGTGCGCGTATCAGGTGGTCAAAAAATTGGAAGACATTCGAGTGTAGATTCGCGCAGGACATTCGCGCTCAGGCTCGCTCATCGGTATAATCTTCCTGCGCACCTTTAGCTCCCGCCTTCGCTCAAATTACATAAGAGCTTCGGCGGGCGAGAAGTGGAGTATATGCCACTACTTGCCCTTCGGAGCCCCGATGAGAATCGGAGCGTAGTAGGGCACCTTTAGCTCAGTGGTAGAGCGTTCCGTTCACATCGGAAAGGTCGTTGGTTCAATCCCAACAAGGTGCACAAGAGAAGAAATCCGCCATGCGCCACTTTTTTGTTTTTGGAAGATTATTGTCGATTTTATGATATCATCGAGAGCATGTACGCAATCGCTATCATAGAAGATTTGCTGAGCGTAATCCCTTTCGTGAATTGGATCACCACCCCGATTATGATAGGTGTTATTAGTATCGCAGGTCACCATACCGGTGTGCACTTATGGACGCCAAAAAGAACAGGGGCGACACTTGTTTGCTGTGGTTTAGAAATGGTTCCATGGATTAGTAGTACCCCGGCATGGACTGTTCGTGTATATTTGGCAAAGAGAGAACAAAAAAGAGAACAGCAGGGTCAAGCTGGCTAACAATCTGTTCCTGTTTCGTGCATTCTATAAAAAATTTGTTAGGATTTGTACCGAGATGTCTTTTTTCGGGCCGTAGTATACCGGTAGTACGCACGATTCGCAGTGGTGTTCTTTTTTCGGGGTGTAGTATACCGGTAGTACGCACGCTTCGGGTGCGTGTAGACCGGGTTCGATTCCCGGCACCCCGACAAAAGAACACCACAAAAGGAATCAGTGTGTAGACCGAGTTCTCCGCCTCCGCCAAGGCTACGGCGGACAAAGGATTCTCGGCGGCCCGACCAACAAAAACATCATTCGATAGCGGGCTGTAGTATAGTGGTAGTACGCAAGGCTGGGGGTCTTGTAGTCCGAGTCCGATTCTCGGCAGCCCGACAGGGGATTTCACTGAAATAATGTAGTATATTTTGCAGTTGCAGGAAGGGCCTATAATCGCCACCCTCATATAGGCCCGTCACTCGGAGAAAATGAAAATTCGTGATACTTTCATTTTCGTTCCTCGCTAGGGCCTATAGGTAAGTGGTATACCGGTGCATTCGCATTGCACAGTCTCGAGTTCGATTCTCGATAGGTCCACCAAAATTGATTTGCATCCGAATTGACCTCGCCCGCGCCAAAGGCGCGGGCTTGGGCTGGCATTTCCGCCAAGAAATTCCAAGGGGTTTTGAATTCCGCCAAAAGCATTCCCGCCGCGAGGCGGCGGTTCGAGCCGATGTCCACAAGAAAATCTTTCATCCCCGAAAGATTTTCTTGTTTAGAGAGATTTTCGGCTTGGTTGGCTTCTAAAATCCAGTTTCGCATGAGTTCGAGCCAATGATTGCCTTTTCGCTCAAAATCACTCAATTTCTCCTCCAATGTCTTTTTTTCCGACATTAAAATATTCTTTTTCTCTTGATACTCGGTAAGTTCCAACGCCTCACCTAAATATGCGTCTGTAAGTCGCTCTAGCCGTATTTTAATGGCGGAAATATTATCGCGGAGATTTTGAGCGAAAAGGTCTGATGATTGGCGGGATTCCGATTGCTCGCTTTCAAGGCGAGCAAGATATTTTTCCCGCCATTCGTCGGGCAAAGAAACTTTTTGACAAAGATTTTTCACTTGCTCGGTTAGCACTTCTTCCCGCAAAAAGCGATTTTCAGTACACGAAATAGTTTTGCTCTTGTGGGTGCAACGATAGTAAATAAATTTCAAACCACTTTTCTTTATGTGTCGCTCGGCAGTTATCGCATATCCACATACCCCACAAGTAGCAAAACCTAAAAACTGAAAATTCTTTGGTCCTCGCTTTTTGCGGGGTTTACCATTCGCTATACGCGCCTCTTGAATTTGGTCAAAAAGTTTCTTTGAAATCATTGGCTTATGCGATCCGGCATGCACCTCGCCACGATATTGAAAATGTCCGTAGTAAAAAGGATTGGTCAAAATATGCTCAACCGAGGCAAGTGCGAGGTGCTTGCCGGTCTTGCCAACCAAGCCGACAGAAAACATTTTGCGCTGAATACCAGTGAGCGTAAATTGTCCTGTAGCAAAAGCTTCCAAACACTCCTTCACTTTGCGAAACGTCTTTTTATCAGGTTCAATCGTACGAAGTCGCGGTTCATTGAAATAACCAAGAGGGGCTTTTGCCGATAATTCACCACGGCGTATCTTTTGCCGAATACCGCGCAAAATGTTTTCTCGCAAATTGTCGGTGTAATATTTTGCTTGACCGAACGCCACAGACAACATGAATTTTCCCTGTGGCGTCGGCTCAAACCAAAATGTAGGGAATTTTAGCGTGGTGATTTTGCCAGTATCAACGAGATATATCACACGCCCGCCGTCTATCGAGTTGCGCGCCAACCTATCGGGATTCCACGCTAAAATTCCCTGCGCAGTGCCTTTTTCAATTTCGCCAAGCATTTCGTTAAATACCTCACGACCAGGTTCTTTCGCAGTTTTACTTTCGTAATATTCGCGGACAACAAACAAGCCCTGTTGCTTGGCGTATTCCCGAAGCTCCGTCAATTGCGCCTCAATACTCAAAATTTGGCGTTCCTCATCCTCGCTTGATTTTCTACAATAGATAAAATATTTTGTCATAGCTTCGGGAATTAAATTGATAAAGGCATTGCACTTACACCGACAATTTGCAATCTCTCCGCATCGGCTCCTGTGCGAAGCACAGAACAAGCGTTAGCTTGTGGAACCGCCGCCTCGCGGCGGGAATGCTTTTGGCGGAATTCAAAACCCCTTGGAATTTCTTGGCGGAAATGCCAGCCCAAGCCCGCGCCTTTGGCGCGGGCGAGGTCAATTCGGATGCAAATCAATTTTGGTGGTGTTTGTTTGAAAAAGTTAGAACTCATTTCAAACAGAACCCCTGACTTCGCACGCTCCGCGTGCGTGGTGGCTTGAAACTGCATTGTACGCTCCGATTGCGCTGTGAAGCGAAGGAATGCGCCTCGGACACGCTCGCGGACTCGCGTGTGCAAAAACCAAAAAATTTCCTTACCTTTCTTATTTTCTTCGGCGGGGGGTGTGGGGGGAGCCGACAAAAAATGGAAAGGAAATTTTTGGTTTTGCTTCGCCGCTTTCATATTATTTTTTAACCTCATATACGGCTCCAAATACTTCCAGAGCGTCAATAACTGGCTTAAGGCGCAGTCCGGCCTTGGTGAGCTTGTATTCGACCTTTGGCGGCACGACGGGGTACGCTTTGCGTTCGATCAAGCCGTCCTCCTCAAGTTCTTTGAGCGACTGGATAAGCATTCTGTCCGTCACTTTCTCCACCTCGTTAATTTTTTTCTTCAACTCACCATACCGCACAACTTTTGTGTCATACACAAGTACCCAAATAATTATGCCCTTCCACTTGCCGAGCATGGCATTGAGAGCGAGTTGGAGTGGACACACATATTCGCGACCGTTGATTTTATATTTCTGCATACTTTCATTTTAGTACATAACACACATTTTCGTCAATACTTGCGAGAGTTGATGTTAAAATATATACTAATCATGTCGAAAATTATTAATTTATAACAAAGGGCAAATTTATGAAAAATGCATTAGAAATAGCCAGTTTCAGATTAAAGGGCGGTATCGCAGTTGAAGATTTCCTCAAAGCTTCAATAGAAATGGAAGATGGTTTTGCAAAGAAACAAAATGGGTTTATAAAGCGCACACTAGCTCAAAATGAAAGTGGCGAATGGGTTGATGTGGTTTATTGGAAAACCATGGACGACGCAACTAAAGCAATGGAATCTGCGATGAAATCTCCTGCTTGTGCGCCAATGTTCGGAATGATTGACGATGCAAGCATCAAAATGTCACATTTCCAAATTCAAAATTTATGACGCGAGAAGGGAAAGTAATAGGACGTTGCCATTGGCCCGGAGAAAATCCGCTGATGATTGCATATCACGATACGGAATGGGGTGTGCCTGTGCACGACGACCGCACACTTTTTGAGTTTCTTATTCTTGAAGGTGCGCAGGCAGGACTCTCGTGGCAAACAGTTCTCAATAAGCGTGAAAATTATCGAGAGGCATTTAGCGGTTTTGATATTTCTAAAATCGCCCTGTATGGTGAGAAAGACGCAAAACGCCTGCTCGACAACCCCGGCATTATTCGCAATCGCTTGAAAATTGCGGCAACGATTCAGAATGCTAAGAAGTTTCTTGAAATTCAAAAGGAGTTCGGCTCTTTTGATAAATATATCTGGCAATTCGTTGGCAATAAACCAGTTCAAAATAAATTCAAATCGCTTAAGGATATTCCGCCGACAACCAAAGAATCTGATGCTATGAGCAAAGATTTACTGAAGCGAGGATTCAAATTCGTCGGCTCAACAATTTGCTATGCTTTTATGGAGGCAGTTGGCATGACCAATGATCACACGACGGATTGTTTTAGGTATAATATAACAAAGTCGAAAAAATAAATTTTAACGAAAGGAAAACCAAAAATATGACTAACCCAATTACTGTACTTGCCCCCATCAAACTAGCCGTAGGTAAAACTGAAGCAGACCTTCTCGCGGCTTCCGATAGGTTCCAAAAGGAGTTCGCTGATGCGGAACCGGGCATAATCCGCCGAGAGTTGGTACGCACCGGCGATGGAAAATATCTTGATATTGTCCAATTTCGTAACATAGAGGATGCAGAGGCCATTATTGAAAAAGAAAAAGAATCGGTCGTGTGCCGCGCCTTTTTTTCAGTTATGAATATGGATGGAGCGGACGCCTCTGGCAGTATTGACTTCTATCCATCACTAGCAACTTACAGTCGGAAATGAGTATGAGTATGAATGTGGGAGCAACCCCCGCCGTTTTATAATTTTTCCTAAAACGGCGGGGGTCTGGGGAGCCTGCTTGCCTACGGCATGTAAACCGGCAGGCAGGGAATCCGCGCGGGCTTTTTTGGAATTTTAACGATATTTACTTCTTATTTATGAATCATAAATCCCCGCACTACTCTGGCTCCAATTTTGGTGAGCAATTGACGAGAGAAAAATCGATTCATAAAACTAATAATTTGGTTGCTAATACCTGCTATAGCAACGGGTTGTTTCCCAAGTTTTTTTAAGCCAAGTTCCACAACTTGAGCAGGTTCCATTCCTCCACTCTTTGTCCCCGCGACTTTCGAAAATTCAGTACGCGTACCCCCAGGACATAACGCCAGTACATCCACGCCTTTTCCCTTCAACTCAAACCAGAGACCTTCAGAAAAATATAAGTTATACACTTTTGAGGCGGAATAATTTGTCCAAAATGGCATTGGTAAAAAAGCAGAAGCGGAAGAAATATTGATTATCCCTCCTTTACCTCTTCGTACCATTTTGTTTCCAAAGACATGGGCAAGCATGAGTGGTGCGCGACAATTCACGTACAGTAAAGATAGTTCGTCCTCAATCTTGTGATCCAAAAAATTACCAGTCAAAGCAAACCCCGCATTGTTTACCAGGAGACCAATATCGAGCGGGTCTGTCACGGCTCGGATTTGTTTCAAAAAGTCAGGGCGCAATAAGTCAGCAGGAACGACTCTTGTTTCAATACCATGTTTACTCATCAATTCTTTAGCTAACGATTCCAATTTTTCTTTCCGGCGTGCAACGAGAATAAGATTTAATTTCAGGCCTGCTAATTGCCAACAAAATTCTTCCCCGATTCCGGATGAAGCTCCCGTAACGATAGCCCACGGACCGTATTTGGCATAAAATTCTGCTGGTTTCATATTTCTGACTGATCTGCGTGTAGCATTTTCATACTAAGAGGCAAGAGACCAATCAACATCAATAGCGAACCAATAACCATAAAGTTTTCGGTGCCAGCAGCGGCAAGAATAATGACACTTCCAAGAATGATGAGGGAGGCAGACCACCTTGGAATTATCCTGCTTTTGTAGAAGCCAAAGCCGAGGACAACCATACCGACAAATACAAGTACGGACAATATTATTGATACAAATAATATTCCCTTCATTGCCGTTACTGCATTGAGTGCCAAAAGAAGATTCGCCTGGTCAATAGGTATGCTTGCAAGAGCAGGCAGTGACAAGTAAGCGCCCAGTACGCCAATAAAATACACGGCACCAATAGTAGTTAGTGTCGCTCCTACTAGTGCGTGCCACGGTGCTTTTTTAAATAGAATCTTTGCCAAGAATAGAACCGCTGCGATTAGTATCGGCATTGCTGTGTAAATAAAATAGTGCGGCAATAAAAAGAATCTAAAACCATTATCTGGGCCAGTTATTGTTGCAAGAAACTCCTGCCCCGGAACCGATTTACCTGAAGTCAAGTACGGATTAGAAAAAGTAGCCCCAAAAAAACTAGCAAGGCTGTCGTAATTCAATGCCCAACCAATGATGAGTAACAAAGGCGCTAGGATCAGCGAGAGACTTCCGACAGTGTTCATAAACTTCTTCACACTAGATGTATTTTGATGTTCCATGTTGTTATTATTTTCCATAATATTTAATTTGATTAAGTCTAGTAATTATTTATTTGTTAATTTACCAATAAACTCATTCAGTTGTTTCTCTTTTATGCTCGACAAATGCTTGGTTATTCGACCTAAAAGCACAAGCATTTGTTTTTTCTCTGATTTTGAAAACTCGGAATATAATAGTCCTGTTGCTTTTGCGTAAGGAAGAATAATATCTTTGAGTGCTTTCCTTCCTTTGCTTGTTATCTCAAAATGCCACACGCGTAAATCATCAACTCCTACCTTGCGACTGATAAATCCCTTCTTCTCAAGAATTTTAGTTTTTTGAGTAATGCCCGCCAAGGCTAGATTCATGACCTCGGCAAGTTTGGTAGTCGTGTTTGAACCGCTCTCTATGAGCGAAAGTATTTCGTGTGTTTTTATAGTTAAACCATAGGTGGCAAAAATTCTGTCACCAACCTTTTCAAACAATTGGGTGGCGATAAAAAGTTGCCTGGTTATTTGTATATCAGTATTCATATTGATTGATAGTTAATAACATAAGTAGTATATATTATTAACTATATCTCTGTCAATAGCCCGTAGAGGGATATCTTAACTAAAGGGAGCAACCCCCGCCGTTTTATAATTTCTCCTAAAAACGGCGGGGGTTGTTGTGCGCGCACTGGGCGGGCGGGGTAAGCACAATAAGATTTGTTTGTGCCTTAGCACAATCCACTTAAAGAGTTAGGATTGGACTCGGTCGAAAGCACAGAGTTTAGAGCTACAACCAAACGCGGATACGGGAGCGCCTCGGTCGCCGTGAGGGCGGAGAAAAGAGCAAACAAAAATGTTATAATATGATTGCTCTTTTCGGAGACTGAAACGGCGAAGCAAAACCAAAAATTTCCTTTCCATTTTTTGTCGGCTCCCCCCACACCCCCCGCCGAAGAAAATAAGAAAGGTAAGGAAATTTTTTGGTTTTTGCACACGCGAGTCCGCGAGCGTGTCCGAGGCGCATTCCTTCGCTTCACAGCGCAATCGGAGCGTACAATGCAGTTTCAAGCCACCACGCACGCGGAGCGTGCGAAGTCAGGGGTTCTGTTTGAAATGAGTTCTAACTTTTTCAAACAAACACCACCAAATTTATTAATTTACAAAAATAATATGAACACATCACATGTTTATCCGGGGGCGCACACGATTACCCCTTATTTAACAATCAAAGGATGCCACGAAGCGATAGAATCTTATAAAAAAGCATTTGGTGCCGTTGAAAAGGGCAGAATTACAATGCCAAACGGCACCATTGCACATGCCGAAGTGGAAATTGAAGGGTCGTTGCTTATGATGGCGGAAGAAAACGCCGATTGGGGAAGCAAAAGCCCGAAAACACTGGGTGGAACAGCGGTGACTATCGGACTCTATACCGCGGATGTGGATGCGGTATTCGGGCGTGCGGTTGATGCAGGGGCTATAGTAGTGATGCCGGTAACCGATATGTTTTACGGCGATCGCACGGGGTCGCTCACTGATCCGTACGGTCACAACTGGATGATAAGCACGCACAAAAAAGATATGATCTTTGAAGAGATGCAAAAGGGCGCGGACGCTATGTTTGGCGGGGGTAAATAAAATGAATCACATAACGATTGAAGCATTAAAGAACGCTTAAAAAAATAAAATAAAAATTATGGCAACAATCAACCCAAGTATTAACTTCAACGGAAATGCCGAAGAAGCATTCAACTTTTACAAATCGGTTTTCGGTGGCGAATTTGCAACCGTAGTTCGTTTCAAAGATATGCCAGGCGACATGAACAATCCATTATCTGCAACCGATGGGAATAAGATAATGTTCATTACTTTGCCTATTGGCAAAAATGTTTTGATGGGCAATGATGTTCCAAGTTTTATGGGAACGGTAAACGAAAACAGAAGTAAAATAGCAATTTTTGCAGAAAGTACAGAAGAGGCCGACAAATTATTCCAAGGACTTTCAGCAGGAGGAGCAGTTGAATTTCCTATTGCCGACAGTCCTTGGGGTTCATATTTTGGAATGTTTAGAGACAGGTATGGTATTGAATGGATGGTAGATTTTGATCCAAAATACAATGGGCAAATTTAATTAATAAAATAACTTACATAATTCTATGGAAACAAAAAATGAAAAATATGTCGATGGGTTTGTCATACCTATAAAAAAGAAGGATGTGGCAGCATACCAAAGAATGGCAGAATGGGGAGCTAAAATGTGGAAAAAGAATGGTGCCTTGGAATATTTTGAATGTGTCGGAGACGACTTAAAAGTGAAAAAGGGCATGGGGCAAGGATTTGGCAAGCTTGCAGGGCTTAAACCCAACGAGACCGTTGTCTTCTCTTGGATCGTCTACAAATCCCGCGCACACCGCGACCAAGTGAACGAAAAGATAATGAACGACCCAAGTATGGGGGATTTTGACATGTCTACAATGCCGTTTGATATGAAGCGTTTCGCCACTGGAGGATTCAAGCCGATAGTTGAAGCGTAACGTGTAATATCAACATGAAAACTCTAAAATGCGATTTGTGTGAAGTAATAGCCGAGGGAGAAACATTTGAGGCGTGGATGCAAAATCTTATGCCTCATTATATGGAATCTCACGCTGATGTGATGAATGATCCTAAAAATGGAAAGGAGAAACAGCAGAAGTGGATGGTCGAGAACAAGACCAGGTTTGATGCTGTTTAAGCAACCCGGCCAGAACTCCCTGCCCTCTGGGCAGGGATGAATGGTCGAG
>ERZ1292630.423-Hain-H41-02um-R3-423-length-44841-cov-10_pt1 | contig 44841 bp, 38 predicted proteins | sample MGYA00564408_ERZ1292630 | MGnify/ENA primary metagenome ERZ1292630 (study PRJEB36523, sample SAMEA6512641) | groundwater metagenome | collected 2019-01-08 | study: AquaDiva: Metagenomics assemblies of 32 groundwater samples
ACCGTTTGAAGTCCACATAAAACCCCGTCCCGTGAGGGCGTGGGTTTTTTATAAAAACAAAACCTACGCGATCACATGACCGATGCGGAATTAGTTTTTACGGCTCTTGCTGAACTTTCTACCAGACAAATTGCGGAAACGATGGAAACGAAAGGTCTGAAGGAGAACAAAATTCCAGCCAAAAAAGGCGGGCGGATCGCCAGAAATGCCCGTTTGGAATTGGAACAAAAAACCGGCAAGAAAGTAATTACAGGTGACAACTATATATTGCCGAGTAAGAAACTGAAGTCAATAGGACAGTAACCCCGTCAGATCGCTTTTGGAGAGTTTATCACCCTTAGGGTGGACTACCCGCCTGCCGGCAGGCAGGGCTTTGCACCCTTGCCTGATATCAATATTGAGTACCCCCAGTCTCAGAATAAATAAGAATTTTTCTGAGTAAACGGATTGCCGCAAGGCGGCACTCACCAGCACTAATGCTCACTTCGTATCGCAAAGTGCTGGATTGCGAACCGATGAATCGGTTCAAATCCCAAAGAGATATAAAACAAAAAATCCTACGTTAAGTAGGATCTTTTTGGTTTGTACCCCGTAGCTTATCAAATTCGAAGGTATCATTGTACTCACTAGATTATTTCTGTTGTCAATTTTTTTTAAGATGATATGATCACTGTATGGCAGAGATTCATGTAAAGGATCATACACAGTTAGTTGGGCAATCTGATGCTCGTCTAAATCGTGATGTAAAACAAAGTGATGAAGTAATGCTTAATGCTGAACAGCAACAAATAGCGGATGTACTGCAGGAGCAGGGAAAAAAACTTGAAAAAAAGGTTCTTACTACGCGAAAAGACGCAGGAGAAAAGTTAAAAGGTCTTCATGGGAAAGAATTAGTAAAAGCTGGATTTAAGCAGGTTGCTTTAGGTTTAGGGATCGGATGGGGGTCTGAATTAGTTGGTGCTTCAATTGCGGCTACTGTTCCAGCGGGTATATCAGCATTAAAAAATATAGCAATGTTGGATCCGGCTGATAACGTATCGCCATTTGAATTTTTTAAAATGGATGAAGCACAGGGCTGGGCAGCTATGTCTGCTGAAGTTAATCTTAATAAAGCGAATCGTACAGAATTTTTTAACACCGTAAAGAGTGATGCATCAAAAGCATGGAAATATGGCGGCATTGCTGGTTCTGAAGCGTCTGGATGGGTTTACAATGTTTTGACGAAAGAAAAAAATATGCCACCTGTGAAATGGTACGACTGGGTTGCTGGACATTTAGGGTTTATTCCACTCAAAGTTAATATCGGTAAAATTGCACTTAATTTGAATCCGATAAACGCGATTACATTTAGTGGGTTTAGGCATGTAGCTACAGGTATGTATGAAATGGGAAAAATAAAATAATATGATATCTCTTAAACAAAAGATTAAAGAAACAACACTTTTTGATGATAATGATAAAATCGCAGTATTAGCGGCGATGGATTTGTATTCAGCAGATGACCTTAATTCACTCAAAAATATTATTGATGATTTTGACCATGAATACAAGTTGTCAGTTACCGAATACAAAAAATCTATAAATATGGTTTTAGATAAAGTAGTTAAACAGTCGAAGCCATCGGATATAAGCAAAATGCAATCATCTGCCACGATGATTCGTACAGGCATAGATACTATTTTAGCTTCATAATTAACACTTTTCAAAAGACTCGTAGTATAATCCTCTCAATCTTACCTTTGTAAGATTTTCGCACCTTAAGTTTATATGTAATATACGTCAGCCCAAAGAATGACGTATTGCAGATCATGCACTCACTACAAGTGTATCCACTTTTCCATCTATGATGATGGTGACTAAGGATATAAAAATAACTCCTTCTGTAGTTACAGATCAGTTGGCTGCACAACAGGTCAATAAAAGTACCCCCTTTGTGGGTACGGGGCACTAGAGAGAAGCACCGCGATGGAAACGCGGTTTCACAGTTATAGATTATTCCGTAACTATATTTTAGTTTCTCAAAACAAATAACCAGTAACATGGTTATTTTCTAGTGCCTAAGTCTTTCAAAGGTTCGCAGATATTCTGTGAACCAAACACCAAATTTATCACACGGTAAATCAATACAAAGTCCCTCACAAGTGGGCTTTTATCTATTGTCTGAAAAGGCAATTACAGATTTTCAGCATTTATATTTCAAAAAGTACAATATCCATCTTTCGGATGATCAAGCAAAAGAAAAAGCTCTCAAACTTCTCTCTTTTCTTCAGCGTATTGGGTATCCATTGGGAGGGAAACGTCTATGATCGATACGCTCCGATTGCGGATTCCACTAGACTTAGCATCATATGCCAGCGCACAAGATAAATGCGTTCGATTTACGAGTGCATCACCTGATGAAGCTGGATACAGAAAAAATAACTACAGCAAAACATTGATAATCAAACCTCACAGAGCAAAAGTACGAGTTTCGTTGTTCAGAGAAGAGTGTATGTTTGTGGAGTTTTCCGTGCCCAAATATTGGTTTGGTCATAATGTGCTGTTATTTAATCCAAAAGACCTGCCACTCGTCTTAGATGACCTCAAAAATAGGTTAGAGGATGCGTTTGAGATAGTGCAGTTATCTGATTATTCACTGTGGCGTGTACAGCGGTTAGATATTTGCTATGCATGGAAGTTTAATTCAAACGAGGAGGCTCGATTAGCATTGGCCACGATGAAACCCTGCGAGCTCCCACGGAAAGATCAGGTGATATATGACACGACAATCTGGTACAAAGGCAACTCCTTTAGTTCCAAGTTCTATCTCAAACACGATGAATTTTTACAGGGTGATTATAGAGAACTTACCAAATGGGGAGATATACCGTTTGCTGAAGATATTGTACGGATGAGTAATGGAGTATTGCGCTTTGAGGTAGAGATGCGTAAAGGAAAGCTTGATAGTGTATTTAAGAAAGATATGTACCCGCAGGACATCATGGATACAGACAAAATTCAAATATTGCTCCGTCAATTTCTCTCCGATATTACAAAAACTACTGACACGTTACTCATGGATCTCGTCAAAGTATTCCGTCTCATAACTTCAGGCTCCACACGCCGACAGGCGTGGGAGCTCCTCAGTTTCTATCGAGTATACTTATCCAATAATCCTGTTGATCGGGAAATACTCAAGTTACTCCCCAAGGCGACATTTTATGCAAAGGTAAAACAAATCAAAGCGCTGGGTGTAGGGATATATGATCAGGATAACCGATTAGTATTTGCCTTTGATATTCCCAGTATTTATGAAGTGAGTGATGCACAATATCCAGATGCATAGATTTCGTTTACCTGCATTACTAACAGCAGGTAAACGTCTCATACGCTGGACTGGTGGTATATAATGGGTCAAAATTATGAACAGCTATATTATTTACGTTCGTAAGTCATCAGAGGCTGACGATCGTCAAGCTCTTTCGATAGAGTCACAGCTCCATGAGCTTCAAGCTGTCGTGGAGAAAAGAAACTTATCTGTAATTCAGACTATCACAGAGCAAAAATCAGCCAAAGCCCCTGGTCGTGTCGAATTTAACAAACTTATTGAGCTTATTGAGTCAGGTAAGGCAAACTCTATTCTTGTATGGAACTCTGATCGTTTGGCTCGTAATTCTGTTGATAGTGGTCGCCTTATTTACCTTTTTGATATTGGTAAACTTAGTGAAATTATTACTCCTGTCCAAACATTTACGAATACGCCTAATGATAAATTCCTGTTAAGTATTCTGTGGGGTCATGCGAAGCTTGAGAATGATAACAAGAGCGTGAATGTCAAACGTGGGCTTAATGCAAAAGCAGATCAGGGCTGGTATCCATTTCGTGCGGTGAATGGGTATCTGAATACTCCTCAATATCAAAAGGGCTTGCGAATTATCATAAGAGATCCTGTACGATTTCCTTTAGTGCGCAAGATGTGGGACATGTTACTCACAGGAAATTACACAATAGCACAAATATATGAAGTGGTAACAATAAAATGGGGCTATACAACGCCAGATGGTAAAAAGATATCCCGTACAAGGCTCTATGAACTGTTTCGTAACCCATTTTATACAGGGGTGTTTGTCTATAACGGAGGGGTGAGGCAAGGAAAACACGAGCCGATGATTACAGGAGCTGAATTTAAGAAAGCACAATCACTCATCAGAAAAAAAGACACCGCTCGTCCATCAAAGCATGTATTTGCCTACTCAAACATTATGAAATGCTCTTTTTGTGGTTTTTCGATTCGTGGAGAGAAGCATCAGAAATTGTATAAACGAACAAAACGATCCGTTGAGTATATTTACTATCGTTGTTCGCACATGAACAGAGTGATTAACTGTGATCAGCCTCCTGTGAGTGAGGCAAAGCTGTACGATCAATTTCTTGATTTATTTTCGAGCGTACAGGTTGACAAAGATTTTCTTGATTGGGCGAACCAGTATTACGATGAGGTGTATGAATATGAACGTGTTCATGAAAAAAACATTGATTTATCTCTCCAATCTGCTGTAGAGGGCATACAAAAGAAACTCGATGCGCTTCTTGATATGAAATTATCAGGTGAGCTAACGAGTGAAGAATACTCTCTCAAAAAGTCAGCGTTAATGAATGAGCAAAGTCAGTTTAAGGAGCAATTACAATCTAAGGCTAGCAATGACTGGCACAGCAAATCCAAGAAATGTTTTGATGCAGCGTATTTGGCTTCTCAAAAGTTTGTTCATTCCGAGCCAGAGGAGCGAAAGTCGATGATACGGGAAATCAATGCGAACCTCTTTTTAGATTATGGAACAATCATACCAGAGCTGGAGAAACCCTATTTTCTTTTCAAAGAAATGAAAAAGAGTACAAAAGAGCCAAACAATAGATTCGAACCTGTGAAAGAAGCCTTTCTATCAGCTCAAACTATCAATTCAGCTCTTAGTAATCCCTCTTGGTACCTCTACTAAACTCTGTCAGAACCTATTTTATCAAAAATTCATAATTCATGTGGCGGCAAGAAAAAAGGGGTAAAGGGGAAAAATGAATTGCCGCCACCTACATCTAAAATTGACTGCTCGTCCCGCCGCGGACGGCGGGACTTCGCTTTTATTTTATGCCACCGTTTCTCTCGCCCCGCTGCGCGGGGCTCGTCGGGCGCTAAGTGGAAAGGGGAAACATATTTTAGTTTTGCTTGCCCCACCCGCCATGCGCGCAAAACAAAGAAAGACTCCCAAAATACAAATACTCTTGATTCCGGTTCATCCCTCCCTCCCGATAATATTGTGGGCGGCGCCCCCCTCGTTCGCAGGCGCTCCTAGGGTCGCGCTTGCCAATGTCTTTGCTTTCTAGTTTCACTTCCAGTCTCTTCCGCGCTACGCGATGATAATCTTGGTTTACTATCTCCGCTCACTGCGGGTGGGCAATCCTTCCCCCTCCGGCCAGAAGATGAGTGTGCTGGCCGGTTTCCCCCACGCGTCGAAGACTTGCGCGGGGGAGCCCCCACCTTCTTTATCGTACCCATGTCCAGTGTTCGCACGGCTTGCGCGCCCGCTTGTAGGTAGCGCTCACCCCGCTGAGGCGTGGGCTTCGCGCTAAGACTTTTATTTGAGCGCCCTGCGCACCTACCTCGGTTGGTGGATAGCGCGCGCGTCAGAACGCGCACTTCTTAGCAGGTACTCTCCGGGGGGTGGGGGCAGGAGCCGCCAAGATATTAGAATGAGAATCGGCCGTTTTCTATTGATTTCGGCCGATTGAGTTCCAAGCGTGAGTATAATCTTGCCATATTCCGGCCGATTCTTTGCTATACTGAATCCATGGGAGATTACACGCAAGTTCCCACTCCGCCGGCCGATCCAGTGGCCACGCCCTCCGCACAGCCGGATGCTCCTGTTCCTGATCCCAATCGGCCTGTTTCCACCATTCCGGCCGATTCATCCCCCGAAGCCTTGGCGAAGGAGGATTCAACACAAGCCTCTCCCTCAGCACAACCAGAACCGGCCGATTCTCAAACTCAACCTGTTCCAGTGCCCGATCTTCAGCCTGATCAAGTGTTAGAAGGCTCGGCTTCGGCGGAAATTACACCGTCGGCCGATTCCGAAGCGACAGCTTCAAGATCGATAGATTCACCGCCACCAGTTCCCCAATCACCCCAACCTGCCTCGCCGTTAGGCGGGTCTCCCCAAGTTCCCCAACAATCCGACGTTCAAGCGCCAGCGACTTCACCACCTCCCACCGAGCTTCAATCTCCTCCCGTTTCTATACCAGTTGAGGCTCCAAAAGAGAGTCCAAGAGCCTGCACTATCAAATCAACCCTCCCAAGTGCAACCAGAAGCACCAAAGGATACTTCGGTAGTTCAAGCAGAAAACACTCCACCCCAATCGGCCGGAATCAAACCAGAGCCTCCCCAAGGCACCCAGAATGCTCCATCGACCGATTCCAAACCGCCAGAATCTCCAAAACCTACGTCTTTTGGTGACCTCATGGGAACACCCGCCGACTTGGCGGAAGAACCCGCCATTCATATTGATCCCATTGAAGCTCCAAAAGAAACGACACCTGCATCTCAATCATCGGACCAACAACAAAAAGAGGAATTCACTCAGCGAAGACAACGCGCTAATGCGGTGCGCAAACAAAAGAAGGATGGCAACCTTGTTCAGATACTGGAATTTGTCCAAAAGAAGGGAATAGTCAAGAATCTCGATGTCCGTGATTTCCTCCATATTTCTCAAACTACCGCAACAGACTACTTGCATACTCTGGTCAACAGTGGAAAACTAAAGAAAGAAGGAAAAGCAAAAGCGACAGTATATTTTTTGTGAGGAGGTGATTGAAATGATTCCATACGCAGTATGGCAAACATTAGCTGGTGGAGCCGGAGGATTAGTTCGAGCACTTGTTGGTATTGCAAAAGGTAAAGAGTTTAACCCCGACACCTTCAAATTCCAATGGAAGTATTTTGCGTTTTCTATTATTGTTTCGGTTATTACCGGACAAATGGCCGGACTTATTATGAATACGGACTGGCGCATGTCCATGTTAGCGGGATATGCAGGGAGTGATTTATTGGATAGTTTATACAAATTACGATTTGGACAAATGATTAAGTCATGAAGACCAAACAAAAGCCAAAGTTCAACACGAACAAGCTGGTTCTCGTACCGGCTGCTTTGCTCATTTCATTGTTATCCTTTCTAGGTGGTACAAAATACGAGAATCAGGTAAAAGATATACTCGAACAACCCAATATCTCAACAACGACCGTTCGGAACCTCCCAACAACAGAAAGGGTCAAGCGCGTTATTGACGGAGATACCATAGAGCTAGCAAATGGTCAAATTGTCCGATTTGTCGGCGTGAATGCACCAAATAATGGGGAGCCATACGAAGAACAAGCCACAGAAGCAAACACAAAACTCATGTCCGGCAAGACAGTTATTTTTGAGTATGACACCTATACTTCAGATCGGTTTGGGAGAGTATTAGCGTATCCGATGATTGATGGGAAGAATGTTGTGGTGGAACTGGCAAGGCAAGGATTGGCAAAGGTTACTATTTATGAGGACAGGCGAAAGTTGAAATATCAGGATGAGTTGTTGAAGGCGCAAGATGAGGCAATGAAAAAGAAGCGAGGGGTGTGGAGTAAAAAATGAGATGATATCTTCAGTTAGCTTTTGATGTGTTCCGACTTGTCGTTTCTGTTCTTCGCTATAACACAGAAAACGATTTATAATAGGTTCAATGAATATTGAACAGGTCAAAAGTGGTATATCAACACTTCTAGAGAACTTCAACAAAGAAGAATTTATTTTTGATCTTTTGTTGGCATATGGTCTACCCAAATCCACAATTACGTTACTTAAAAAGGGACGCCATAATCTTTCTAAACAGAATGGAAGAATAATATTAAAAAGAAAAGTATTTCTTCAAGAAGAAACCAATGCCGATCTTCACGTCACAATCGACACTCTAAGAAAAGATCCAGCTACAAATCGTTATAGCCCACGTTTTCTAATTGTTACTGACTACACAACGCTTTTAGCGACTGATACAAAAACCAATGAGAACCTCGATATTCCAATCAAAGATATTGTTAAACACTATGATTTTTTTCTTCCTTGGGCAGGTATAGAAAAGCATCGTCAAGGTAATGAGAATCCGGCAGACAGAAAAGCAGCTGAAAAGATGGCTAAGCTATATGATGAAATTTTGGCAGAAAATACTATTAGAGAACCGCGAAGACTTCATGATTTAAATGTTTTTCTATCACGACTTTTATTCTGTTTTTTTGCTGAAGATACAAATATTTTTGAAAGTAAATTGTTTACTAACTCAATTGCCTCACACACGCAAGAAGATGGAAGCGATTTTGGGGACTATCTTGATAAACTTTTTGAAGTTCTAAATAATTCAGAGAGATCAGATTTCCCTCAATACTTACAAAGATTTCCGTACGTTAATGGAGGATTATTTGCTACTAAACATTGGATTCCATCATTTAGCGCGAGATCAAGAAAGATAATTATTGAATGCGGAGAGCTTAATTGGTCACAAATTAATCCTGATATTTTTGGATCAATGATGCAAGCCGTTGTTCATCCAGGTGAAAGAGAAAGCCTCGGAATGCATTATACGTCGGTGCCAAACATCATGAAAGTAATTGAGCCGTTATTTTTAGATGAACTTAGAGAGGAATTTGAATTAAACAAGGAGAATAAAAGAAAACTTCAATCGCTTCTTAATCGAATAAGCAGAATTAAATTTTTTGATCCAGCGTGCGGATCTGGAAATTTTTTAATTATTACATACAAAGAACTACGGAGGCTTGAAATTCAGATTATTAAACAGCTTGGCATTTTTTCGTTTTCTAGTATTCCCTTATCAAATTTCTATGGTATCGAAATTGATGATTTTGCTCACGAAATTGCAAAATTATCTCTATATTTAGCAGAGCACCAAATGAATATAGAATTTAAGGATGAATTGAGCAATGTTAGTCCTACTCTTCCACTTAAAACTAGTGGAAATATTAAATGCGAAAATGCAATAAGAATTAATTGGGAAACGGTTTGTCCAAAAAAGGAAAACGATGAGATATATATTTTAGGTAACCCACCATATCTAGGATTTAATGAAAGGAATAATACTCAAAGAGAAGATATGGATTTCGCTATGAATCAGCTTGGTAATATTCAAAGATTGGATTACATAGGGTGTTGGTTTATTAAAGCTAGTGATTATATACAAAATTCAAATTCTAGATTTGCATTTGTAAGCACTAATTCTATATGTCAAGGTGAGCAGGTCGGACTACTTTGGCCATATATCTTTTCAAGAAATCAAGAAATACAATTTGCTTATACATCTTTTAAATGGTCCAATAACGCCAAAGCAAAAGCCGCTGTCTTGTGCGTTATCGTTAGCGTGCAAAACAAAATATCAAATCAGAAAAAAATATATTTAGGAAATAATATTAAGAGTGTCAAAAACATTAGTCCGTATTTAACAGAAGGAGAACAAACAGTTGTCTATCAAAGAACAAAGTCAATTTCAAATTTTCCTGAAATGATATTGGGTAGCAGTGGTATTGATGGAGGTAATCTTGTGCTTTCTGCGAATGAATGGGAGCATTTTATTAAAACAGATACTAAGTGCGAAAAATTTATTAAACCTTTTGTTGGAGGCCAAGATTTTTTGGAAAAAAATGAGAGATATTGTCTATGGATTGATGATGGAATGCTAGCTGAGGCAATGGCGATACCAATTATCAAGGAAAGAATTGATAAATGTAGAGAATTTAGGTTGACTGCCGGCCGTGACGCGCGAAAAGCATCAAAGGTCCCGCATAGGTTTTTTTATCGAAAATATAAGGAGAGTGCTGCGATTATTCTTCCAATGACAAGTTCAGAGAGGCGGGCTTATATACCCATTGGTTTTTATAATACAGGAACAGTTTTTAGTAATGGTGTTTTTGTTATATATAGTCAAGAAATATATATATTTGGATTGCTTTCGTCAAATATGCATATGGTTTGGACAAGAACAACCTCAGGGAGGTTGAAATCTGATTTTAGATACTCAGTGAATCTCACATACAACACTTTTCCAATTCCTTTAATAACAACCAAACAGAAAGAAGATATTGTTAGATTTGTTTATAATATTCTTGAAGAGCGAGAAAAGCATTCGGAAAAAACAATCTCACAGATGTATGATCCAGATAAGATGCCAATAGGACTTAAAGAGGCTCATCAAGGATTAGATTTGGCAATTGAGAGATGTTATCGTACTAAGCCATTTTCTAGTGATGAAGAACGTTTAGAGTATCTTTTTAAGCTTTATGAGCAGATGATTAAAGAAGAGAAAAGTAAAAATACGAATTAATAATTTAATATATGACAAACATTGTAAATGTAACATATGCTCAAACAAAAGAAAGTACAAAAGTTAATGAGTACGGAATGCGTGATATGCAAGAAAAAGCATATGCAGCGCGTGACGTTCAATACTTATTGCTAAAAGCTCCACCTGCTTCGGGAAAATCTCGTGCCCTTATGTTTATTGCACTTGATAAGTTGAAGAATCAAGGTATTAAAAAAGTGATTGTAGCAGTTCCAGAAAGGACGATTGGTGGGTCGTTTGGTCAAACTGACTTAAAAACGTATGGGTTTTTCGCCGATTGGATTCCGAGTCCAAAATACAATCTATGCACTCCAGGCGGAGAAAGGGCCAAGGTGCCAGCATTTTTAAAATTTATGGAAAGCGATGAACAAATTTTAATATGCACTCATTCAACACTTCGTTTTGCATTTGAACAGATAGATGATCAAAAATTTAACGATACGCTATTAGCAATTGATGAGTTTCATCACGTTTCCGCTGATAAAGAAAATAATAAGTTAGGCTATCTATTGCACTCAGTAATGGAGAAATCTAATGTTCACGTGGTCGCTATGACAGGGTCATATTTTAGAGGTGATACAATTCCAGTTCTTCTGCCAGAGGATGAAGTCAAATTTACAAAAGTTAGCTATAATTATTATGAACAGTTAAATGGGTATACATACCTAAAGTCTTTAGGGATTGGCTATCATTTTTATCAAGGTCGATATACCACAGCAATTTCCGAAGTTTTAGATACAGACAAAAAAACTATTCTTCACATTCCTAACGTTAACGCAGGTGAGTCTACGAAAGATAAATATAATGAGGTAGATACAATCCTTGATCAAATAGGAACGGTAGAATATCAAGATGATAAAACAGGGCTCATATATTTAAAACGAGAGAAAGACGGAAAAATATTGAAAATAGCAAATTTAGTTGATGACGATCCTAAAAATCGCGAAATTATCGTCGAGTATCTGAGAAAGATGAAATCAGTTGAAGACTTGGATTTAATTATTGCACTTGGGATGGCAAAGGAGGGTTTCGATTGGCCATTCTGTGAACACGCACTAACAGTTGGATATCGAGGCTCACTTACAGAAGTTATTCAAATCATTGGCCGATGTACGAGAGATAGTAAAAATAAAAGTCACGCTCAATTTACTAATCTTATTGCTCAACCAGATGCAGTAGATGACGAAGTGAAAGTGGCTGTAAACAATATGTTGAAAGCGATTACTTGTTCTCTTTTAATGGAGCAAGTTCTTGCACCGAATTTCACATTCAAAACAAAAGTATCAAATGAAGATACCGCTAAACCGGGCGAAATTAGGATTAGAGGTTTCAAAGAGCCTAGTTCAAAAAGGGTTAAAGATATTATTGAATCTGACTTAAATGATTTGAAAGCCTCAATTTTGCAAGATGATACCCTTGTTAAGGCGCTTCCAGGAAATGTAGACCCTGAGGTTATAAATAAAATTATGATTCCAAAGATTATTCAAAAAAGATATCCTGATCTTACTGCAGAGGAATTAGAAGAGATCCGTCAGTATGTGGTTGTGGATTCCGCTATTAAAAATAGTGAAATAAAGGAAACTGGCGGTAAAAGCTTTATTCGAATGGCAGATACCTTCGTGAATATTGATGACTTAAATATCGACCTGATAGATAGAATTAATCCGTTTCAAAAAGCCTTCGAGATTCTTTCGAAATCAGTAACTACTAAAACATTAAAGACTATTCAAGATACTATTGAAATGACCCGGATACAAATGACTGAAGGAGAAGCAATACTATTATGGCCGAAAATTAATAGTTTTGTGAAAAATGGTGGTGGTAAAGAACCTCAAATAGGCAGTTATGATCCACTGGAGCGACGTATGGCAGAGGCATTGATATATTTAAAAAGCCAGCGACGAGCTCAAAGTTTATAAAATATATGAAAAGAGAGGATTTATTGACATTAATTAATGATGACGATCTGGGATTATTAACGATTAAACCAAACAAAACGTCGCAAGTTACATCTGATGAACGACTAATAGCTTCATTTTTAGAAATTAACAACTTTTTTCAAAATAATAAACGGGAACCTGAATTAGGAAGTGGATTGCAAGAACATCAACTTGCGTCTAGATTAAAATCTATTCGCGAAGATAAATCAAAAATAACTAAATTACTAGATTATGATGAATACAACTTATTAAGCATTGAAATTAAAAAGATAAATACAATTAAAGATATTTTCAATGATGATGAGTTTAAAATACTTGATAACTCAGATAATTCACTTTTTCATTTAGATAATTTACCAAAGCAGTCAGAGAGATCTTCAGCGGAATATATTTCACGCCGAAAACCATGCAAAGATTTTGATAAGTTCAAAAATGTCTTTATTGATTGTCAAAATAAATTAAAAAGTGGCATATATAAACTTAAGAAGCTTGAAAAACACACCCAATTGCGAGAACAGTCATTTTTTGTATTGGGTGGAGTTTTAGGCTTAATAGTAAAAACATATAAGTTGACTATAAATGATCAGAAAAAGTTAAATGGTCGACTACGAATTATTTTTGAAAACGGAACTGAATCAAATATGTTATTACAATCATTGATAAAATCCTTACAGGATTATAATGGTTGGTTAGTTTCTGAAAGATCAAATATAATAGAAAGTGAGGTAAATGAAAACGATACTCGTACCGGTTTTATTTACATACTAAAATCAATGAGCGATGATCCAAAAATAAAGTCAATAAAAAATTTATTTAAAATTGGATATTCTACAATACCGGTTGAAGAAAGAATTAAGAACGCCTCAACTGAAGTTGCCTACCTTATGGCGCCGGTTAAAATTATTACAACTTTTGAATGTTTTAATTTTAATCCTCAAAAATTAGAACAATTATTACATAATTTTTTTGGATCTTCATGCTTGAACATTGATGTTTTTGATAAAAATAATAATAGATACATGCCTAGAGAATGGTTTATGGCTCCCATAGAGGTAATAGAAAGAACAATAAAATTAGTTATAAATGGCGGAATTATAAATTATAAGTACGATTCCGCAAGCCAAGAGATCGTACTAAGATAAATAATCTACTATCTTTTTATAGCAATTTGTTTATTACCATTAAAAATAGAATAGTCTTGCATATGGACGGCTCTTTTTGGAGAAATATAGATTGTGGAGAATAAAATGAAAGCAGAAGATAAACCAAAATATGTTGAAGAAGGAAGAAAATTACTTACTTCTATTGATATCGATTATTTTATTTCGAATCCTAGTGACCTAAAGGAAATAGCAAAAATTAATCGCCTAGTAGCTATTTTTACTAATTTTTCATCAAATGACGGGCAAGAATTAAAAAGACTTTATCAAGAATTTCAAACATATGCAAGGCGAAGCACAAGCGCAGGAACCATCAAAAACAGGGCCGTAGATATGATCCAATTTATTGGTCAAAAAATTGAAGAAATGGATATTTATGTTATAGAGACAGACGAAAAACCACTATTAGCCACATTGGGCAATCTAAGAAAAACTCAAAAATTAATTCAAGAGGGTTTGGCTAGGAATGAAGAAAAAACGCAAGTTGTACAAGAGGTTCAAGAAAAATCTAAGCTGTTTAAGGATGACATTTATAAAAGAAAAGCGGAAAAACTTTCAAAACAAACTATTTGGTCAAAGCAGACTCGCGATGGTTTTGTTGCGACTGATGAATACGAACAATTAACTCCTTGGATAGAATTGCTGGAAGACTATTTAGGAGAGGATAAGCGTTTAATAAGAGAAAGAGTTATTGAGGAAGCAAGCCCATACGAAGGAAGAAAGTTTTTAAGATCCATATTAGAAAAAGCCAAAAGTGAGGTGACTGTAGTTGATAATTTTCTTTCTCATGAAATTTTGTTAATTATTGAACCATACATCTTAAGAGGAGTAAATTTTAGATTGTTAACTAGGAAAAAAAACAATAGTAAATTTGGAAGTTTCTCGACCGATTATAAAGTTTTTAAGCTCCAATATAGTGGTAGAACAGCTGCAAAAGAAAACGAAAAATGCCATGACCGTTTTATATTAATCGATAATCACATTCTATATCATTTTGGAGCAAGTCTTGCTGAATTGGGATACACATTATCAATGGCAAGTTTAATTGAAGATCAAAAAGAGAAAGAGAAATTATTGTCCAAGTTTACTGACTGGTGGGAAACAGGAAATGAAATTTAAATCAAGGAAATCAACACCTGATCGTGACCTCAAAATTTTATGGGGCAGAGCTGGAAGTAGATGCTCAATTTGCAAACAAGAATTAGTACATGAAGGAACTAGTTCTGATCCTCATGTTGTTGTTGGTATTCACTCACATATTGTTGCTGACAGTCCAGATGGTCCAAGAGGAAGTTCCGATCTTCCATTAGAGCAAAGACACTTTTATGATAATTTGATTCTTGTTTGTATGAAACATAGCAAGATTATCGATGAGCAATTAGATACTTACACGGTCGAAGAGTTAAGACGTTTAAAAAAGGCGCATGAGGCTTGGGTCTCTGAGAGGTTATCTGCTCCAGAAAGTATAATTGGAAAACAAGGAGTTTCGATTGGGTCAAGAGATATTCCAGTCTTGGATCTTGAAGGACTAAGAAGAAGTGGCGGGCCGACGGGTCAATTTATACTTTTTAACATCACTAATTTAAGTCAAACTCAAAGGGCAATTGACTGCCAATGGGAAGTCAGAGGTTTTAATTATTCTTTTCGTTCTCCAGATTCCGATCGATTTAGCTTACAACCAAATTTTTCTAAAGAAGTGACCTATCAGCTCGATACTGAAAAACCCTATCAACATGAAGTTCAAGAATTAAGTCTTGTCATGGAATACAAGAATATTAATGGAAATACATATTTTACGAGAAGAGAGATTAAACAAGTTCGAGTCTCATCTGGTGACTTTTACGAATTTGAACGTGGCGGAATTTTTTATCCAGCAGAACAGATTGTTGATATTGGAATAAAAAGCGTTTCAAGTCCTACGAATAATGGTGGTGGGTATAAAAGTCACTTTGAAGTTTATTACAAAGGAAAACCTGAATTTATTGCAATTGGCATTAGTAATACATTCTTGGCCATTTGGGGAATTTCGGAAGATATTACTGCAATTCAGGCAGCACTGGCGGAACTAGGATCTAGAATGATAAGGAAAATGTTAATAAAGAAAGAGTTAAAAGACTATATGTTTGTTACACATGATTATCCACAAGAATATCAAAATGGGCTCAAAGGTTATCAGTTATTACGTGACTCTTTATAAACATAATTTAAAATAATGGCTATGTCATATTTAAAAACTGGTATGTTAAATTCAATCATTCAGAAAGTCATTAGATCCAGATCAGAGGAAGTGGTACGGAGAATTATTCCTTATCTGATAAATTCAGAGAAAATTATAGACATTGGTTCCGGTACTGGTGATGTGGCTTTTTTATTAGTCAAAAGAGGTAAGAAAATTACCCCTGTTGATGTTGGAGATTTTCACGGACCGCGGCTAGTAAAAACAACTATCTATGACGGGAAAAAGTTACCGTTTCCAAAACAATCTTTCGATACGGCTCTATTACTCATGGTTATGCACCACACGCCAGATCCTGAAGTAGTATTTGCTGAAGCAATGCGAGTAGCAAAAGAGATTGTGGTAATAGAAACTTCATTCACCAATCCGATAAATAAATTTTTCACTGTTGTTTCTGATGCGTTTGGGAATCTAAGAGTAGAAGCTTTTTGGGATTCTTATAAAACAGACAGTCAATGGAGAAAGTTTTTTACAAATCATGGATTCAACATAATAGAGTGTCATAAGTTTAGCGATAAAAACTTGGGAGTTATTCCATTTCTTCATATTTTATATTACCTCAGAAAAAAGTAGGCGCGTTAGGGAGCTTTCGGAATAATTTTATCCTATAAATAAAAAGATAAATTTGATTTGGATTGCTATAGCAGCCTATTAGCAGTCAGTATGAGTGATTGCCAAAACACATTATTTTTGATATAATACTCACTGTTTGGCTTGTGTCTATGTTTTCACAATCGCCTTGACTTTCAAAGCGAGCGTGAGCTAAGCTTGCGGACGCTTGGCAAAACAACGACGTTCACGCAAGTGACAAATTGTCTATGTCAAAGCATACAGACCGTCATCTGGAGAAGCCACGAAGTTGCCAACAACGACCAGTAGCGTGGCAGATGGATATTTTATAACAGAGAGGCGGAGCATGGAAACGCGCCAAATGACAAGAACGCAAATTACAGCCACAGCGGATATTGAAGCCCATAGCAAGCTGGGGTTTTATAAAGAAGTTTTGGCTTGCGTCTTTGTTTTCACAATCGCCTTGACTTTCAAAGCGAGCGTGAGCTAAGCTTGCGGACGCTTGGCAAAACAACCACGTTCACACAAGTGAACAAATTGTCTATGTCAAAGCATATAGGTCTTGTTAGAACAGGCAACTTTGCTACACGTGTGTTCTAATATCCAGAGACATGTTGTTATTAAATGAGGTAGCCAGTATAAGCCAATTGCGAGATGCATGGGAAAGCATCAAAAGAAAAGGCAAAAATACACCAGGGGTCGATAATATTACCCTTTCCTCTTTTGCTTCAAACTTACCAAAAAATATAAAAGAAATTTCGATTGAATTAAAGGCAAAAACATATTGCTTTAACGCTGTATTACAGAGGTCCATACCCAAGCCTGGAAAATCTCAGGAACGACATATAGGTTTATATACTATCAAGGACAAAGTTGTTCAAAAGTCTATCCAGATTTCACTTGAGAGAAAAAGAAGAAATACCGCATCCCTATTTCCGGATATATATAACAACGTGAGCATTGGATTTATTTCTCGACGTAAAAATATGGACGAACCCCTTGGTGTCAGAAAAGCCATAGAGCAAATTAAGAAGAATTATCAAGACGGTTATCCTGTCATGGTAACGGCGGATATTAAAGATTTTTTTGATATTATTCCAAAGAAACAACTGTATGGAAAAATTATTAAGCGGTTGCCCGATGCATCGACAAATTGGCTCATTAAGCAAACTCTTCACCCGTTGGTTTTAAAGCAAGATAGATTTACAGGGATAATAAAGCCAATCGATGCAACTGAAGCCGGTGTTACACAGGGATCAATTCTCGCACCATTATATTCGAATATTTTTCTATCAGATTTTGATCTGTATCTTCAAAATAACAATATCCGTGCTTTACGATATGCTGACGATTTTGCTTTTTTTACAAAATCCGAACTTGAGGCAAAAAGACTATTGCCTATAATTTCAACAAGACTTAGCAAATATAAATTATTTTTCCATCCGCTATCTTCATCAAAACGGCCGATGTTTTACAATTTTTCCAATTTTTTAAAGTGGGCTAAGTATTTGGGTGTAGAACTACAATATTCAAAAAAAGATACAAACAGATATTGGTTGGTTAAACCCACAACTGAAAAAATTGGAAATTTAAGGAGTTATATTATAAGCACTATGCAAAATAGATCTTTATCTTTTTTGGATCGGGTAATACAAATAAATAAGCATTTTCAGGGTTGGTTTTCAACATATAGTTATTGCCGATGTACCAAAAGACTGCTCGGAGATATATTTTCGTCAGTTAAAAATATTTATGAAGATGAAGTGTGTAAGTTATTCGTGGCAAAAAAAATAACTGCCTCGCGACTTTCTAAAGATCAACTTATTTTTCTGGGAGTTCTATCAAATAGGGTTATTAAAAGTAAAGCCCATTTATAGGAATTACAGATTTTGAACCGGCGCCCGACGAGCCCCGCGCAGCGGGGCGAGAGAAACGGTGGCATAAAATAAAAGCGAAGTCCCGCCGTCCGCGGCGGGACGAGCAGTCAATTTTAGATGTAGGTGGCGGCAATTCATTTTTCCCCTTTACCCCTTTTTTCTTGCCGCCACATGAATTATGAATTTTTGATAAAATAGGTTCTGACAGAGTTTAGTAGAGGTACTCTATTATAGACAAATTCGAACCTATTTCAAAGAAAATTCCTGACCGCTTTGCTCCGGCGCGGCCGCCCTCCGCGCCTCCGCTTTAAGACATTTTTTTACGCGCGCGATTTCTCTCTCTCCCGCAGAGCGGGATCGAGTAAGGTGGGATTATAGTAGCACAAAGCCTAGTATGTTGTGATTCCGTATCAACCCACCCACCCGAAAACAATATTGATGGCGGCGACCCCGCCTTGTGCGAGAGAGCCGCCTAGGGGCGGCTTCGCCCATCTCATGGTGATTTAAGGCCTCGTACAGTCTCTACCGGAGTATTTCTTCCTTTAGCACGTCCTGCAGTCGGCGGGATAATCCGCTATTGCCCCCGCCACTTTTATCGTATCCCTGTCCAGCGTTCGTACCTCGTGGTATTTCGGTTGGTTCGCCACGGGTTTTTCCTATAAGCGTAATTTCACGTGGCTCACTTTTAGGAGAGCCGCCTATACGAGGATATGGGTACCACGGTTGGCTTTTCGACGGCGTCTCTCCTTTATAGCAAGTATGACCTGTAGGGGCGAGGGCAGCGGAGCCGCAAGAGATTATAGATAAGAAAAAGCGTTGAGCGTGTAGATGTATGAATAGAATAGATCGGTGTATGTGTGGTTAGCGTGTAGTTATAGTTGGTATTGTGATATGTGTATATTGGTTTATGAGTATGAGTTGAAGTGTGATAGATATGATGACTGATATATGTGCGTGTTTATCCTCCCCTTATATATAAGGAATAAGAGGGTAAAATAAAAAGAAGAAATGGCTTTCTGAAGGGCTAAAGTAAAATATTTCATTACCTACCGGTAGGTAATGGCTTACCTACTATTGAGTCTGTTTGTTATTGCGGCAGTTTCGTAGCTCATTTTTACCACGGAGTCCCACATAAATAAATCATCCTGTGTTGCCCTTTTTCCACCACTTAACCGATTAACTAGCGTCTCACAAAAAGCGATTTGCCGTGTAAATGAATCCAATAGCGCATCGATATCTTGCCTTGGATAACGACCATTATTCGTTGACCATGAGTTTTTAAGTTCATGCAGTCTAGTTAAGTACGCACTTATCGTATTTACGTCGAGTGATGGTGTATTTACAGGCACATTTGGACTACTTGATTCATAGTTAGCTGAACTGCGTGGAATTAAAGAATCTTTTCCTTGAGCAATGAGTTCATTAGTCAATGGTATTAGCAGCTTTGAAGATAGAGCGTTACCTAATCCCTCTAATGGTCTAGGCAGTTGTTCCTGTGTCCAAAATTCCTTTACAGTGTTTATTCCAACAACGCCACATGAATTTACTAACGGTCCGCCTGAATTTCCAGGATTGATCGCAGCGTCAGTCTGCACAAATTCCAGTCCACCTTCAAATTTATTTAATCGGGAAAATATGCCCTTGGTTATAGTTGAATCGCCAGTAGGTTCATTTGGCCACCCTACTGCATACAAAGTTTCCGCCAATGAAAGCTGTGAGGAGTCGAACCATTTACATGTTGGTATGTCTACGGGTAATTTAAGTACTGCGATATCCAAAGTGGGAGAATAATTCCACATTGTGAGAGTTTTTTCTCCGTCTATCCATGTAGTTAATTTTTTTGCACCTTCAACCACATGTTTATTTGTTATTAGAAATCCTTTTTTGACCGAAAATCCTGTACCGTGACCACCATCATCACGAACAATCACCACGGTACACATTTTTGCAGCGTTTATTGAATAATCTTCAATACATTTGGTTTTATCGGTAATAACTGCGTTATCGTCTGAATACACAGCTGCGTTGTTTCTTGAATCAATTACCTTCACCAAGGAAACTCCAGCAATTGTACAAAATATCAAAATAGCCCCGAGCAGTCTCCATTTCTTCGTCAATAAAGTAATAATTAAAGTGATGAATGATAATAAACCATAAATACCCGCTATTCTCCAAAGGTTATGACCCCCAATAGTCGCTTTCTCGGCAAATGTGAGATTATCAGCCGTTTGTAAAAATGGCAAAGATACTAGACCGAAAATAATACTTAAGAAGAGCGCGAGAAGTAGCATGGATATTACATATCCAAATGACACTTCATTTGTTGCTGATTGTTTATCAGCCACACTATTGTTGACCGATGGTTTTTCTTTTGCTGATTGAAACCGTTTAGAATCCAATATGAAAAAAATTATTGCTAATGCAAAGAAAAAGAATCCAGAAAGAAATGACGTTCCGAAAAGATTCCCCCAAGGATTTCCTGGAATTAAAGCGTAATTTGGTGGTGCAAGATACTGGCCGATACCAAAAGCAGCAAATGCGCATAACCACAGCAAAGTAAAAATCCACTTGAAATAACGAGCTGTTTTTATTACCGGTGATTGATTATGTGAATCGGATGCTTTTCGAATACTCGTTAGTGAAAGTACCAAGAAAATGAATGCAGTTACTCCAAATGCAATGTCTGCCAAGAAAAAAATACCTAACGTCTGATAAAGTGGTACTTTGTCACCAATACCATTCATCCAGACGAGTAATACAGCGAAGAAAAATAAAGATAAAATCCAGCTAACAAAACTAACTACTCGAACATTAATCTTCATAAGTTCATGTTTCACTTGTCATTATACTACTAACGCGTAGTGCTATTTCAAATTAATTGTTACTAGATAAAAAGTATTTCTCAGAATACCCTTACACACCCCGAGGGGCGGGGGCGGCGGACGCCGCATATTTATCGTTGAAAATTGGTGGTCATTTACTGCAACCGTTCTTGTTGCATATCTCATCACACACATCAATTATTCCAGATTCGCTTGGATGACAGTTGCTACCACATTCAAATCCTTGCTTAGAGAACTTACTTACACCTTCCAACATACATTCCTTAGAAGAAGCGAATCCTGGTATTTTGTACGAGTTATCTTGACACTCCACGCCATTAGGCATAAGTGATTCACAAGCCATTAGCGTCCAGTTTTCTTTATGGAAGACCTTGGTAATCGAGAAGTATCCAATAGCAATAATAATGATGAGTCCAATTATGTTCTTCATACCTCAAATTGTATCATAGGCCGTATTTGAAGAGAGGTTACTATTTTAGGTCGCTTGACAAATACAAGTTGTCATATATAATGACATTATATGTCAATTACGATAACCATAGATGGTGAAGGGCTTTCTTTAAAGAAAGAGACCACATTACAAAAAGCAGGTCAAATTATTGCATTTTTAGGTTTAGAAGAAGGTTCTCTTGGGACAGTGCCATCAGGCGAAACAAGCCACAAACCAGCAAGTTTAATTCCTTCTCCTATATTTTCACCCATAGACATGATTAGTGAAGCTAAGGCAAAGACGAATGCCCAGAAGATTACAGTTTTGGGTAAATACTTATCCGATAAAGATGGGCCGGATGGATTTTTGATCAAAGAAATTCTTTTGCAATTGAGAAAAATAGGCGAAGAGCCGGGCAATTTCACAAGAGATTTGAAAAATGCCGTAAGCCTGCAATATATTTATGTCATTGACGCCAAGGAGGGTAAATATGGCATTAGCGCCAAAGGTGCAACTGCGATACAGAACAAATTCGCGGATGAACCTCGCAAGCCCAGCGTCAAGGGTAGAGGTGGATTTAAAAAAGCAATCCCTGTAAGAGCAGAAGTGACTTCGTTACAAATGGTAAGCACCTTGAGTGGATATCCTGACTTTCATACACTTCCCACGAAAGCAGATTCAATTTTATGGGTTCTAGCCTATGCAGATGGTCAAAAGATCGCCGATCTTACCCCAAAGGAAGTTGAAGAAATTACTGATAAATTATGTAACAAGTTAGAGCAAAAAGCTTTTTCCGCGCATAACAAGCGAAACATTAAATCTGGGTATGTTGCGCAAACCGATGGCAAATTCAAAATACAGCAAAAAGGATTGGACCACTTGAAATCTCTATCTACAAAAGGAAAGCATGACAAAGAATAGTTGCAATATTTCTCTTACTTCCCTCCTTACCGCGTTATGGAGGGAGCAATATTTTTCCGAGCCGAGGGACTTATCTGATATCACAAATACAATTGCGACAAAAGGTTATCATCCTTCGATATCAACGGTAAACGTTGCCCTCATCCGGTTAGTTAGATCAGGAAAAGTATTGAGCAGAACAAAAACAAATGGAAAATGGCAGTATATTCAAAAAGCCCCGACAAACCCCATTGTTGGATCACAGAAACAATTTTTAGCGAAATATGATTTACACCCGCATATAAAACGAGTTGCGCTAAAACAACTCCATGACGTGAATTATAAAGAGGCAATACAAAATGCGTTCGTCGAGGTTGTAGATCAAGTAAAAATCAAAACCGGATATCCAAAAAGCGCGAATGGTCGAGATTTGGATGGAGACGATTTAATGAATCGCATTTTCGGTTGCGACAATCAAATTCCCATAATTAAATTCAACTCATTGCAGACGAGTCTTGATAAAGCGGAACAACGCGGTATCATGAATTTGTTTAAGGGAATCGTGGGAATACGAGATCGAAAAGCACATCTGAACTTTATACAGAATGATTCGTCAAAAACGATTGAATACCTTTGTCTAGCGAGTTTGTTGTTACGTTTGTTAGACGAGAATACTATAATTGGAGCCAACTAATATGTTCTCTAAAGATGACATCTTAAAAGAAATAAAACGTACCGCAAAAGAAAATGGTGGTAGGCCGTTAGGGGTAAAAGCATTTAGACGTGCAACAGACATATCGCCTTTTTATATCAGCAAACATTGGGCAAAATTCAGCGATGCTTTAGAGGAAGCCGGATTTTCACCAAATAAACCATGGACTCGTTTCCCAGATGAACTACTGATTAAGAAAACGATTGAAAAAATCCGTAAATATGGGAGATATCCCACTTTAGGAGAACTATTTGTCGAATTTAATAAGGGAGACGACTTCCCGTTTCATATATTTAAGAAGAGAAAACAAGATTACATAATTAAATTGTTAATTTCGTATAGTAACGAAAATGCTGGCTATGAAGATGTTCTAGAAGCATGTAAGCCTATTATTGATAGACTTGATAAGCGAAATAATCCAGAGGACTTAAATTCAACAAGATCCATTGGGGAAGTATATCTAATCAAATCCGGCCATTTTTTTAAAATCGGAAAAACAAAGGACACAGTACGGCGTGGAACCGAGCTACGAATTCAATTACCAGAAAAAATGATCTTAATACATTCAATTAAAACCGATGATCCAGCAGGCATTGAGGCATACTGGCACAAGCGGTTTGAGAATAAAAGAAAACAGGGTGAATGGTTTGACTTAGATTTTTCCGATGTTAAAGCTTTTAGGCGTTGGAAGAAAATAATCTAACAAAATGATTAACTATAAATCTTACCCTCAATTAGGTGATATTAATCTTACAGCGGCACTACACTGGTCACAAGATTTAGATAATAATCTTTCAACTCCTGTTTCTTTACGAAGTTCAGCAGCCCGAGCTAGTTTTATCAACGATTTTAATAATAAGTTTGGAGTAAGGATTTCAGTCGCTTTTTATTCTCAGGACGCCGATACTAAAAATAGTTTTCTAAAAGAAGTTGCTGAGTATTCGAAAAATGAACTGAATGATTTCGTGGGGTCAGATGAAGCTATTGCAGGATATATTCTTAAACTCTGGGCATCTTGTATTCTTATTAGTAAATATATTGATCCTCGCAGAAGCAAATCAAAAGAGGAACGAGAAAATACTTTTACAACCCTATTCGATCAATTCGCAAAAAATGATTTTATATTTCGAATTGGTATGCAGACTTCTATTTCTTTTTGTAATTTAAGAAAAGAAGATTATGTTTTAGATGGTGTTCCAGCAAATTCATACATTAGAAAGTGATATTTACTAAAAAAAAATTTGCGGGTTCTTTTTGTTTCGCCTGCGGCGAATGTTCGAGCCGATCCGAGCGGAGGCGCGGAGGGCGGCCGCGCCGGAGCAAAGCGGTCAGGAATTTTCTTTGAAATAGGTTCGAATTTGTCTATAATAGAGTACTTTTTCAGATAGTTCGGCGGAGCCGATTTGGTGGCTCTGCGCGGGTGGGGTCGCGCAGAGTGTCGCGAAGGGCTGCCGGTAGTCGGCGACGAGCCGACGCTACGAGGAAAAAGATCAAAAAGAACCCGCACATATCGCTCGAAGCTCGCAATATGGAAAGACGGTTATGAAATACATAATCTATTGTAGAAAATCGACAGACGAAAAAGACAAGCAAGTCCTCTCTATCGAGGCACAGATAGCGGAGTTGAAAGAGTTTGCCCAGCGCGAGAAGCTCTCGGTTGTAAAAGTCATCATAGAAGCCAAAACGGCCAAAATCCCCGGACGCGAACAATTTGCGGAAGTGTTGAAGAGAATTGAAAAAGGTGAAGCCGATGGTATCTTGTCTTGGCATCCTGACCGCTTGGCCAGAAACTCTATAGACGGCGGAAAGGTTATCTATCTTCTCGATACTGGCCATCTCAAAGACCTCAAATTCCCAACATTCTGGTTTGAAAATACGCCACAAGGTAAATTCATGCTCTCCATCGCATTCGGTCAGTCAAAATATTATGTCGATAACCTTTCCGAAAACGTAAAACGCGGACTTCGGCAAAAACTTCGCAATGGTATCTGGCCAAGCAAAGCGCCATTTGGGTATTTCAATGATCTGAAAACCCGAAGCGTAGACGTTGATCCCGAAAAATCCAAAATTATCAAAAAAGCGTTTACTCTGTTCGCGTCAGGCCGTTCTTTTGCGGATATTTGCCGATTTTTGCACCAATACGGGATTGATCGGACCGACGGAAAACCATTAAAGGTAGATCGAATAAAGAATATGCTCACCAATCCGTTCTATATTGGTATTCTCAAATTCAACAAGGAAATTTACGAAGGTATCCACAAAACGTTCATCACAAAACAGCTTTTCGAACAAGTACAAAAGCAAGTGAAAAAGATCGAGCGTCCGCGTGATGGTGGGCGTATTTTTGCGTTTGTCGGTCTTGCGAAGTGTGGCGAGTGCGGCGCGGCGATCACCGCAGAACAGCACACGAAGATTTACAAGCGCACTCGCGGCGAAGTTGCATATATTTACTACCGTTGTACGAAAAAACTCAAAGCGTGTACCCAGCGATATATCCAAGAGCCAGACTTTGAGGCGCAACTTCGCACCATCATCGAAAAAGCTGGTTTACCGGAGAATTGGAAGCCGGATTGGCGAGCATGGATGGCAGAAGATGAAAAACAGGAGTTTTCAAATGCGGAACAAAACGCGGAAAAGGTCATGCTTGAAGTTGTAGAAGTTGATTATAAACTTAATCTCCTCCTAGACAGCTACCTTGAAGGAGTTATTGAGAGTGAAATCTACAAGCAAAAGAAGAACGAGTTATTTGAGAAAAAACTCAAACTACAAGAAGATTTAGTCAAAGTGAAAACAGTCGGTTCGAGTTGGCTCGAACCGATGAAAGAGTATATGGATTGCGCCTTTCAGGCGCCAAAAATCGCGCGCGCAAAAAATAATCCCGAAGAACTACGTTCATTCGGGAAACGGATCGGCTCGAACTTCTTTTTACTCAATCGTCGGCTCGTCGCCGACTACCGGCAGCCCTTCGCGACCCTCTGCGCGACCCCACCCGCGCAGAGCCACCAAATCGGCTCCGCCGAACTATCTGAAAAAGTACCCCCAGCCGGATTCGAACCGGCGATTTGTTCCTTGAGAAGGAACCGTCCTAGGCCGCTAGACGATGGGGGCGATTTACTCCTAATGAGCTTGATGATTTTATCAGCTTGGGCTTGACAAGGCAAGATAATTTTGACACAATAAAATTCGAATTTAAAAGTAATTATTGTCTCCTCGGGCTCAATATACCTAGGGGAGCTTTTTTTGACGGAGCGCTTAACGAGTGAATTCAAATTCACGAGTTTAGCGATCAGTCACCCGCCAGCAATCGCAGCACGAGCCGTATTCGAATAGAATTGAAGAGGCGACTGCTAAGATGCGGAGGGTTGATGAATATAATATATGGATAAACATACAGTACTTACCAAAGATGGACTAGAAACGCTTCAAGCTGAATATGATGATTTAGTACAGGTCAAACGACCTGATGCAGTCATCCGCCTTTCCAATGCCCGAGAATTGGGTGATTTGTCCGAAAACAGTGAATACGCAGGGGCGAAGGATTCATTGGCATTTATGGATGGGCGCATCGCAGAGCTTGAAGAGATTTTGCACGGGGCGAAAGTGATCACCACCCACTCTAAAGCACATGTGGACGTGGGTTCGAAAGTCACCCTACATCTTAAAGGGAAAGAGATAGAGTTTCATATCGTGGGAGAGTGGGAAGCAGATCCTACGGTCAAGAAAATTTCTCATTCTTCCCCCCTTGGGAAAGCCCTTATGGGCAAAAAGGTAGGGGAAAAGATAGAGGTAGAAGCCCCGGCGGGAAAGATCCTCTACAAGATTATACGTATAGATTAATTGCCTCGTAATTTTCTTATTTTGAGCGTTGACAGATAGTAAATATACGTGTATATGTAAGTACTTATACCTATGAACACCTTTTCTTTAGTTACTAAGAAAGCGAAGAAACAATCCCTAACAGGGAGAGGTGCTTGTGGAATAAGATAAACAATTAATTAATATCACATATAGCCCCTCTCAGGAGGGGTTTTTTTGTGGGAGAAAGGATATATATGAGTGTCGAAACAAATGAATCAGCGGGAGAAGTGCCAAGTATGCCGCGAAATGGCATATCTCTTCGTGGTGATAACAGAGGATATTTGCAGTCAGACTTCGGCGTGCTAGAAGACGTTTCTGTCTTAGAACGTGCAGATCGGATAGCTGAAGGAGTAATTCGTGAGCAGCGAAGAGGTGTTACTCGTGCGGTTGGACGGTTTCTTGTCGCAGAAAATATACTTTCCGATATAGCAAAAAATAACAAATTATCTGAGCGAATAGAATCAGTATTTCCTACCTCGCTTCGTATGCCACATACAAACGAGCGAGTCATGGTAATGATGGCTGGTCGAAATGATCCAAACAGAAAAAGTATAGTCCCACGTGGCGAAATGATTAGGGAGGTGCAACAGGATCAAGCATATCGAGCTGATCATCCAGTGCATCACAGCGACCGGATCGTGAATTTGAGAAATAAGGGATATCAGTTCATCTCACAGATTCCTGAAAATTTATTAGGATCAGTACACGCATTGTGGGAATCGACCTTTGGGTGGGAGTTGTCAGGGGTTAGGAGTCGGGCTCTGAATGTGTATAACCAATCATTTCATCCGCGTTTGCGTAAATTACCACATGAGAGGACCGTCTGGTTTAGCGGATTGTTAAATTCTAGAGGTGAGCTTGTCGCTGCAGCGACTGCCGAGCGTGCGGACATGCGTACAGGGAAAGGCTTACAGCCTTTATCTTTGATAGAGACATCGGAGTGGAGCAGTAGAGAGCGTGGGAAAGGGCTTATGGCAGCGACCAATATACATTTGATGGCGCAGGTATTACACAATTTACGTCGTTTGCCAGTAAGTCCTACTATTTTTGGTGAAACCAATTTTATGTCAAAAGCATATAGGGTTGGACTAGCCTCTGGGATGAGTGTTGGACTCCATTATACACACGGGCTTCTGGTGCCACAGATTTTGGAGCAGCACGTGACTGTTGGAGATGGACATCAGCCGCAAGGACTTCGAGAATTTATTCCTATGGTTTTAGATGATGATGTGAAAATACGCCAATTTGGTGAAAAAGATACGCAAATCATATTAGGGTCTCGACCAGAAAGAGCGCGTGTGGGAGGTGGTATATGATCATCGTTTATCCATCACGTCATGTACGCCACAGGCCACCCAATGAAATATTTAATGGCAATCGTGATCCATTTGCAGAAGTTCCGGAGCGTATAGAAAATATTAAAGCGTCTCTTGAGACTATACATGGATTACGCTTCTTAGCGCCGCAACGGTTCCCATTATCGTGGATTGAGAGAGTACATGATAGAAAATATGTAAGCTACCTCGCAGAAGCGGGAAGAAATGCTGGATCTACCTATGTGTATCCATCAGTGTTTCCGTATGGCGAACATCAACATACGACACAGGAGGTGGGATTGCGGGGTATGTATAGCTTTGACACATACACGCCGGTCAATAGTGCGACGTATGAAGCAGCACGTGGATCAGCTATGGCAGCCCTTACCGCAGCGTCACATGTACGTCGTGGTCAGAGGGTTGCGTATGCATTATGTAGACCTCCCGGACATCATGCAGAGGTGGCGAGGATGGGAGGGTATTGTTATTTTAATAATGCAGCAATTGCTGCTGAATATCTGAGCACAAGGGGGCGTGTATCTATTTTTGATATTGATGTGCATCACGGAAACGGAACGCAAAGCATATTTTATGATCGAAAAGATGTGCAGGTTGTGAGTATTCATGGTGACCCAGATTCTTTATTCCCATATTTTTCAGGAAGGGCTGAGGAAACGGGAGTGGGGGAAGGTGTCGGATATACTGCCAATTTTCCTTTGCCTTTGCATACACAAGACGTATCTTATAATGCGGCATTTCGTCTAGCACTTGATCGTATTCGGGGATTTTCACCAAATTATTTAGTGGTTTCTGTAGGGTACGACGCGCACAAAGATGATCCTATCGGCCGATTTTCCCTTTCGACTCGATATTATGCGCAAATGGCGCAATCGATTGCGTCGTTAGGAATTCCGACAGTGCTTATACAAGAAGGTGGGTATAATACGTCAGTATTGGGAGAGGTGGCAAAAACATTTGTTCAGGGATTTATCGAGTTTTGATCTTGGTATTGATGTATGTGCGTACGATGTACGATAATACAACCATTATGGCAACAATAGATGATCTTATAAAAGTGAGGTTAGAAAAAGTTGAGGGTCTCAAAAACATTGGAGTTGACCCATATCCTTCTGTGGTAAAACGCGAGCATACGATACAAAAAGCGCTGAACATGGACGGGGAAAAAGTGGCTATCGTTGGACGCGTGATGAGGATGCGCGGTCATGGCAAAATTTTATTTTGGGACATCTTGGATGAAAGCGGAAAGGTTCAAGTAGTTATTAAAGCAGACACGTGTGCTCCAGAATCATTAAAACTTGTGCCCTTTTTTGACATAGGTGACATCGTAGCTGTACAGGGGTTAGTAGGGAAAACACAGGCTGGTGAGATATCAATTTTCGTAGACACGTTTCAAATTATTACAAAAACTATTCGCCCTCTTCCTGATCAGTGGCACGGACTTAAAGATGTGGAAGAGCGATACCGGAAACGATATTTGGATACTATCCTTAATCCAGAAGTGAAAAATCGATTGACTCAAAGAAGCCAAGTGGTAGATGCATTTCGAGATTTTCTTACGACAAGGAAGTTTTTAGAAGTAGAAACGCCTACATTGCAGCCTGTTTATGGTGGAGGATTTGCTCGACCATTTACTACTCATCACAACGCACTTGATGCAAATTTTTATCTTCGCATTTCAGATGAAATGTATTTGAAGCGTTTGATCGTAGGAGGATTTGAAAAAGTATTTGAAATTACCAAAGTGTTTCGTAACGAAGGTGTGGATCATGATCACAATCCTGAATTTACCATGTTTGAAGCGCAAATCGCTTATGAAGATTACCACTATGGTATGGATTTGGTTGAAGAACTATTGGAATATACAGCAAAACGAGTGTTGGGAAATTCAAAAGCACCTTATCAGGATCAAGTTTTAGAGTTTGCTCGTCCATGGAAAAGATATCGACTGGTTGAGGCAGTACAACAATTTACAGGAGTAGATCCTTTACGGTGGAAATCTTTAAAAGAAGCAAAAGATGACATGATAGATATTCACCTGTCAGAGGAGATGAAAAACGATTTAAATAAAATGCAGAGCATAGGTGAAGTGATGGCATTTGCATTTGAAGTGTTTGTTGAAGAAAAACTTATTCAACCAACGATTATTTATGATTATCCGATAGAAGTTTCGCCACTTGCAAAAAAATGCGATGATCCTCGATTTACACAGCGATTTGAACTGTTTGCCTTTGGGTCAGAACTCGGAAATAACTACACAGAGCTCAATGACCCTGTCGATTTGAAGAAACGATTTATTGAGGAAAAAAAGAGAGAAGCCGCAGGATTTGATGAGGCACATCAGACTGACACTGATTACCTACAGGCTATAGAGCACGGATTTCCCCCTACATGCGGATTAGGAATCGGTATCGATAGGGTGGTAATGTTTTTGACTGATGCGAAAACAATCAAGGAAGTTATTCCATTTCCTACACTTAAACTAGATATCCAGACTACGAAGAAAATTATAGATACATCTATACCACGCGTTGGGTCAATGATGATTGATCCAACCTTTGCTAAAGTTTATCCATCCGCGAGTGTTGGCTATGCGGTGATACGAAACGTGAGTATTAAGAAAAAAGATAAAGTATTAGAAGACGAAAAAAATAAGCTTATCGAAGAGTATAAAAATATTACTCTTGAACAAATTGACACATATCCTGAGTTACAAAGTTATCGCCAAATGTACAAAAAAATGGGAGTAGATTTTCATTCACGGCGTCCAAGTCCCGAAGCATTACTTCGAAGAGTTGCGCTGGGAAAAGGGTTATATGCGATTAATACGTGTGTGGATGCATATAATCTTGTCGTCATGAAATACAGGATCAGTTTGGGTGCATTTGATGCTGATCATATGACACTACCGTGTGAAGTAAAAGTAGCTGGTGGTGGCGAAACGATTGATCTTTTGGGAGTGGATGGTGTGACTACCCTTAAAAAGGGTGAAGTTATATATTGTGATCAAATTGGGCCATATAATTTGGATTACAACTATCGGGATGCTGAGCGGACAAAGATTACGGAACAGACAAAAAATATCATTATCAACGTTGATGGCATTTATGATATCGATGAGCAAAAAGTTAAAATTTCGCTTGAAGAAGCTATTGCAAGGATTACCAAATACTGTGGGGGCAATGTTGTTGAGGCGGGAATTATTAAAGCAAACGGGGAACATATTTTACTCGCGGGCGCTGCCAAAAAATATTCCTATAGAGAACGGAAGATTATTGCTATTGTGAATGGAGAGTTGGAGAAAGGACAGGCATTAAATGCCGTTGGCCATATGGCGGTATCAGCTGGGAGATATTTGGATGAATCTTGGATGGGGGAGCCACTTATCAAAGATGCAGATGGAGCCATTCATAAAGGCATATCGAAACACCCGTTTATTATTCTTTCGGCATCGACGAAGCAAATAAAAGAAATAGTGATGCGCGCAAAAGAGTCTGGACTGTTCTGCGTGGATTATCCACAGGAGATGTTTGATACAGGTACTGACGAAGATTTAACAAAAGCTCTTTCGAAATCCAAAAGTAATACTATGACGTATCATGCTGTGTTGTTGGCTGGGAAAACAGATGAAGTCGCATTATTGACGCATGGCTTGCCATTGTACAAATAAATTTACTTATGATTAAACAACAAGCCCTCGATTTGCTTCACGAGCACACCAAAAACGAAAACCTTCGTCGTCATATGTACGCGGTCGGGTTTGCGATGCGAGCGCTTGCTAAGCGCTTGGGGGGAGATGAGGATGTATGGGAAACGTTAGGACTTCTCCATGATGCAGATTGGGAAGAGACGAAAGACGCACCTGACCAGCATACGAAAAAGACTCTGCAGTGGTTAGAAGCTATTGGTGAAACTGATGGACCAATTGTTCACGCACTCATGTCTCACAATAGAAAGTACACGAAGTTAGCTGAGCTTGATGGACTCATGGAGTGGGCACTAGAGACTGTAGATGAGCTTACAGGATTTATAGTTGCTGTAACACTAGTTAGACCCGAAAAACAATTAGCGACAGTCACTTTTGAATCTGTCATGAAAAAGTGGAATAAAAAAGAATTTGCAGCAGCAGTTGAGCGTGAGCAGATAGCACAGTGTGAAGAAAAGTTAGGAATCCCACTTCCAGAATTTATCACCATTACTCTTGTAGCGATGCAAGAACATCATCAAGAATTGGGTCTGTAATGAGTACACTTCTTATCGCGACTACTAATCTCGGAAAACTAAAGGAAATTAAACGCTTCTTAGCTGATTTACCTATACGATTAGTAAGCCTTAAAGACGCAGGTATTCGTGAAGTTATAAAAGAAACGGGAAAGACATTTGAGGAGAACGCTATATTGAAGGCGAAATTTTATAGTGAGAAATCTGGTCTTCCAACACTCGCTGACGATGGAGGGTTTGAGATAGATGAGCTTGGTGGAGAGCCTGGGGTTTACTCGCATCGATGGGTAGATCCGACCAGAGAAAGTAGTGATGAAGAATTAAACACCTACACGATAGAACGCATGAAGCATTTGCCAGAAGGGAAACGTGGTGCACAGTTGCGGTTAGTGTTAGCGCTTATGCTGCCAGATGGAACGATCAAAACAGCAGAAGATAGCGTGCATGGGATCGTGCCCATTCACCCGACAGGAAAGTTAAGTCCGGGGTTTCCTTTTCGTTCGCTTCTATTTCTACCAGAAATTAATAAATACTATAACCACGATGAATTGACGGAATTAGAAAATGAAAAATATAATCATCGTAAAAAAGCACTGGAACAACTTAAACCATATATTAAACGTTATGTATTGAAATAACTTTACTACAACTTTTCTGCGCTATAGCGTAAATATGTTGTAGTGATTTGTGAGTATGAGTGATATTTATGTATAATCGAAAGTATCTATGTTAGACATTAAATTTATTCGGGAAAATTTAGATGTGTGTAAGACAGCCGCGGTAAACAAAAATCGTGTGGTCGAGTGGGAGAGGCTGCTTACAGCAGACGAGAAGCGCAAAGAATTCATAGGAAAAATAGATGCACTTCGCACAGAGCGCAATGTGGTGAGCAAAGAACGAACAGATGCTAGTGCCGTGCGAGGAAAAGAAATTAAAAATGAACTTAAAGCGCTCGAAGAATCTTTGCGAACGATTGAAGTAGAATTTGAAGCGTTTATGCTTACTGTTCCCAATGTGCCAGATAAAAGCGTTCCAATTGGTAAAGACGAAAAAGATAATGTAGAAGTGAAACGATGGGGGGAACCTGAAAAATTTACTTTTATTCCAAAAGATCATATTGAGTTGGCTACTAAACTTGATTTAATTGATTTTGAACGAGGGGCAAAGGTGGGTGGGTCAAGAGCCTATTTTCTTAAAAATGAAGGTGCACAGCTAGAACTAGCTGTCCTTATGTACACGTTTAATAAATTGGTTAGCAAAGGATACACGCCGCTTATCGCCCCAAGTTTAGTCAAAGAATTTACGTTTTTTGGAAATGGTCAATTACCTTGGGGGAGAGATGAGATATATCATCTTGAGAAAGATGATCAGTATTTAGCGGGAACAGCAGAAGTACCTGTCACAGCGTATTATGCAAATGAAGTTCTTTTTGAAAAAGATTTGCCTAAAAAGTTTGTTGCATTTTCTCCATGTTTTCGTCGAGAGGCAGGAAGTTATGGTAAAGATGTAAAAGGGGTCTATAGAGTACACCAATTTAATAAAATTGAACAAGTAATTATCTCAACTGCAGAAACGAGTAACTCTCTTACTCTACATGAAGAATTACTCGCGAATTCAGAGGAAATTTTACAGGATCTTAAATTACCTTACAGAATAATTCTTATGTGCACCGGAGACATGGGTGAGCCACAAGTGAAAAAGTATGATTTGGAAACGTGGATGCCAAAAAGAAATGCTTATGGAGAGACGATGTCGAATTCATTTATGGGCGACTTTCAAGCGCGACGGCTAAAGATACGGTATAAAGGCAAAGACGGAACTACGAAGTTTTGCCATACGTTAAATAACACGGCGATTGCGACTCCAAGAATATTGGTAGCAATACTTGAAAATTATCAGCAAAAAGATGGGTCTGTGACAGTACCAGATGTCCTCCAACCGTTTGTAGGAAAAAAGATTATTTCTCGGTAATCTCTGAGGTGTGATATCTCTTTCTGATACGAATTCCTAAAGGAAGCACAAAAAGTACACTCACGATTCCTAGGAATGTATACATAGCTTTTACTCCTCCAAACAACGCCATAATCTGGCTAGAGACTATCGCAGATAACACAACAGCAAGAGAAACGAGCATGGATAATGTAGAAAGTGCTGTAGCGCGATTTTTGGAATCGTAATGTTCATTAACATAGCCGTTTAATATCACCCATCGAGCGCTTGATGCGAAAATTGATCCAGCGACAGCAAGTATAGCGAGCTCCTTTGTAAGGAATATCCCTGGAAGATAACAAAATATCATAAAAATAGGGAAGAAAAGATATGCGCACCGTTTGGTGACGAGTGAATTAAGACGTAAGGCGCCAAAGAGTATGCTGCTATTTATAATTCTTATAAGCGCAACAATAAATCCGATTTGAAATGTAGAATATCCAATGGTTGTAAGAAGTGATGTATTAAATATCATCATTGCAGACCATGTGATGCCACCCACGCCTATATAAAATAGTGAAATATCGCGAATATAGGGGGATTTAAATATTTCTTGAAATCCGTTTTGTAATTGTTTTACGTATTGCTGGATAGTAAATTTGTCTGTATCAATTGAGGGCTCTTTAAACCAAAAGCTTATCACGAAAACGAAGAATTCCGCGATAATAGATGCATAAATAACAGTTTTAAAGCTCCAGAGACTTAAAATTCCGCCAAATAGAATTGCTGCAGCGAATGAAAGTTGGAAGACAAGTGATGCTTTGGAGGCAATTTTTTGATAAAGGTGGTGTCTATTATCTTGTTTGAGTGAATCATAGAGTAATGCATCTTTTGCTCCTGATACGAATGATGCGCTCACACCAGAGATAACGGCATACCAAACAAATGCCATAAAATTGGCTGAAGTGGCATAGAGGAGTAATCCGATGATACCAATGATTCGACCGATTATGACAGACGTGCGTTTACCCAAAAGATCTGCAACAGCCCCTGTAGGAAGCTCTGCTATAAGCTGTGATCCCTGCATGATGGCTTCTATGATTGCAAGTTGAGGGAGTGTGATGAATTGTAGTTCGTACGCTACCCAAACTGGCATATGAAAGATAAGTCCAGCAAAAAACTCGGAAATATAAAAAACTTTTTCGTTATGTGTTGAAATATTCATACGATTACATCATTATATTTCAATTAGAACTATAATAAAAATATATGCATTGGTTGACATATATATTTCCTCGAACAGTTTTAAAAACGAGTTCTCAATATAATCGTGACATACGCGTAGTTGAAGAGTCGGGGGAATATAAATTATTAGTGAATGGCGCCACAGAGACTGGTAGATATATAAAAAAAATATTACAGTTCGCTTTCTCTAAATTAGAAATATTGCAAAGAAAAAAAGTGAGAAGAATTCTCGTTTTAGGTGTAGCTGGTGGGACTATTATTCGTTTGCTTCATGATGCGTATCCTACGGCAGAAATAATAGGTGTAGATATAGATCGTGTGATGATTGAACTAGGTAAGAAGTACTTTGGACTCAAAAATATCCCAAAATTAACATTTATTGTGGATGATGCCAAAGATTTTGTTATGAAATCACAAGTGAAAAAATATGACTGCATAGTGATTGATTTATTTATCGGTCGAGATATTCCTGAATTTGAAAGTAGCAGAGAATTTTTGAAAAATATTCGATCATTGTTATCTCCACACGGATGTGTGTTTATCAATTATTTGAAAGAATTAGAATATCCAGAAGCACTTCAAAAAGTTTTTTCAAAAGTTAAGCATGTAGATATTGAATATAATCGTTTTTTTCTTGCTCAAAAATAGTGGTAGTGTGTTAAAATTGCTACATGTTTAAGTTCCTCACAAAGCTTCTTGACACCAATACCAAAGAAATTACCAAGCTTCAAAGCATCGTAGATGCGATTAATAGTCATGAGGATGCTACGCGTAAATTAAAGGATACAGACTTCAAAAAAAAGACCGCTGAGTTTCGTAAAAGACTTACCAATGGCGAAACGCTTGATGATATCTTGCCTGAGGCATACGCATTGGTACGGGAAGCTGCACGAAGAATCATAGGCGAGAGACACTACGATGTGCAGCTTATAGCAGCTATTGCGCTTCATCAGGGAAAAGTGGCAGAACAAAAAACAGGAGAAGGCAAGACGTTGTCTGCTACACCCGCGTTATACCTTAACGCACTCACCGGTCGAGGCGTACATTTGGTGACGGTCAACGATTATCTAGCCCGTCGTGACGCTGGATGGATGGCGACGGTGTATGAGCTTCTTGGCATTTCAGTTTCGGCAATTATTAGTGAACAATCATTTCTTTATGATCCTGAATTTGTCGAGCCTACAGCGACTGACTGGAGGTTGAAGCATTTACGACCAGTGTCGAGAAAAGAAGCCTATGCCGCAGACATCACATACGGCATTAATTCTGAATTTGGGTTTGACTATCTTCGCGATAACATGGCATCTGATATGTCGCAGCTTTCGCAACGCGAGTATCATTTCGCAGTGATTGATGAGGTAGACTCCATCCTTATCGATGAAGCGCGTACCCCACATATCATCTCTGCCCCTGCAGAAGAAGCGACGAGTAAGTATTATGACTATGCCAAAATAGTCGACAAGATCAGTAAAGAAACAGATTTTCTTATCGATGAAAAGCTTCGTACCGCGCATTTGACGGATGAAGGTATTGCCAAAGTAGAAAAGTTATTGGGTGTTGGTAATATCTACGAATCCAGTTTTGAGACGGTGCATCACATAGAAGCAGCACTGAAGGCCAGAGCGCTTTTTCAAAAGGAAAAAGATTACATCGTCAAAGACGGGCAAGTGATCATCGTCGATGAATTTACGGGTAGGTTACTAAACGGTAGGCGATTTAGTGAGGGTATTCATCAAGCGATAGAGGCTAAAGAAGGAGTATCCATCCAACAAGAAAGCAAAACATTGGCTACTGTGTCACTGCAAAATTATTTCCGTATGTACGAGAAGCTCTCTGGTATGACAGGTACTGCTGCTACAGAGGCTGAAGAGTTTAAGAAAATTTATAACCTTGATGTATTGGTTATCCCAACGCACAAAGACATGATCAGAGATGATTTCACCGACATGGTGTATAAGACAACTAAGGCTAAGTATGAAGCAGTCGCGGTAGACATAGCTGAGCACTACAAGAAGGGGCAGCCAGTCTTGGTTGGTACGACGTCTATAGACAAAAATGAAATTATTAGTGAGTTATTAAACAAAAAAGGCGTGCCGCATCAAGTCCTCAATGCTAAAAATCATTTGAAGGAAGCCATGATTATTTCTGATGCTGGCAAGCGTGGCACTATTACCGTCGCCACTAACATGGCTGGTCGAGGAGTAGACATCATATTAGGAGGAGCCAAAAAAGAGAAATGGGAATACGAGGATGAGAAAGTATGGGAGAAGGATCTCAGTGAGTGGAAAAAGAGACATGATGAGGTAGTAGGACTTGGCGGATTATACGTGTTGGGTACGGACAGACACGAGAGTCGACGTATAGATAATCAATTGCGAGGAAGATCTGGTCGACAAGCAGACCCTGGGTCCAGTAGATTTTATGTTTCTCTTGAAGACGATATTATGCGGCTTTTTGGTGGTGATCAGGTCTCCAAACTCATGACGGTATTTAATCTCCCAGAAGATGTGCCGCTTGAGCATCCTATGGTGTCTCGCGCGCTAGAACAAGCGCAGATAAAGGTAGAAGGATTCCACTTTGATAATCGTAAGCATCTGGTGGAGTACGATGACGTTCTCAATAAACAGCGTGAGATAGTATATAAACGTCGAAGAAAAATTTTGGAAGGTGAAAATCAAAAAGAAACGATTATAAAAAAGGTAGTAGCGGAAGTAGCAAACGTGGTTTTGATGTATTCAAGTGATGAGAGTCATATAGAACGCGAAAAAATCGTCACAGAGTTTTGTGCGATCATTCCGTTTGATCCAGCATCGCAGCAACAGTTTTTGACACAATTACAACAGCTTCATACAGCCAATGATATTGTAGAATTTTTGGAGAAGATCGTCGTAGATATTTATGATAAACGTGAAGTAGCAGTGACGCCCGACGTCATGCGACAGCTTGAGCGATGGGTGAGTTTATCCGTCATTGATAATCTCTGGATGGATCATCTGGATGCTATAGATGATTTGCGTGAGGGCATAGGGCTTCGAGGATACGGTCAGCGCGATCCACTCGTGGAGTACAAAAATGAAGCATTCTCTATGTTTGAACGATTGATGGCTGGCATTGACTCAGAGATAGTGCAGCGTATATTTAAAGTGCATGTTGAACTGTCACCAAATCAAACGAATCAGAGTATAAAAACTTCTGTTTTACCAACAGAGACAGTAATTTCAAAAGCTGCCAAGCGTATGCAAACAAATGCAGAAGCCTCTATAAAGACGCCGATCGTTATTCAAAACAAACTCGGTCGCAACGATCCATGTCCTTGTGGTTCAGGAATCAAATATAAGAAATGTGGGTTAATAAATGCCCCGCAACACAAGAAGTAAAAAATGGCTGTGCCCCGCGTAGTTCGGCTTAGCCGGACGAAGTGGGGAAGAAATGTCACTATCCAAAAACGAGTTAAGGTTGCGCGATTTTCTGCGCGATTATGGCGTGATATAATAGAAGCATGTTCAATCCAGCATATAAAATTAGTGATGAGATTTCACGGTATATATCCGATATTGCCGAAATAAAGTCGTTGGTCGATCGTGCAAAACTATTGCCCGCTCGTGAGTTTGCCCTGCGTCGCACGATAAATATAAAACTTGCCCACGCTTCTACCTCGATTGAAGGTAATTCGCTTGAGGAATATCAGGTCAAAAAACTCCTAGATGGCAATAAAGTGGTTGCTAAAGAGAAAGAAATTAGAGAAGTGCAAAATTATTTCCGTGCACTTTTAGTAATCGACAATCTTTCTGTTGCACCCCAAATCACACCCAAAAATATTTTTAAAATTCACAAAACTGTCATTGATGGCTTAGTAGATACATCAAAAGCTGGTGAGTTACGAACAAGCCTTGTATATATTGCCAATCAAGAACACATCATTTACACGCCACCAGAATCAAAAAAGCTCAAAGAATTAATTTCAGACTTGATTGACTGGTTGGTAAAAGAGCAGGATATTCATCCTATAATACGAGCTGGCTTACTCCATTATCAATTTGTCACAATTCATCCATTTACCGATGGAAATGGTCGTACAGCGAGACTGCTTACTCTCCTCCATTTATATCAATCTGGTTGGAATTTTCGCAAATCGTTGGCACTTGATGAATATTACAATACTGACAGGCTCAACTATTACAAAGCGTTACAAACGGGTAAAACGTATACAGAAAGACAATCGGCCGATTTGACAGGATGGTTAACATATTTTGTGAAAGGATTTTGGGAGTCCGCTCTCAAACTCAAAGAGCAAGTCTTGAGTTTGCAGGTGGGCAGCGGAGATATTACGTCACGTCATCTTAATATGGACGAATTAAAAATAATTGATTTTGTGCTCACTATGGGCAAAATTACGAGTACGGACGTTGTAGATATTTTAGAGGTTCCTAAACGTACTGCTCAGTCGAAGCTGGGTAAGCTTGAATCATATCTTATTCTTGAAAAAATTGGTTCTGGACCAGCCACATATTATCAGCTTGCCAAAATTTAGCATTGCGCGATATATTGCGCGATTATTGCGTGATTTGTAAAATTGCATCTGCAAACATGACTGCTTTTTCCGGAGCATCTTCAAGAAATAGATGTGGTTCGATGAGTTCAAGCTCCATAAGTTGTAGTGATCCGTTTACTTCTATAGCGTCAAGACGAGCATAGAGAAGTGGATCTTTGATAAGTGATAGCATCTCTAGAGATTGATCGATGAGATGTTGATGAGGATGTATACGTATACACGTTGCTCCATAGTCTTCTTGAGTTCTAAAATCTTTTGCTTTTGGAGTTTTTAGCATTGCATGGCTATACTGTTTATCAAAAAATATAAATGAGAACTCGCCATCATATATTTCTTTCATAAATGGCTGAATTATTACATCTCCGACTTTCAATAGTGTAGCGATTGTTTTATGAACCTCATTTTTATTATTTGATGGTAGTTTCGTAATGCCAAACGCCGATGCATCGATTACTGGTTTGATAATAATTTCTGACCATTTTTTGATTTTTTGCCAACCAGCATCATTGATTGAGTGTATTTTTATCGTTGGTATTATCGAGACGCCTTTTGATGCAAGATCAAATAAATAGTTTTTATTGCTATTCCAAAGCATGGTTTCCACAGAATTAAATACGTGTATATTGTTTTCTTTGAGAGTATTGAGCCAGTGAATAAACTCATGTGGGTGGAGATGATAATCCCACGCAGATCGCATAATGATTGCATCGAATTGATTGAGTGTTGGAGGAGGAGAAGACCAAATAATTGGCTCGGCATCGATTCCACGATCTTTTAGTGGTGCAATGGTGAGTGAGTCAGAATCTGTTAAATGCGGAAATTGAGCGCATGTCACAAATCCTACATGTTTCATAAGATGTATTGTATACTCTCTTTTACGTTATGGAAAATAATGATCTAATACGTACGTCACAAGATGACCTTTTTGAAGATGCTGCGATTATTGACTTTCTTATCAAAGATTATCAAAAAAAATTGAACAGAACTGAGTTTGAATTTTTGTTACGAAAAGTATTTGGCGAAAGCGAAGCGTTTAAAAAAAATATACATGATATTAAAGATGAACAATCGCTTCTATCGTGTATTGGAAAAAAAAGAGAAATATTTACTTCACTGCGTGAAATTGTTGGCATTGTAGGATCAATTGTTGTCTCGACTCACTGGCAATCACCAGAAATAGGATCGTTTAAAGGCAAAATTAAAGCGACTATAAACGATTACAGTAGAGATCAGCATATTTTAGGAAACGCATTTGAAGAGAAATACAGAAATGAACTTGTGCCGATTCCAAATATAATTCCAGCTTTTGCATACGCTACATCTAGCGGCATGGCGGCTATGACCACGGCTGCACTTTTTATACTAGGGGAGACGAAAGAAGATAGCGTTATTTTTTTGGGGAAGTCATGCTATTTTGAAACGAAACAACTTATCCATAAAATGTTTGGCGAGAGAGTAATAGAGGTAGATGCATCAGATACACATGTGTTATCAGAAACTATACGTGTATACAAACCGTCTGCAATTTTTATAGATATTCTTGGCAACGAACCAAACATGACGGTTATCGATTCATATGTCGTTATAGACTGCATTAAACGTGTGAGTAAAGCTCATGTATATGTTGTGATCGATATTTCTGCTCGTACGTCTCTCTCGTTACTTGTCTCGTCATTTATTATGCCAAAAAATGTATCCATTATTGGAGTAGAGAGTTTGAATAAATTATTTCAATTTGGATTAGATCGTGTGACGGCAGGTGTCGTGTGGGGAACAGGATTTAAAGCAATGAAACTGTATGATTATAGAGATCATGGCGGGACAATTTGTCCAGATAGCACTATTGCAACGCTTCCGACACCGAATAAAAAAATGGCATCTTTATATATGAAACGAATTCGTAGAAATAATGAAGCATTAGGGAAAAGTGGACCGTATGTGATACACGCATGGAATAGGCGATATATCTTACACGTCATGAAAATTGCGAAACGAAGCAGTATTCCTCTCGTCCACGGTACGAGCTTTGGGTTGCAGACGACTCGTGTATACGCAGTGGCTATGCATACGTTATATGAGAAACCGTTTATTAGGATTTCAGCAGGGTCAGAGACAGTATGGGAAATAGAGCGTCTAAAGAAAATATTGGTTCATTCGTAGCGTATGGCATCAATCGGAGATAGGTCAGCTGCCTTCTTTGCAGGAAACACACCAAAGATTATCCCGACAGCTGAGGAAACACCAATAGCGATTGCAACAGTTGTGGGGTCTATGGTCGCTGGGAAATATTGACGTATACCCAAGACTATCAGTGCGCTTATCAGTAGTCCTGACAATCCTCCAATAAGAGAGAGAATGACAGACTCGGCCAAAAATTGCGTGAGAATGTCGCCTCGAAGCGCTCCTACTGCTCGTCTGATACCAATTTCTTTAATACGGTCAGTGACCGAGACATACATGATGTTCATAATACCTACACCCCCGACCACAAGCGATATGGCGCCGATAGCGACTAAGATCATATTCATCACGCCAAAAATTGATGTGATAGTTCCGAGTATTTCTGTGGCTTCTATAGCAGAGAATTCGTCAGCTTTGTATCGTTTGCCCAGTAATTGTTTCACGCGCTCAATGACGACGGGCACAGCATCCTCTGACTCAGCTTTTATATAAAATGTCACGAAATTTTTCTCTGGATTAAATTGTGTGCCAGCGGTGTAGGGGATGTAGAGAAATGAATCAAAGTCAGGTCCGCCAAATCCACCACCACCTTTGGCTTTCAGAATTCCTACCACACGATATGCTTGATCACTGATTTTGACTGTTTTACCGATGGCATCTGAGCGGTTGGTAAATAATTTGTCAGCAATTTTGGGTCCAAGCACAGCAACTTTTGCGCGTTTGTCTACGTCAGATTTATCAAACAATCTTCCTTCTTCTATCTCAAAGTTTCTTACGGGAAATATTTCTGCTGTCGTTGCAAATATGTCCGCTGATTCTTCATCGCCCGTTGTGGATACTTGTAATGTTTTCGTAAACACACCCACAATACCATCTGCTTCACGGATTTTTTTGAGCGTCTCAAGATCCCGTTCATCAAATCGTATCCCACCAAATGACCCCGGTCGAAATCCTGAGCCGCTAAATTTCCCAGGGATTATGTACACTAAATTGCTGCCAAGGCTCGCAAATTGATCTTTGATGTACACCCTCAGCCCTAACCCAAACGCTAAAAGAAGAATGACAGAGGAAACGCCGATCGTGATCCCCAGAGACGTCAAGATCGTACGCACTTTGTTTCTGCTAAAGTCAAAGATTGCCGACTTTATGATAAAAAATAAATAGTTCATAGGATTACTCGACCATCCCCAATGTTTATTTGTCGTTTGGCTCGTTTGGCAACTGCGTCATCGTGGGTCACGATGACCAGTGTGATGTGTTCAGTTTTATTTAAATCAGTAAGCAGAGTGAGAATCTCTTGACCAGTTTTACTATCCAAATTTCCCGTAGGTTCGTCAGCTAAGATAAGTTGTGGTTTCATCATGAGAGCACGAGCGATAGCGACGCGTTGTTGTTGACCACCTGATATTTTATTCGGATATGAATTGGCTTTGGATTCTATACCAAGCTGTGTGAGAAGCTCCATGCCGCGTTTTTTTGGGTTAAAGGTGAGCGGGACGCGAGAATAAATTGCAGGCATAATGACGTTTTCGAGAATCGTAAGTTTATTGATAAGGTTGAATTGCTGAAATACAAATCCCACGACCACTTGTCGAAGATGGGAGAGTTCATCATCTACGATAGATCGTATATCTGTATCATTTATAAGGATTTCTCCACTGGTAGGCTTATCGAGAAGTCCGATGATGTGCATCAGTGTCGATTTGCCACTGCCTGATGGACCTATGATGCTGACGAATTCTCCATCACGGATCGTGACAGAGACATCATCAAGAGCGGTGAAGATGGTCTCACCATCTATAGAGTATTTTTTGGAAACGTGAGAAAGTTTAATCATTGATGATATCGCCTTGAGATAATCCTGACAGAATTATCCTGTCGCTATCGTATTCCTCGCCGAGGGTTACCAATGTTTGTACAGGTTTATCACGGACGAGTTTCTGCACATAGGATTTGCCATTCTTGGTAGTTATCGCGGATGACGGTACGGCGAGTACGTCTTTAGCGGCTTTCGTAGTAAACACGGCATCTGCTGTCATACCGACGCGAAATGATACATCAGTGGAATTTCCAAGTGCGACTTTGACTTCGTACACCGTACTACTCTCACCAGCTTTTGGGGTGAAGCCGATAGCAGAGATAGATCCGACATGGTGTGTCTCTGGAAATGCGTCAAAGGTGAGATTGCCTGTGAGACCTTCATGAATTTTCGTTACCTCACTCTGGTCCGCTGATACAGAGAGGTATAACGTTTTTGGATTGATTACTTCAAATTCAGCAGTTGCAGGAGTAATGTTCACACCAGCGTTTTTGGTATCTATTTTTGTCACAATGCCTTCTATGGGTGTTATAAGTGTCGCATATTCAACCGAAAGAGCAGAAAGTTCTACATCTAACCCACCTTACTTAGATCCCCGTCCCGTCAGGGCGAGGGATGGAGTCAGC
>ERZ1292630.429-Hain-H41-02um-R3-429-length-44545-cov-8_pt1 | contig 44545 bp, 21 predicted proteins | sample MGYA00564408_ERZ1292630 | MGnify/ENA primary metagenome ERZ1292630 (study PRJEB36523, sample SAMEA6512641) | groundwater metagenome | collected 2019-01-08 | study: AquaDiva: Metagenomics assemblies of 32 groundwater samples
ACGGCAGCTGCACCTCGAGTTGGAGTTGATACCGCTTTTGAAATGCATCGAGTGCTGCGGCATCGAACGAAAACACAAGTTGATCGTTGCAAGATTGCGAAATGACGCCGTTGCTCAGGGAACCGGGGAGAAGGAATTCCACGCCGGCGGGCATCGTCGCGAAAAATACCGGTATTCCTGCGGGGCTGGCTGTCGGCGTGAGCGAAGGCCCGACTACGTTGGCGTCGACGGACGAGGGGCTAAGGGGTAGGAACGAAGGAGCGTCGTAGTCGGCAAGAGGGTCGGGCGCTGCGGCGAGCACTGACGCGGCCCGGAGCGGCGCGGGTGGGTAACGCACCGTGATGCGACCCGCGTGAATCGCAGCCATGATGATATCGCTGCCGCTGCGGCAGTACACCTTCGTGCCGACCAGCGGACGGCCCCACCATACGTACTGAGCGTCGATTTCTTGTGGAATCATCAAGCGCAACTCCCCAACCGGCAGATCGACGACGGTGGGGTCTCTCACGGCTGAGCGAGAAAGATGGATGAGCGGCAGCGTCTTCAGGTAGTTGCTGCCATAGTAGGTTGACGTGATGCCGTGAAACATTCGCACGCCGACGAGGAAGACCGAGTTGACGGCCTGGTGGGTGTGCACGTAGAGGGTCACGGGGGTTCGCGAGGTTAAACTCACGAGACCTGACATCACGGCCGCGGTGACAAGGCAGGTGTCGAACATGAACGCGCCGGGGAAGCCCACGACGTCGTCAGGTCCGGTGAGTAGGTCCACGTCACTGCCGACGACGGTGAAGGGCATCGCATCCTGCGCGACGAGGTGCTCCGGCCGCGGGGAACTCGCTCTTATCAGCGCGTAGGTTGGCTGCACACTGGTCGACGAGGTCGACTTTATGCCATAAAGCGACGTGCCGTACACACGGCGATTCGCCATCTCGTGGTGGATATCGACGAGCGCGATGAGGGCCGTGTCCGGATCGTCAGTGTCGTCGAAGAGCCCCTCCATGAGCGCCGCGCCGAGGACGTCGGAACTGTAGTGATACAGCGACACCCCTTCGACGTAGAGGGACGATCGCGCCATGTCTCTAGGCCACCGATGCAGTAGCACACGGGTTGACCGCGATTGGTTCCACGCCATGTCGGGATCCCGCGAGTCAGATACGTAGTACGAAGCCATTCCTTGGATGGGGCTGACGACAAGCCCTCCGCAGCTGACGACGGGGCCGAAGGACACTGGGAAGAACACGGAGCGGTTAGCCATCATGTGCACGAAGAGCGTCTTATTGTCGACGTCGTCGGTGCCCGACCGGGCGGTGAGGTAGGCCGCGAGGTTCACATTTGTGTGTGCGACTGGATGGATTCCCGCACCGACGCACGAGTAGAGTGGCGTCTGGGTGTAGTCCAGCTGTAAGGCCAGCAGGGGTCCGAGCACGTCCGGGCGATCGTCCACGTCAAGTGGGAACAGCTGTGGAGTCCGAGAAAGGATGACGCCAAACCCCGGCCGACCCGAAGGCCGAGACTCCACGCCGTTATGGACGCTGCTTGGAAACGCCAGTCGCCATCCCCGCCAGATCGCGAAGATCGTAATCAGCTCCCCTTCGTTCCCGACCCCAGCATGGCACGCCGCTGCGGGAAGATTGGTCGTGTTGAACTCGTAAATGAGGGTTCCCGTCACCCGCCCGCTGATGCTGCTGCACTCGGGCACCACAGAGACCGCCACGGTGAAGTTCCACGGGATCATCTCCGGATTCGTCGTGCCCGCGGCCGCGAAGAAGATGGAGGGGAGGCACGCGCTGGTGCAATTTGGGGAGCCGCTCGCCTCCAGCGACGTGCGCACTGGCAGCAGCGGCTGAACACATTCGACGGCGTCGGTCGCTGCGAGGCGCTCGAGTGAGTAGAAGTAGTCGGCCGGCGCACTTTTCACCGGGCACATGGACGCGTCCACGTCCGCGGGAAGGGGAGTCGGTGGTGCCGCCGTCGCCAATCCAAACGTCGATTTCAGTCGAACGTGAAACGTACGACCGCCGTTGGGCAAGGACACGTTCAGAAGCCGCGACGCGTACGCGGCGGCGTGCAACGGCGTCTGGTGGTGGTAGCGGCTCCTGGTAGCGTCGACGCCGCACGCTGCCATGCTTGTCGCCGCGCCGTTGACGTCCGCGTCGACGACGACGCTAAAGCTTCGAGTGGGCCCCGTCGTCCAGAGGTCGGCAACCGTGCACTCGGGGGGCACGACCGTATGTGGTTGGGACACCGTTGAACTCCCCCGTGCCGTCGACACCATGTCAGGATGTAACGTCAACATGAAAGCGGGCCCGTTGTTCTCCAACGCGGTGGATCTCAGTCCCCAACGAGTGCTCCCGAAATAAATATAGTGTGGAGACACCCATGGCGGGGACGGGCGAACCTGTTTGTTGTTTCCAGTAAGTGGGTAGGCGAGGAACTTCCACTCGCGAGTCGTCGTGTCAGTTGTATTGATGAGGCCGCCGTGGCGCGCGGCGACGTACACGTCCTCCCCCATTGGGTGCACGACGGTGCCCTGCAGCTTGCCTTGGGCGTCGGCGAGGTCGAACAACCACGGGCGGCGCAGCGCAATGGGCATCGTCAGCCCCTTGGGTATGCTGGTGTAGTACTTGGCGTCGGGGCAACAATACGACCCTGGCCACACCCACGAGGGTACGGTGTCATTGAGTGTCCAGGTGTACACAGCATAGGTTCCCCAACCGGGGCAGGTGGAAGTCAGCCCCGCAGAGGTAGACCCGAACATCGGCGTGTGGCCATTGATCCCGAAGGCGTACACGAACTGCCACGCCCGTCGGTGGGCTCTTGGCACGACGCCGGAGTGGTAGGCTGAAAAACCAGAGGCCCCGTTGGTTACACTCGTGCCATAGTTGCTGCCTAGGTAGAAAAAGCCCGAGGGGCCGAACAGTCGCATGCCGAAGGCGTAGCAGATGTAACACTCTGCCGGCGGGAGCAGTGGGTGAGGAGATCCTCCTAGGCCTCGCCGGACAGGTTGGCTGGTCAATGAGGCATTGTCGCGCTGCGCTGCTTCGATCAGCTCCAGAATAGGCAGCGGAGCCGTCATCGCGTGCGCACGGTAGAATGCCTGCTGTCGGGGGTAGTTGATCGGCGGGAGCACAAAAAACCACGTCGCAAGGCGGCACTGCGGCATCTGCGCAGTAGGTAGCGGCGATCGAGAGCGCCAGGCATCGTATATAGGCAAGGGCTGCCTAGAGTGCCACGTTGGTCGCATGCGCCGCCACATGAACAAGATGTACGCCGGGGTGACGGTGTAGTTGCCCCACTGGTGATCCTCCGGGGGCAGACCGGCGACGTCCGCGGTCCACCCCGTGTAGCGCGACGCCGTCAAGCTTAACGTGAAAAACGACGACTCCAAGTTCCATGTCGTGCCGTCATTGAAATCGACCTGAGGCGAGCAGACGTGATATTGGCAGCTCCCGAGCGTTTCAAAGGGCGCGAGCTGATCGCTCCGGTGACGGTGTGTCACGAAGAGTCGTAGGAAGTAGACGCCGTCGCGGCCACCGAAGTGCAATCCGTTGACGACGTGGATGTGCCGCCGTGGAGGGTCGGACACATTGGCGCCATCTTCGCCGAGGCACTTCGCAGGGCGCCTCGATGATGGTGCAAGGGCACTCCCCCCCGTATCAGCGAGCATCGCCGCCACATCGGAGAACAGGCCGCCCCCGCGCTCGACGGGAAATCCTCGATCGGATTGTTCGGTTTCCGCGGTGCCGTGAGTCGGCATCATGATTTCTCCGACTTCGTGATACAGGCCGCTCTGCATCGTCGCCACCGTGAGGTCCGTGTCGCTGCGGTAAACACCGCTGCCCTGAGGGACGGCCGTCGTCCACTTCACGGATGTCAGGCGCTCAGGGGGATACGGCACGTAATGACAGAAGATGCCCTTCGACCGGACGGGCGGCGTGGGGGGCGCTGGGTCGAGGGGCTCGCCGAAGATCCGGGAACTACCGCAGAGCGACGCGTTTTGCTCTCCTGCAGATAGAAAGAAGGGATGGTGGGGGTCCAAGGAGAGAACCATCGCCCGGTCGGTCGTTTCGTGCGAGCGGTATGACACGATGCTGTTGTAGCCCGCCGAGCCGTACAGTGGCCGCGGAGGCTGCAACTTCACGGTCCGGTAGAACACTCGTGTTGGACGCGGCTCGCCGATGAAGACCAGTCCCGCGTGCAAAGCGGCGACGCCTACATCCGAGGCCTCATGGTAGAAATTTGTGCCGTAAACGGTCGCCGTCGGCGGCAGCGGAAAGTGAACGTCGACGTGAAAAATCGCATCGGTGGTGATGGCCTCGGCCGTAGTGGACAGCGGCGTCAGCACCGTCGCGGGCGGCACGGCGACAGTGGCGGTGGCGAGCAGCAGCGGGCTTTGGTTCGACACATTGCTCAGCATGGTGAGCGTCGTGAAAGGTAGGCCGCTGCCAGAGGCGTGACCCGGGTAGAAGGCGGCGATCGGACGCGAGGTCACTCCGTTGCTCGTCAGTCCCGGAAGCGCCACGCCCTTGGTACCGTAGAATGGTTGGCCGTAGTTTCGCTCATAGCCCGCGAGCGGCAGAAAAATGTAGTGGACGAAGAGCGTCGCTTCCACGCCGAATCGGAGATACCCCATCTGCAGTGCGTTTTCCGAGACGTCGCCGTAGGGGTACCTCGGCCCTCCGTGGTAGCCGCAGCTCATGATGCGGGCGCCGAGGCACGGAGTATTCTCGGCACGCTGCGCGTCGGTGCGATTGCGCATGACGCGGATGGTAAGCACCCCCGCGCCGTCTAGGGGCCACGGATCCGCCGATGAGGCGGCCACGTAGTAATGCGCCGTGTTGTCGTACTCGGTCGGCCGCGACGAGATGCCCATGTACGACGTGCTGCCTGGGATGACGGGCTGCTGCGGGTGGGGCGATCCCCCGGGCACGCCGCTGATGTTCATATGCACGTAGAGCACCTTGGTGTCTCCCCAGCGCAACATGCCACTGTGGAAGGCCGATCCTGTCAACTCGCTGCTGTCTGCGTCGTAGATCGTCGTGCCGGCGGGTATCCAGAAAGACGCCGACCGGTACTTCTCCCCGCTCGGTAAAACGGCGGCGACGAATCGCAATGCAAGAACAATCTGGGGAAGGAGCACCAACGTTCCGGTGGCATCGACAACGTTGGACCACTGGCGCAGCTGCTGGTTCTCACTATCGAGGTCCGTGAAGGTTTCGAAGCGGAAACGCATGAACCGCTTTGCTTTGTTCGTCTGCACCTCGCTGGTCGATAGGATTGTGTTGTTGTACATTGTCAACAATGCGTGGGCGCCCCACATCGGCACACACGTCACCTGCACAATTTGTGGCGCCTCTTCGACGTCGAGGATGCCGGCGTGGGCAGCGGCCGCCGTGACGTCGCTGCGAAGGGCATAGTACATGGCCCCGACGACCGGGAGCCGGAGGCCGTGGGCGACGTAGGATAAATGGCCAACGAGCGATAGCGGATCAGTCTTCAGTTCGCGCATCCGCGTTCGAAACGCTTCTAGCACAGACGGTGCGGCGGTGGCCATTGGCGAGCTGCTGCTATTCGGATTGATCGAGGAAGGTGTCCCCCCCGCGACGTCCCCCCGGAACACAGGGAACACAATGATCCCTGGCGCGGCAACATCCGACGACTTTGAATTGAGCTGCCCCCATCCCCGCGCCGCCAGGAAGCAGGTCTTGTTCCCTGCGTACTCCACCGCCAGCAGCTGTGGCTGGTCGGACTCGCGGATGAAAAAAGAATGGTATGCGGCTACGGCGACGTCGGAGTCACTCGTGTAGACGCCGACCCCGATCAGTGGATTCACCTCATCCGCCTGAACCGTGGAGAGAACCACGCTGATCAGCAGCCTTCCGTCCGCAGGTGTTCCAAAAGGAAAGGTCGCCTCGCCCAGTACATCGGCGCGAGTTCGGCGACCGACGTCGCGAAAGTAGTCGGAAACGGTCGAGGTGGACGCTTCCGCCGTCGTCGCGCTGCTGAACGACAACGCTCGCTGCTCCAACTCGTTCGTCCAGCGCACGAGGAAGAAGGCGTGGTCGTAGCCCGATGACTGTGGACGGGACGATACGCCGTTCGACGTGGCGGCCAGGAAGTGATGCCGTCGGCCCAGCGCGTAGGCCACGGCGGTCGTGTTGATGCCATAGGATGCCAGCGCGGCATGAACGCACGCGGCGGCGACGTCGGTGCCCGATGCGTAGTACCCTGCGCCGATGACGGCCGAGCTTGTCGACGGCGTGTAGCGGGATAGGGGCAAAGGCAGCACCCGGCGGAACGGAGTGGCGGATGGGTCGGCGAGCAATTGCGCTTCAAATGCGGTCAGATTCGGTGAGTCGGCCAGGTACACGCAATCCAGGACGGGTGCGACTTTGGAGCCCGTTGCCGTCGACGCGCCATCGTCGTGGCCGGATGGCTCCCCAGCGCCACTGGACAGGAAGCCCCGGAAGGAGAGCCGCCAGTACACTGCGCGCGGCGCGGCGCCGTGCACGAAGAGGACGCCGTCCCGGTCGTGCTCAAGCATGCCGGCGTGGAATGCGGCAGACGTCACGTCGAGCGAGGTGTCGATCGGATAGACACCGGCGCCGATGAGCCGTCGTTCTGGAGCGAGCAGGTTGTGAGTGAGACGCAGCCGCACACGACGAGGCTCCATCTGCAGCCAAGACGCGGGTGGCTGCGCGAACTTTGACGGCACGAAGCATGCGGCCATTCCCGCGTGAGGGCGGCCGGACGCGTCCAACAGGCCGAAATCGATCCCGATGCCCGCAACGCTGGTCGCCCTTCGAGGCGATCCGAACACGGTGGTGTTGGCATACGACGACCGTACTTCGAGGTACGTCGACGGGTAATAGTGGGTGCGGCAGTCGCCGCTCGCGAGGTGCAAAAAGGCGGAGCCCGCTGGGGCGGCGACGACCACCCCGGAGCCAGCAGCCGCTTGGACCTCCCCGGTCGACGCGAGGTCTTTTTCTACCGCGCTGTGAAACGTCGCCGCGGCCACGTCGCTCACCAACGCGTACACCCCGGTGCCGATCACGGGGGCGAATTCCGCGTTGCCGAGGCGCTCGGCTGGCTCCGCGGCACCAGGAATGAAGGTTACCCAGCGGCCAAATTCACCCGCTATAGTGCGGTCCACAAGCGCGGGGGACGACGTCGGAACGGGACTGTAGAGAGCCTCGAGCGTTCCCAGTGTGGCCGGCAGCAACGCGTAGCCATGACCTCCGGCTGAGGTGGCATTCGACGCAATGCCCACCCGCAACGTGCGGTAGAACACCGGCCGCCATCCTGTGAGCCGCACGAGCACGACCGTCAGGTTCCACGGAACGTACAGCTGCGGTGGGGGGGCAATAAAGTCCTGCGGTTTGGCGTAAGGTTGCAGCAGTCCTGCGTCGTCTGAGTCATCGTCGGCCCACACCACCGCGCCAGATGCCTTCACACTGTCGTCCGCATTCGCTAAGTAGGAAAATCGCGTCATCCGGGATGTCATCGCCGCCAGCGTGACGTCCGTGGCCTCGAGATACTCCCCTGCCCCAATCACCGGGTTCTTATCGATGAGCGCGGAGACGTCCGTGAATGTGGAGGGAACGCCCACGAGAACCGGAATCCAGCAGTCGTAGATCAACGGGATCGTCCCTTCCCCCGCTGCGCTCATTGGAGCTCGATTGGGTGGTCGATCGACGTCGCGACGGGACCCCAACGGGGGCGTCGCACGCGGTGTAGGAGCCGGCAACAGCCCAGGGACCACGTCTCCCCCAGTGGCGGTGTGAACCCAACGGAGGACGAAGGCCGGGGTGAGAGGCGGCGAGAACGCCATGTTGGCGCTCGCGTTCCACTTGGTCACATCCGTGGCCTGCAGTCGGTCGAACGTCGTGCCGTCGACGTGGCTGCGGACAAAATATGGCACCCCGCCAACCGCGTCATCGGCAACCAGCGTCACGATTGCATTCGCGTCGATGCAGGGAAGGGAGTTGGAAGATGGAGCAGTGGGATTGCTCTCGCCGCCAGAATGCGGCTTGCTCAGGCACGCCTCCATGCTGCTAATAATCTGATTCCACAACGTCGGCGGGGGTGGTCGCGGGCCCCCGATCGGCAGGGACCGGGTCGTCGGTCGAAGGAGGATTCGGTTGATGCGGTTCCCTGCGCGGTAGATCCACGGCACGTGCGAGACGGCACTGTACCAGAAGGCGGCGAACACGTCCGTGGCGTTCACAGAGAAGACCCCGGAGCCATTTACGAGCTGCTTGGCCACCGACGCATTCGCCAGGGAGAAGAACGTCGACCGAGCTGCCGCTGAGGACGACACTTCGTCGACGAGATCCGGCTCCGGTGATTTCCGCCGCAGAGCCGGCAGTGTCTTCGCTCGGTCGTAGAGGACGAGGTCCTTCATCAACGACAGCGTCCATGCGAAGGGGAGATGGATGGGGGTCGACGAGTTGGACAGCCGGATGACGGGGCACTCTCTAACTCCTTGAGGCGGAGCAGCCGCCGACACGGTTGTGATGGAAATAGCTGGGATGCCGTCGCGCACCAAACTATCACTGAGAGCGCCTCCGGGTGCCGTGATGGTGCGCAAAAGCTGATCGCTCGTGACCGCGGCCGATCGGATGGTGTTGTTCACGAGAGCGTAAAAGCTGCGACGGGGGCCTGCGTAGTGAACACGCACCGTGGAGGTGAGCGCGGTGGAGGGGCGGGCCAGCGGGGACGCGCCGTCCACAACGCCGGCATGCAGCGCCGCCCAGCCCAAGTGAACATTGAAGGGGTACAGGCCGGCACCGGTGAAAGGAGCGGCCGTCGGTTCGGACGTTGTCAACGGCGGCTGATAGGCGGCCGCGTAGGACGTGACGGACGATGCGGCGGGGCTAGTCGCCGCAAACGGAGTTCTCAGTGTAATGTCAACCCACGAGCAATACGGCGGCGTCGCCAGTGAAGGCCGTCCGCTATTCGTCCCGTCGAATAGACTTCCGTCGCCGAGCTGCGACCGGAACGCCATGGCAACGCAGTCCTGCGCTCTGACGGACTCCGCGCAATCGAACGGCGGTGGCGGTGGTGGTGGTGATTGCGCCATGGCGGCTAGAGAGGCCATCATCGCGAGAACCACTAGGGTGGTCATGATGAGAAAGGTAGGAAACATTCTCTGTGTGAGTGGTGTGTGAGTGGTCAATGCTACCACAACGGGTGGTGTGTGTTCTCCGCTTCGGGGTTAACATGTCGACAAAACGAAAAAAAAGTCCCTCTTTGCGGAGTGCGGAAGGGTGAGGGTGGGTGGCGAAAGAATGGGAACGGAGCTGTTCGCTCTTCATACTGTCCCAAGAACTAGCAAGGAGAACACTGAGTCTTGCGGGGATCCCGATGCTGCGTCGAAAATGCGCACCGATGTTCCGCCCAGAGTACGACAAAGTTCGTCACTGCCGCTTCCCGATCGAGTGTTGACAATCACCACACTCGTTGATGGCGATGGTGACCGCTGAGGGGTCACTTGGACGGGAGCCCAGCAGTAGTGGCACGCCCCATCCGTCATCGAACTCCCGGCGGCGTCGAAGCAATAGTGCCCGACGCCAACGCGGGTGACGTTGAGCGGTGCGGTGGGGGACGTTTGCACGACGGCGCCATCATCGTTGACCCACGCGTACGATGGCTGCCAGGCGCCCACGTGTGTTGCTGCTTGCATGAGCAGCGCAAGCACGACGGCCGCTGCTGCTGCTGGGATGTGTCTCCTCCTACGGCGCGGCACGAATCTGTCCGTCGGATCGTAACCGTCCCCAGCCATGTACATAAGCTGATCTGAATGATCCATTGGAGGTGGAGCAGAAAGAAAAGGGAGGAGGAGGAGGAGGGCAAGAGGGAGGAGGGGCAACCCGAAATGCATCGACATCCAATGCAATCACACATGTTTTCCATGGCGCAAGAAAAGATGGCTTGAGTAGGGCGAAAGAAAATGTCGTGTTGTCTTTTTCCTCCGTCGGTTTCTTTTTTTCGCCACACGCAGCGGGAAGGGGGGCTGTTGTTGTCGTCGTGTGTTGTTGTGTGTGCGTGTACGCGCCATGAGACACAGTATCACTCACTCACTCTCTCTCTCTCTCTCTCAGTACGACGTCATGACGATCATCGTGAAGGGGAAGTCAGCGGGCTGGCCGTTGCGATCGAACGTCGTGACCGACGTGCCACCATAGGGGTTGCAGTCGTCGCCCCACCCCGTGTTGGCGGTCGCGAAGCCGAGGTTGCCCGGCATGGGAGACCCACCGTGCTGCAGCGTCACCGACACGGAGGCCCAGCAGTAGTAGCAGGCCGTCTCGTGCTGCTTGTTGAAGCAGTAGTGACCCGTCTTGATGCGCGTGACGTTGAGCGGGTTGGTGCTTGACGTTTGACGCACCGTGCCGTCGTGATCAACCCACGCGAACGTCGATTCGTCGGCGCTGACGCCGAGCGCTGCGCCCACGATGAGAAGAGCGGCGATGGACACCGCGAAGCGGGCGAAGGTCATAGAGGATGTGGTACACTCAGAATAATGTTTCTTTTAATAAATGACCGGCGGCGGAGGTGAGGGGGGGGAAAGGGGGGAGGGACTATTTACACGTCATGTTGAGAGCCCCGTGTTCCCTTTTCACCGGCGACGCCGCACGAGGCAATGTCGTCTCCTGTCACACATGGAAGAATCAATCACCGCCGTCCACGGACGGTTGTTATTGCTTTAATCGTATCGTGTCCATCATGGTGCACAGCCCAGTCGTCTTCTGCACGCCGAAGACCACGCAGGCCAGCGCGCTGTCTGTGCTTTGTTCGATGCAACACGTCAAATTAATTCATTTCAGTGTCTTCCCTGTGCCGGAATCGGGCGGGGGGGCGTAGCACGGGGGAGTCACCTAGCGCCGCCCGCGTTGATCGGTGCCACGTCCGCGGCCAAACGAGGAGCTGCCACCTCCTCGGTGAGACCCCGACGAGCGTCCTCCGCCTCCACCTCGTCCACCTCGGCCACCGCGATGGCCGTCGGACCCTCTGCTTGGGCCTGAAGCGGGCGCGCCGCCCCGAGAGCGCTCCTGCAGCCGGCGGGCGACGGCGGGATCCAAGAAGGCAATGACGTACTTTCCAAAGAAGTCTGCTTCCAATCTTCGTCGCAGCGCCCCGTCGTTGGCGAGCGCCGTTTTGAGGGCGGCAAGGACGTCCCCTCCGCCGCCCGCGGCGGACTGCTGCGCGTCGACTTCTAGCAGGCGCTGCAACACCATGCTCCCCGCCTGGCTGGTGGCGAGTCGCTCCACGCCGCAGCTGGCAACAGCCTGCGCCAACCGGCTGCGCCCAGTCGCATCGGACTCTTTGTAGACCTCAGCAAACAAGTGCTGGGTCCCGGTCGCGAGCGCCAAGGTGCCAAGCGCAGCGGTCAGCTTGTCGCGGCACTCCTTGTGCGGCCGCACGAGCGCCTGGACAACAAACCGGCCGTTTAAGTGCGTGGCCAACGGGGAGGTGATGTGGGGCTTGAGGGCGGCGTAGAGCGCCATGTGTAAGGCAGGGGGTGCCACCTCGAGGGCGGCGATGACCACGTGCGCTCCGTACGGATGCTGACTGAGGTCCACGACGGCCGGGGCGATGACCGCTTTGATGAACGCATCGCGATGCGCCGCGCCGCCGCCGCCGGCTCCGCGTAGCAGCGTCTGGATGACCAAGTTTCCGAACTCGTGCGAGCAAAGCGCCAACGACTCGGCCGGCGGCAGCGCGGTGAGGAGCGTCTGGAGGAACACCGCCGCGACCGCCGACGGAGGCGATGCCGATGGGGCGGCGGCTCCATCGACAGATGCCGCGGCGGATGGCGCGGCGGTGTCCGTGATGAGGCGGCGCAGTGACAGCGACGCGTGCTTGTGTGTGGCGAGGCCGATGAGCTGCTGCTTCAGCTGCGACGCCAAACGGTCCCACGCCCCTTTGAGAAGTTTGGCCTCCGCGGTGGGAATGGATGACGAAGGGGACGCGCACAGTGCGGCGGCGGTGGCCAACGCGGCGCAGAGAGACCCGAAGGGATAGGCCGCGATGGGATGCAGCATCATCCTGTCCATTTGCGCCACGAGCGAACCGGCAGCGCGCGAGCTGAAAAAGCCGGCCACGGTGGAGATCGCCGGGTCCTTCGTCGAGGTAGCAGCGGTTGAGTCAGCGGTCGCCGCGCAGGAGAGGACATCCACGCAGCGCTGGATCAGAGACTGCAGGAGGAAGTTCGTCAGCCCGTGTTCGGCCAGCTGCACGAGGCTGCTGCCATCGTCGGCTGGAGCTCCGTCGCTGGTGGACGCCATGAAATGCTGCGCGATGACGGCGATCGCCTCTTTCACGCCGAACGACCTCACGTTGGCTAACGTCACGTCGAGGAGGTGTCGCAGGAAGCGGTTCCAGCGCTTGTTCAGAATCAACGCTTCGGTGATTTCTGCCGCCGTGGCGGCATCGGATGACGTGACGTCGGCCGCCGACACCGCCTTCTTGGACTTGACGGCCACGTCGGCGGTGGACTCCGTCGCTCCGCGAGGCCGTTTCGCCGCTTTTCCTCGCTTGGCGGTATTTTCCGCCGCGGAGAGTGCCTCCGTTGCCCCTTCTTCTTCAGAGGCTTCGGAGGGCTCGTCGGCTAAGGCATCGCCGTTTCGGAGCTGTCGAATGGCGGTCCTCGACAGCAGCGCTTTGAGCAGTGCAGCTGCCGAGAGGCGGTTGCCGCTCGGAGATGACGACGACGACGCGCAGCGATCGCACGCGGACATGGCGACTTCGACGGCAATCGGGTGCTGAATGAGACGAGGGAGCCGCGCCCCCGGCGATGAGGTCGCAGGAGCCAGGATGGCAGTGAGCAAGTCGCTCGCGCGCGGAACGACGAGCGTCTGGCTGCCGTTGCCGCTGACGGACGCCGATTTCTTCGAGGTGCCTTTCTTCGTCGGCGTGGGCATCGCAGCACCCGCAGTCGGTGTCGCCTTCTCACCTTGTTCCACGGCATCGAGAAGTGCCAGCAGCACTCGGCTGCCATGACGGTGCCACAAGAGCGATTCCGTCTGGGTGGCCAACTCGCACATGAGCCCAGCGAGGTCTCGCTGCACCGAAAGGATGGGCGCGGGATCCGCCATCGCGGCCAACATCGTGCCGCTCTGCAGCAAGGGCCACCACCGCAAGCACTCGATGACAACGTCCCGGGAGAAGCTATGGTTGGCGTGGCGCAGCGACGTGAGCAGCGGCGTCGACGGAATCGGCGACTCGGCGATGACCTCCTTCTTCTCCTCCTCCTCCTCGCCCATCGACGCGGTCAACACGGCCGAGAGGCAACGTTGCAGGAACACGATGATGGTGGCGGCGTGGTGCTCCGATGTCGCAGCGCCGCTGGCTGCCGTCAAGGGAAGGCTGGCCGTGCTCCGGAGCAGCGCGGCGACCACCATGGAGGGTGTCTCTTCCAACAAAGCGGCACTGAACGACCGGTGATTCGCGTCGGACGCCTCCGCCTCCCCATCATCGTCGTCGTCGTCGGCGGTGGCGTCCAAGTCCGCTTCGGCGACTGATTGAAGAGGCAGCTTGTTGAGCTGCTCCATGAGGCCCACCGCGAAGGACAGCGCCTTGGCGGGGTGGGCGGCCGAGGTGTGGCGCAGGTACGCTAGGATCCCACCGGCGGCGGATCGCACGCGGATGGCATCTGCCGCCTGCTGCAGAAGCATCGCCCGCGCGGCCTTGTCCGGAACCGCGTCGACGATCATTGCGTGCGCCTTTGCGGCTGCGCCGTCGGCGTCAGTTGGCTTCGCGGTGTCCTCTTCCGTCACCTGCGATGGCAGCGCCCCTTGCGCTCGGCGTGGGCCCACGGCCCCATGGGCGGAGAGAGCGCCGCCGGCCGGCCGCACTAACGAGGAGCCACAAGCGGCGGCGCGGCGCTCCGCTTTGATTTGCACCGTGCGCTCGTCTCGCTTCGTGCGGCCGCGGGCGAAGGCGAGCTTGTTGCTTCGAATGGCATCGCCAGAGCGGCCCATGTTTCGCTTTTGAAAGGAAAAAAAAGGGGCGGACAAGCGATGTAACAGTTTGGGAGGATAAAGAAAGAGTTTAGAGAGCTGTGGTGGCATCGATCGCCGCAACGCACTGCAAACGCATCTCCCCCTCTTCCTCTAACCGCCACACGCAAACAACGACGGCCCACCGACACCCAGGCCATTCAGGGGAAACGATTGGCACTCGCAAAAGAAAAACCCACCCCCCCCCCCCCATCAAGACGTTGCGCATTATCTATTGGACAGCAACCGAGGAGGCGCTGGAGGAAACCGCTCGCACATTAACGCACAATCGATGCGCACACAGATCGTGAATTCTCGAGCAATGTTGGGGGGGAAACAGATGTCAATTTGAGAGTTACAAAAGACAGGCGGATTCAAAACAGGCCGCGACAGATTGGAAAAACAGAAAGTACGTCTTTTTCCCCTATGGACCTTCCTCGCCCAAAGCGCCACAAGTCTGGTCATAGCTTGGCGCTTGCGCGGTGGGCATTCCCAGCGCGCAGATACTCGGCGTTGACAAACTTCCCAAGCAGGTTTTGGCGGATATCGTCGACATAGGCGGGCTCGTTGAGCGGCGAACGCTTCGCCCAGCTCGCCACCGACTCATAGATCTTGCCGTCGGAGCGTGCAATGCAACTGGCGAGGTGGCGGTCGGACACGCCCCAGCTTTCGATCATGGGCAATGCGTACGGGCGGATCTCGCCGCACAGCAACTTGACGGCTTGGTCGACGAGTTTGGCCGTATCCGGCGTCAGCTGCGTGAAGGCGACACTGACTTCACCGAGCTTGGTCAGCCCGAAGAACAGCGCGAGCTTCGTCATGGCACGGCGCGCCCCCTCCGGCAGCCGCGCGACGCCATCCTTGTAGGACGACATGATGTTGGAGCAAATGTGGGCGTTGGCGCAGTTGACCAGCGGAAGGTGGCATGCGTTCCACGCGGCGTCCTGCTTCAGACCCGCCGCGGCGGCCTCCATCAACTGCTCGCCGGCGCTCATCACAGCCTTGCGAGCGATGCCCTGCCAAAACGCAACCAAGCCATCTAAGTTCAGCGGGTCCGTGAGCTTGGCGTCGTGGTCTTCGACAAGGTAGGCGAAGGTACCCATCGCCTTGACTTTTCCTGCTAGCACGCCGACGAGGGCGCGCGCGGTTTGAAGAGCCATCGGCAAACGGTCCCCTTCGTACGTGACGTTCGGCAGGTAGTCCAGGACGATGCCGGCAATGCCAGAGGCCATGGAGTACCCCTGGCCGCCGCAGCAGCGCCGCGCTTCTTCAAGCCCGTTGCACGCCATCTCGGTGCCAAAGGCTTTGAGTCCGGCGCTCGTGGCGTGCAGCTCGGGCAACATGTTGGTGTCCACCTTGTCGAGGTCCTTGCCCGCCTTCTTCACCGCGTTGTCGAAGTCCTTGAGCAGGTCTAGGAGCTTGAAGCCAGCGAAGGCAATGCCAAAGCACGCCGCGAGAGGCATAAAGAGACGGTACTGCTGAATGGGATAGTCCAGAATGACGAGCTCGCCGGACGCGATGCCCTTCTTCCCATCCACGAAGCCCTGTCGGCGGAAGCTGTTGTACCGCAGGGCGATCGTGAGACCCTTCGCCAGGTTGTACGCGGCCGCGAGCGATAGCAGCACGCGGGTTTTCATCATGGTCGCGTAGGCGATCTTCGCGAGCTGAATCGGTACCACCTTGTAGGACCCATCGCGGCCCAGCTGCTGAAATTTAGCGAGCATGTTGAATCGCGGCACGCGAACGTTGCGAATGCGGAGGTAGCCGGCGTCCATGCCGTTCCCGCCCATCTTCGGCCCAATGTCGCCGACTTCGATGCCGGGCAGCGGCTTGTGGCGTTCGTCGCGAATCTGCACCATGAAGGCGTGGAAGCCGAGGTCCTTCTTGTTGACAATGAGCCGCGCATACACGACCGCGTGCGTCGCGAGAATGCCGAGCGCGCCCGGCCACCACTTCATCGCGGTGAGGGTCGGCATGTCGATGATGACCTCGTCGGTCGCCTGATCGAACGTCGCGATCGTTTCCAGGCCGCGAACGTTGGAGCCGTGGCCTAGCTCCGTCTGTGCGTAGGTGCCGATGATCTCGAGGTTGAGCGCCTTCGGCAGCCATTCCCGGAGCTGCTCCGGCGTGCCCTGGCCCATCAAGGTCATGACGAATAGAGCAAAGTGGTCCGCGACGCCAGAATGGGTGGCCGTCACGCGATGCGCGGCAAATCCACCGTCGCCGTGAACCGGGGAGTGAGCCGCCAGGAAGTCACGATTCGCCTTCATAATCTCTATCGCGCGCAGCGACCGCTGGACGTTTTTCTTCAGTAAGTCGGGACGCGACAGAAACGCGTCGTCGGTGCGGTCGAACAGCGGCTCGCGATCGAAAAGGACGCACCATTTCTTGTAGTTGCTGTAATTTTCGCCTCCTCCGTGGAGCACGATTCGCGTCTCGGCGATGGGAAAGTCAGTGCCTTTCACCAGCTCGTCCACGGTCGGGTTGGCGGCCATGATGCACCCGTCAGGATTGGTTTCGTTAGTTAGTAAGAAGGGAATGACACGTCAGCGTGCGATTGGGTGGATGATCTGCGCGTGTCGTGTGTGACGCGCGGATGGAGCTGGGCGCCCCCACAATGCATATACGACCAGCACGCGAACCGATAACAGAGGGATGAGACCCGGTAAACCCACTCGTCAACTCCGGCGACCTGTGTTGCCAAAAAAAAAAAGATGTCCTGTCTATGTGTGCGAGAGACATCATCGTTTAGCTGGAGCACCAGTGGAACACCTTTGTGCAAGGGAGGGTGATCGTGGGGTTTGTTTTACGTATGTGAAGCCGGAGTGTGGTTTTCTGGTGACCGCGAGGGATCTCCTTGCCCTCTCCGTCTCACCTCCCCGTTCTCTCCCATCACTTAAAGCTCAAGAGGGAGGTGCGCGTCAACCCTGGCTCATCCTCGCTGGAATGCTCCACTTCGGTCACCGACGTCGTGTCGCTGGACGCAGGGGCAAAGAAGTAGTGGCACAGTGCGATCATCACCTCGCGCTGCTGCACATCTAACGGCACGTGGTTGGGCGTCGACTCGGTCGCGACGCTCTTCGTCTCATACCGAATGCGCAGAGTGTGGCAGATGAGATTGAGGCGCTGTCGGAAGTCCAAAATAGCGGCTCCTGTCTGCTGGTCGGTTTCAACGTACCGGGCCTTGCCGTGAAAGGTGACAGCGAATTCGTAGTAGCAGCCAGCGTCATCCGCGAAGACGTCGTACTCGACACGGTAGGCGAAGAGGACCAACGACAGGAAGAACTGCTTCGCGCTGCGGACGAGTGTGGAGTACGACACCAGCGTATGCGAGTACCGGAGGGTCACCGAAATCGGCACGACGATATCGTCGAGGCCCCAGCGGAAGCTGCTCGGAGAGTGCAAATCGGGCATGGACTTGAGCTCGGTGAATAAGCCGGTTGCCGTTTCCTGATGCGGTCTCCCGCCAGCGCCTCGGCCGCCGCCGCCGCCGGTCGTGGTGACCCGTTGCGCCTGACTTGCAAAGGCGACCGACGTCAAAGACACGACGACGGTGGAGTACTCGATCAGCTGCTGCAACAGTAGCTGGGGGTCATCGAGGTCTCGGAACGGCAGGAAGCCGCTGAGCTCGTACTTGATGTGCTCGTCGAGCTCCACGATGGCGAGCAGCTTCTCGTAACTCAGGTGGTTCGCCACGCACCACGCCTGCAGCGAGCTGAGCGTCGCACCGGGATGGCTGCGTTGGATGCGGAAGCGGAGCGCCGCGTTCATGACCGCGATGAGGTCGCTGCCGTTGCCACTGCAGGAATTGCGCATCGCGTCCTCAGTCAGCTCGATGGCGCGCGCCATGTTTTCGGCGCTACCGCGGGCGGCGGCCATGGCGTTGGCACGGCCTCCCCGCCCGCCGGTCGCTCCGGGGCCCTGATAGCGCGCCTGCACCGCGGCAAACGGCTGCAAGGAGTTCGCCGCCGCGGCGGCGAGCATCATCAGGCTTTCCAGGCCGGTCAGGAAGCCCAGGAAGACGAGCAGCCCTTGCTGCATCGAGACGGGTATGATTTGCAGCAGCCGCCCGATGACGGTGCACTTGTACTCATCGATGTTCACGGCGGCGGCGTCGTCGCCGGTCCCCGCGCCTTCCAAGAACAACGAGCGCGCCGCGCGCAGGATCATCGGACCCCATGAGCTCACAACCACCTCATCATCGTCATCGTCGTCGTCGTCACCACCGGCGGCCGCGGCGGCTCCGTCGTTGTGCTTGTCAGGCGATGGCGCGACCACCTTTGTCATACGAAGCTCGACGCCTTCGCCGCCGGCCAATGGATCTTTGGCGTTGATGATGCAGCCGTACTCACAAAGGCTGCGCATGCTGGTCGTGATGGACTGCAGCAGCGGTTGGGCGTTGCACAACGAGAAGACGGCGACCGGGTTCGGCGCTAGCTGCAACGTGTGTAGGGCGAGCTCATCGATACGCGAGTGTTGGATCGGCGCCGGGGGCAGACGCGGGAGCATCGGGACCATCGCGGCGGACATGAGGCAAAAATAAAAACCCTGCTGCGTGCGGCCGACGCGGCCTCGTCGCTGCGCCACGCTTCCCTGGCTGATGTACTGCGTGGACAGTGGAGGGTACAATATCGAGGCCGGTTCGTACGGAACCACGTTGGGTCGTTTGACCAGTCCGGTGTCGATGACGAAGACGACGTCCGGCAGCGTGATCGATACTTCGGCGATGTCGGTGGCAAAGTAAATTTTCTGGCGCTGGTTGTGCCCAGCCGGACGATTGATCGCCTCCTGGATCGTACTCAAATCAACGGCGCTGTGCCATGCAATCGGCTCGGCGGTGCGCGCAAGATTGTGTTGCGTCCACATCACAAAGTCTTCAACCTGCGCTCGGCCCGGCAGGAAGACCAAAATGCTGTGGTGCGGCATCGTGAACTGCCGGTGGATGTTCAGGATCAAGTGTTGCGTCAGGAAGATAGCACTTTCGATTTGGGACTGATCGACCACGGGCGGCACGAAGCTCGGGGGCGGGTTGGCCTGAAACCCCACGAGCGAGCACACATCTTCGAGAAAGAAATCGTGAATCGGGTGCTCGGGGGCACTTTGACGGTACACGGCGACGGACAAGCCTTTGAAGTACTCTTGCCAGTCGGCGACGTCGAGGGTGGCACTCATGATAATCAGCTTAAAGGGCTTGGTCCGGTTGAGCAAACAGAGCTTCAGGAGCGCGACCGTCACCTCGATGTCGGGCTGGCGCTCATGAAACTCATCGAGCACGATGTGGGTGAAAGGGGGTGCGAGCGGCGTGCCGAGTAGCTGCAGGAGCAAGGTGTAGCTGGTCATGTACCACAGCCGCGTGTTGCGATCGTTGCCACGTTTCTCGCCACGGATCCAGTAGCCTACTTCCTCGCCAACGGCTTGACCTCGCTGCGCGGCGACGTGGCTGGCGATGCTGATCGTTGCGGTGCGCCGGGGCTGCGTCGCGACCACGCGGTGGGATCGGCTCATGTCCAAGAGCGCGCTCGGTACGATCGTCGACTTTCCTGAACCGGTGTCCGTCGAGATGATCGTCACATCGTGCGAGTCGATCGTGTCGAGGATGGTCTTGACGTCGATGCGCTGAATGGCAAGTCCGGCCGCGGCGGCAACGGCGGCGCTTTCCTGCCCCGCAAGCGCGGTCACCAGGCGCGAGCGCACTTGGCTGGCGTTGGCCTGGTACGTAAGCCACGCTTGCACTTGGGGGTTGGACTCGTCCAGCGCGGGAGGCGGGGGCGGCGTGGTAGGCTGCGTGGTCGGAATCGGTGACCGCGGCGCTTGGCCGGCGGCGGCCGCTGCCGCAGCGGACGCGGTGGCCTTAGGCTGCCGCGACTTGCGGTCGCGCTTCTCTACGACCAGGTGGCTGGCACCGACCGGCACGTCCGCGGCCGCACCCGCTGTGCCGGCAACCGCCAGTGGCATACCAGCCGACCGCGCCCACGCCGCCAAGTCGACTCCTCCTCCGGTCTTTGATCCGCCCGCCGCGGCCGCAGCGGCGGCAATGGCTGATTTCGGTTGAGGCAGCGAGAACGCGGGGCCCGCGGCGGTGCCTTGTTGCTGGGGGCGAGCCGCAGCGGCGGCGGCGCCCGGCGGCTGGGTACCTTTCCCTCCCGCAGAGCCTTGCGCCTTCAACCAGGCAACGGCGCCGCCCGTGGCCACCTTGTCCGCCTGCTTCGTGGCAAGCCACGAGATGACATCGAGGCCCCCGCGGCCACTGGAAGAGAACGTCGCGGCATCGGCGCTGCCCGCGCTGCCTGCCGGTACCGCGGCGGCCGACGTCGACAGGATCGCAGGGTCGACGTGAGCCACGGAGCGTGGCTTTGGAATGCCCAGCGGCGGCTGCGGTGAAGCGGTCGTCGCTGGTGCCCCCCCTGCCGCCGCTGCTGCTGACTTGGCTCCGGGCGCCTTCGTCTTCACTGCGGACAACGCAGCGGAGGTGACGTCCGGCACGGCAGCAGGAGGAGGGGAGCCGGGGGCCGCGGCCTTCTTTTCCTTAGGGGGCATCGTCGCAGGGACGAAGGAGAGAGGAGAGAGATGGGCTAGGGGAGGTAGTAAGAGTCGTGTGGACTGAGACGAGTGGCGGCAAGGGAAGGAAGGATGGCCTCGAGGACGGGGGGGGGGCGCGCATTGCGGCGCACTCGCACTCTCAATTGCGGTCCAAAGATCACAGACAGTCCGTGTGCGCGACGCCGCCTTCGTCTGGAATGGCCACGCAGCCGCGGAGCCCCCACGTCGACACGTTGCCGCTCGCTCCCCCCGTGGTGACCACCCATTCCGGCGTCAGCTGAAGTTTGCACCGGCAGCAACGGTACGTCGCCATCGGATCGGTGACCGCCACGTAAGACGCTCCTTCGCTCGTCGCACTCGTGCTGGCCGCTTTGGCGTCAAGAGGGCGGGATCGCTTTTGCCCTAAGCTGCCGGCCGCGCTACGAACGGCACGGCTCACGTCGGAGACGGTGGCGAAGTTGCGGTGGAAAACGCCATCCCGCTTCAGCACCGCTGTGTAGTCGAGAAAGTCGTCTCGGCTCATTAGCGGCATGCGGTACAGCGTTTGCGGGGAGAGGCTGCCCGGCGGCGGCGCGGACAGCGTCGGATCGGCGGCGAGTTCGGCGGCGGTTGGCAAAGGCGCAATGAACATGGTGTGTACCCTCGCGTGAGTGTCGCGCGCGGTAGGATTCTCAAAGTACGCACCGCAGACGCAGCACGCATACGCAATGCGGTCTGGGTGGTGCAAGTCCCTCGCGAACCCAAGCGTGGCAGCCGCGCCGGTCAGAGACTGAAACTGAGGCCTCCCCCCGTTCTTGCGCGCAGAGACGCTGCTCCTGTCTCCCTCAGATTGCAGCCGTGCAGACTTCATGGCCGCGACCACCTTGGCGATCGCCTGTGCCTTCTCGGTCAAATCCGACAGCACCCTGGCGTTGCCTTGCAGGCCTGGCTCGAGCTTCGGCATCAACAGTTGCGGTTCCTGTTTGACTTTAGCGAAGGCGGCGGCGCCTTCAAGGTGTTGCGCTTCCCCGTCGTCCACCAGGGCATCCTGCCCCCCGCCGCCTCCTCGGCCGCTCGAACGGGTCAGGCCATTCCTTCCAGCTGCGACGAGCGCTGCGCGAAAAGCGGTACTCAACCGATGGGCCATGTGCTCCTCGAGACGCAAAATGTCGGAGGGGCGGAGAAGTTTGGCCAAGATCCATGATCGCAAAAGGTCCAGAAATACCCACATGCATGGGTGGGGTTCGAGAAGGGAGGTGTCCTGCTCGGGTTGTTCGCGATTTGACGGCGGGCCCCCAGACGAACCGTGCGGCGGTCGCCGGGGTCGCGTGCGGTCTTCGGGCATCAGGGACGCCGCTGATGGGGCGTCGTCATCGAGTTCGCGGAGCGCGGCGCATTGTCTCAATAGCGGCATTCTCTGCGACACCAATTGAGGCAACGAGCTTTCGAGAGACGCTCGCAAGGCGGCAATCTTCGAGTACTTCAGCAGCGCGTCCACGAGGCACCACATGGCATACAGCGTTGGCGCGTCCTCGTCTGGGTGCTGCAATCGCAGTTCGTTGATCACGACGCCCAGGCTAGCCTTCCAGTGATCGACGTGGTCGTCGATCGCCCAAACCAGGCCCGCCACGAGCCCGTGAGGCACCGCGACGATCACAAACGGGTCCGCCTTCGACCTCCCTCGTGTCCCATCTGACACTTGTCGTCGGCCATCGTCCGTCCCGTGCCTCCCCCCCCCTTCCGACTGCATCATCAAATCGTCGACAACTGAAGAATTCGTGGCGATGCGTTTCGCGTCTTGGCGGATCACCGCCACGAAGCGAACCTTCAAATACTGCGTGAGCGTCTCGATCCATTGGTGGTTCGCAGCCGCGGCGGCGGCGGACGCCGTCATCGTCGTCGTATTCATAGTTGCTGCCGAGCTGAGCGACCCCCGCCCGCGCTAATAACACAGGAAGGGAAGAGAAATGGCCCACATGGAAAAAAAAGAATGCAGGTTTCAAATTTTTACATGTTGTTGTTTGCGCGGAATCGTGTTCGCTGGACAAATGTGTGGTGTCGGATCGATTTACTTAGCGCGCGCATCACACCCAAAAAAAATCAGGGCGTCAAATAATGTATCGCGTGCGGCGGCGAGAGGCCAACGCAAGGGCCGAACCGCACTCCCTCGCGAGTCAGGCCACTCTGCTCTACCTCGTCGTCCGCGATCGTCGGGTCCGCTCATCGTGACAACCCCCCATCGGATCCCTTCAGCATGCGCTGTTGGGCCCACTCAGCGCCGCGAACCGCGAAGCCCATGACGATAAACAGACCCCCTCCAATCGCGCAGAGGTGCACTAAGAAATGGCTCAGCGACTGCCATTTGACGTGCAGCTCGACGGATAGCGGATTGTGGCGGTGGTGGAAGTAGAGCCCCGGAGGCACCCCTGGCGCCACGACGGCGCTGGACGTCACCGTGTACTGATAGGCCGTCTCTTCCACGTGGCCGCGATCGTTGTGCACGAGCGTCGGCACGACTTGAAGAAAATACTGAAAGATTAGATTGGGCATCGCCGTGACCATTCGGGTGTCTTTCATTGTGTGCGTGAGCGCCGCGTCGGTGTACTTGACCTTTTCGACGTCTCCAATCCAGAGGTCGTGCACCGTGAATGCCGTCGGTGGGACCGGCGCTCCCTGGGGGAAATTTTTTGCCGCGAGCATGAAGTTGCCAGGGATCTTGTCGATCTCCATGGTGCCCGCTAGGCGGCAGCCCGATGAGCCCTCCTCAAAGTACGCCGTCTTCGTGAGCCTCACGGTGCTTTGCTGCTCCTCGAACACGCGGCCGGTCATGGGGTCCAACGCCTCGAGGACCATCGCCTCGCACGGGAATGTGCGGAAGGAAACGTCAAAGTGCAGCGTTTCCATCTCGAAAGGGTGCGAGTTGACGACCATCGAGGAGTCAATGGTGGGCGTGAAGTACAGTCGCGTTTCGTTCAGCACCAGAAGCGTGAGCGCGATAGCGTAGGTGGTGCTAATGAGGCTCCCTTTCGCCGTGACCGGCGTGAGATGCCTATCGGTGTCTTGTACGACGCGGAATAGATCGAGCGATTTGAGGAGATTGAGCGCGGCGATCCGCCGGCTCCTATTCCTCGATGAATCGTCCTCCGTGGAAGCCATATCAGATCCTGGGGGAACGATTGAATGGGGGGGGGGGAAGAGTCTCGGTCGTCTGCTCAAAATTTTCAATACGTTTTTGAATTGCATGGTGGGGCACACTGGGAAAGCGACGCGCTCATTCCTTCTCTCCTCTCTCTTGGACAACGTTCGGTGAACGGATTCGGGCAGTCTAAATCGTCCGTCGTCTTCAATTTCGCAGGGCTTTGTTTTTTTTCCCTCGCCAACAAAGCTGCTCGTCGTGGAGTACCCGTCCAAAAGGAACTGGCATGGCTGGAGGGTCAGAAAATCGCCGGGAAGACCGCCAACTGGGTGCAAGCAGGGGGGGTGGCTGGGAAGATAGCAATCGAGGGGAGGGGTCGACTACAGACAGTAGGGCAGAGATGGATAAGACAACTTGTGATCTGCATAAATAAGGGGGGAAGGGAGTAACGTACGGCGACGGAATGCACAAAAAGAGAACCAAGATTGGGAAAAAGGGGAGAGCGAACAATAAAAACCGGGAATTTGTGCCACGGCTAAGACGCAAGCTCCTCAATCTTCACGGGTTCCTCGTCTAGCAATGGAATGGCCGAGGAGCGACGGCGACGCGCTTTCTTCTTCTTTTCCTTTCCCGATGCGTTCATGGGCTCGCCACGACTGTCGGCCCGCAGCGGGGCTTCGTCATCGGAGCCGCCACCGCCGCCGCCGCCCCCGGTTGCCTCTTCCGTTGCATCGTGATAGGTGTACATGCGTCTCATCGTTTCCAACCGTTTGATGAGATCTTCATTCTGATGCTGGAGATCGTTGATCATGGCGTCATCCTTCTGCTTCGCGGATCGCAGCGACTCCAACTCGCTGCGCAGGCGCTCCATGCCCTCCTTCATCTCGAGCTCGAAGGCGAGAAGCGTTTCGTCGTCAATGTCGCCTCGCCGGCGGCGGTGGTGGTCGCCTCGGCGGTCGGTCTTTTTCCGTTTTTTCTTGTCCTTCGTGACCGGCGCGGCGGAGGGATCTCGGGCGCCGCGATCGAGCAAGTTACTGGCCGACTTCGTTCTCTGCGTCGGGCGCGGGGCATTGCGTTCCGCGCATGGCTGGGGTTTGTCAATTGACAACCCCTTCACCCGGAAGGCGTACCGCAACGTGTTCAAGCTGTGCTCAGCGTTGGTCGTCGACGGGGATACGGTGGCGATCATGACTGTGCGGCTGTTCCCTACGAAGCTATCGCGCAGCACCTCAGTCAGCTTCGACCCTCGAAAGGGGATGTGCTTTTTCCGTTCGTCGAGACCACGGATGCACTCCTTCAGCGCGAGCAGCGACTTGTTGATCTCAGCCCCCTCGAGGCGGGTCTGCTTATCGTTGGCGGCCGTGTCGGCAGCGCGCTCGCTTCCCGCGAGGTCGACGACGTTGAGCATGCCGAGAAACTTTGGCTGGGCCTCATCCCGCAACGTGATCGTCATCACGGCATGCGATCTGGAGCTAAATTCGTTCGCGGACGTGCTTCCCGTGCGCCTCTGCACGGCACCACGTTCCATGACCCGCAGAAGCTCCTTGACGCTGGTGACTTCGTGCCACGTCAGGCCGCACACGTTCACTCGTTTGTTCGCGTCCTCGCGCGTCACCACGACGGCTCGGTGATTGAGTAAGTCGAAGAGTGAATTGCAATAAATTTCATACAGGCTGACGAATACTCTGTGAGACGGACTGAGCCGCGCAAAGATGTCAGTGGCGGCGAGGATGTAGAGCCCCGGCTCGGTGTCGTTGCCCATCATCGTGTGGGTCTTTCCGGATCCGGTTTGACCGTAAGCGAAACAGCTCGCGGACCCTCCCTCGAAGACTCCATCGACGAGTCCTCGAGCGGCTTGGCTGTAGACCTGCTCGTTGGTGTGGTGGGCGTCGAAACTGTCGTCGAACGCGTAGTTGTGCGATTCGACGTACTCCGTGAGATCGACGCGCAGCTTCCTTGCCTCGACATGTACAATCGGGGCTTCGATGTTGACGCAATCTTCGCCACCCTCCTGCGCGTTGAGCGGCCTTTTTCGGACCGCGACGCGAATGCGATTCTTTCGACCCGTCACAGGGATGCCGTTGGCGCCGTTCACCGATGAGGCGTCCTCGGGAGCGGTCAAGTAGCCCCCATCGTCATCATCCCCGGGCGTGGCCATCAACGGCGGGTCGTCCATGTGCATCGGCATCCGACTGCTCGGCTGTCTCGTGCTCAACGGGCCAGTGGCAACGGGAGGAAGCACGGAGCTTGACGACGCTCCCGAAGGCGCCATGTGCAGCGGCTTCGCCGGCGGTGTCCGAGCGCTCGGCCTTTTGGAAGGGTCATCGCCGACGGCGTAGCGATGCGCGTCGATCGGCGGGAGTTTGCCGACGGTGGAAATGGGCGATGGGGTGCGCAACGCCGCAGCGGCGGCGATCGCGGCGGCGTTCGAGTTCGTCGAGCGCTTGCCAGATGCAACCAAGTGGTTGTCGTGCGACGAGCGACGGCCTCCGCTTCCGTTCGGACTGTTGTCGTTCAGAAGAGATGACTTGTTGAGCAACGTGGGGGAGCTGGGCTCGGAGGGTCGTCCGGTCGGGGACACGCTCGGCGACCGCTGCGGCCCGCCGTGTGAGTCCGCTACATAGTGGCGTTCCGGATCCCGGCCGCGGGGGCGTGCCACTGCGAGGTCCGACTTATCGCTCCTCTTGTTCGACGCAAGAACAGGTAGGGGTGCCTTCACACCGCTCGGTTTTCTGGCGATGATCAGGTCACTAAAGCCGACGTCGCGGTACCCCCCGCCACTACTGGCGACGACCAGGCCACCGCTCGCGTCGGATGCTGGAGCGTCGCGCCGGATGCCGTTCAGGGCGTGCAACTTGCGGTGCTTGGCCACTTTGCTCGTATCCCTCTGCACCGCCCATACGTCTGTCATCGCGAGATGGTTTTTGCGTAGAGTTCGTGTGTATTGGTTGAGCGGTACTCAAAGTTTGACAAACGATGTAGAGAGAGAGAGATTGAGAAGAGCAGAGGCGTTGTCTGAACGCAAACAATTTCTCATGAATTGTTGAACAACCGCGAGGAACAATATATCGGCCGCAAGAGAGTGATGGTAGTGAATAGGAGGTATCACAGCTGCTGTGTCATACAATATTCAGCCTCCCCTCACGCGCGCGCGCAAACACAACAGCTCTGTCGTCCCACGCAAGCGAGGGTGGGGGGAGACATCTTCGTTTTGGTTGACGCATAAAGGTGATTCTGCGTGAGACCGGCCAGCGAGAAAAAGCGCAAGAGTGGCGTCTCGTTCCTGTGGCGCGGCAGCAATGACTCAACGCGCCGCCGGGGGTGGCGCATCGTGTTCTCCTCGACGATAGCGTGGCGCTCATGCGAGCGACTTGGCCTGCACGCACGCCTTCAGCGTCGTTGGCGTTGGCCCACCGCACGCGGCCACCACGGCGCACACTACAAAGTCGACCGACTGACACATCAGCGGGCCAGCGAAGCAAGGAAGGTCCAGCTTTCTAGGACCGTGTGAGTCGATGGTCACCAGGATGCCTGTTGAGGGCACGATGCTCGTGACAAATCTCAGGTATCGGTAGTAGTCGACGCTAAATTTACCGCGACTAAACAGGAGACCAGGTGAGGAAAAGGTGACCGTCTCGATGCCCATTCGAGAGCCGATGATGCTCGCCATGCCGCCGGCGAGGCCGTGCCCGGTGATGAACACTGCCGTCGACGGCTGTTGGCCATTCGCGAAGGCGGCTGTGGTTGCATTTTGATGCAAGGCGGCAATGACGCGTTGGGTGTCGACGACCAGCTGCTCATGCAACGGGAAAAAGTCGTTCACGAAAGCCGCCGCGGAGACAAAGCCCGCAGTCCAATTCATCGGCAGGACTAACGCATGCGGCGTCAAGGCGATCGCCTCGATCCAGAAAATCACGACCCGCAGCAGCGTGATTCGGTGTGGCAGGACGTGCACGGAGTACAGGGTGGCGTTCGAGGCCCGAAATACGTCAACATACGCTTGCTGCGTGACGTTGACTCGACGTTCGTGCACAATGGTCTTGTTCGTCAATAACTGAATGTCGGAGTTTGTCAAGTTTGCGGTCGACGCGTATGAACTACGGACCACAAGCGCGAAGTCGGCCACGTTGAGCTCCGTACCGCCCTGCCACCTCCTTCCACAGACCGGAATGGTCGACGCGTCCTCGGGGGTCGTAATGTTGGCGGGGATCACTTCCGACTGCGCATATTCTGGCGCGCTGTTAAACGCCAAGGTGAGGCTGTAGATGAAAATAATCAGTGACACCACGGTCACAATCAGCGACCCCGCGAAGGTCATCGACGCGGGCCGCGCGAAGCTTCCCATGGAGTGCACGAGCATGACGAGCGCGAAGAGGCCTAACGCCCAGTGCTGCACGAAGAGCAGGACGATGCCCACTAGTATGATCAAGATCAATAACACGTAGGAGAGGCGGAAGAGGATTCGGTGGACGCCCGATCCCTTGCGCACGACGTGGCACGCGACGGTGAGCAGCAGAAAAGCCAGCACCGAGCCGCCTGAAATCAGAATCGACTCGTACCAGGGCGACACCCATCCGAGCAAGCCGATCGCGACGACGATGTAGATCCACGCCACGCCGCAGAACCACGCGGCACTTCGGGCTAAGTGGGAGTTGACGTCCGTCAACGTGGCCGCTCGCACGAAGTGGTTGACCGCGAAGCAGGCGCCAAAGGTGCATATGGTCGCGCCGATAATGAAAACGAGGTCGGCGCTGATCATAAACGCGAGGCCGAAGACGGCGGCGGCGAGGGCGGGCACCGTCGTCGTGACCGTGTTCGACGTGAGCCGCCGCCGGCTACGGTACGGCTCCTCGGATTCTTCGTCTTCGGTAACGTCAATAAATAAATAGAGGGAGAGCCCGCCGTGGCCGGTGGCGGTACGACTCGGCGAGGGCTCCTGCGCGAGGCCTAAAGGAAATCCCAAATGAAAAATCACGATGAGCGCGAGGCAGGCCAGCCAGCCGATCGCAAAGGCGACGGCCAACGCCATGAGCGGGTCGTCAAAGGACGAGGTGGCGAGGAACGCGGAGAACTGAATCAGGACGAGGACCAAGAAGCCGATAAACTGCACCACGAGGCCGTGGGCGCCCAGCGGCTGCAGCGGTCGCAGCAGAGCGCCTCGCAGTGTTGCGTGCGCAAGCTCGAAGCCACGGGAGCCAAGCAACGCGGACTGATGGCCGACGAGCAGCAGGGCCAGCCCCAGGGGGTACACGTAGTACGGCTCGTTGTACATGGCCACGAACAAGACAACGATAATCGACGCGCCGAATAGCTGAACGAAGAGCGACGCGGCGAAGAAGTACGCTGCGATCAGGACGCACAGGACGGTGAGCACGCCTCGGACGAGCGACCGCGCGGCCATCGGGCATCGCATCGCAAGGAACTGCGTCTCGTCGCGGCTCGCGGCCATGTCCTTCGCGTTGTTGATGGACGTGACGAACACGGTCGACATCGACTGGTACGTCAACCGCTGCATCTGTTCAAACGAATCGCGGAAAAACGTCTCGCGGTCTTCGAGCATTCCGGTGGAATAGTACGTGAGCCCCACGGCGTAGCGAGCGTCGGCGCTGTTGGCCATGTACGCGAGCTCCTCGTCCTCGGCGAGAAGGGAGTGCTCGGTGGGCGTGCCGCACGTCACCAAGTCATCGCCATCGCCCCCACTGGCGGCGGCGCTGCTACCCACGTGGGGGTCCCAGTGCCGCGGCGAGCTCACCACGAGCGGGGGTCGCGGGCGGTTGCGCCGCGACGGGGGGCCCTCGGTGTCATCGGCGAAGTCGGGTTCGTATCGCTCTGCCGCCGCGGCCGCCGCGAATGAGCGCCGCTCCCATCGCTCTTGCTCCTCCTTCTTTTTGACGACGTCCTCCGCCTGTATTTCGGCTTGGATCTCATCGTACTCGAATTCCTTCATGGACCGACCCGCCTGGATGGCCGCCTTCGCCTTTTCGAAGAAAAGAGTGACATCATCCGCAAATTTTTCGTATCGCGACGGGTCGTCGACATCGTTTGTCCCACCTAGACTCGTCGGGATCATCGACTCCTCTATATCGGGCAGCAACACACCGCCGGCGACATCGGCTTCGTTGTAAATGTAGATTTTCTCCGACAGCGCTTTCGGCATGGCACGCAGCACCGGACGCGCGATCGCTCCGAGCGCGCCGCTCATGCAGCATACCCACGCCTTGTCCACGGCGCCGGGATAGTATTTTGAGATGCGGATGGCAATGTTGGTCTGAAATGTCATGTCGGTGTTGCTCCACATGCTCGCGCCCCGCTGGTTAATGAGCATCGCGATCTGACACTTCGGGTTGTTGCGCCGCAGACGGCAACCGTACGACAACCACATGTCGAAGTTACGCTTTCTAGCTTCGCGGATTTCCTTCGTTGGAAAATCGCGGCACGTCACGATGTAGAAGAGCATGCGGCCCTTCTTGTCCTCGCCGATAATCTGAATCACGCCGCTCGTCATGCTGCCGCGGATCACCGGCGTCATTTCGTAGGTGGCGAACTCGTTGCGCTCCATGTCCGCACGGCGAATCAATTTCGCCACCGTCTCCTCGACGTCGAAGTGTTTGTTCTCGAAGAAGCGGTAGATCCAGCAGTCGAAGTGGTCGTGGGTGATGCCCACGCGGCGCTTGACCTCGTCAAAATCATCCTTATGCTTCCACGCTTCGGGGCCTAAAAACTCCATTTGTGTCCCCAGAGAGAGATAAAAATGGGCCCCTCTCTGACACTCCTACGCGGTACGACTGCTTTTTTTCTTGCTGGCGACTTTGGAAGCGGAGGGGGAGGACGGAGGTTGACACGAAAAAAAAAGTTGTCAGAAAACAGCCACCACCTCACAATGCTCGTCGTGGGACAATTGCACTGGGTAAAAATCAGGTCGCCGACATCATGCAGCATCGTCTCGAGCCACAAGGAGAGGATGCGCATCGGACAACCATTGCACGTTCCGCAGAAAACATCGCACGGCGGTGTTCCACGCGACGTCGGAGGCCGCCTTGTCGTGCCGGAGGGTATTTCCTGACAAGGCCGCCGTGGCTTCGCCGCCCTCGAGCCGCGTGAAGGACCCTTCCGTGAGCAGACGCTGACGCTCTTGCGTCACCAGGTCATCGTCAGCGCCGCCAGACGCGGCCGCCGCCTTCACTTTCGCCTGTTGCTCTGCCATGCGCTGTCGCATTTCCACGTAGAGTTCGTCGACCAGTAAGCCCACCGAGGCCCACGCGGCGCCAAAGGTGGGCCAGCGGAAGAAGCGCCGTATGATGTAGAAGTCGTTCGTCGTCACTGTCAGCTTCGCCGATGGCGGCGACCCTGCGGGAGGCGCCGTGACGGAGTCCACAGCCGGCACATCACCGCGCGGGTGCAGAACCACTCTCGCGGATCGAAATTTGATCGAGCGAGCAATGTAGTCAATCAAATGGCAGAGAAGACCACAGCCTGCGTTGACTTCGACGTTGGCGACTTGCGAGTGTCTCGCGATTCGAAACCCATTGATGCTACCCAACGTGTGGCTGGCTTCCGTGGCGGATGGGGAGGACGTCGCCGCGTCAAACGAAAGTCGGAAGGCGACTCTGAGGAGCGTGGTGCTCGATAGTCGGGCCGTCTCCTGTCTGAGTAGCGACAGCCGCTCGTCGAGGCCCTCCTCGTTATCGCGCAGCAATCGCTCTTGCGCGAGTACGTCATTCAAGCGCGCTGCGACGAACGCTTCCTTGCCTGCCACAATACGGGTTTCAGCGGCAATATCTGCGAGGCGTTGGTCGGCTTCCGCGTGACTCACGTTGAGCTGTGACAACTCGGAACGCATCGCTGACGTCTCGCGCCGAAGCGCAGCTATTTCCTCATCATCGTCGTCTTCGTCTCTTACTGTATTGCTTCTTCCTTGCGACGACGAGGGCCCGACAAACGCAGCGCCGGAAAGCTGCTTGCTGTCGTCGAGAAACGCCTGGGCTTCCGCAACTCGCTCCTGCTCCACTGCCAATCGTGCCCACTGTTCGCGCTGCGACGCCGCGTAGCACAGTGCGCAAAGGGGTAAATCAAGCCTAGCGGCATCGGCTACGGTAGCTAGGCGACGCAACACTCCGAGAACCGTCGTATCTGCGCCTGGGGTCATATGGCAGTCGCGAAGCACGCGATGCGACAAGACCGAGTAACTGTTTCCGCCGCTATCGGAGTCCGTCGCGGCCGACGACGAGGCTGCGGGATCCAGCAACACTGAGAATGTCTGTTGGCACGAGCACACAAAATGCAACGCGCCGCCAGCCGCGTCGAGTCCGCTGCTGGCGGTGGATTGCGTCGATGCCGTGGTGTTCGATGGGAGGTGCCCCGTGGCGGCCGTTGTCGACATCGTCCCCTGGTGGCGGTGACGGAAACAACGCTAAGTTTTCTGAGAAACGATTCACGACGGTGAAACGATCATCAAAAAAGAAAACGTTTTGCTTTTCTTCCGGAGGGAGAGGAAGGCGCTTAATGGGTGGACCCCCTGAGGTTCCTTGAAGGCGACTGGACGTGTCCGTTCGGTGTCGTGACCGACATGGGGGGGCGCTGAGTACAAAGGTTGGCGAAGGAGAGAAAGTGGCGCCCCTGGACGGGCGGGCCGCCGTAGGGCACAAAAGCTCTGTGTCAGCCGATCGATCTATAACAACCTTTGCTCCTTCAAAATCCACCCCGCCGCTCTACGTCGGTCGCGGCACCTTGCTGCATCCAACGGGCAACAACTGCCACAAGGCGGCGTACAAGGAGACGAACATGGCGACGGACGGGAGAATCACAGAGAACGTGCGGCGCACGGGGGTAACTTGGCGCTTCGAAGAGGGGCTCGGCCGGGCCTCAGTTCCTCCGCGGGGTGACGGCGTGGCACCGTCTTCAACTGTGGTCGTTCGGGATCCTCTCCAAGTCAGCTTGACGTCGATCCACGCCTCCCCCTCGGGTAGCGTCATGCTCCCTGCAAGCGCGTGCACGCGTGTCGCGGTGTTCGCGGGATCACACCATTGAGCTTGGACAGACAGCAACTTTTCGAGGGCAATCGTGACCTTACGATCTCGAGACGCCTCGATGACCAGCGCTGGAAGCAGCTCAGAAGCGTCCATCTCAGGAAGCGTTTGTGCTTTCGTGCGCAGGTACAGCCGAGCGAACGGGCTGTTGCCAGACGACCAATGCGCGATGTCGGACTCGGGATGCCGCGACGCGAAATTACCACTCCCCGATGCCGATCGGCCGAATCCGACGGTGTCTGGGTGAACGAGGACCATCATTCCCGATGTCGCGAGGGACCGCCAGGCGGCCGCGGACGCGCTCGCGTGTGCCGCCGATGCGTGCGTCAAGTCGACGAGCGACGTGTCGCACATGGACGCCAACCAGCTAGGTTGGATCACCCAGCCGACTGAAACCGACTTGGCCAGTTTGGAGGACACCGCGACGGCTGTCACGTCTCCTTCGCCGGGCCGATGAATTCGCGCAACGTCCGCGGTGAGACCTTCGACCAGCATCGTGTAGGCGCACAGGTAGGCGCCCATCGCCACCGAGATCGCGTGCAATACGAGGGGGTCAAGGAGCTGCGCTAACCACGCCGCCGCACTAGCACCATGACTGTGGTGGTGGCCATCCGTAGTGCTGCTCCTCTCCCCCTCATGCGGAAAGTGATGAATAAGATGCACCGCGTGATCGTATCGCACCAGGGCACGCAGCAGGTCGCGGAGGACATCTTCATGAGCATCCAGCACTTGGTTGGCCAGTTGCACGATTGCGGGCCCGTCGCGCTGCTCATCGCAGTGGGCAAGCGACGGCACGCTGAGCGTGTCGACGGTCTCCAGCAGCCCTTTAATCTCGAGTCGGGCACGTTCGAGCGCGACGCCTTTGTCCATCGCGGTCCACTCTGGAAGCGTCACGGAGTTCATTCGACTAGGGCTGTGCGACGATGTCGACGCCGCGGAGGACATATGAACCCGATTTGGCATCTGGTGGACAGAGGTGGAGCGACTCCCCGCCGCGGAATGCCCAGGACCGTCTGTGGCCTGCGGCGGTGAGGAATGACGAGGTAATGGTCCACCACCGGTGCCTCCAGCGAGGAGGAGGTCGTCCTCTGGCAACATGTGATGCGGGACGTTGACCGTCTGCGCGTCGTATCCTACCTCCCGCTCGGTGATAAGGAGCAGCTTGCCCGTTTCCACCACCAGCTCTGCGAGGTGCACGAGGTCGTCGAACGCGTCTTCCAGCACTTCTAGCAGCGGCTTCGCGTTGCCGCTTAAGTCATCCACGGCCGTTTCCCCGCCCACGATGTGGGGTTGGCCGGTCTTGCGCAGCGCGGAGGCGTCGAAGAGCCGCGACGCGTGAGACCGACGGACGGCTTGTAGAAACGTGGCGGTCGCGGAGTGAGATAAGTCGAGGTCCATGTACGACGAGCGACACACTGAAAATACAACGTGGTCGCGCAGCCCTCGCGTCAGGCAGGACAGTAGGTCCTGTACCCGCGTACTTCGAAGCTCATTGACCTTCTTCTCGTCAAAGAATATTTCGCACAGCCGCGCGTAGCCAAGCGGGCTCGCCGCGTTCATTACTCGCCGCTGGGCCTTCGTCGGCAGTTCGGTCAAAAGCGGTGGATAGGGTTTGAGGTCAGCCAGCGTCCGGGGCGCTTCTCGGTGCGACTTGCGCTCCATGTCGATTTTTTGATGATGCGCGACAACCTGCGCGAGAAGCGGCAGGACGCGGTCCTTGCTCAGTGCCGCATCGGGTGCCTGTTGATGCACGCGAATGAGCAACGCCAAGCAAAGTTCGGCATATTGCAACCGATTGACGTACGTGCGATAGATTTTTTCGTGTTCGCCGATCGCGACTTGCACCGAGCCCCCATAGGCGGTTCGTGATGATGCAAACCCGTTGCGGTTGTTGTTGCTCACGCTCACCACGGTGCCGGAGGGACCGAGTCGGCTCGGCGATGGTGATCGAGAGCTCACAAGTGACGGTGCACCCGTTAATGGATGGTGTGTGTGTTGCGTTCCGGATCGCACGTCAGCGCTCAGCGCCGCGACGAGGTCGCCGAAGACGCCAGTGAGCGCTGACGGCAGCGTCGCAGCCGCCGTGGTCGACGAAGAAAGTTTCGCCATGCCGCGGTGGCAGCCGTTTCGAACGGTGGCGAACGCCCCCTTGTGAACCGTGCCGCAGAGCACGAAGCAAAATCGCAGGCTGGTGATGACGTCCGTCAGGCTGCGTGACGCTTCACTTGGGTCCGACAGCGGCCACGACGAGGAGGCGCACCGACCAGCGGCGTCTACAGAGGACGAAAGGAGCTGTGAGTGCGAGCGCGATGAGGGAACCATCGCGTCGTTGCCAATCGTCGCGATGAGGGCTCGTTTGACGCTGCGGGTGGCCTCGAGCAGCTGACCGAAAAGCATGTACATGTGATCGACGAATTCGGCGCCGCCGCTGGTGGTGGCGACGGCAGGCAAGTAGACAAGGGACCGCGTGCGAGGTGGCGGCGCATATCCACCGTGATTGGCCGCGTCAGACTGCTCTCGAATGCGGGATCCCCTTGGCGACGTGGATGGAGGCGGCGGCTTCGCCTCTCCCGCCATGGACCTCAGCGCATCGACGTCACTGCTGCGATCGGAAACGTCGTCGGCCTCGCTGTGCCCTTCGTATGTGCCGTAGGGTATCCCCACGCCACCCACTCGTTGAGACGGTGGGGTGGTGAGGTGCGGCTCCGGTCGGGGTTGCGTCGCCAGGTGCAGCAGCCGTCTGATAAGGCGGCTCACGCTGTCGTCGCGGAGATTGCCTTCTGCCCGCTCGATAACGTTGCGCTCCTGCCCTTCGACCTGAATGAGGACATGGTGCACTGGAAGCGTCGCGAAATGAGGCTCGAGTCTGCCTTTTGGCTGTCCCTGCTGTCTGACTACCTGCGATGAGGTCACCGCTGCAGCCCCGGCGTTGCTGCCGCCCCCATCACGGCGTTCTCGAGCGTGTTGGATCTCGAGCTGATCGATGATTACGTCCCAGCGTGCGGCTTCTTGGTCCAAGACACTGGTCCATGCGGTTGCCTCTTCGTGCGAGCAGGCTTCGCGGTGAAACGGTTCGTCGACGTCGCATAGACGGACGATCGCCTGGAGAGCGGCCCGTTGTCTCAGAAGGGCTGCTTCGCGGCTGACGCCCCCTCTCGAAGAAAGAGCGGGATCTTTGAGTAGTGTCGCCGATGGCGACGAAGTAGTGACTGCTGCGGAACTGGCTGCGGCGGCTGCAGAAATGCGCATCGTTCTTGATTCGCTCACAAACTCCCATCTGGCGATTTCTCGTTGCATGACCGCGGCGTATGCGACCGCTTCATCGCTCTGCACAACGCCGCGCTCGCGACTTTCGTCTGATTCTACGAGCGCGGCGGATTGTTGCCGGGTCGTCTCGACTTGAAACGTTCTTGCTGTCGCCTCGGACGGTGCCGACCGGACCCGAGCGGCCGACGTCGTGACGCTGTCCGCTGCGGCGCGCGACGCCTTGTGTTGCTGACGAGACTGCATGATGGAAATTTCCGACCGCAGTTGGGTCAACTCCACGACCTGTGCCCACTGAATTTCCTCGTGCGACATGATGTCGTGCGATTCCTCGCCCTCGCCGGTTTCGATGTCCCGCCGCTTTGTCACCTCGATGGCAGCCAAATCGGTGAATGCCGCGCGGAACGTGATGTCGAGTACCGTGAGCGTGCGTGGGCTGGTGCCGCGCGGCACTGCAGCGTTGGCGGTGGGCGGCGGTGGTGCTGTCACGACCGTCCGACGTGACGGTAGCGACTCCCGGGACGGCGCCGAAGGCGCCAGGGCAGGAGGTGCCGGCGGTGCTGTGAGTACCTTGGTACTGGGCCGGAAGCGAACCTCGACGATGCCAGCGAGCAGGGTATCCCAATCTGCCTCCTCCTCGAGGGCTACATTGCGCCGACGAGCGGACTCTGCTCGTCGCACCGCGGCGTCTAATTCTTCAGGTAAGGTGCGATGCTCAACCACCCCTGGTTGCGACGTGGCTCGTCGGAGGGGCTCATCCCGATGCGCGATTCCTTCGGCAGCGTTGGCTGGTGTCGATTTGGCTTTGTCTCCCGCCGCTGGTGATCTCAGTCGTTCTAAGTCTTCGGTGCGCTGCCGCAGTTGACGCAGCTCCGCTTCAATACGATACAGGTGGGGATCCCCTTCGCTGCGTCGCCGCTCGTCGTCGTCGTCGTCGCCGTCGCCTCCTCGATGGTCCAACGGGCGCTGCGAACGGCCGTTCCGTGAGTCTGTCTCATTTCCCGTCGCCTCGTCGTTCGAGGAGGAGACGTTGCTCGATAGATCGATGGTGGCCGATCCCGCGGACCCGCCGCCGTCCGCTGCGTCACCACGACCGTCATACGCGCTGGTCATGTGGTGGTGACCTGAATGACCTTCAGCTGCGAAATCCGGCGACGAAAGGAGCCGTGACGAAGATGACGCGGCATTCCGTGGCGCGGCGTTGCGGCTGGTGGTATCTGGCGACGAAATGGTTGGACGTCGTTGGCCGCTGACGAAAGGAGGGGATTGCGCTCCGTTGTTGATGGAGGCGGCAACGTCACGCGTGAGCGGTACCTGCGCTCGGCGGTTGTTGCGTGCCGCCGTCCCGCCGCCAGGTTGATCCGAAAGGGCGAATCCAGATGGGGCGGTCGTCGTGGCGCCAGGATGGTAGTGCATGAAGGGATGCTCGGACACGGCCGTGGGCGGCGGTGAGTTGTTGACCAACGGAAGGTGGTGGCGACTGCCCCCCGTCGAAGCAAACATATCGGGTGCGGCGACGTGAGAACGCGAACTGCCGCTGGGTGGACCGAACGCGTCGTCAACCTGGTCATAGTACTGTCGGAGCGCGGAAGGCATGTCGTATGCGAGCGACGACGATGCCCTTAGCCCAGTGCCGTAGGGTCGTGCGGTCTGAGCCATCGGCGCGGCAGCAGCGGTCCAGCTCGCTGGGGTCACGGGCGGGGAAGTGACACTGAGTGGAAAGTGGACGGATTTGTGTTGGTACGACCCCGCGGGGGGAGGCACCATCGTCGTCGATGTCATCGCACGAGTCACCGTTGCTGCTCTTGGTGCCGGGCTCATCATGACCGGCACCGACCCTTCTGTCCATTCTCGAATGGGGTCCGACGGTGGAGGAGACCACACCGACGTCACGGTGAGATGACCACCGCCATCCACGACCGTATAGGGAGGTGCTGCCAATAACGCGGCGTCGTAGCGACGCACGTGGTGGATAAACGAAGAGGAATCCGACGAATGGGGTGTGGTCCGCCCGGTGTGCTCCGGCGCGGACGGATAGCCAGCAGTTGGCGCCGTGTTGCTGTACGACGTGTGGTCGCCGAAGCCGCTACTCGAGCGAGAAGAAGCGAGCACGGCGAGTCGTTGGCGATCCCCCGTGGCGGCCGCGCTGGACGACCGGATCGTTTGAATCAAGCTGTCCACATCGTCCGCAAACATTTCAGAAAAATTGGACCCCCGCCGTTTGAGTCGAGTTGCTATCTGAAACAAAATTAAACGAAAGAACCTAAATGCCTTCTGGCAAAAGAAAAATGTTCTCGGGGGAAAAAAGGAAATACAAAAAAGAAAACAATTCGCCTTTGACATGAGACACGAACACAAGCCGAACGAATCGCGCGATACGTTGTGGAAGTGGCTTCGTCACCGGAAGAATGGTTGTTGTATTTTTAAAAATTCCGTCCTCCCGACCACTGTCCATTTTCGTAGGTGGAACAGTAGGCAAATGTTGCGACCCGCCTCTATATGTCAACCAACAACGTAACGTCTATGCAAAGGGTCTATGGGTCCCTCACGGGGAGGGGGATCACGACGACTTTTTAATCGGGTCGAAGATCACCATATTGCGGCCAGCCGCTTGTTCCACGCTGTTGTTCTTACGGATTTTTTCCGCATCGGAGGCGCTGGCGACACGACTGAGCAGCCCCGCGACCGAAGAGGCGCCCATTGCGTGGCGAGCGATGAACCGCGAATGGCCGTGCGGTGCCGTCACGTGAGCCTGGCCATTGGTCTGCTGCGCCATCGCCGCGGCACTAGCACTGGAGGGAGGAGGATGGCTGCTGCTCGCGCCGGATGCACCCAGGGCTTGGCTGCCGCCCCCAATCGTGATGCACGACGACGTCGTGGGAGAGGCGGCGCCGGCAGCGTTGGCAACCGACGACGCCACGCTGACACAACTGAGGTCGCCGCCCATGCTCGCGTCGCTTGTAGGAAGCGGTGTGAGGAGCGAAATGTTCATGCGGAGGCGGCGCATTTCGTGCTTCTTCTTCAGCTGTCGAAGGTGTTCCTCCTCCGCGCCATCGATGCCCTCCTTAGCGACGAATCGGCCGGCTCCCTCCACGCCCTCAGCCGATAACGTCACTTCGGCCGGCGACGACGCGTCGACGACTGTGCGGCTTCGTTTGAGTCCAATCAATTCCTGAAGGGCCTCGAACGAGGTCGAACTTTCCGACCTTACCATCGCAGCGCTGCCAACATCCACTGGTGAGGGCGGTTCGACATCGCCTTGCTGCGCAGCCAGCGGCGGCCGGCCGTCGAGTTCAGCGATGTGAAGTTCCTCGACCATGGCTCCTTCGTACGACATGCACGATTGAGACATCGTTTGACTGTGGCCGTCACAGCCGCGCAGTTGCGCGGACGCAACCGCAGCCCGACTACTCACTGACTCCCGTCGAATCAGCATATCGATCCGCTGATTTTTGCTCGCTTGAACGTTCGTGAGAAAGCGATCTGTCAGATTCCGCACCGCGGTGGCAGAGGCGGCGGCGCCAGACGAAGACGGGGGGCACACGCCAATTGCACCTGGCATCGGCATCGACGCATTGGCGGCCGCAAGGCTCTTTAAGGAAACCGTGCTTGCGGTCGAGCGCAGCGATGCCTGTGCCTCCAGCATGAGTCGCTTGCGTTCGTCATTCTCCTTCGGCTGCTTCCTTGCCTTCGCGGGAGGGTGGGACATTGCTGTGTGTTTTTTGAAGAGCGACGGGGATCGAAACAACAGTAGCCGTTCAATCCGTTAATGCATCAACAGGAACGTCGCGAGTGCCACCGGGGGAGGTGGACCCCTGGAATCACTGCCAGGATACGGTTCGCCCCTGTTGGGTTCGACTGGGTAACGGAGACAAGATACTGTCGTCCGACTTGGGATGGAACAACTGCATGAAGACGCGGGCTTCGACGTGCGGCGCAGGTGGCACCGCCAGGGGCCGTTTTGATAACGGGACGGTCGGTGGCATGACGTCTTTCGCCTGAAGATCAAGCACCGACACCCGGTCCAACAGCACGCCTCTCAACTTGTCGCTTTGCTGTCGCAATGTCGTCAACAAGTACAACTCACCTTCAAGAAGTCGACGGAGATTTTCCACCTCGGATTCCATCTCGTTGCACAGTAGGCGCTGGCTTTCCAGTCCCGCAAGTTGATGAAACGTGTCTTGCTTGTCACGAGCTGCCCACGACTTGGCCATGCCACCTGGAGCGAGCGCCCGCAATTCCTCGGGACCATTTGGATCCAAATCAAAATTGACCGGAGCCATTGGAGGCTTCTTTTCCGTTGCACTCAGCGCCTCGGCGCCGGCTGTTGCGACGGACAGCGAGGCCAATGCCGGAGGGGCACCGCGCGCGCTCGGTGCCGCGTCGCAGTCCAGAGGTTGCTTCACCTCTGCCAAGGCAGCTGCCTCGTGCATAGCGCTCAGCTCGATCGCCATTGCCTTCAGTGCCGCCGGTCCATGCAACTCAGACCCGGAATACGAAATCATGATGAGAGCAAGGAGCGACACCGCCTGCAGTAGGGTCGCCGTCAACAGGCACAAGCACGACAGTGCGGCGACCCACGACATCGCCGCGTTGCGACCAAACACGTCCGCTAGCACGACGCTCGTGACGAAACTTTGTCCGATGAAACAAGCCTGGCTGATTCGTTCAAACAAATCGGTTGCTTGGAACGGGAAAAACTGCCGAGCATCGCACAGTCGCACGTTGCGATCCGTGACGACGGCGGTAAGCGAATCCTCTTCCGATCGCAGAGCGTATCGTCGCAACGTCGAGATGCTAATGATCAGCACCCCCGCCTGAAGCACCAAAGGGGCGACAACCAGACCAAACGTCATGCCGACATCTGGCCAGGAAGCGGGCCCGATGAATAGCACTACGAATTCTCTAACGCCGCAAAGCCCGGAGAACACAACCGTCGCGGGCCACACTGTCCGGCGGCCTCCACCGTGCATGCCGGTTTCCTGTGTCAAAAAGAAGAGTTCTTCCACGTAGTTCGACACACTGAGCACCGTCTTCAATTGCTCGGAGGTTAACATCAAGTACTCCCGTCGACGCCAAGCGATCGTCTGCTTCCTCTGGTACTGCTGCCACCAGCCTTCGCCCCAGGACGCTTCGCCGCCGCCGGTGGTAAGGTGTTCTCTGCCGGCGAGTGCAAACCGGCAGAGCAGCAACGCCACGGTGATCGCCAGGCCAAGCACCGCGGGAAAGAGCATCATCATCACGGAGAAGCACAGCGTGGCGAACGTCATGGCCAGCGAAATACTGCGGTCGGAAATTTCTTGCGCAATAAACAAGGCGCACGTTGCGGTCCCGACTTGAGTCACGGAATCGCAAACTGCGTTGAGGACCCATTCGATACGACGGCCGCGAGACACCAAGCGCAACAGCAGCGACGATGCAGCGACCACGGCAATCACGCCCATGAAGATCAACGCTAGTTCACGCGGATATTGCAGAATCAGCGTGTGGGACGTGAAGGCGACCGCCAACGACGCGGCGTGGGCGGTGTACGACGAGCACGCGTGAAAATGTGATGGGATGACCCCCACGAGAAGCAGCGCCACCAACACGGAGGGTACTTGTGGTCGCTGCGGCAGCGGAAGGCGTCGACGAGCGCAGCCATGGTTCGATGACATTGCTTCGGCACACAAATATCACAACCCTTCCCTCGCTTTCTTCTTGGGGTTGACCTAAATAAAATTGCAGCAAAGGGCGTCGTGATTTCTGCCTTAAAATGTCGCGAAGGGTGTGGCTGTGGTCTGTCTGTGTGTGAAAAGAGAGAGTGCTGACCCACCACTACTTGGCCACGCCGGCCCGTGACATCATCTCCATCATCGCCTTCTGCTGCACCTCCGTCGTCTCACGTTGATTCAGCTGCATGGCCTCTCGCCGGTAGAACTCGTCCCATTTACTCGAACACACCGAGACGCAGCGCTTTTCCTCCTCATCTGTAGAAATTCGTTGTTTGATGGGCGCCGTGGCTCGCCGGCTCGTGAACAGCTCCCGCGGTTCGATGCACTTCTCGATGCAGGCTCGTACGCTCTCGTGCATGACGTTGCATTGCATTCGCGTTTGCGTCAGGGTTTGGAATGCGATGGTGGCCTTCTGCTCGAAAGGCGACATGTCCAAGGCTGAAGCCATTGTTTGTGGGTGTTTTGATTCCCGTCGATTATTCGTCAAACGCTTTCCTCTGCAAAAATGTTACAACGCACTCCAGGTAGGCCCCCGAAAGAGAGAACAGATGAGGGATTTTGAAACCGCTTGGCGCTGTTTTCGTTTTCATTCAAAAGCGAAAGGGAGAAGGCCTCTCTCGCCTGCGCCCCACGGCTCAGAGAACTGCTGCTGGCGCCGGGAGGTTCATCGTCCGGAGTGAAAACTTCGCGTCAGGAAATGAATGGCGACGTGAACGATCACGATCCATGATAGCACTCCAATGCTTCTCCTGCTCTCTTCGTCATGTGGGGCCTCTCTGGCAAAGAAGGATGTTGCCCATCCGAACAACCTAGCCCACCATGTCCACATGAATTGTGGAATCATCACCAGATCCGGGCGGTCGCCAAATAGCTTGACGCACGGTATCACGTACAAGTATCTCACAATCCAGGGAAATGTGGTGACGATCCAGCGGTGAAGACGCTGAGCCCGATACTCCTCGTTGATCTGTTGCAGCTCACGCTCGGCAACGACGATTTTCCTTTCCATCTTTGACACCGCCACGAAATCGGACGCCGACGAATGCAATTGCTTTCGCAACGCTTGAATTTGTCTTTCCTTTTTGAATCGTCTTGGAAAGAATATTTTTGGCAGCGAACGGCGAGCAAGATTTGACGACACAAAACTGGCCAGTGCGAGCCCAACAACGATCAGGGCGATGTAGTCGTCCTCGGACGCATCTGCGACAAGCATTCGCAGCGCAAAATGTGCAGTCGGGCGAACAGAAAAGGATCTGGAAATACCTATGGTGATACCTACGAGATCTTGGCAAAACAAAAAATTGCGCGGAAATTGGTTCAAACCGTCCATGCTACGGCACGGCCGTCAAACCGTCGGTCTCTATCGATCTGTTCGGGATCCGGCTAACACTACTGGCGGTCGACTCTCAAAGCGGATAGATCACCCCACTATCGACCACGACAGCATCTCGCGCGGACAATGACCTCACGGTGCGCGCCACTTGCTCGAGCGTGAGGCCGTCAAAACACCCCGATAGTCGTAAGATTTTGTCCAGTAAGACCTCTTCTGTGGTGACACCGAGCGCCACCACGAGGGAAAATATTTTCTTTTCTAACAACCGAAAATCTATGTCGGTTGCGGTCGAGGAGGCTGACGCTCCCCCGCCGCCGCCTGGCGTCCCACCGCTCGAAGAGGCAATGATCGCCTCGGTGATGTCATCGTCCAAAGTCGGCGCGGCGGACCGTTGGAACAGCTTGGGCTCGTCGGTGACATGCAATGCCGTCGTCGTTGCCCTTGTTGCGTCAACCACACGTGACGGCGGTGGCCGTAAACCGGTCGCCGCCGCATTTCGGCTCATTGCGGGCTCTCCGCTGCGCGAATCACCTCGAGAGGACAAGCGACCGGCAGCCGGGCGTTCCTCTTTGGTAGAGGCTATGCGGCGAGGCACGGTGGTGGCCGAGGTGCTAGCAGGATGATGGCTCGGAAACTCGGATTCGATGACGTCCCTGGGTCGCTTCCTGTCCCAAGGCTCCGACAGGTCGTCCGGCACGCGCCGAGGATCGGGCGGCTTGCTTTCGTAGAACCACGCTTTCAGTGCGTTGCAAATAACGTTCTTCGATTTGGCAGCGGCCGGGAGCCCAACCAGCAAGCACAAAATTTTCAGTTCCGAGCCGCTGAGGCAATCCATGGTGAGGCCCGTGAGCTTCACCACACAACGCCTGACGAACGCGCCGAGCTCCGCGTTGGCTTCGTCGCAGGTCATCGGTGCCGTGACGGCGGGCTCCATCGGCGTTGGTGGGCGTGTTTCCTCGGTCACGTCGACCTGCTGAGGTTTCGCGGTTGTTCCCGGTGTCTTGGCAAACCCGCGAAGAGTGACGACGATGTCCTGGAGTGTTGGGGTCGTCTCCTTGTGAATGACGTCGCCTGTCGACTCGCCGCTCGTCGTCGTGTTCCTTCTTGTATTCCGTTCCGCAGATAACCGCTTCAACGCTTGTGTGATCACGAACATTTTGAACGCGTCTTCCGGCGAGCGACTCGCGACTTCAGTGGCATGGTGGCCACCGTCGCTCATGTGAGCGAAAGGTGATTTTCGATGATGAAGAGAGACAGAAAAAATGGCTGCTTGATTATTTGGGGAAGGAAGGAAGGGGACAGTACATGTATGTGTCGGTCGGCTTGCGTTGTTGACTCCCCCCTGCGAGGTTGCGATGAGATGCAGGTCATGTCTGTTGCTTGCACCAAGACGTACAAGTGTACAGAATTTCTGTCGGAAAGGGAAAAAAAACAATAATTTCAAATTTCGTACGAGTAAAAGAGGTTCGCGAACGCACAGGGGATCCTCCCCCCCCCTTCGCGGAGGGCTCCTTCCACTCGGCCAGTGTAGCCTGGACGGCAGAAGAACGCAT